>Ga0214917_10002841_pt1 | contig 20689 bp, 19 predicted proteins | sample LL_1208_BB_MetaG_FD_177983 | JGI IMG/M metagenome (GOLD analysis project Ga0214917, IMG submission 177983) | Freshwater microbial communities from Lake Lanier, Atlanta, Georgia, United States - LL_1208_BB | ecosystem: Environmental > Aquatic > Freshwater > Lake | place: USA: Georgia | collected...
TGTATATCCGGTTGCTCTTTCGGCACGGCCTTAATGACACCACCAACGCCTTCAAGGCTTATCGGAAAAGCTGTCTGGACGGCCTTCGTCCGTTCCTCTCTCCCCACTTCAACCTCACCGTGGAACTGCCCCTGAAGGCCATCATCCGAGGCTACTCTTTTGCCGTCATTCCCATCACCTGGAGGAACCGCCGCCACGGCATCGCCAAGCTGAAGATCCGCGAAATGGGCAGCCGCTATCTCTTCATCGTTCTCTACCTTTGGCTGGAAAAGTATTTTAGCCGGGGTGACTACCGGAAGGCCCAATAGCCTTTATGGTTTCCCATCTTCCCTATCAAATCGATCCCCTAAGGAACCGGCACCATTTTTTCGAAGAGAACTGGAAACAGTGCGCCGCCAAACTCCTCCTCGCAAAGGGGTGTCATCAGGGCAAACTTTTGGACTGGGGGTGCGGCCGCGGCGAGGCCTTGGCCATTTTTTCCCGCATGGGATTCGATGTTCGCGGCGCGGACATGGACCCGGCTTGCGTTCAGCTCTCCAAGGTGTTCGGCCATCCCGTCGATCTCATCCTCAGCGAAGACCCGTTAAGCCTCTATCCCCCGGAATGTTTCGATGTGGTCGTTTGCCTCCATGTCTTGGAGCACGTGGATTCCCCCAAGGCCGTTCTTTCCGCTCTTCAGAAAATTTCAAAGAGGTTTGTGTTGGTGGGTGTCCCGAATGCCCGGAATTTTCAGGAGCCTTTTTCCCGAGGCGTTGACTTATCCAGGGTTAACGAAGGCCACCTGCAGATTTGGGATCATTCCCACCTCTTAAATCTGGCCGAAAGACATTGTGGCCTGCGCTTAGTCGGGTGGGGGTTTGACGCCACCATCCTCCCCTTTTTCGCCAGGCTAGCCACCATTCCTTTTCTCACCCCTTCCATCATCAGGCTTGAAACCGGAATCTTTCGCCAGCTTTTTCCTTTTCATGGAATCACTTGCCTTGGCTTGTTTGAAAAACGCGCCGCTCACCCCGCTTAGCCCCATCCGCACGATGCCATTTGTTTCCACCGCAGTCCTGAATCAGGTTTTTGTTGGCTCAACCTAACGGCACCCGGTTTTATGTCTTACGATCATTTGTTTGTAGGCGCACCTCGGGGCACAAGTTGCCCGAAAACCGTATTATTATTTACAGAAAAGTTAAAACACATGGGCATTTTTAGGGGCGGGCGCTTGCTGGATGTGGGCTGCGGCGACGGTACTTTTACTCGTGCCCTGAGCGCCGGTTTTCGCGAGTGCTACGGAATCGATGTTCAAGATCATTACCTTGAGGAATTCAGGTCCCAAACCATGACGGCGCCCAAAGGCAAGTTTACCATCCAGAAAATGAATGCGGCTAACATGACTTTTCCCGATGCTTTTTCGATGTTGTTGTTTCGATTGAGACCTTGGAACACGTCCCTGAACTTGCGGCATCTTCCAGGGAAATTGCCAGGGTTCTAAAGCCCGGGGGTCAACTCCTCCTCACCGTCCCTAACCGCTGGTTCCCCTTTGAAAATCATGGAGCAAAAATCGGCCCGCTCCAAATGGGGCGTGTTCCTCTGCTTCCTTATTTCCCCTTCCTGCATCGGAGGTTTGCGCTTGCAAGGGTTTTTACATTGCGTGATTTGAGGAGGTTGTTCGAGCCTCTCGGCTTCAACCTGAAGTGCGTTGATTACGCTTGGCCAACTTTTGAGCATCGTGGAAATGCCCTCCAGCCTTTTCTTCGGCTCCTTTTCCCTTGGATGAGAAAGCTGGAAAATTCAGTGTTTCGGTTTTTCGGTTCTTCCGTTTTGGTGTGTTTCATAAAAAACACGCCCGCCCAGACACCTTTTTAAGGTGCGGGTCCCGCCCGGAAGACGCGAAAGGCCGGTGTTTGGTAGAAGAGACTTGCGTTAGTTTCTCGGATCAGGCCGGAAATGTCTTCCCGGGGTCGCTGGTGGCCCTTGATGGCCTTGCGGATTTTTTCCCACCCCGGCTCCCGATCCGGCGGAAGGGTTTCCACGATCCACCGTCCGGTTTCCAGGGCCCTCTTTTTTTCTTCCGAGTCCAAAAACGGCGTCCAGACCCAGACCCGGCGCCCGCTGAGATAACTGAACCCGGGTAGCTGGGGATACTCCCTTGTATAGACGCTGTGATTGGCTTTGAGGATCACCAGCTCCTCCGCCGGGATATTTTCCCTCATCCATTCCGTGGTGGAGCGCAGAGTGAGATCCGGCCGAAGGAGGTAGGCTGTCATGGGCAGACACCCGGCCAAAATTCCCAGCCCCAGCCACGCGCATTTCCCCCGCCCGGAAATGAGGGAAGCGGCTTTTCCGAAAAGCCCACACACCGGAACCAGGAACGGCAGGCAGTAGTAAGCGTGACCCATGCAGGTGCGCGGCCCCCAAACCAGTACCATCACCCCCAGTCCGGCGAGCCAGGGCGCCAGCAGGGGCAGCTTCAGCCAATTTTTTAAAGCGCTAGTTCCGCCAAGAATCACCGTAAGCCAGGCCGCCGGAGTTCCCACCAAAACGAAAAGATAGAAAAACAACCGAATCCAGGAAACCGGCTGAAGACGATCCTCCCACCTCCCCAGAAAACCCTGCAAGTTGGCTGTTGCGGTCCACTCGGAAAAAAACATCGAGTTGACGGATTGGGTGTATCGGCTCCACCACCAAAGAACGGCAAGGGTAAAAATCCCCCCAATCCAGAGCCGCGCTTGGGCGAAGACTTTCCAGCGATCGCGGAAGAAAAGGATCAGGCCCAACATCACATAGTAGTGGCTAAAACCCGGGAGCTTAATCAAGGCTCCCAAAGCGCCCATCGCAACGATGCTCCACCAGCCGATTCGGGATGGATTCCTTTCGTACTGAAAAAGCAGGATTACCAGGGCGAGCCCCAGGAACTGCACCAACATTTCCGGCATGATCGCCTGGCCAAAAGCGGTGGAAACCGGGCTGAAAACAAAAAGCATGTTCGCCCAGAAAGTCTCCCTTTCATCCAGCCACCGCCGCCAGATCCCCTGAAGCAAAAGAAAACCCGCTCCCCAGAGCAGGGCCGAAACCAACCTGCCGGAAACATCCAGGGCAACACCCGCCCCCACCCCCCCATAAACGAGAAAGTTATAGAGAGGAAACTCCAGCGCCAATCGCGCGCCGGTATTGCCCCGCCAGCTGACCCCCGCATCCCAGGAGGGATGGCCGGCAGTCACCCAGCTTTGAATCGCATCGGCCGTCTGGGTTTGCCGGATCCAGGAATTGTCCTCCACGGGGGGCTGAAAAAGCAAAAGCAGTCGCAAACCCATGCCCAGTGCCAGCCAAATCAGGATGGACCCCTTCACGCCTCGACACTCCACCAGCCTGAACCCATCATAGCAAACGCGAACTCGTGAAAATTCTCTGCTTTACCCCCCTGCCGTATGGAGACGGCACGGGATGGTGGAGTCGGGACTTGGCGCTCACGGTCCGGGGTTTCCGTGAGCTGGGACACGAAGCATGGCTCGTCTGCTGGCGCACCAGTCACTCGCAGGATCCCGAAGGCCGCCCGGTGCTTTTGATTGCCCCGGAAGAAGCACGGTCTCCCGACTGGTGGCAGCGTCAAAAACCGGATGCCGTGCTGCTGGGCCTTTGGACCATGCCCAAATATGACCCCATCCGGGCCGCAGCGCTTTCTGCCACCCCGCGGGTCGTAGAACGTTGCGATAGCGACGGGATCCGGTTGCCCTCCTGCGGTCACCGAAGGTTTTTTCGGAACGAGCTGGTTGCCGCATGGGATCGGGCAACGCCCGGGAGAAGAGTTTTCGGCGCTTTGGCTGCTACGGGAAAGTGCCTGGCTGCGGAGCTGGCCGCCCCGTGGATGCAAAAACGCCTTCGCCAATCCTTGCAGCTCCTGCCCTTCTTTTTGGCAGAAACACCCGTTGCCACGCTTCGTTTGCAGGGATTGGCAAAAACTTTGGGGGTTCCGCCGGAAAAATTCCGGCAAGTTCCCCACCCCATCGATACAGAAATTTTTCGTTATCCCCAGCCTGCCCCGCCCAAGCAACCTCTGCTGGTCTCCGTGGGACGCTGGCAGGCACTCCAGAAAGATTGGCCCCTCCTTCAGGCCACTCTGCAGATCTTTTTGGACCGTCATCCGGAGTTTCGGGCGGTGGTATTCGGGTCGGGGGCTCCCTCCTCCTCCCCCCATCCGCGGCTGGCCCTCTCGGGCCATGTGCCGGCCAAGGAGATCGCCCGGCATCTCCAGTCAGCCCAAATCCTCTTTTTTTCTTCCCGGTACGAAAGTTTCCTGTTGGCGGGGGCCGAGGCCCTTTGTTGCGGGTGTTCGGTGATCGGCCCCCGCGAAGTGGCCAGTGCTGAATATTTTGCGTCCTTTTTCGCGGGTTTTCCTCCGGCTCCCAGAAAGGCCCGGGCGTTGGCCCGGGCCTTGGATCAGGAAGCGGACCAGTGGCACCAGTCACGGCGGAATCCACAGGCCATCGCCGCCAAGGCCGTTTCTCAATTCTCCTATCCTCACGTGGCCGGGTCTGTTTTGGCCGTTTGGAGAGAGATTCAGGAATTTTAGGAAATGAAAGTCGGAATCCTGACGTTCCATCATTCCGATAACTTTGGAGCGGTTTTGCAGGCCTTCGGCCTGCAGTCCCTTCTGGCCTCCTGGGGTCATGATGTCGTGCTCCTGAATCATGATTCCCACCGAAGCCCGGCCTGGAGTCGATGGCGGGATCCACGGGGAGGGTTTACCAGGCCCGTCGAGCGTGTGCGCGGCCTGATCCACGGGGGAAAATATCACGCCGAGTTCACCCGCTTTCGCGCGGAATCCCTGCGACTGACTCGGTTTTTACCGGACCCCGCCGCCTTGTCGGAGGCCACGCGCGACTTGGATCTGATCCTTACAGGAAGCGACCAGGTTTGGCACTTTTCCCGTGAACCCAAATATTTTCTCTCCTGGAACCCTCCTTTCCCGGGCAGGAAAATCGCCTATGCCGCTTCCTGCGGATCGGATCAGCAACCGGAGGGGAATTGCGACCGGATCGGCTCCTGGATCCGATCGTTTGATTTTGTCTCTGTCCGAGATGACTTTTCCGCGCGTCTTGTGCGGCAAGTTTTGGGGCTTAACCCTCAGGTTGTGGCGGACCCTGCCTTGCTGGTGGATCCCTCCCCCTGGGTCAAAAAACCCTTCCAAGCACCCGACGGATATACTTTGGTTTACCATCTGGGACCGAATCCAGCGGGCTTGGCGGCCTGGTTGCACCGGTTCCCCGGGGGTGACCATCCACACCCGTGCGTCTGGGTCAACGGTCAAGGCGACCGCATCCCCAAGCCCCCTCCGGCGGAAATCAAAATTTGGCATGCTTCCCCCGGGGAATGGTTGGGATGGATTCAGGGCTGCCAAGCTCTCGTGACTGACTCTTTCCACGCCGCGATTTTTGCACTGCATTTTCAAAAGCCTTTTGTTTTGGTGACCTCCGATCGTTTTCGTAGCCCAAGACTGACGGACCTTGCCCAGCGGTATGATCTCGCTGGTCACCTGATATCACGGCTGGATTTGGCCGGACCCACCACTTTGGTTCCGCCATCCGCCAACACGCGCGAAAGGGTTCGGGCCCATGTGGAGCAATCCTTGGGATTTCTTCGACGGGCTTTGGCGGGTCACTAATCTTCCATCAACATGCGTGGGCTCCGACATCAGCGTTTTACCCTAGCTCTGGCCTCGGGATACCTCTCCCTTCTTTGTGCCGTGGGTTACAGCTTCCTGCTGGTTCCACTTTCTCTGGCCCACGTCTCTTTGGGGATATTGGGCCTTTGGTTCCTCGGGCTTCAGGCCTGCCGCTATGTGGAGTTGGTAGACCTGGGCATCAGCGGGGCATCCTTGCGCTTGATTTCCCAGGCCAAGTTGGACCCGGAGGAATATCGCAAAACCATATCAGCCGCATGGTTGGTGCAAACGACCCAAGGCCTCCTCATCGCCGGCGCGGGCTGGTTGGGATCCGGCGTGCTGGCCCGCCTGCTGGTCACGGACCCGCAAAACCAAAAACAACTCGCTGGCTTTATTTTTTGGATTTTTATTCTGAACGGCATCCGTTTTAGCCTTCGAATTTTTCCCAATCTGCTTCGTGTTAACCAGCTGCAACATCTTTTGAACCTTCTCACCTCGCTCGGTGTTCTTGCCAATCTGGGTGTTCTGACTCTCGCCTTGCAGGCGGGGGTCGGGCCCGCCGCCTTTTTATGGGGATTTTTTGCCGAATGGTTGATTCAGGCGACAGGCCCCCTGATTTTGGTGGGGCTTCGCAGGGATTTGCCTCACCGCCTTGTTTTGGCGCGACCGGGAGCAGCCGGGCTAAAGGCCTTGTCCCGATTCGGCTTGGCTGTGTTTCAAATGAACTCCACCCGGTTTCTTTTGGAATCCGCTCCCCTGGTGCTGGCCGGGCGCTTTCTGGGCCCGGAATCGTCCGCCATCTGGTCCATTGTGGCCCGAGCGGGAACCTGCCTGCGGGACCTGTTGGCCCAAATCCAGATCTCGGCGGCACCGGCTTTTTATGACCTGATCGCCAAAGGAGAGAGGGCGCGCATGAACCAGGCTTTCACCCGGCTTTCGACCCTATCTCTTTCCCTTGGAGGAGTGCTTTTGTCCATGTTCGCTGCCTGGGACCCCGCTTTTGTTTTTCTTTGGACCTCCGGAAAATGTACCTCTCCTTCCTATCTTCCTCTTTTGGTCGCTGGTATTCTTTGGATTCAGATCTGGAATGTCTGGTCGGCGGAAGCTGCTGTATCCCTCTTGAGGACCAAACCCCTGGCCACAGGCTTTCTGCAGGAGGTGGTTGTCTTTGCCGTGGCTTTCGGGCTTTTTGGTAGGCTCGGGTTGGTCGAAATGGCCGGGGCTGCTTTGCTGGCATCACTGACCTCCTCATTTCCACGCGGAATGGTTCTTTTCCGAAATCTTTGGGACGGCTCCTCTTTGCCCCATGGCATCGGAGGATTGCTTATGCGCGGCTCCCTCTCGATAGCGCTTTTATGGGCCGCCGCCCAAGTCTGCCAAATTCTGATCCCCCCCCATGATCTGCCCTCTTTTGGGCTGGGAGTGCTTCTGTCTTCTCTGTTGGCCTTGGGCATTTGGGTCTTGTGGCTGGGGCCATCGTGGTTGATGGCGCTGTCCCGCGGGCTCCCTAGCCGCTCCGTTTGAATTCACCCAAGATATCCCGATAATAACGGACCGTCTGTTCGGCGACGCAGGAGGGATGATACTCCAGCACCCGTTTTGCCGCGGAATCCACTGTGGATTGGCGAAAGCCGGGGTCAGTGATTGTTTTCCGCAAAGCCGCGAGGGCGTCTTCCATGGATTCGGTTCGAAACATGACGCCACAACCTTGCCCAAGCAGGGGAATGTTTGCCTCGATGCGCGAAGCCACCACGCAAAGTCTGCTGGCCATAGCCTCACAAACCGCAATTCCCATGCTTTCCCAGGTGGACGGGGCAAAAAGGATGTCCCCGTCTGACATCTCCTCCCACACCTTTTCCACATTAGTCTTCACTTCGACCTTTCGATCGCCCACCGAAACGGCGGTTTGCCGCATGATTTCTTGATAATAGGCGTGATCAGGGTCTCCCATTACCAGCATGCGGGCATCGAAATCCAGCCCCTGCTCCCAAAGGGTCCGTACACATTGAAGGAACCAGTCCGGTCGTTTGACCGGGGTGAGATTCCCGACAAACAAAACCCTGGGCTTTCCATTCTTGGATTGTCTTCGGGGAGGAAGATAAAAAACCCCGCGGACCGCGTTGGGAATAAAGCGGCACCGTTGATTCATTCCTAAAATGATTCTCAAGGCATAGGGAGAGATCGCGATGGTGCCTTGCGCCCTTTTCACGGCATATTTCTCAATCCATCCGGCGATTCGGTAATGCAACAGGGCCCGGTTCCCGGGCATGTTCGCCACTTCCCCCATCAACCCATGCAGAGTGAGAACTCCGGGAAAGGGGGAAGAGACCGTCACCACGGCACTCTCCCGCTCACTTCCCTGCCCATGAACAAGGTCAGGTCGGATCTTCGCAAGAGCCCGCAGCAAACTCCTTGTCCTTCCCAAAAATCCCGCACCGGGAAGCAAGCCTCCTATTCTTCGGTAGGGGATCTCCCGAAAAGACAGGGCTCCCGTCCCCGGGCGGATGTTGGCCGCAGGGGTTTCCCGGCCAAAAAGAACATCCACCTGACAATCGGTACGATCTCTCAGGCCCTCCCATAAGGCCTCGATGGCTGGATGAACCACCGGCGATGGCGAGGAGGCCCGTTTCATGCTGGAGCCCCGTGCGTCTTTGGCATCAACGACTAACATGGCCACGTGAAGAGGGCGTTTTTCGAAGCTCACGACGTTTCCTGCTTGATGTATAGAAATTCCTCCGCCCAAGGGCTAAGGTGAGCAAGCTGGTAGCCGTGGCGGCTTAGCAAGCGGTGGGCCTGCCGGGTTCTTTGGATGCCGATTTCTTCAAAACGGTGGTGAAACTCCACGGCAATCTGCTGGGGGAATTTTTTACGCCCCAAGGCGTCTTCCAGAACATCGTACTCCGATCCCTCAATGTCCATTTTAAGAACATCAATCTCCTGGAGGCCAAGCTCCTCCGAAATACCGGAAAGACGACGGCACGGAGCCCTTTGAAAAACAGGTCCTTTTTGTCTGCCCCCCTTGCCGTATCGTTCATGCAGATCCAGCCACCCATCATGACCGGCCACGGCCAAGGCGTGATAGTGAAAGTCGGCCGGAAGAATATTTTTTTCAACCCAGGCACGGCTGGCGGGCGTGGGATCAAACCCATGCACCCGAGCCCGGTAATCCCGGACCATGGCGAGGTCAAAGGAAAGGTTTTCCGCCAGACCAAGGGAGACAACCATCGGCCTGGCCGGCAAGGCCTGGGGAGAAATATACCATGCCTGCTCCCCGGGGTTTGGGGATACCAGCGAGACTTGCGCCATTGGAAAAATTCCCATTCCAGCGAGCCAAAACCGTTTCCAAGCCTGGTGGATTCGCTGGCCCAAGGAAAAGGCGGCCGGGGAAAAGGTGGTCTGTTTGGAAGTTGCGACCATCGGTGTGAGGATTATCTTAAACACCGTGAGCTTTGTGGCGAGTCTGACTGTGCAGAAGCTTGTCCTTGCCCTGATTTTTCTGGGCGGGGTCATTGCGGCCCCCTTCATCACCAATGAGCTTCTGGCTGGAAATCATCTTCCGCTGGTGGCGATTCTGTCGTTGCTCGGAGCTGTTTTCTTCCTCTCTTTTGTCGGCAGGAATTGCTGGGTGCTCATGCCGGCATTTCTTGGTTTGAGCGGAAAACTCAATTTTTTGCCGGCGAATCTCAGCATGCTCGAGACCGCCACCATCATTTCCCTCTTCTTTCTGCTTTATGACACTATTTACAAAAAGAACCTCCGCCTCAGTTTGGGACCTTCCTGGATCTGGATACCTTCCTTGCTGTTTCTCGGGATCATTTTTTACCATTGGGCAAAAAGCGGCGATATCGGATTGCGAATTTTTGGGGGGGAAACGTACGGTGGCAGAAAAAATTGGACGCTTTTTATCGGCTTTCTTTCCATGCCCGTTCTGTACTCCATGGTGAAACCCAGTGACCCGCTCCTCCGCTGGGTCCCTTTTTTCTACTTCCTCGCTGTTGTCGCCGATTTTATACCCTTTGTTTTGACCACGGTTCTCCCGCCCGTGGCTCCTTTTGTCTACCGTATCTATAGCTCCGTCAATTTGGATGCATTCCAAGACACCCTCTACGGTTCATTTGGCGGGGTGGATATTGTTAGAGTCGGTAGTATTGGGCTCTTTGCGATGGCGGCTCAGCTCTGCATGTTGGCCTATTTTCCCGCCAAGGAATGGCTTCGTCCGAAAAATTGGTGGTGCTTCCCCGCCTCCCTGCTTTGCCTGCTTACGTGCGCATTTAGCGGTTTTCGTAGCTATCTTTTTCGTTATGCCGTGATTTGGTTGGTGGGTGGATTTTCCGCTTCGCGGTGGGTTGTGCTCCTTTTTGCTCCCATGGCCGCTTTTGTGGTTTTTGTGCTCGTGGCCGGACATGGAACATATTTTCACCTGCCTCTGGCGATGCAGCGGGCGCTGAGTCCTTTTCCCGGGAAATGGGATGCGGTGGCCACGCAATCCGCGGAGGGCTCGAGCAACTGGCGGGAAACCATGCGAAAGGTTTATTGGCGCGAATATGCCGACAAGGCCGGATGGTTTGGTGCGGGCATGACCTATAGCCGGGGATTAACCCAGGAAGGCATCGAGGAATTTTACCTCAAGCTGCAAAGGATGCCCTTTGAGAACGAAGAGGCGGATGCCCGCCGTTTTATTGAGCGACGGCAACCCCACGAGGGGCTTTTGGATGTCCACTATCCCACGGGCTGGGTGGGAACTTTTCTTTTTGTCGTGTTTTTATCCACGTGCACTTTTTTTGTGGTCAAAAAAATTTATATGACCCCCAAGGAGCAAATGAGTCCTGACCGGATCTGGGTGACTGCTTTGGTTCTGACCGAAACCCTTTCCTACTTTACGGTCTACGGGGATCTCTCCACGGCTTTGCCCAGATTGTTTATTCTTATGCCCTTGGCGGTGCGAGCTTTCGCCGCCCCGGGTAAGGTGCCTGCCGAGCTGCCGGCGGCTCAGGGTGTTTCGCCTGGCCCGGCATATGCCCACGCCTCCTGAAAAGCGTCGTGGAGAGCCGCAATCTTTGATCGATAAATCTCTAGCGTGAATTTTTCCCGGATTCTTTGACGGGCCCGGGCCCCCGCCTCCCGACGAAACTGACTATCTCGAAATAGGCGGGTCAACTTGTCTTCAAATTCAGAAGGGCTGGAAAAATCCAATACCGCCCCGGTACCCTCCTCCACTGCTTCCCGGGCGCCGGTGTCATCACTCACCACAGCGGGGATTCCCGCGCTCATACCCTCGAGCACCGAAACCGGGAATCCCTCTTCATAGCTTGGTAATAGATAAAGATCCCACCGGGGGACCAAAGCTTTCAGTTCCGCCCCTTTTTTGACGCCATGCAGGAAATACGGCCTGCGGAAGCGCCGCAGAATTTCAAGGCTTTCGCGATCCTGCACCGGCCCGACAAAGTGAAATTCCAGCGGCAAAGACCGTTCTGCCGCCCATTCCGAAATCCTGCGCACCCGGTCGATCCCCTTGCGAAATCCAATTACCCCCAACCAGCCGATCCGCAGATTTCTTCCTTGGGGTTTTTCATGGAGAGCCGGAGGAAAGCGTTCTGGGTCTACCCCGTAATGCACGGTATGGAATTTTTTGGCCGGGAACCCCCGTCGCAGATAGGATTGCCTGACCATTTCGCTTCCGCAGATCGTGGCTTGGGCCAGCTTGGCCTTGGCAGCCTCATCGGCGATTTCAGGGGGCAAATCAGTTTGAGACGGGTAGCCAGCCTCCTTTCGGGCTTTTTGCGGAAAGCGGAAAAAGTCCTCCGGGTGCATGGAGCCCCTTTCCACAAGACGCATGGTGGGGCGTGAAAGAATTTCAGGAAACAGGAAGCGGTAGGCCGTGCCGTTGACCAGCACCGCCGGCGCAAGCTGCCTCTGCCGCGCCACCCACCAGCCGATCCGCCTTGGCTCATCCATCCGCAAGAATTGTGGGAGCCGAAGCCGGCCGACCCCGTAATTCCAAAGGGCCGCCCCAGGGCGGGTTTTGATTTTTTCTGGAGGTATCCCCAGGCGTAAGTAGCGATAGCGGGGAAATCCCCCGTAAACGGTGCCGAGATAGCCGAGTTTTTCCAGGGCTCCACTCACCAGGCCAAGAAACCAGTCCCTTTCCCAAACCAAATCAACCTTCCATGGCCGGACCGATTGGGAATTCATTTCCGGGGATCTCCGCTTTTCGTGGCTTTGGCCAACGAGACCAAATCCTCGGTGACAGTCGGACCGGCACCGGGACGGTAGGTGGTTTCATAGCGGCGGCGATTGGCCTGGCCGCAGGCTTCCCATCCCGTTTTTTGCTGTAGCGCCCCCACCAGCGCCCGGGCCAGCCCCTTGGCATCGGTGGGGTCATAAAGCCGGTTGGGCCCGGGCCCGAGGACTTCGCTGTTGGCCCGCCAATCCGATGCCACCACGGGAAGTCCCCACATCATGGCTTCCGCCAAAACCAGCCCAAAGGACTCATACGGCGCCACCGTGGGAAAAACAAAAAGGGAGGCGCGTTGGTAAAAAGTTCCCAGATTTGCCGGCGGTTGCGGACCCGCGAAGTGCACCCGGTGAAATACGCGGGCTTTCTTTGCGAATCTCACAAATTTCTCGAAGGTCCAGGGTGGGATGGGTTCCCCCACCAAGTCCAGGTGGACGTGTTCGGGAAGTTGTGCCAATGCCTCAATCAAGGAGGGGGTCCCCTTTTCATCCCCCAGATGGCCCACGTAGAGGAGCAGGTTGGGATCCCTTGGGCACGCGACAGTCACGGAATGATTGTCGGAAATCTGATGCGGCCGGATTCGGATATCACGAATTCCACAAACCTCGGGATCAGCCCGATTCGCCGCCGCCATGATGAACGCGACGTCGGCGGTCCCAAGGAGACGGGCGACCCTCTTCCCCAGGGCGGAGGGCCGCCGCTGAAGACGGTCGGCTAAACCGGCGGCGTGAAATTGGACGGCTAGGCACCGGGTGGCCTGGCGGGCCCAGGGCACCAGAAACAGGTCGCGCAGGAGCGGGACTGTTTGTGGGCCTCCCACCGGGAAAAGAAGCACGTCGAGAGGCAGGGGCCGGGCGACCGCCCTCAGCTGTTGCCGCACCCGGAAAAGTTCGAGAACTTTTCCAAAGGAGGCCCGGCGCACGTTTCCGGCCGCCGGGGTAAACCGAAAAGGGCAAAAGACCGCCTCCACTTCGGAGCGGCGTTGCAGCTCCTGCCAGAGGGATGCGATGGCGATGTTTTGGCCTCCCCAAGGAGGAGGAAGTTGTCCGGCGATTCCGATGCGGGGCTTCCCAGAGCTCATGACCGAGGAGGATTCTCGCATTAAAAACCCTTTCTGCCCATCGTAAGGTCATGTCGCGAATTCTTTTGACCGGGGGGTCAGGCTTCATTGGCACCAACCTGCTCGATACCTGGGCCCAAGAGGGTTTTTCCTTCCTGAATTTGGACCGCTCAGAACCCCTTCGAGCCTCCCATCGAAGGTTTTGGCACCAGGCAGACTTGCTGGAGCGCGATTCATGGATTCAGGCCGCCAGGGCTTTCAACCCAACCGCGGTGATTCATATGGCTGCCAGAACCGATATGGATGAGGCAACAACACCGGAAACCGGTTACCGGGTAAACATTGACGGCACCCGCATCCTTCTTGAGGCAGTGGGGAGTTTTCCTGCTGTTCGCCGCTTCATTTTGGTCAGCAGCCAGTTTGTCTGTGGCCCTGGTTATTTGCCCCGCCACGATGAAGACTTCGCACCCGCCACGATTTACGGACGGAGCAAGGTCATGGCGGAGCAAGTCCTGCGGGGAAGCGGCTTGAAGTGTCCTTGGGTCATCGTACGTCCGACGAATGTTTGGGGCCCTTGGCATCCCCGGTATCCCCGGGAATTTTGGAGGGTTCTGCAAAAGGGGTGGTATGTTCATCCGGCAGAACCACCCGTTCGCAGGGCCTACGTGTACGTGGAAAATCTTCTCCAGCAGATGAGGGCCGCCCTGGAAAAGCCGGTGGCCGAAGTGGCCGGGCAGGTCTTTTATCTCAGCGATCCCGTGGAGGATATTGCACGCTGGGTAGACGAGTTTTCCCTGGCTCTGCGGGGAAGTCCCGCCAAAAGAATTCCGCGATCAGTGCTTCTCGGGATGGGCTGGCTGGGAGACCAGTTTGAAAAATTCACCGGCCGTTCCTTTTATATCAACTCCTCACGGGCCCGCAGTATGACCACCGATTACCCCGTTCCTCTGGAAAAAAGCCTGGAGACTCTCGGTACCGGTTCGGTGTCATTGCAGGAGGGCGTCCGCCGGACCGTGGCCTGGCTCCACCAGAACCTGCCCAGGGATTTCCCGGATTTTCCGAAATAAGCCATCCGCCCAAACATGGCCACAATTTTGGTTAAGTTTTACCTGTTTTGGCACGGCCGACTGAAATGCCCGGGGGCTGGGCTTTTGTTGCGTCTTTTTCGCGGAGTTTTACCAGGTTTGCGCAACTACCCTCTCATTTTCTCGGGCACCGGAACCGCGCGGCTTGATTTGCGGGATCAGGCGTCCTTCAGCCTTTTGAACTACAAGGTAGGGGATTGGGGCAATCACCGGTTTCTTTTTGAGACTATGGCCACCCGCCTTCGTCCGGGAGAGGTTTTGTGGGATGTGGGGGCAAACGTCGGCTTGGTCTCCCTGCACTTTTCCCAGGCGACCTTCGGTTTGAAAAAAATCCACGCTTTTGAGCCTTCGTCCGGACCAAGAAAATCCCTGCAAGCGCTTTTGGGTTCCCATCCCAACGTGTGCGTTCATCCTTTCGGGCTAAGTTTCTCGGCATGGCAGGGTCGAATGAAATCACGGCAGGGAGACTCTTCCTACGGAACGGTAATCCCAGCCGAAGACGCCCAAGGCGGCGAATCCATTCGTCTTGAGCAGGGAGATGCTTTGGTGGCTTCCGGGATGGAGCCCCCCCATGTGATTAAAGTCGATGTTGAGGGCCATGAACCGAAGGTTCTTGCGGGATTGAAAGAAACTATCCGCACTTACCAACCTATCATTTTTTTCGAGCACATTTTCCTGTCGGACGATCAGATCCGCGAGTTAACCCCTCCGGGTTATCGCTTGAGTTTCCTCCATGAGGACGGCTCCTGGTCCCTTGATGTCAAAACGCGGCGGCAGGGCCACGAGGCCTTGGCGGAACCAGCCGGGATTTGATCCTATTTTTGCCACCACCGGCCGGGCCAGGTGGTTCGCAGGTGGCGCGCCACCTTTTGGGTGCGGTGATTGGCTTCCGCCCCAAACAGGGAATACGTCACATCGGTACGATGGTGGCAACCCCCCATCCACCGGCGGATCCGATGCTCCACGACCCATGCCCAGGACAGCACACGCATCCAACGCGGGGCTGTCTGATTCAGGCGGCTTCTTTCTTCTTGGGCTACCGGGCTAAGCCCGAGGTTTTTCTTCCCCTCCATGAAACTGGCACAAACGAAGCCCAGCCTTCGAGGTCGGCGGCCTGATCCAAGGATTCTGACGAACCATTCGGCGTCAGCCGCCGCCCGATAGGCGGGATTAAAAAAGAAGCGCTGATCAATCAGGTTCCTTCGAAAAAAAGTCGCCGCTGTAAAGGCCGCCAGGTGACAGGTCCACGTGTGTCGCAACTTGGGGGGGAGAATCTTTCGCTGACACAAGGCCTGCCCATCTTCTCCTACTACCACCACATCCCCAACCCATATATCATCTTGAGGATGGGTGGCTGCAATCGCTTGGACGCGGCGCAGAGTTCCGGCTTCGTACTGCTCATCGCAATTCAGGTAGGCACAAAGGTTGCCCTTCGCTTTTTCTAGTCCTCGATTGATGGCATCGTACATGCCTTTGTCCGGTTGGGAGACCATGATTCTCCGGTAACCCGGTCGATCCGGCCAACGTTTGGCCATCGTTTCCGCAAATTCCTGGAACCCTTGGGTCCCCCCGTCCTGCACAAAGTGTTCCACCTGAACCCCCTCCTGGTCGGCAATGGAGGCAATGCATCCGGCCAACTTCTCCAGTTGGCCGAAACTGGGCGTTACAATGGTAAAGTCCACACCCAGACCCTACGTTCCCCGGGCTTCCCCTTCAAATCTTCACAGGGTGCGACAGGCAATACCAACAACAGGACCGGATCCGATTTCTTTCGTCCAGCCAAGCCCTCGGAGTAGGCCAGGATTTTCCTTCGGCATTGTTCTTGCTTCTTGAGATAGGAAAAGGATTCTTCGGTCGTGAGCGCCGCAGGGTTTTTTTACAGGGAGCTAAAAACTGGCTGGCTCCCCCTGGTTCTTCTCGCGGCGGTATGGCTTGGCTCCATCTTTTTCGCTGAGATTTTTCAGGAGCTAACCCTGGCACCCCTTCTTTCCCTCTTAAGCCTTTTTGTTTTAGCAACACGGCGCCCTCCCGGCTCCATCTTTTTATGGATTTTCCCCTTTGTGGTTTTGAGCTATTTCTTAATCAGCCCCTACTCCAAGTTTGTCTGGATCCGCTCCATCACCCTGGCTTTGGGCGGGTTGATTACCGCTTATGCTTCCCATCTGCGAACCCGCGCGGAAACAATTGCGGCTCGTAACGAAAAGATCTTTTCGCAGCTGCCCTACCCGATTCTTGTCTCCGACGCCACTAGCAGAATTATTTTTTTTAATCAGGCCGCTTGCGCCGCCCTGAAGATCGCGCCGAAGGAGATGCAGGGCTTTTCTTGGTTCAATCTCCTCTTTGACGATGGAAGGAAAACCGAACAAATCGAAAGATACGTTCGGCACGCCGCCCGGAAAGATGGGGAAGATTCGGCACAGTTTCAGGTGGTTGGTTTTGACGGCAAGGTTTGGCAAGCCACGGTGATTCGGGCGGGCGAGGAGGGCCGCGGGCATCTTATCACGACTCTTGCCGCCTCCTTACGTTGACCCTGTCCCGCCCGGCTGACTTGTAATCCCGGCAGGTGTCTTGTTCCGAATCCCTTGGCTTCTTTCCTGTCTTTTTCGCTCAAGGGGGGTTGTCACAAGCTTTTCGAGAATAACTGCTGCAAGAAGGGATCCTGCCAGCAGGACAAAGCCTGAGACCTCCGTCTGGCCCGTTTTTTCCACACCCCGAGTCGCCAAAATCACCCACTTGACCAGGATGTGCACCACATAAATCGGGTAGCTTAACTCTCCAAACCATTTTTGCCATTTCCCCTCTCCCTCCAACAGGCCCGGCATCAACACGGCCAACAGGCCGCAGGAAATCGCCTGATCCCAACCATCCGGCATTAAGCCGTAGCCCAGAAAAAGTCCTAGGAGCAAAACCCGGGAACCCCAAACCCGGGCCAATGAGTTCCAGAAGGCGCGAGTCGCCCCCGTCCAGCGATAGCTCAGGATTCCCAAAGCAAAAAAAGGTAGCTGCAAAGGAAACCAAAAATAACCGAGGGATCCCGTCTCTGCCGGCCGCCAGAGCCACAGCCCAACCCGCACCGCAAATCCCACCGCACACAGCAGCGCCAAAGAGCCGTTCTTGGCTCGCACGAGAAGTGGAGCGAAGAGATAGAAGCTTAGCTCCACGGCCAAAGTCCACGCCTGCGGCACCAAGCAAAGAAACCCCGCCGGTCTTCCGTCCGGCACCGTCCCTCCCCACGCCAGGGTAGACCCCTGAAAATCAAAGCAGTTAAACCAATCCAGTCCGAACAACGCCAACTGGCTCACCCCCAGGCCGGCTAGAAAGGTTCCATGACCCGCTTCCACCAAGGGCCGATACCACCCCAATCTTTCGGGCATGTTTCCCATCCAAATCCAGGCTGCCCCGTAAAAAAGCGCGGCGGCACCCAGCACCAGCCAGTAGACAGGAAAAATCCTCAAGGCCCGGTTACTGTAAAATAGCCAAATCCCTTCGCGCGTGGCCGCATATTTCCGGTCCAGGATCAGAGCCATGTAAAAACCGGAAATGATGTAAAAAAGCCGCACCGCCTGGTGCCCATCCACGATGGGGAGACCCCACAGCGCGGAGGAGTGATGAAACACCACCGCCACCGCCAACAAAAAACGAATCCATCCCATCTGCCAAGTCTAACGGCTTTTTATTGGGCCTGACTCCATTAATCTATCAAGATGATTCGGGCGGTCCTTTTGGCGGCGTTCGGCGGTGCCTGCACGGCCTTGGCTGCCCCGCCCGTTGCCGTCTCTTCCCTGATCCAGCACGACTACGACGCCAGCATCGACCTTTTTGGAGGAGGAAACTACCTGACCCCGGACGATAACCTGATCCTCGATTCCATGAGCGCCGCCCAGGGCTTGAGCAAGCTCAAGCGAATCGGGGTCTCCAAGCAAAATCTAGAGAACCTCCTGAACCCCGCCACCCTGAACCAACTGCGCGCCCCGGCCGAAATGCAAAGACAGCTTCTTCTTGTTCTTTTCTGGCTCTGCCAGGCCTACGATGCTGAAGCCTCCCCACAGGAGATTCTGGAGGAGCTCTGCCGAAACGGAGACAACCCCCCGACCGAGGCCCAATCCACCCTGAAGGAAGTTCTCCTGTACAATTTCCATGTTGCCCAGCACTTGGGTGTCACCAGTTTTCAAGCGCAGGTGAAACTCGGTCAGGGCCAAGCTCCGCCGATTCCTGAGGTTGATGACAACCCCCAGAACCGGCTCGCCATTCCCATACCCATCCTGCCCGCGGACCGGTTTCCTCAGGTCGCCCACCAACTCTTCAACTACGAGCTCTTTGACGGGCCCCTCCCCCAGGCCCCTTCCGCCCAGCTCGCCCCCAGCCAGATCGAATTTGCCCAAAAACTCATCGCCCGCGGCCTGCTCCCACCCAACGCCCTCCCATGATACCAGGGATGGGCCTAGGCCTGTCCCCGAGATTCCAACATTCCATGGAATGTTGGAATGTCGCATCATCAGGGAATGCCCGACCTGCCTAAGGCCTATCAGAAACTCCGGGCCCGGGGACGGGAACTGGCCCTCCTCGGCGCCACCGGCGGACTCCTCGGCTGGGACCAGGAAACCCTTCTCCCGCCCAAATCCCACTCCTTCCGCGCGGAGCAGTCCGCCCAAATCGCCGGCATCGCCCACCGCCTCGCCACCGCCCCGGAAGTCGGCGACTGGCTCTCCGCCTGTGAATCCACCCAGCCCCCCGCCGACAGCCCCGAGGCCGCCTGTCTCGCCCGCTGGCGGCACGACTACGACCGCGCCACCAAAATCCCCGCCGATCTCGTCGAGGAAAACGAGCGGGCCAGCGGCCTCGCCCGCTCCGTCTGGGTCGAGGCTCGCAAAAAATCCGACTTTGCCTCCTTCGCCCCCCACCTGGAAAAACTTCTCTCCCTCGCCCGCCGCATGGCCGACCTCTGGGGCCACTCCGGCCAGCCCTACGACGCCCTCCTCGAAGGCTATGAGCCCGGGTGGAAAACCCAAGATGTCGCGGACCTCTTTGCAAAACTTCAACCTCGCCTCGTCAGGATCGCGGAAAAAGCCTTCTCCCTTCCGGCTCACCCCTCCCGCAAAAACCTCTCCGGCCATTACCCTCGCTCCGATCAGGAAAAGTTCCTCCAAGCCCTCCTGCCCAAAATCGGTTTCGACACCGCTGCCGGCCGGCTCGACACCAGCACCCACCCTTTCTGCTCCGGCCTCGGCCCGCACGACACCCGCATGACCACCCGTTACGACGAAACGGACTTCATGGTCTCCCTTTACGGCGTCCTCCACGAAGCCGGCCATGGGCTCTATGACCAGGGTCTCCCCGAGAAAGAGCTCGGCACACCGCTGGGCCAAGCCGCTTCTCTCGGTATTCACGAATCCCAGTCCCGCCTCTGGGAAAACCGCGTGGGTCGAAGTCACTTCTTTTGGAAGTCCTGGTGGTCCGATTTCGCCCGTGCTTTTCCCGATCTCACCGGCCACAGCTGGGAACAGGGCTGGCGCGCCGCCAACGCCGTGGAGCGCTCCTTCATCCGAGTCGAGGCCGACGAAGTCACGTACGACCTCCACATCCTGCTCCGCTTCCAGCTGGAAACCCGCCTGATCTCCGGGGATCTCAAGGTGAAAGACCTTCCCGCGGCCTGGAACGAGCTGTTTCAAAAACTTTTGGGCCTCAAGGTGCCTGATGATGCCCGCGGTTGCTTGCAGGACATCCACTGGTCTATGGGGGGATTCGGCTACTTCCCCACCTACACTTTGGGCAACCTCACCGGCTCCCAGCTCTGGCAGGCCGCCCACCGGGATCGGCCGGACCTTCAGGCTTCTCTGGACCGACGCGACTACCAGCCCCTGCTCCAATGGTTACGCCATAAAATCCACGCTCACGGCCGGTGTTACCTCGCAGGAGATCTTATCCAGCGTGCCACCGGCAAGCCTCTCGATCCCGAGGCCCATCTCTCCATCCTCGAGCAAAAGGTGAAGGATTTGTCCTCATGATCTCTTCCTCGCGCATCACTGTTGTTATCAGCACCTACAACCACCTCCGACCGCTGGAACTCTGCCTGGCCGGGTTCCGCAACCAAACCGTTCCCCCCGGAGAGATTCTCATAGCCGATGACGGCTCCGGCCCCGAGACATGCGCACTCATCGCGAGACTCCTCCCCACCCTGCCCTGCCCCGCCCGCCACATCTGGCATGAGGACAAGGGCTTTCGCAAAAACATCATCCTCAACCGCGCCCTAGCCGAGGCCAAGGGCGACTACCTCGTCCTTACCGACGCGGATTGCATCCCCCATTCCCGTTATGTGGAAGATCATGCCCTGCTCGCAGAGCCCGGCTTCTGGGTCCAAGGCCGGCGCTGTTACCTCAACGCGTCTGCCTCCGCTTCCCAACTGCCCGGACGGACGGTCTGCGGATTCCGTCTTTTTCTGGCCGGCAAACTGAGCGGCGCGGCCAAGGGGTTCCGCCTTCCTTTTCCCATGATTCGTCGCAACACCGGCCAACGCGGAATCATCGGTTGCAATATGGCCATGTGGAAAAAAGACCTCCTCGAGATCAACGGCTGGGACGAGGCGTACGAAGGCTGGGGCTTGGGGGAGGATTCCGACGTCGGCTCCCGGCTTTACCATTTGGGCCGACCCCGCAAATTTG
>Ga0214917_10002842_pt1 | contig 20683 bp, 17 predicted proteins | sample LL_1208_BB_MetaG_FD_177983 | JGI IMG/M metagenome (GOLD analysis project Ga0214917, IMG submission 177983) | Freshwater microbial communities from Lake Lanier, Atlanta, Georgia, United States - LL_1208_BB | ecosystem: Environmental > Aquatic > Freshwater > Lake | place: USA: Georgia | collected...
AGCCGCAGACGCTCTCCCTCATACTTCTGATGAATGGCACCCTCCGTACGATACAGCTGCGGGCCGAGCGCAGGCTTGTCGGTTGCGCGCTGATACTTGGCGGAAGCAACGGCCGCCTCAATGCTAGGATACTTGACCGCAGCATCAGTTAGGTCTGCAATTTCAACGAGAGTGCCCAGCCCCATATATCGCGGCCAGTCCTTGAGCTCTTCGCCGAGACGCAGGTCGGGCTCTTTGACTCCGGGGTTCACAAGGAAAGGACGGGGTGGCGCTGGTGCTGGCGCCGGCGCAGCAGCAGCAACCACCTCCTCCACCTCCAGCTGGGGAACCTCTTCTGCTGGGAGCTCAATCACAGCGGGTGCCTCTGCCTCTGCCGTCTCTGCAGCAGGAGCAGCCACCTCTGTCAGCCCCACAGGTCCAGCAACAACCGCAACCGGTGGAGCCGGTCGCGCATCCGTCCGCCGTCGGAACACATACCAGCGATTCAGGAAAGAGAACTGCCGCACTGCGTCTGTCATAGCGTAGCGCTCCCCCGCTGCCTCCGCCGCCGCCCAGGAATCACCAAACATCGCCGTCGGCCCCGGCAGGCCCAGCTCCCCACACTCCGCCGCCGTCAGCAGCTCAAACCCCGCCGTCGCCAACTGGGCCTGTAGGAAAGCCCACGACACGAGATATTCCGTATGTGTCTCCCCGATGCTGATGAAATCCACATCAATCGCGAGCCCGAGCCCTGCCTCCGTCGGCGGCACCGTCACGCCCACCCCGCTCCCGTATCGCTTGCCAATCGTCCAGACATCGGTGGCCCCATCCCGCCCCGACACCGATAGTTCGTCTCCCGCCAGCAGCCGCGCCACCGCGTCGCCGTCAAAGCCGCAACCGACAAAGTAGCCGCCCACCTTCACAAGGTCCGCGAGGTTTGTGAGGAATCCGGCCAGCGTGTTCGCATCGCGGAACATGTAGTGGAGCGCAAACATACAGGAGGCTACGTCAAAGGCAGCACCGCTGCCGCCCAGCTCCCGCCGTAGCAGCTCCTGGTCCTCCGCGGTCACACCGGCCTCTCCTGTCACCAGCCGCCGCGCCGCATCCGCCTGCGCAAACACCATCGGCGGCACGCGGTCGCGCCCGCCCATCTCCACCATCTTGTCTAGCAGGCGCCGATAGGCACCGTCCTCTGGGTCATTTAGATTCGCCGCCGCCACGTCGCAGCCGAATACGCGCCCGACACCCGCCGCCACCCATTTGTGGATGTCGCCCGCCTTGCCCATCGCGAGGTCGCAGAGTGCCGCCCCCGGCCGCAGCGTTGGCCGCAACAGCATCCGCCGCTTAATCCAGTTGTTGTGGAAGTTCCGCAGACACTCCACCTTCATCATATCACGACGCGGGGCACGCCGGCTGTAATAGGTGGTGGGCGCGACCATTGCCGCCGGCGCAACACACTGCTCCACGCGCCCCGTGCGCACTGCCTCCTCGGTTACCGGATTATGTAGAGAGTTCCAGATATCCGCCGCCACCCAGTCCGCATTCATCGTGCCCCGCCGCACACCCGCCTGCCAGCGCTCCGTCTTATCGTGTCGCACCCGCACCGGCTCCCAGCGCCACCCCGGCGCACGCTCCGGCCGATAGGCCATCTCTACAATCATATCGCTGTCAATCAGGTCGCCCGTACGTGTCGTGCGAATCGCATTCGAGTCAGTGTCCAGCGCCACTGCAGCCGGTGCGGCGCCCGCGGGATCGCCGGCACCCTCTCCAATCGCGACATAGCAGACTGATGCCATCGGGTCGCGTGGATCAGTGGGCCGGAATTCCACTGCGCGCCACTCACCGTCTTCAACCGAGCGCGGCAGAGGCGCAGCGGGGTCTAGCACAGTGCTCCGTGGGTCGGAGAAGGCCGCATCCCGCGCCGAGCCGACAAACAGCCGCAGTGTCTTGTAGCGCACCGTCTGACCGGCATCCTCGCGATATTTGAGACCAACCGCGTCGGCCCCGACCGGTGTCCCGTCGCGCCCCCGCTCCTTGTCTACCACCACCAGGAAGTCAATCGTGTTTTCGTGTGCCGGCTTCCACTTGAGCTGGGCGTGCCATGTGCCGCTCCCCCGCGGCAGCGGTGCGGCATTTGGTGTGAAGATGAGACCATCTACGGCATACGGCAACGATTTCGCATCCTCTAGCACCGCCGCAGCTGCATCGCGGAATAGACCCATCCCGGCAGCCGTGCGGAATGTCTTCATACCGACCTGGAGATCCGCCGCCGGCGGCACACCACGCACTGTCTGCGTCGCACCCGCGAGCTCACCAACCACCGCCGACATACGTGCCTGGCGCGTCTCTGCAGCAGCCGCCGAGCCGAGCATGGCACCGGCCACCATGAACGGCAGCTCCGCAACGGTGGTGTCGCCACCTGGGCCCGCTAGAATGTCAAAGGCAAAGAAGTGGCTGACTGGCGCACCGGTGCGCGTGCGGCGAATCCACTCACCATCTAGCACCAGTCCAGCGAGCTTCGTATCGGTCTGTCGTCCCGTCGCATACACGCGTCCGCCCATATCCACAAGGAACAGCTTGCCGTTCTCGGCCACGTAGAGCAGCGCCCGTAGTCCGTCGGCCTTATCGGTGACGTTGTAGCCACCGGGCGTCGCAAGCAGATTCGGCACACCCGGCTCTGCGACCTCCGCCATGTGCGTCCGCTTGAGAGTGGCCGGTTGCGGTGCCGGATAGCGGAAGCTCTGTGCAACGAAGGCGCCGTTGCGGGCCCCTCCCCGCCGATTGTTGCTGGCCTGGCTCCCGCTCCCGAAAATCCGCCCCAACGAGCCAAGCACCGAACCCGCACCCGCCGAGCTGACGAGCACGAACGACCGCTGTCGCCCCTGAAGGAGCCAACTCAGACCCCGCACAACCAGCCGGGCCGCGTCCGCCGCTGATGTTCGCCCCCGATCTGCCGTCACCTCTGCCTCTGCCTCATATCGCGCCGGTGCCACGGTCATCCGTGCCTCCTGATATGTCCGCCCCCGGCCCTCGCGCACCACCGACACATCAAATCGCAGCCCCAGCCCACCGGGTGCGACGAACTCGAACCGCTGAATCTGTCGATAGAGCTTCGCCAACTTATCCCATCCCGCTAGCGCCTCCTTGATACGCGCATCGTCGGCGGCCAACGGCAGCTCCCGCTTCAGCTTCGCCCGCGCAGAGTACGTGGTGAAATCCACCGGTGGCGCGTCGCCCACCGACTCCTTTAGCATCGCGGTAAACGGTTTGTCGGCCATCCGATTATCGCGACAGTAGGCCTGAATCACTCCCGCCCCCTCCAGCGTGAAGCGAATGTCATTGCTCAAACAGACATTCAGCTTGAGAGTCTGCTGTGCCTCGCGCATCCCGAGACTCCGCAGATACTGAATCACATCCTGCCACGCTGTCAGGTCCAGCCCAGTCAACATTGCCTCCATCTCGGCGCCGGGGGTGGTCTTCCACACCTCAGCAAGACGGCCGAGTCCGTCATTCTCTGCGCGGCGAAGTTCCATTGTGTGCTATCCTTACTCAGGGCAGCGGTTGGGTACGCTGTGCTGGGCAGGGGTCAAATTTAGGCGCTGGCAATCAAACATCCGACCCGACCGAGTCCTCCGTCAGCATCCCGAGGCTCACCGGTGTGCCGGCCAGCTCTCGAACAAAAAGCTCCCACTGGAGGCGCTGCCAGAGAGCTGCCCGGCTCTTCTTTACGGTTACGACAGCACCAATTCCAGAAAGCATGTCTGTAATCTGGCCCACCGTCAGCGCTCCTGCCGACGCCGCACAGGCAGGTGGCATCCAGCGTGCCTTGCTCCCCTCCAGCAAAGCAGGCCACGCGGTAGCATCATCCAGGCGGAAACCACTGGGTCCCACCAGCATCCGGGCTGAATCGCACGCCAGCTGGACGATGCCTGCGTCGGCACCAACACCTGACGCAGGAATCACCGTTGTTGTCTCTGCCCCCGACCACCAGAGCGCCACACGTACCCCGCGCACGAGTCCCACGTAGTCCACGAGCTGAGCCGTCCGCTTCGTCGTGCGCACCGCATCCCAAAATCCACCTGCCGGATCTGCCCCCGCCGCTCGCCCACGCAGGTCCTCTTCCAGATGCTTTCGCACCCAGCCCCGCCGACGACCGTTGTGGGCCCGCCAGGCGCTCTCCACGAGCCCGATTAGCGCGCCGGCCTCCTCAGACTCCATTGCACGCCGCACCCCCGCCGCCGCGCTCCGATACATCGGTTCACGTACCCACAGAACGAGCGACACAACATCAGCTACTGTCTGTGTAGTGTCCTCGGTCCAGCCCGGCAGGGGGCTGCTGCCGCCGCTGTCGCTACCCAGAGCGGCCAGAGATCCCGAAGCGCTGTTGAGATTCAGAGGCCGCGCCCCGCGTCCCGGATTCGCGGCGATAGCCGCCGACAGCTCCTCCCATGATACTGACGCAGCGACGGCACCCGTGCGGCTCATCGATCCTTAACAGTCTAAAGTTCCCATAACTTTAGGCGGATTTTTGCGATGATATTAGTTGGCGGCGAAGCAGCCTTATAAAAGTCTGGAAACGTCGCCTTATTTATCTTGTGGAACCCCCACGGTAGCGCAAACATAAGCAGAGCCATGCTAGGAATGCCAACTGTTCCAAAGAAGCGCGTTTTCACTAGCACATCTTTTAGCAGCTCCTTCTTTGTAAATCCAACTAGTCCAGTTTCCCTATGGAAATAGAGGGGACCACTGGGTAGTGTAAGCTGCTTGAGCTGGAGTGGAAAACTCATCGGAAATCGGTTATGCTCTGCTACCGGAATCACCGCTGCCAGGTCGGCCTCCTTGGAAATGTATGATACAGTTTGTGGGATTGAACCTAGCTGTGATGACTGGCCAAACCAGTAGTTCCAATATAGTTTTCCACAGTTGCTGCGGAATGTTGAGTAGACACGATTCCATTCGTAAGAATTACCGCCTCCAAATGGCACCATCGCGTGCGGTGTTCCCACATAAGTTGGTGCTCTATACACTGAATAATTCACCAACAGTTCCTGTGCTGTGGTAAGTCCATCAACACTGAATATTTCTGCGGCGATGCGGCTCTTGTTGAGCCGTATGTGGGCTGTTACCGCCGCAATAGGGTAGAACCAGCTACCCAAGAGATACCACTCAAATGCGGTCAAATTAGAAGAGCCGCTCATTATTGGTCTTACCCAGGTGCTTCATACTAGCCGCTAGGGCGCGTCAAGTTTGCGCCATCGCGGCATCACGCTTCGCCAGCTCAGCCGAGTTCTTCAGGACAAACTCCCGAAAGCGCAGCAGCTCCTCAAACACCGGCTGGGGCAGCTTGTCAACGCTGAAATATATACCGTTGCGATTCGTGGAGAGTGCAACTCCGTGTTTGCGCAGAATTCTCCCGACCTCCAGATGCTCCGAATGCGACATTGACTTGATTGTCTCGTTATAAGCGGCACGGCGCGCATACTCGGCAGGGTCCATCGTCAAACTCTCTTAAGAGCCTCGGAGGTTCGCCAGTCGGCCGTTAAACGCCTGTCTGTCTAGACAAGCACCGGCTCCGCAAGCGTTCTATCTTCGCGCACAACAAACACGATAGGAATCAAGCCCCGATTGCGTGTGGCGAGGCGGATAATTATGGTCGCAGGCAGCCGGGACACCTCGTGCGCCGTGTGGGTCGCAGCGCACGTCATTCGCAGACAGTCCAGACGATGCTCTTCAGCGGCTATTGCCGCCACCAGCTCAATCCGGAAACAGTCACCATCGGGAAGCTCCAGGAGAGTTCCAACCGCAAAATGGGTGGCTCCAGCTGACTGGAAGCTGAACACTTTGCGCTGCGCCCCCGCCTCTACGAATCGCCGACTCACGAGGGTGAGCCACGGCACGTGCGCATTCAGGATTCTGTTAGTAGTTAGAAAATCCTGAATGAACAGATCAAGCTGATTGCTGCTGCCACTCATCTGTCAGGGCCGCGCACTCTAGGCGGTGCTCGCGTCCGCGGTCGCTTCAGGGATCGGCGACAATGGACCTCCTCCCCCTCCATCTCCCTTTCTCTCCTCTTCTGCAGTTGCCGTCACAGCCTCCCCACCCTCCGTAGCCGGCACATCGGGCTGCAGACGCTTCCGCCGCCCCGCGTCCTTAATCTCCGCTCCGCTGGCACCCTCATATGTGCCCACTGCCTGGATAAAGGCGTCGTTCTTCTGGAAGCGCGACCGGAGGAGCCGCACTCGCACCACCGTTCCCACAATCAGGTCATCGAACTCCGCGTTGCCGATGTGGAGGTCCCGTGGCAACAGAATACGAATTGCCTCTGAGACACGCCCCTGGTCCACAAGGAGTGCGTAGGCGCCGAGCTTGTTGGTCTTGAGAATCTGCGCATCAATCGTCTGACCGGTCTCCGGCAGGAAACATAGAACGCGCACCTTGACGTGATACAGGAAGTCCCCCGTGAATCGACAATGTTCGGCTTGGCCCATGGATCGGGCAAGAATCTCCGTGCTGCCGCCACGGACCCAGCCGTGCGCGCAGCAGCGCTCCTCCAGGTCCGCGCGAATCTTCTTCAGGAGGAACCCATCCATGTCGGCCGCAGCCTCGCGGAGCTCGGTGGGGGCCAGCGCCACACGCTGGTCTAGAAATGTGGGTCGGAATACGCTCATCTTGACTGCTGGCTGCGTCGGGGCTGCCATCACTACCGGGGGTCACTTTTTTGGTTTATTACTGGGGCTCTAAATAGGGGAATGGCAGCGGGAATAGCGCAGCAAATAACAGAATCCTTCCGTCCCTATCAACAGTCACTAGGGGCGGCTCTACCCGCCACGCGATACCGTCTCACGTTTGAAATCGGCGGCGCCCGCTTCTCAAGCGTATTTTCGGTGGATGGAGACGACGGCATCACCAACGGCTGTATCTCATTCATTCCCGACGACTGCTCCGTCAAGATTGAATCTTACATCAGCACAAACAGCGCGACGAAACGCTGTTTTGAGCCGCCGCTTAGCAAGGAGACCGTTCCCGCCGGCACCACACAAACCGACATCCTACAGGTGCTGTCATCCAAACTGAAGTTTGCCGCGTGTCCCGATGTTTTGACGCTGGAGATTGACGATATTGCGTTCAAGCCGGGCCACCGTGCGCATCTGTCTGCATGGCGTCTGATGCGCGGGGAGCCGGGAATCTACGAAAAATACGGGTACCGGTCGCCACTTTTTGAAGAGGCCCGTGCGCGGGCGCAGCGCACCACTTTCCGTGAAATAGAGGGAACGGTCGCTGCCGCCGTAGCTATCCGCCACTATCCGCATGTTTTTACGGCACCGACTGCCTCTGAACAGACAATAGCATTCCTGATGCAGCAGATACCATACGAAGACTTGGCTAAATCAATGACGGAGTTTACACGGCCGGGCGGTTATGGTCGCGAATTAAAATCACTAGAAGACCTATTGTTTGAAGCTCTTATGGATGGAAAATCCTATTACTATAATTCAACACTCACTCTTGTTCGCAGCTCCGACGCCTGGCGTCATTGGGATTCGGAGCTAAAATTTCTAGAGTGGGTCCCCGTCGTGTCTGGAGGAGGCCGGCGTAGCCGCCGCACTCACGCCCGTCGTCGTATTCACGCCCGTCCCTTGAGACCCGCCCGCGCCGCCGTCACTGCGTCCAGGAACCACCGCCGCTCCTCTACACGCACCGTGTCCAGAAGGCGTGTCAAGAACTCCATATAGATACACAATGGCTGATGAGTTATGTCGCGCATGTGCGCAATCTCCAGGTCGCGCATCCGTATCGGCGCACCCGCAGCGTCCCAAGAAGCGTCGTCATCCGGCAACATCAGTGCGCCGAGCCCTCCGCCTGCCGCCCGTCCCGCCTCATGAAGCAGCCGAATCCGTGGATGATGCTCACCCAGATTCGATGTATTCCCGCACTCGGCGCCCACGGTGCTCCGCTTTTTCTCCTTTGTCGTGTCCAGCGTCTTGAACACCAGTGCCCCCTTTTTGCCGGCCATGAAGCCGACTAGCGTGCCCGTATCGGCCGGAATCCGCACCGGCGTGTCGCCGAGCGCCTTGTCTATGGCGCCCTCGTAGCTGCTGAGACACTTGCCGAAACTCTCTGCACCCTTCATTCGGCACCATATCTCTACGGCCAGCGTGGCCGGGTTGTAGATGCGATATGCCAACACACGGTCCGAACGGAATATCTGCCGGTCCAGCGTCGCAACGAGCCCACCGACCGGCCCGCTTTCTGCCGCTGACTGCGCCGCCGCGAATTCGTAAAGCGCGCGCAGGTCGGTGTAGTTGAATGCGCGGTCCAGATACCACCGTAGCGCAGCATCGGTCGTCGCGGGGAGCGCACCGAATCGCGCCATTAGCCAGCGCCAGATAGGATGAATACCGGCAGGGAGTGGGCCACCGCTCACCACAAAGTTATACCAGGCGGCCCAGCGCTCTAGGGCTGCGGTCGGCGTCGGCGCAGCAGCATCGGATTCTGTTATCTCGCCTGCGCCCGCTGCTGCTGCTGGAGCTAACACGGGTGCCGCCGCCGCAGCGGCAATAACCTTCTTTACGCCACCGGCCTCTCGTCGCTCCTCCGCACCAAACACCGACGTTGCCGGCACCATGAAACGACGCCGCAGCTGGAAGGCCCGTGCGTAGCGCAGCGCCAGGGGCGTATCAGGGTCGCGCACCGCCGCCGGCTGGAACACCAGCCATCCCGCCTTTTTGATGATGAACCCCTCTGTTCCATCGGACCGCGTCAGCCGGAACCGCCGACCGTCCAGCAGCTCCATCAGCGCCTCAGAGGCCACTTCCCACGGCAGATCCGAAAAGAGCTCCTGTACGAGCGATTCAGGGACCATCACCTGGTCTGCAAACAATCGTCGCACCGCCTCTTGTTTCATGAGAATTAGACGCCGCGCATCGTTGATGCCAAAAGTGCTCATATCCAGCTCCAGCCCCTCCTCCACAGTGCGTGCTACTGAAACGGCGCATTCATATCGGCAGCGCTGATAGTCACATGTGCTGGTATAGTCCTGGTCATCTATTGAATACTCATCTAAAGGCCGTCGTTGCGCATCCAGCTGCCGGCGCTTGGGAAGTCCCATGAATGACAGTGCCTCAATCTCCAACGCGCAGTCCCAGGCATGCTGCTTCAAGAGACGTTGAACGCGACCGACCCGCTGGGCTTTGGCAATCGCAATGCGATAGGCGTAGAGGTCGGCAGATTCAAACGTTCCACTAGTTGTGTCTGCACCACCCCGCACCGCATGTAGATAGATGAGTGTGTTGTTGAGAGCCAACGGCGGCAGCCCCCTGCGACGTTCCACCGCCCGCAGCGCCGAGTGCGAGCAGTAGCGAATACCACGGCCGATAATCTGGTCAGTGCGATTCAGATGATACCACGGATCCAGCACGTGAATCTCCCGCACGCACTTCAGGTCCAGACCCTCCGACGCCACCTGCGAGCCGATTACCACCTTCACCCAGCCACCCTCTGCGCCCCATTCGGCGTCGCCCGGCCACGTGGCCGCTGTCTGGACGAGTCCCGGGAAGTTCGGAGACAGCTTATCATCGGATGTCAGCAGCACGTAACAGGCAGGGCGGAAGGGGTGGTCGGCTGCGTCGCCACCGTGAGCCTCCCCACAGAGCGCACAGACCGGCGCCACCGGCGGCACCCCCGTCAGCAACGGCACGATGCGTCCATCTGCCAGACGCCGCTGAAATCCCGCCCGCTCCAGCGCCACCGCCATCGGCAGCGCCCCCGACTTGATGGAACGGCTGTAGACAAAGCAGATGCCATCCGCCCGCCGTACGGACTCTACCACCCGGTGAATCTTCGGCGCATGGAGCCGCAGCGCCTCACCGCGGAACACCGTGTCTACGTCAAACGGCCCCTCCGGCTGCGCCCGCGGCACAAATACGCGCACCCGTCGTTTTCCACTCACAAGATCTTGACCGGTCATGTAGTTGTCCCAGCCCAGCGTGCCGTACAGCATATTTGGATAGCTCATATTCGCCATCTGCATACGGAGCTCCAACATTGTATCGCGCTCTTTTCCAATCATAGCGGCTTCCTCCGACTCTGCCTCCTCCGTTTCTGCCTCAGAATCCGAATTCAACGAGACAGGCGCCTCTGTCGGTCGTGTCCGCACCGTGGCCCCCCGCAGCAATCGGTCCACCGGCGACCCTGCCACCGGCTCTGTTATCACTAGCGGCAGAGCCCGCAGCGCATCCGCTACTCCATCTAGCTCTACCGGCTTTCGTGTCGCAGATATTGCGGGCCACTCGGCAATCGGGTCTGCCACCGCTGCTTCTGGTCGCATTCGCAGTGGGAAGGTCCACGGATTCTCACCGCGCATGTAGCTCACAAAAGACCGCGCTGCACGCTCAAGCAGCGGTAGATACTTGGAACCCTCTATTAGTGCGCCATTCCGGTCAAACAGCTTGCTAGCATCCAGATTACGCGTAGTTGTCTTGGTGTAGTTCATTAGCAGATAGTTCAGTAGCAGCACAATCTCCGGGGCAGCATTGTACATCGGCGTGGCGGTCATGAGCACCAGTCGCAGCCCCTCCGCATTTAGCACAATCCGCTGGAGATATGGATTGAGCGCCTTTCCCGCTTTGTTCTCCGCTGCCTCCGCTGCTCCTCCCGCCGCCTCACCGTCGCCGGCCACCTCATCACTCTCCTCTCCATCGGCCTCTGCCGCCGCTGTATCGCGCAGATTGTGTGCCTCATCCACAATTATCAGATGGTCCGAGAATAACGTCCGCAGCACATCATTCTCGGCCACCCGCCGCGCGGCCGGTGTCAGACCCGTACCCGGAATCCGCTTTGCCAGAGTCCTCTCCAACCAATTCGCAAACGCCTGATAGCCGGTCACGGTATATCGCGACCGGATATCCTTCTCCACACGATACTGTACCACGCGCAGGTCCCGCTCATCTGTCAGTCCGAGCCGCTCCAGATAGGAGACCCCCGTACACTGCCGCGCCGTCCAGGAGCCCGCCTCCTCATCCCACACTAGTTTTCCGGCATCAAACACCGTGCGCTTGAAGTTGTCCTGGAGCGCCTGCGGCACGAGCACAATCACCTTGGAGGTCGGGGCCGCCTCCAGAAACTGCTCCGCAATCGTCACGGCCGAGCAGGTCTTGCCGACACCGACGCCGTGATACAGGAGCATACCGTTGTACGGGGTCGCCGGGTTCAGGAATCGCGACACGATGCGCTGGACCGGTGTCAGCTCAAACACTCGCTCAGCCGTGGTGCTGGTACACGGATCCACAGTACCTTCGGCCACCCCCGCCGCGACGGCCCGTGCCTCATAGAACTCCCGCTTGCTGAAGAGACGAGCGGCGAACTGCGGGTCGGCCACATTGGGATACAAACCAGCCTCCACCTCACGCGCACGCATCTCGGCGGATGGCCACGTGGCGGCTTCTCCCTCTGCAGCGGTGCGCCCCACGAGCGTTGTTAAAATCCGGTCGCGAACAACGGGGTCCTCTTCAGTAGCCCATGCTTCAGAAATAAGGCGTGGAGTGGTCATTCCGCGATAAATCGACATGAAGTCGGGTGCGACTGCTCTTTTCTTTTCAGTTGCTGCTGGTGTCTCCAACACCGGTGCTGCCATTTCTCCCCCTGACACGGCTGGGTGTTTTATGTAGTGTTTGGCGCAGCCCCAATCTCTACTTAGAATGGATGTCGATTGCGGCCGCCGCTGCCAACACCCGCTGTTTCTCAACATTATACGGCCGAATTAGCGCCATCGCCTCCTCTAATAGACACCAGCGTACGGCCCCCACCTCCCTCTGCTGATCTAGGTTCGTCGGATCAATTCCAACCTCTGTATCTGCGGCTGCCTCTGCAATCCAGTAGCGATGCCGATAGACCACACCGTTGCTCCCACGAAACTGCTCCGTTAACGGCTCACCCGGCAGCACCCGCAGTGCCTCCGCTGCTACGCCTGCCTCTTCCCAGGTTTCACGCAGCGCACACGCCAGCTCTGTTTCCATAGAAGACCGGCGACCTTTTGGAAACCCCCATTCTGCTTCTATCCAGGCAGTAGAAGAGCGGCTACAAAGAGCCGATAGCACTCCGCGCCCCCGCAGCACCTCGAATTTTGCCCGTGCCTGCTCATATTCGGTATGATAGCGTCGCGATGCCGGCCCGTTCCATAGTTCTCGCCATAGCTCCGAGAAATCACCCGTTAGCAGTCGCCGCCGCTCATCTATGGTTGTCTGGTCAATCAGTGCTTGAATACCAGCCTCATCTCGCAGCTCATATTTGCCCCTCATAATTTCAATAAATCCCAACGTATCCCGCCGGCGAATCAATAGCCACTGTATGCGCTCATTGCTCTTTCGCCGAAACGCAATAATTCCCAGTGAAGTGATTGGCTCGGCGCATTCCCGAAAGAAGTGTCCACTACGCCCACAGTTGCTACAGGTTGTGCTAGCCATCTGAACCCAAACCCCTTATAAAGCACCCCGAGTTTGGCTTTAGCTCTGCGGCTATCTGCGTCATAATTAGAGCGCCACGTCCGATGCATCTACCGCCCGAAGTATGGGGGCCGATATTCTGGGCAACTCTCCATATAGTTTCGCTGGCCTATCCGGACAGTCCCACATACGCCGAAAAACGCGCCGCAAAGGAGTTTTTCGGAGCACTAACGCAGCTGCTGCCCTGCCCCGTCTGTAGAAACCACTTCCGTGAGATTTTCCAGGCGATGCCTGTGGATTCCTGGCTGGACAATCGCACGTCGCTCACCGAGTGGGTCTGGAGTCTCCATAATCAGGTGAACCGTCGCCTCGGCAAGCGCGAGATCTCTATGACAGAGTTTCACGCAGCCTACAGCGCAATGGCGGAGCGCGGTCTGCCAATTCCACCCGCCGCACCGACCGCGGAGATTTCTGATGCTGCTATCACCGCCGCGACTATTCGTGGAGCCGCCGCTGCTACCGGTGCTATCGCTGCCGCCGCGGTTATTGGAAGTCTTCTGTGGGCGTCGTATCGATAACGGACTGCGACTGAGGCTGCGGCTGCATCTCCCGTCGTGAAATAACCGGCCAGTGCCAGCATGTGCCAACAATAATCTCCAGAAGCACCGGCAAGTGCGTCTGTAGTGTACTGACTCCAATAAGAATCTGTGGATGGGCCGGAATTATCAGCTGTACGGATTGAAACGGATCCTCATCGATACTCAGCATCCAGAAAACGCGGAGCAGATAGTGTACCAGCTTCTGATAGGTCATCATTGTTGTGTCCCGCATTACACCATCCTCTGTCTGCTCCACGTAGGTGACTCGCAGGTTATTCTCACCGAGCTTATGAATCTTCAATATATCGTCAAACTGCGGATTGGCCTCTGCTCTGTCGTTTGAGCGGCGGCGAATGAACCGAATATCTATGGGATGATGACCAGGCATCGCGACTGGACTTGACTTATCTGGCAGAACTAATCTGTGCCTTAGGCAGGGAGTCGCGATGCCACTGCCGCGCGAAGTAGAGATAGAAGCAAGGGAATCCGATGCGGAGTTTGCGAAAAATGAGGGCAAATTCTTTGATGCGAAGGACTTCCGAATTTTTAATGAGGATGTGGATATCTACGGCATCAGCCATCCCGACGATATTGCTGCCGGTGCGCCCCGTCGCAAGCTGATTGCAAAGTTCCGCAAGGCGGTGTTCAGCCCCGACACAGTTCAGATCGGCTGGGATGCTTTCCGCCTATTGGCGATTCCTAGTCGCAACCGCGGTGCCGCTGCAGGCCCGATTGACCTCAAGGGAACCTACTGGTCCCGCCGCAAGCCCGTGGAGACTACCGGTTGGTCCACACGCTATATGCAGGATGGAAAAATCTCCAAGATGCGCGTCAACAACGTAGTGGCGTCCGGTGTCATCGGCTACTACGAGCGCACACCGTTCCTCGGACAGCCCTGTCGGATGACCGGCTACACCCGCCGCGGCCTTAAGCATTTCCTTCACGGAGTGCCGTTCATAGAGGCAATTGACACCGAATTCAAGCGTCTCGTGCCCGATGCCTGGCGTCTCCAGCACGCCGCCGTGGCCAAGAAACCGATGTACCAGATTGCGGACACCGCCTTCAGCACGCTGACCGTCAATATGAACTTCCGCACGGCTCTCCACAAGGATGCCGGCGACTACAGCAAGGGATTCGGAAATCTGACAGTAATAGAGTGGGGGCAGTATCACGGTGGCGAGACGCTGTTCCCGCGTTATGGCATCGGCTTCAATCTGCGCACCGGCGATTTTGTGGCGATGGATGTACACGAGTGGCACTGTAATGCGCCAATTGTAGAGACTGCCGCCGACCGAGCACACAACGAGAGTCTACCCGATATCCGCACCCGCGACCCGACCACCGGTGTCGTTGGCAGCCAGGAGCGCTACCAGCGCATCTCATTTGTCTGCTACTTCCGCGAGAAGCTGGAGGAGTGTGTGGAGAAAGATACGCGCGACTACTACCAGAAGATTGACTTTAACGTCGCCGAGGAGACCCGTCGGGCTCGCCGAGCCACACTCGGCACGCTGCCGATTCCCGGTCGCACGGGCACGCTGGATGAGGCGCGGGCTGCCGCTGGCGCTGGCGCTGGGAAAGGTCCTAAAGCCCGTGCCACACGGAAGCGCGCGGTCGGTCGCCGCACCAAGTCCGCATCTGTCCGCAGCCGCAGAGATAGCAGCTTCTTTTAGAATACTGTGCGGATGTATGAGACAGAGCTTTTGTTTGGCACAGCGATAGCTCTGTGGATTCTGTATGAGCTCTACGGGCGCACAGCAATGGAGTGGCTCACGGCCTACGGGACCTGGATTCGCATCGCCGGTGGCGTGGCGGTTCTCGGTTATCTCTACTGGCAGGCCCGCGCCGTTCCCGAGCAGTTCACTGACACGCTGGATCTAGCAAAGCAGCTGCTCACCTCAGCAGCAGCCACTGGAGGGGCGCCCCGTGAAAAACGCAACGTCAGCGGTCTCATGAAGAAGAAGGTGGCCGCTTCCCAGGGCTGGCGCTGTGGCAACTGCTCCGCGCTGCTAGATGAGACATACGAGGTGGACCACCGGCTCGCACTATATCGCGGTGGCTCCAATGATGAGAGTAATCTCGTCGCGCTCTGCCCCAACTGCCATCGCAAGAAGACGGTGGAGGAGAGGATTGCGACGCAGCCCTAATCCGGATAACCGACACCTCCAGTAAGGGATGAACAGCATTTCCCCCAATGCTGCGAAAACCGGTGGGCTATTCGGCCAGCTCACCAGCCGTCTCTCCGAGAGCGGTGTAGCCTCCACGCTGGACCGCGTCGGTGTCAAGTATGTTATCTACGCACTCATTGGCGCCGTCATCGTGGCATCGGTCTTGCTGCTGGCCGACTATTTCTACCCGTTCCTGCCATTCAGCATCGTGACTGGCCCCAGCCCGGCCGCCCGTGCCGGCAAGCGCTTCTGGACCACAATACCAGCCGACGCCGAGAATCTGATTGTTAGCGCCGACGCTGCGCCCACCAAGCAGCCGGATGTCTGGACTGTCAGCTTCCAGATGATTATCGCCGACAGCCGCACTCCCGCCATCGGCCGCTTCCGCCATGTGCTCCATCGCGGCGCGAACCCCTGCGACCTGGCTGCTAGTGCTGGCGCTGGTGCTGGCGCAACCGGCCACGCGGGCATTCAGCCATCCGACCTGCCACCCACTACCGACCCCGGCTATCGCACCGATGGGCTTCCCCCAGTTATGAATCCCGGCTTCATGCTAGACCGCTACAAGAATGACCTACACGTCTACATTCACACGCGTGGTACAGAGGATGGCAATCAGGTGCTCTGGCTGGAGAGTGCCACGATTGAGGACCTGCCGCTCAACCAGCCGCTCACGGTCGGGGCTGTCTGTAATGGGCGCACGCTGGAAGTCTATCTGAACTGCCGACTCTACAGCACCACGCTGCTGCGCGGTCGCCCCTATCTGCCGCCCACGGAGGGCCAGTGGTTCGGGCGCTATTGCGCCTATCCGTTTGCCGGTCTGGTCAAGAATCTTCAGCTCTGGGGCGACGCGCTGAACTCCTCTGATGTCATCGCCATGTGCGGCGGCAGCCCGAGCTTCAGCAGCGACCTGATGCCGTCGGTCTGCTCTACTGCTGGCTGTCAGCAGTCGCAGTCGCCGCCGTTAAATAGAAGCAGCGCTTAGAGGAGCCCCGCCCGCCGAAATGGAATACGCCCGACGTGCATTCGGTGCCGTCACAGATACCGCCAGCACATTCGCCAGCACTGCCGGTGAGTCCTCCTACATCCTACCTGTTATCGCCGGCCTAGTGGTCGTCGCACTCGTCGCCATCATTGTCTTCGTTGCTGTCCAGCTCAATGCCCACCGCCCCGCTATGACGCTCAAGGGGCCGCTGGATCTCTTCGCACCCACGCCGAACCCCGTACTAGTAGATCGCAATACCGTCCGCAGCACGATGAATGGCTCTTACACACTGTCATTCTTCGTGCGCATTGACGCTGTTCCCGATATGCGCAACGGTGCCACACCGCTCTTCACCTGGCCGGGTGTCTGGGCGCTCAACTACAACGCCGCCACCGAGCAGGCGCAGTTCGTTTTCTCACAGACGGCGGCCCCCAACCCCGATACTCTTCCCGTCACCGGCCTGCCTCTCCAGCGCTGGACACAGGTCGCTATGACGATGGCCGGTCGCACCGTCGACGTATTCATCAACGGCGCGCTTCAGACCTCCATGCTGCTCGACAATGTGCCACCCTCTGCCGCTGCCTCTATTACGGTGGTGCCCGGCACTACAATTGGCCAAGTGGCCTACGTACAGCTCTGGCCCCGGCGACTCACGGTGGCTGAAGTGGCCGATAATTATACAGAGACTTCTGATTCGCAGGGCCGCCCCTATCTCGGTCCAGATTTTGTCAAGGTGCTATCCAATATATCGGTGCCTAATCTCTTCTGTCCTGCAGGCGGCTGCGAGACCACGAGCCCCACTGCAACCCAGTCGCAAACGTGGGAGTTTCCGTATGCCTAGTTAGAAGGATGGAGCAGGCCAGAGCATACGTTCAGGCCAACAGTGGATGGCTCGGCACCGTGGCGCTAATCGCGGTGCTGATCGGCGTGTTGTATGTGGTTTACAGCTATCTGTATCCAGGCGACGACCCGACATTCACGCGGTTCCTGGAGGGCGAGGCCGACGCGCGCCGACCGGTCCCTGTCACGGGCAAGGTTCCGGCAATCTACACCGGTGGCGACTTTACGCTCAGCTTCTGGATATACGTGGATGACTGGAACTACCGTGCCTCGGCCGCCAAGTTCCTGTTTGCCCTCGGCCCCGCCGCCCCCGCGCCCGATACTGCGAACGTGATGACCGCCGTGCTGACACCCCTTCAGAACTCTCTGATGGTCCGCGCCCATACTGTGGGTGGCTCCGCAGCCCCGCCCGCACCCGGCAGCGCTCCCACAGCGGCCGGCCCCGCTGCCCCCGACATTACGATAGAGAGTAGCCTCCAGGCGCTGCTCCGTCAGCAGACTTCGGCCACGATGTTCCAGAGCACGGTGGAGGCTCCCTGCGATGTGAAGGATGTGCCGCTCCAGCGCTGGGTCTGTATCACCATTGTGGTGAGCGGCCGCGTGCTAGATGTCTACATGGACGGCAAGCTGAGCCGCTCCTGTGTGCTGGATAACGTGGTGCGCGTTCCCACGAGCACGGCTCATCCGCTGGTCCTCCGCCTTGGCGAGTCCGGCGGCTTCGGCGGACGCTACTCCTCCGTCCAGATGTGGAACCAGCAGCTGACGCCCGATGTAATTTACGGCATCTATATGATGGGGCCGACCCAGGCGCAGCACAACATCTTTACGGACATCAGCAAGTGGCTGAACCTGAATGTCAGCTTCACGGGCTCGGCTCCCGGTCAGCCAATTCCTGGAACGCCCATGAGTTCTGGTACTATCACGGGTGCTATGGAGCAGAGTGCGTATGGGGCTTACACCACTGCGACAGCCGACGCCGCGTCTCTCTATCATCGCATGTAGTCCCCCCTCCGAAATCCCGTTAGCTGTTAGAGGAGCGCGCGGATGCAGGCTATCTATGAATACACACTGGGCACCAGCGCCCTTGCACAGCTACTCCAGGCGGGCGTGCTAGTCGTTCTGGCTTACGCCGTGCTGATGGCCGGGAAGTCCGCGATTGATGCCATCGTGACTTACGCAGAGTCATCCGAAACGCTGCTGCCCTATCTATATGATGGTCCTCAGGTGGTGTTCCAGAATCCGAATCAAACGGGGGCGATTACGGTCTATCCCTCTGTTAATGCGCCCGCTGGCCTGGAGTTCTCCTACAGCTGCTATCTGCTCATCAACAAGTCCACCTTCCAGGGACGCCAGCAGGGTCTCCGCCACGTGTTCCACAAGGGGTCGCCGGTCTATAAGCCGCTGATGTGCCCCGGTGTCTTTGTCCGCAACGATGAAAACACGCTGGTGGTTCACATGAATGAGGCTGCGGCCTGGAATACTTTCTGCGAAATTCCGAATATTCCCGTGGGCAAGTTCTTCCATCTAGCAATCGTGGTGCGCAATATGGCAGTGGATGTCTACATCAACGGCAACGTGGCGCATCGTCTGACCCTGTCGTCAGTACCCAAGCAGAACTTTGGGGACCTCTATGTATTCAAGACAGAGACGTTCAGTGATGCTGGGGTTTCAAAGGACACTCCCTTCCAGGTGCTTGGGGCGGCGACCGGATTGATTTCCAAACTCCAGTACAATGCGTTTGCTCTCAACTTTGAGCAGATTGACCGTCTGGTTCGTGCTGGCCCCTCTACAAAACTCGTGAGCGCCACGCAGAATCTGCCACCGTATCTGGCCGACGACTGGTGGGTTACCTACTATTCAGCCTAGAGAGAGACTTGCGGATGGCGTAAGAACATTATGACTCTGTTATTACAGATGACAGAGTCAGATGTTTCGCGCATTACTAGCCGTATCTGGTTGGGCAGCATCCACGCAACCTATGACGAGGCCTGGCTTCGTGCCACTGGTATAACGCACGTGGTCACGGCCCTAGAGATTCCGCACACTACGCCAGCCATGCGCGCGATGGGCTGTAAGCAGCTCTACGTGCCGATACATGACCATCCTAGCGAGCCGATATATCTCTGGTTCCAACAGACATATGATTTTATCCAGACCGCCATAGATAGCTCACCCGACCATCGTGTCTATGTACACTGTATGGCCGGAATCAGTCGCTCCTCAACACTGCTAGCAGCCTATCTTATGTTGCGCCATAATGCGACGACCGACGATGCGATTGCCTTCATTCGCGGAGGGCGCTCGCATATCAATCCCAACCCAGGTTTCTATAGTTCATTGAAGCTCTGGGAGCTCCATACGACCAGAGCAGTTGCCCGTGCTGCCGCTGTAAAGGAACTAAAAGAAACAGCACCGACCGAGTAGGGATGCCCGGCAACGGAGAGCTGGCGCTGGTTGCCTACGGCAATCAAAACAAGGTGTTCAACGGAAATCCACAGATGACGTATTTTTACAAGGTGTTCCAGCGCTACACGCATTTCAGTCAGGAGTCATTCACTATTCCACTAGATGGGCCGAACGAGCTGATGCTGGACGCACCGATTCGCCTGCGGGCCAAGATTCCGCGCCATGCCGACCTGCTAACAGAGCTGACCTTCGTATTTCGTGTTCCCGAAATCTATAGCAAAATCTGGGGGAGCGCTGAAGATATCTCCAATGGCACGGCCCGCGTCCCCGCCTTCCGCTGGATCCATATGCTCGGTCCGCTGCTGATTGACAGCGTGGGAATCTATGTGGGCGGCTCCAAAATTCAGGAGTTTCCGGGAGAGTGGATTGTGGCCCGTGCGACAGCGGACTATCCCACGGACCGTTATCTGAAGTGGCGGACACTCGTCGGTGATCTCCCCGAGCTCCATTCGCCAGAGTGGGGCGTCTATGGTCATTCGCCGAGCTATCCGTTTGCGCGTGGAGAGTATCCGAACACCGTTGCGGATGCCTCGGGATCGCCACCACCTGCATCGGCTCCGAGCATACCTGCCCGCACTATTCGCGTGCCGTTGCCACTCTGGTTCTCGGAGGAGATTGGTCGCGCGCTGCCGCTCGTCGCACTCCAGTATCACGATGTGGAGGTACAGCTACAGCTGCGCACGCTCCGTGAAATCTACCGCATCATGGACCTGAGCGAGGCACAGCGGGAGCCCAGTCGCCTCGGTGTCACGCTGGACCTGGACCCCACGGTGCCGACCTCCTATGACCCCGAGAACCCGACCGCCTACGATAATCTGACTCTTCAGAACAACTACATCGCCCAGGTGGATGTCAGTGGCTATCCGCGATTCTTCTATACGGATGCGGGGCAGCCGATTCCGGCACAGGATGGTTTCGCGCTGAATGCGAGCCTGGAGGGGAATTTCGTATTTCTGACGGAGAAGGAGCAGATTATGTTTGCGGAGCGCGAGCTCCAGGCGCTGGTTCATCAGGTACAGACGTTCCGCTTTCCGTCGGTCTCCACGCGCACAAAGCTGGACCTGGATGTCCACGGACTGACACACCGGCTGCTGTTCTATGGACGCCGATCGGACGCTATTGCGGGGCGCAACGACTACATCAATCTGAGCAACTGGAAGAGCCTCGGACAAGCGCCGTACTGGCCGAATGCGCCGGGCTCGGTGGTGC
>Ga0214917_10002843_pt1 | contig 20668 bp, 18 predicted proteins | sample LL_1208_BB_MetaG_FD_177983 | JGI IMG/M metagenome (GOLD analysis project Ga0214917, IMG submission 177983) | Freshwater microbial communities from Lake Lanier, Atlanta, Georgia, United States - LL_1208_BB | ecosystem: Environmental > Aquatic > Freshwater > Lake | place: USA: Georgia | collected...
GAGTCCATGCGCGGCCACGACTTCGCCCAATAGGTCGTTCATTTCCATCGGGGTGAAGAGAGGGTGGATTCCCAAGCGAGTGAAGTCGGCCTCGTAGGGAGTCATGGTAAATATTTTGACCTTGGGTCGGCGGAGAGATGGGATGGAATCGAAATTAGGATCGGCGATGGAGCGGACGATCTGCCGCATCCGGTCGGCCCGGAAGTTAAAGAAAAAAAGAACATCTCCATCGTGGATCAGGGGGTCCTGGCCCGGCAGTATCCGAAGCGGCTGAATGAATTCATCCGTGATTTTTGCAGCGTAGTCGGTCTGGAGGGCGGTTTCGCACGACTTGGCGGGTCGACCGACTCCGTCGACAAAAAGATCCCGGGCGAGCTTGACCCTTTCCCAACGCTTGTCCCGGTCCATCGCGTAGTAGCGGCCGATGACTGTCGCAAGGTGGCACCCGGGAATCCTTACAATTCTTTGCTCGAGCTTTTGGATAAATTCCCGACCCGAGGTGGGTGAGCAGTCCCGTCCATCCGTGATGGCGTGAACGTAAATCTCCTTCAGCCCGGCTTGGGAGGCGAGGGGGAGAATCGCGAGAAGATGATCGATATGGGAGTGAACGCCCCCGTCAGAAACCAGTCCGATGAGGTGGAGGCGATGGCCTTGTGCGGCCCGAAATGCGTCCAGAAGAGTGGGATTTTGTGCCAAAGAGCCATCTAGGATTGCCAAATTGATTCGGGTTAATTCCTGGTAAACGATCCGTCCTGCGCCGAGATTAAGGTGACCGACTTCAGAATTTCCCATTTGTCCTTCGGGGAGGCCAACCTGAAGACCGCTCGCTTGGAGGCGTGAGCCCGGATAGGTGGTATAGAGGCGGTCATGGACTGGGGTTTTCGCTAGGAGTGTTGCATCACCCTCCCGGGTCGCCCCCGCCTTTCCAGCTGGGTTGATGCCCCATCCGTCCCGAATTAAGAGTAAGACCGGTTTTTTCACGAAGTTTAATTATAACCCGGATTCTGATGGAATCGAGTCGGGAAGTCGGGGGTGGCTAAAAACTTTGGACGAAAAGACAAAATCGGGGGAGAATCGGCAAGTGATTGAGTCTTTTGTCTTTAGTGAAGGCCGTCCGGTTAGTCATAACCTGGAATTGGAGGCCTTGCGTCTTGCCCGTGCCGACAAGGGTCTGATCCTTTGGATTGATATTACGGATCCGACTCCTGAAGAGACGAAGGAAGTGCTTGAAAAACTTTTTGAGTTTCATCCTCTGGCGATTGAGGACTGCGTGACGTTGAGCGAATTGCCTAAAATTGAAGATTATGAAGATTACCTTTTTATGATCATGCACAGCGTGGACATTACTCCAGAAAAGACCCTCAAGATCTCCGAGCTTAATCTTTTTTTGGGAAAAGAGTTTCTTGTCACCTTTCATCGGGAGGTGATTCCTGGGGTTTCCGTTGTCAAAGACCGGCTGGTCAAGGGGACCGGCCAGCAGGCGCGAGGTGCGGACCGTTTGGCGCATCAGGTTCTGGATCATGTGGCCGACTCCTATCTCCCGGTGGTGGAGGCGTTGACCGAGGACATGGAAGTCGTGGAGGAAAAAGCCCTTTCGGGTTCGGGCAAGGAGGATTTGGCGAAGCGCATTCTACGTGCGCGGCGACGTCTTTCGAGTCTTCGACAAGCGTTACGGCCCCAGAGGGAGGTTATTTCGCGTCTTGCCCGTGGAGAATCCAAGATCGTTCGGGCTCTGATGTTGCCTTATTTCCGGGACGTGCAGGATGCATTGACCCGGGTGGATGAGAGGCTGCAGGGATGCAACGACCGCATGATGGTGGCTTTTGATGTTTATACGAACCGTTCTGCCCATGAGGCGAATGAAGGGATCAAGGTTTTGACCGCATTAACCGCTGTCACCATCCCTCCCGTGGTGGTCGGCTCGTGGTACGGAATGAATTTTCGGCATATGCCGGAATTGGATCATCCTCATGGGTATCTGACTTTGATGGGGGTCACCTTGGCCTTGATGGTGGGGATGGGTTTGTGGCTGAAATTCAAACGTTGGTTCTGATTTCGGCTTGGGGATCTGAATGAAGTCCTCTTTTTTGGGGAAGCTTCTGGAGAGAGCCGGGCGGGTCGGGCCGGAAGAGATTCATTCCCAATTTCTCAGGCTGGCGGAGGACAAGGGTTTCCTTGAAACGATTTTTAACACACTTCAGGAGGGGGTCACGGTGGTGGATTCGGAAGGCAAGCTCACCTACTGGAACAGGGCTGCAGCCCGTCTTCTTTCCCTTCCCGCGAACATGGAGGCGGGGGGGTGGACCTTGGCGCGGAGTTTGCGTGGGCCGGATTGGAAGAATCTTCTAGAAGAGAATCGTTCTTCTTCCGGAATGATCGAAGTTCATTATCCGGACTCCCGCATTTTGAATTACTATCTCGTCCCTTTGGGGGAAAAGGGAAGGTTTGAGGGTAAGCACGTGGCGATTTTTCACGACGTGACGCGGGAAAGGGCAGAAACAATGAATGCGCTTGAAGCAGGCAGAGTGGAAGCCCTGACCCTCCTCGCTGCCGGAGTTGCTCATGAGATTGGAAATCCCCTGAACAGTCTTCATCTTCATCTGCAGATCATGGAAAAAGATCTGCGGAACCTTCCTGCTGAATCTGTCGAGCGGGTAAGGGATTCGATCCGGATTTGTCAGCAGGAAATCCGACGGTTGGATGGATTGATCACGCAGTTTCTGCGCGCGATTCGGCCCCACGCACCGCAAAAGAACCCGGAAGATCCAGCCCGAATTCTTGAAGAAGCCATTTTGCCCCTTCAGGTTGAACTGGCTGATCGGGGAATTCTTTTGGAAAAGAAGATTGAGTCAGGGCTTGGTTGGGTCCCAGTCGATCGGGAGCAAATCAAACAGGCGATCTATAATATTGTTCGTAATGCCATGCAGGCAGCGGGTGAACATGGGTTGATCGGTATTTCGGTATTCAAAGAAATGGGCTTTCTTGTCTGGGAGTGTCGGGATCAAGGGGAAGGAATTCTACCGGAGGATTTGCCTCATTTGGGTGCCCCTTTCTTCACGACACGAAGCGGGGGAACTGGTTTAGGTCTAATGATTGTGCAGAGAATCGCTCGTGAACATGGAGGCTCCATTAAGATTGAAAGCCATCCCGGTAAGGGGACTGTTGTCCAGTTAAGGATCCCTATGCAGGATCGCCCCGTGCATCTTCTTGAGGCTAAAACGGCAGTAGGGGGAGATTAAAATGCCCGGAAAAAAGCCCAATCTCCTGATCGTCGATGATGAGAAAAATACCCGCGATGCACTGCGCCGGGCACTTGAGGATGGATTTGAAGTCTTCACCGCACCCAATTTGTCTTCGGTCAAAACACTCTTAACGGCTGAACCGATGGATGTGGTCTTAACCGATCTCCGTCTTGGTCAGGAAAGCGGTTTGGCGGTTTTGCAGGCGTGCCGGCACATGAATCCATCTCCAGTCTGCATTGTCATGACGGCGTACGGTTCGGTGGAGGGGGCGGTGGAAGCTATGCGGCAGGGGGCGTATGATTACGTGACGAAGCCATTGGATCTCGATCGGGTGGAGATTTTGCTCCGAAGAGCAGTCCGGACAACACAGGTCGAACAAGAGAACGTCCAACTTCGGGCGCAACTTGACCGATCCTTTGGATTGGATCGTATCCTGGGTCGGTCCGGCTCAATGAAGGAGGTTTTGGAAAAGATTCGACAGGTGGCAGATTCGAAGGCGAGCGTGCTGATTGAGGGGGAAAGCGGAACGGGTAAAGAATTGGTAGCCCGGGCCATCCATGGGATGAGCTCGAGAAAAAACCGTCCATTTGTTGCCGTTCATTGTGCTGCCCTTTCGCCTCAGTTGCTTGAGAGTGAACTGTTTGGTCATGAAAAAGGCGCCTTTACCGGCGCGGTGGAAAGAAGAATTGGAAGGTTTGAGCAGGCTCAAGGTGGGACCATTTTTTTAGACGAAATAGGGGAAATCGATTCGGTGACCCAAGTGAAGCTTCTTCGGGTATTGGGAGAAAGAACCATGGAGCGTGTCGGTGGCAATCAGCCGATCGAAGTCGACGTGCGTTTAGTGGCTGCCACGCATCGAAATCTGGAAGCATTGGTGAAAGCTGGGAAGTTTAGGGAAGACCTATTTTTCCGTATTCGGGTGGTGCAGATTCAGGTGCCGCCGCTGCGGAGCCGGGCGGAGGATATCCCGTTGCTCGCTGAATATTTTCGGAAGGAGTATGCATCCGAAAATGGAAAACCGCATCTTCAGTTCGCGCTAGAAAGCCTTAAGAAGTTATGTGCTTATCCCTGGCCGGGGAATGTTCGGGAACTACGTACCTGGGTGGAGCATGGAGTTGTGATGGCTCGTGGGTCTCAGATTGAACTGACTGATCTACCGACATCGCTTCGATCAGTAAGTAACGCAGAAAAGGTCGATCAATCGATATCCGGGGTGAAATTGTCCGCTTTGGAGAAGGATGCAATCCAGACCGCCCTAAAAGATTCGGGACAAAATATCACGATTGCGGCCAAGCGGCTTGGGATTAGTCGTCGCACCCTGCATCGAAGGTTGGTAGAATTGAAATCTGGGAGGCAAAAAAAACCATGAGTGGATTGCAGAATTGGGTTTATCAGGTGGAATCGGGGGGGGTGCGAATCTGGTTGGTTCGGATCGCCTTGTTTTGTCTGGTCGTCGGAATGGCGGCTTGGATCGGGATCAATGAGTTTCATGGATTAGGGAATAGGGAATCCATGGATTTGGCTCAGCAAGCTCGGCAATTATCCACCGGAAAAGGTTTCACTACAGAATTTATCCGCCCCCTTGCCTTGTGGCAGTTGCGGTCAAAATACGGAAATGATGCCCCCCCGATCGCTAGTTTTCCAGAAACGCTGAATCCGCCTCTCTACCCTGTCATCTTAGGTGGAATCTTTCGTCTGGCGGAGTTGAGCCACCTAGTCAAATTCAAGCTGACTCCCGAGGATGTGAGGGGAATAAAGGTTTATCCGCCTGATTATCTTGTTTTGCTTTTTAATCTGCTGCTGGTGCTGCTTTCCGCAATCTGTGTTTATGGGTGGGCGGAAAGACAATTTGATGTGGGAGTTGCGATTTTAGGCGCAGCCTTTTTTCTCGGAAGTACTATACTTTGGGATCAGGCGCTTTCAGGAGGCGTGGCTTGTTTGGTTGTTTTTCTTTATGCATTGTCTGGGTATCTTCTCGGTATTGCGTGTTGCCAGACTGAGCAGATGGAAGAAGTGGGTGGAAGTGCAGGGGGTGTTTGGTACCTTGTAGCTGGAATCGTTTGCGGGCTTCTTCCTTCCGTTCAGTTCATTCAATTCTGGCCCGTTTTGGCTATACTCGTTTTAGCTTTTGTGTGCTTACCTCATGGGAGGTGGGCGTTTTTTCTTGGGGTGATTCTTGGTTTGGGTCTTTTTCTGGCTTGGCTTGGAAGGCTTTGGGTAGTGACCGGAAATCCGCTGGGCTTGAATTGGGCGCATCTGTTGGCCGATTCCTCAAAGTATCCTGGAACCCTTTTGTGGCGTAGCTATGACTTTGATTTAGGGAAGACCGAGATTTGGAGAAAAATCGGCGGACTGGCGATCCGGGGGGGCTCTTTCCTCATCTCGCAGGGGCCTCAGATTTGTGGAAACGCCCTTGTTGGTTGTCTAGGCGTACTCGCCCTGATGCATCCTTTTCGTCGTTTCCCAGCCATGGTCGGGAGAAATCTTTGGGGTTCGGCCCTAGCGGCACTTTTTTTAGCAACGGCGTTCGTTCAGCGTGAGGGGATTGATCCTGAAGTTCCGCCACTTCTGGGCTTACTGCCGGTGGCTTGTGTATATGGGGCGGCTTTTCTTTGGATTTTAATCGAACGGTGGAAGTTGGAAATTGAGCTTTTGGGGCAGGTTTTTGTTGTTGGAGTGGCTTTTTTTGCGGTGACGCCGACTTTATCCCGGTTGCTTTTGTCCAATCCAACCCCATTTGCTTATCCGCCAACTTACCCGCCCATTTTTCTTTATATGCGTTCTTGGTTTGAACCGGACGAACTTCAAGCGTCGGACTTGCCCGCAGCTGAGGCATGGTATTCTGGGCGGCCGACACTTTGGATTCCGTCAACTCGCGAAGATTTTTTAAAAATTCATGATCGGGTTGCTCCGGTTTTTAGCATCCTTTTTACTCCGGCCAGTTCAGATGCAAGGCTTTATAGTCAAATTTTGGCCGAAAAGTCAGAATGGGTGGCTTGGGGGGACTTAATTCAAAGGCAAAAAGCGTCGGATTTACCCCAAGCCTTTGCCACATCGCTCCCGCCGAATAACGAGTATCTTCTTTTATCGATCCAAAAACGCTGGAACTAGATGTTCTGAATAACTTGCTAAGAACCTAAAAATAAAAAAGTGAGTTATGGGCTTGCGGTGTGAATAACGCGACAGCATTTCCAGGCCTTTTTATTGAAATAAAATCATTGGTCATAAGAGTTGGTGGATGTCTTGGAATCCTGTTCGTCGCCCTTTTTTCCGGGCGTTCATTTATTCGACAGGGTTTGGGGTGTGCCTTTGTCCGGTTCTTCTGCACGGTCAAATTGAGGGCTCGGCTGGTCAGTCGGGAAATAAGCCGTTTACCGCTACAGTGGCCTTGCGAGAGGGGTACGATAGCAATCCCTTGACCCAGTCATATCAGTCATCACAGGACGTTAAAACCTCCACGTACACTAGTATCTCGCCCTCTTTGGGTTACAATTACACGGGGTTGCAGGCAGACTTAGCCCTGCGTTATGATTTCACGGGAATTTATTTTCCCGCCATTAATCAATCCTACGACATTCAGTATACTCAAGCTTTCATTGGCCGACATACCTATGCTTTCGATCCCAGAGTAAGTCTGACTATCTCTGACAATTTTCTATACAGCGAACAGCCGGTCGCGCAATTGGTCACCATCGGCTTGGCGCCTGTGACGCAGACTCAGGGGTATATAAATAATCTGGGGACAATCGAAATGGATTACCGAGTGACTGACCGGCTTTCCATGGTGACACGCTGGAACAATAGTATTCTCAACTCGGACGGGGTGGGGACATATAATAACGATGGAACGATTAATTCGGGAAGTTCGGCTTCCAGCAACTATATGAACAACGGGGCATTCCATCAGTTCCGAATCGACATCACCCCGGAGACGGTAGGCACCTTTTCGGTGGATTATCAATTATTTGATTATCAGAGCGATCAAAGTTATCGAGATAACCAACAGGTTGCGTTTTCGGTGGGTGCCGATCACACATTTTTACCTACCTTGACTTTTAGTGGGCGAGCCGGAGTTCAGCTTCAGGATAATTATGGGTTAACCGATAGTTCCGCCGTGATCGGTTCCGGCGGGTTGGGTAGCGGAGAGTTGGAGATTGAGGCCTATCCCTTTGCATCGATCAGTTCGACATGGAATTATGACCAAAGAAGTTTCGTTTCAGCTGGTTTGTCTGTCGCCGTTCAGCAGTCGAATCTGGCTACGTCTTCCGATTCTGAGGCCTATACGATCAACTTTAATTGGGATCATTCTTTCACAGAAAAACTTTCAGTGATTCAGAGTTTCTTTGTGAATGTGGCAGTGTTTACTCCCCAGTTGACGGAAGCGGAAACGATTGCTTTGACGGGGTCCTACCAGGGTAGTGGACAGCAGACAACTGTGACCTATCAGTGTAAATTTGCTTATGAAATCTATCCCTATCTTTCCGCTGAACTGGGTTGGAGCTATACTAGTTATGGCTCTTATTTTGACTTAAATAATGGCAATGGAGGAAGTTACACTCGAAACCAGGTTTATCTAGGGCTTCGCGGAACCTACTGATTGCCTAAAGACTTATCTGCAAGTAAATTAGAGTCGTGAGCGATCTTTCGACTCCTGCGACGAGTTATGGGTATGGTGCTGCTACGGCCAGTGCAGGCGAAGGGGCTTTTCACCTTAATGATCTCTGGCGTGTCATTCGGAATCGCTGGCCGACTTCCATCACGATTTTGATTCTTGTGGTAGCGACGGGGTTTGTTGTGACCAAGTTGCAGCCCAAGATTTATGAGTCTTCCGCGGTGCTCCGGGTCGAGAAAGAAAACCGGGATCTTCAGGTCTTCGCGAACAGCCTCGACGGTTTTGATCCAATTTTCTTTCAGACTGAGTTCGAGCTGATTCAGAGCAAGAAAGTGCTTTACCCGGTAATTGAAAAACTGAAGATTGCCGACCGGTTGTGCCGGTCGATGGAATTGCCTCTCGGTTCTTTAAACGACGACCAGGCTTTTCAGCTTTTTCGGAAAAACTATCTGGAGGTCAGGCCTTTTCGGAATACCAAGCTGATCGAGGTCGTTTGTCAAAGTGAGCAGCCTGAAGAAGCAGCCCTGTATGCAAACTCGATCACAGAGTCCTATGAGGGATACAGGCAAAAAGAAATCACAGGTCGGAGCGACTCGGGGTTGAAGGCCCTAGATGCAGAGGTCGAAAAGCAGAAAAAACTGGTTTCGGAGGCCGCTGCAAAAGTTGAGAAGCTTCGACGGGATCTGAAAATCGATGAGTTGCCAGGCAGTTCTGCTCAAGTTCAGTCGACAACGCTTTCGGACATGGAGATTCAAAGAAAGGAGTCCCAGTTGAGTGAACTCCGTGCCGATATGATTTCTCGCAAGGTTCGTCTCGAAAAGGTTGCCGATCTGACCATTGAACAGTTGGAATCAACCTTGCCGGCTCTTCAGTTGGAGGATTCTACGACAGCGTCCACCAAGCAAATGTATCTGCAGGCGCTGCAGAACGTCGCATCGATGCAAAAGATGGGGTATGGGAAAAAGCATCCTGAAATGCAGGGAGCCATGAAGGTTGTGACCGAGAGGAGAGACCAGCTTAACAAGCTGGTCCTCGGGATCCGTCGCGCCCTTTCAATTGATCTGAGCGTAGCGCAGGCGAAGGTGGAGAATCTTGAAAAAGAGGTGGCCGAATTGCGTGGACAGTTGCGGGCTGATCGGACGGACCGACTTGCGCCGTATAATGAAGCGAGGCGGGATTTTGAAACCCAGAGCCAGCTCTTGGATGTGCTAACGTCGCGGTACCGCCAACAGGCGGTCGAATCAAAAATCGAAACCCGACCAGTTCAAATCATTAACCGTGCGGAACCTTCGGTACGGCCGGTCAAACCGAATTTAAAGCTGAACCTTGCGTTGAGCTTTGTGGTGGGAATCATTCTGGGTCTTAGTCTGGCATTTTTTATCGAGTACTTGGATACAAGCATCAAGACCATGGATGATGTGGAAAAGTATCTCGGGATTAGTGTTCTGGCAGTTATTCCCCGAGGTGCGAAATTCCTGAGTCTGGATGACCCAAATTCAAGATTCTCAGAGGGATACCGTATTCTTTGCGCGAAGCTTAACCTTACTGGACGTCGGGATGTTGCACGGAGTATTACGGTCTTAAGCGGTGGCCCGGGGGAAGGAAAGTCGACTACCACCTTCAATCTCGGGTGGGTCTGTGCGCAGAGCGGAATGAGAGTTTTGATCATTGATGCCGACATCCGGAGGCCCTCCATGCATCGTGCCGTAGGGCTCGAAAATACTCTTGGGCTGGGTGAGTTTCTGGCGGGACAGGCCTCTTTGGATGAGTTGGTCCAGGCGACTTCGATTCCAAACATGGAAATCCTTACGGCCGGCAATCTTGGGCCGGAAGATCTTGGTGGATTCAGTCGTGCCCGCTTTGCGTCTCTTCTAGAAATCTGCCGGAATAATTATGATGTGATCATGGTGGATTCCCCTCCGGTTTTGGGAATCAGTGATGCTTCCGTTATTAGCCAGGAAGTGGATGTCACACTCCTCTTGATTCAGCATCGTAGGTATCCGCGGAATGTCTCGCAAAGAGCAAAGCGGGTCATTGAGGAAGTTGGCGGTAAATTGTTTGGGGTGATTCTCAATAACGTCAACATCAAGACGGATGACAACTACTATTACTATGCTGGCTATTCGACGCAGTATGGTTACAAGAAGCGTGAAGCCCGCGATCCCCAAGGGGGTGCTCGTCGTAGTCCGGTTCGTGAAACCGCGCAGGACCAACCGCAATCAACCCCTTCGAGCAGCGCTGGTGAGGTCGGACTCAACCAGCGGGGGATAGAAGCGGAAAACTTACCCTCGCCATCCGTTACGTATGTCTCGTTGCCCCATGAAGAGGACCGTTTTTAATTGAAAAAGATATCTCCAGCATGGTTGGGCGGTTTCCTCTTTTTCCTTTTTGCAAGCGTTCAAGCTCAGAACCTCAATCTGACACAGAATACGAATTCTGCCTTTGAGAACATTAAGACTGTCAATTCGGGTGCAGTTCCTACAACAGACCCCATGTCCGGGACAACCTCAGTTGCTCCTGCCATTGCACCCACTATAGATACAAGTGATCTTTTGCGGGGTGGGGATACTTTGATTATACGTTTGACCGGTGTACCCGCTCCGGATCAAGGCATCTTTGAAGTCAAAATCGATGAGGGGGGGAAGATTTCGATGCCACACATCGGAAGCCTGCCTGCGGCGAATTCCACAACTGTTCAGTTAAAAAAACTGATCGAAGAGACGTATGTAAAAGAAGAGATCTTCACGAATCCCAATGTCACGGTGGATCTTAAAGAGCAGAGGTTTGTGGATGTGACAGGGGAAGTTCGGATGCCCCAGCGCGTGCCTTATACCAAGGACTTAACCGCGATGGGGGCTGTGGCTGCTTGCGGTGGTTTTACGGACTTCGCCAATCGAAGAAGGGTAAGGCTTACACAAGGCGGGGTAACGCGGGAGTTCAACGCCAAAGATATTCAGGCCGATCAAGGGCGAGACATTAAGCTCAAACCAAATGACAAGATTCAAGTCGACCGGAGCATTTTTTGACGACGAAGATCGCGCTTTTTGGCGGAAGCTTTGACCCCTTTCATTTGGGCCATTTTCTGCTGGGACGCGTGGCATGGGAGCGTTTTTCCCTAAACCGGGTGATTTTTCTTCCGTGTGCCCAATCTCCCTTGAAATCTTTTCAGCCTCTGGCACCGGATATCAAGAGACTGGATTGGTTGAAGTCAGCACTAAGGGGGCAGGGGTGGGCCAAAGTTTCGCCGTGGGAAATAGATCGCCGTGGAAATTCCTATTCCGTTGAAACTGCACGGCATTGGAAAATGGAAAACCCACGGGCCGGTTTGTACTGGATACTTGGCTCAGACCAGTGGGAACAGCTTCCACGCTGGAAAAACTTTTCTGATCTTGCCCGGTTAGTACATTTCCTGGTGTTCCCGCGTCCTGAAATTCCTCGAAAAATATCCGGGTTGAAGATGAGTGTAATCCCGTTTCGTTTTGACATTTCCTCGACCGAAATCCGGTTGCGCCTCAAAAAACGATTATCGATCAAGGGGTTGGTTCCGGTTGAATTAGAGGGGCAACTGAGACGGAGTCGTTTCTACCGATGAGTGCCGAAGGAATTCAGTTGGCGAAACTCTGCTCGCAAATGGCAGAAAACAAGAAGGCGCATGATCCTGTGATTCTGGATCTTCGTAAGGTGGGTGGTCCGTCGGATTTCTTCTTAATTGTTTCGGGAGATAATGAACCTCATATCAAGGCCCTTGCCGCGGAAATTGAGCGCGGTGTTGAGGAGGAAGGGGGAAGGAAGACTTATCGGACCTCGGGAAATTCAGCGAGCCAATGGATTATTCTAGATTACGGTGATGTTCTGGTTCACGTCATGCACACTGCCCGCAGAAGTTTTTACCGTCTTGAGAATCTTTGGGGTGATGCGGAAAGAGTGCGGATTTAAAACTACATTTCTTCCAACGTCGGGATGCCTAGAATGCCAAGACCGTCGCGCAGAATGTCCCCAGCGAGTCCTGCCAGGGTCAGTCTTGAATTTCGAAGTTCGGGAGACGGTGCTTGCAAGACGGGGCAGGCTTCAAAAAACCGGTGAAACATGCCTGCTGTTTCAAAGAGATATCCGCAAAGGTGATGGGGTCGCCGATCTTGGGCTGCCAGCGCCACAGAGTCGCCATATTGCATCAGATGACGAGAGAGCTCCTCTTCCGCCGGTTCTTTTAAAATCATGGGGTGCGCTGGAGGGGTTTTTAGCCCCGCCTTGCGTAGGATGGATCGTGTCCTCACATAGGCATTTAAAATGTAAGGTGCAGTGTTTCCGTCGAAAGCTAGCAACTTTTCCCATGTAAAAACGTAGTCTAAATTGCGGCCCGGCATCTGATCCGCGTATTTGAGGCTCGCGATTCCAAGAAGTTCCGCCTTGTCCTCCAATGCCTGTCCAGTGAGGTCTGGCCTCTTTTCTAGAAGAATTCTTTTTGCCCGTTCCTTTGCCTCATCGAGCAGGTCAACTAATTTGATGGGAGTTCCGTCCCTACTTTTTAGGGGTTTCCGGTCGGACCCAAGTATGGTTCCGAACCAGACATGCTCGAAAACGCCCTGTTGATTCCACTTGTGGGCAGTATCGAACAACCAGCGAAAATGGAGCTGTTGGCGGCCATCGGTGACATAAATAATCCGATGGGCATGGAGATCACGAATTCGGGTGCGTAAAGCGGCAAGGTCCGTTGTTCCGTAGAGAAATGCTCCGTCTGATTTGCGAATCAAAAAAGGCTCTTCGGAAATGCTTGGATTTCTCACCACGACCGCTCCTTGACTGATTTCTGCGATCTTAAGACGAAGAAGATCGTCCACGACATCGGGAAGTTCGTCATGGTAGCTACTCTCTCCTTTTTCGAGGTCAAAGCTTACGTTTAAGCGCCGATAGATCTCGCGAAAGTGCTCGGCGGAGCGCTCGCAGAAAACCTCCCAGTCTTTTTTTCTTTCGGGGTCGCCGCTCTGCAGCGCAGCTAATTCGGCCCGGGCGAGCTCCATTTTGGTAGGGTCTGCCTCTGATTCTTGATGGCCCAGCTTATAGAATTCCTCGAGTTCTTGGATGGCGTTTGAAGTGGATAATTCAGGTCGACCTGCGGCCCGATACGCAAGAAGTAGTTTTCCAAATTGAGTACCCCAGTCCCCCAAATGGTTGATTCGAATCACCTGATTCCCGCAGCGCGTTAAAAGCCGGGCAAGAGTGTCCCCTAAAAGAGTTGAGCGGATATGGCCGACATGCATGGCTTTAGCAATATTGGGGGAACTGAAGTCTACGACGATTGTTTCGGGGCGTTCGCTAGGAACGATCCCGAAGTCTTTGTCCTTTCTTAGTTTTTCGATTCCTCGGGCTACCGCTATTGGGGTTGCGCGATAATTCACAAAACCTCCTCCCGCGATCTGGGGCTTTTCCCAGTCGGGAGGGGGAGAGCATTCTTCAGCCAATCGTGTCGCAATTTCCCTTGCATTTCCGCCCGTTTGTTTGGCGGCGACCATGGGGAAATGAGTCTGAAAGTGACCGTGGCGTGGGTCGGCGCATGGGCGAATCCACGGACCGATACCTAGACCAGGGAAATTCTTTTGAGTCCAAGATAGGACATTTGCTTCAAGTTCGGAGCGCAGGTACATGGGGAGAGAGGGGGTATGCGGAAGCCGCAAAGAGCCCTAGGAATAATTCCTTCGGATAGAACCGGAAATTGGGTTATGCATGAAGGTAGGTTGGAGGAGCATCACGGAGATGGGATTTTAGGCGGGACGGGGTAGGTAGCGCAAGAGAAGCCCCGAAATCTCATATGCAAGGGTGGTGTATATACGGACCCATTCTAATCCAAGTTGGAGGAGCCCTTGTTTTGCGGGGAAGGGTTTTAATGTGAACCAAAGAAGAAGGCCAACCACGATCAAATTCCCAAGAACAATCAAGGAGATGGAAAAGATTCTTCCGTAGACGAGGAAATCCGGTTGTCGTGTGGGGAGTAAGTCCGCGGTAAAGGCGTAGTGATAGCCCCAAACAACCCCCCAGAGCCCGAGAAAAAAAAGCACATAAGAGCTGAGTTCTGGCCACAGATGAATGCTTGCCAGCCAAAGAATTCCCAAAAAGATCGGGTAAAAAGGAAGAACATAGGGTGCAAGGTTGATCAGGGGAGAAACTCGGTCAGCCACCACTTTCCCCCCCTGTTCTCCAGCATGCAGAGAGTGAACCTTTCCGCCGCTCAGCCAGACGGCGAGGGCATGGGTTAGTTCATGACCTAAAACATAAATCCCTTTGGGACGGGGAAGAAAAAAGAAAGCCAGGCAGGCCGCCAGAAAGCCGATTCCAAAAGCTGCAGGCCCCATCCAGGGGAATGAAGGGGAGCCCCATATCGACAGCTGTAAGGTCCGCGCAAGAAACAGAACGGTGGCATAGATTCCCGGCCAAAGGGAAATCGCAAAAAAAAGGCGGATCAAGTTCATGGATTGACGTGGGGGAGGGGATTGGGGCACTCTTTTCCCTTATGGCAAATACTGCTTCTGCTGCAAAACAAGCTCGCGCCTCTCTTCGGCGTCGTGTGGTAAATCGGCGTCTTTTGGACCATGCTCGGAATGCCCAAAAAAAGCTGCTGGCCTTGATTGCTTCCGGCAAGAAGGACGAAGCGGTGAAGCTCTTTCCTGAATTGCAAAAGCGGTTGGATCGTGCCGCCAAAGGAAAGGCGATTCACAGGAATCGCTCCGCTCGCATTAAGTCCCGTATCGCCCTGAAGTTGCGGTAATCTCATTCGGGACCGCCCAACAAACGGGCTACCTGAATCCACGCTGAGCTTCCGAAAAAGTTTCGTCCATGGTCGGCGGTTATTTCTGCATCTTTCTGGGTTGGAAACAGGCCGAAAACTGTCGATCCACTCCCGCTCATCCGACTCGCTAGGACGCTTTTCTGGGTTTCCATCCATCGGCGGGTGCTTTCGATCCATAGGAATTTACTTTCCACCGCATTTTCCAAATCGTTCCTGGGTATAATTTTCAGTTCTGATCCATCTTTGGTCGTGAGGGATAAGGCGGGTCCTTCCGTCCCTGCAACCGGGTTTTTAGCGTAGGCGGCATAGGCTGAAGCTGTGGGGGAGGCGAAGCCCGGGTGAATCAGGACGGCCCACGGTAAATGAACCAAGTGAATCGGTTTAAGAATCTCGCCACGTCCAGTTCCCCGGGCGGCATAGGGTTGGAGAAAGAAGGGTACATCACTTCCCAATTCGGCACCGATTTTGGCAAGTTCAGGTTCATCAACCGGCACATCCCACAGTTTTTGCAGGCAGAGGAGGGTCGAGGCAGCGTCACTGCTCCCCCCTCCTAGGCCGGCTCCTTGGGGAATTCGTTTCTTGAGCAAGATATCGGCCCCTGCCCCTGGGGGAGCACGCAACTGAAGGGCTCGAGCTGCCCGTAATACCAGATTGTCAGGATGAGAAGACAGCTGGGAATCTCCTTCAATCTCCAAATTGAGTCTTCCATTCGACGCAGAGCGGATTTCCAAAATATCCGCCACATCGATTCGTATGAAGAAGGTGTCAATGGGATGGAACCCGTCTGGGCGTCTTTTCCCTAAACGGAGGTCGAGGTTGATTTTAGCGTGGGCGCGGATTGTCATGGGGCAACGATCCAGATTAGATGGTGGTTGTGAGCCCCGATCAAGTGATCCTTGCCTTGGATGTGGATACTACGGAAGAAGCTCTGCAATGGGCCAAAAGGCTCCATGGAAAGGTGGGGACTTTTAAGGTGGGCTTGCAACTCTATCTTCGTGCTGGCCCGGAAGTTCTGGCCGGTTTGCATAAACTGAACGCCCCAGTTTTCTTGGACCTCAAGTTTCATGATATTCCGAATACCGTTGGAAAGGCTGTGGCAGCCGCATCGGTCTGGCGACCTCGGTTTTTGACTGTCCATACTTCGGGTGGAAGAGAAATGATGGAAGCGGCAGCCTCTTCGGCTCCTGAAGGAACCCATGTTTTGGGGGTTACCATTCTCACTAGCCTGGATGAGGCTTCGGTCGCTGAAGTGGGGTGGGCAAATGGAATCCCAGCGACTGTGGATCGCCTCTCGGTCCTTGCCCGGAACGCCGGATTGGGCGGCGTGGTGTGTAGTCCTCACGAGGCAGCCCAAGAACGTGCCGCGTGGGGGGAGTTGGCCGAAATCGTCACTCCTGGTGTTCGTCCGCCCGGAGCCAAAAAAAATGACCAAGCAAGGGCGAAAACAGCCTCGGAGGCGATCACCGCCGGAGCTAGTCGGATTGTCATTGGACGACCAGTTCTTAACGCCGCCGATCCCGAGGGAGCTCTCGAGTTGATCATGGAAGGGAAGGGTTGATTCATGGATGCGACCCTTGAAAAGGTCACATGGAAAAGCGTGGGCCTAGATAAAGGCCACGGGCGACAGGATCGTTGATCAGGAAGTCGGCCGTTCCTTCACTTTCTACTTTTCCTTCACAGATCAGGTAGGCCCGGCTTACGATCGAAAGTGTTTCCCGGACATTGTGGTCGGTAATCAGTACGGCGATTCCTTTTCGCCGCATAGTGAGAATGATTTGCTGGATGTCGTAGACGGCGAGGGGATCGACCCCGCTAAAAGGCTCGTCGAGCAGAAGAACACTGGGTCGGGTCACCAGACAGCGGGCGATGGCGAGCCTTCTCTTTTCTCCTCCTGAAAGTTGGATCGCATGACTTTTGGTTAGATTGTCGAGGCCGAGCTCCACAAGAAGCTCATGGCAACGTTTTTTCCGTTCGTGATCCGTAATTGGCAGGGTTTCCAGAATCGCCATGAGGTTTTCTTCGACCGTGAGGCGACGAAAGATTGATTCCTCCTGCGGAAGGTAGCCGATACCACGGCGGGCTCTGCGGTACATCGGCATTCCCGTCACGTCCTCGCCGGAAAACTGAATCTTGCCCGCCGTAGGGCGAACCAAGCCAACCAGCATGTAAAAACTCGTGGTTTTTCCGGCCCCGTTAGGTCCCAGAAGCCCCACCACTTCTCCTGTGCGAATGGATAAGTTTACCCCGTTGACGACATTCCTTTCCCCATAGCGTTTGACGATGCCCTCGCAGGAAAGGATAGGGTCTCCCAAAGGAAGGGATGTATCCATGTCTAGGGCTTTTGAAGCATCACCCGACTGGCGCCTTCAGTGAGCATCTTGTCTTCTTCCGGGTAGAGAATGATTTTGTCGGCAAAAACAGTTTTGTCCTTAGAGATGATTTTGGGTTGGCGGGTCACCTTCAAAAGGGTGAGTTTTTTGTCCGTCATGTCGTAGAGCGCCTTTTCACTCGAGGTTTCGGAAGAGCCGTCCTTCCGCTTGATGACGACATCATCGCGTGCCTCAAGTGATTGAACGGCGTCGTTTTCCGCAAAAAACACGGTCATTTCGCGTGATGACATGGTGAACCGGGGTTCGTCAACAGTGACGTTACCCCGAAAAATCCCCTGCTTCCTTCCGAGCTTTTTTCCTAAATTCAAGTCCAGTGAATCACTCGTGATCGTTGTGGGACCGTTGGTTGCCGATCCTTGGGTCGGAGAGGGGACGGTGGAATCCTCGCCGTTCACGAAAAAACCGAATCCAATGAGAAGGATGAGTATCAGAGGGTATTTCATGGGGATGAACTGGAAAGAACCACGCGAACTCGATTGTACAAGGTTCCATTCGAATCGGCGACATTCCAATCGATTCCGTTAGAAGAAATCATCAGGGTGGTGCGTTTGACCAGAATTCCCGTATCGGTGGTCAGACGGTTTTCTTTCCGCCAGAAGTCGCATCGGGTGGCGGTAATAACCGTTTCGGCTTTTCCCTCAGAGTTGTAAAGTTCGACATTGAGATCCTCGATCTTCAACTGATTTGGGCTTACAACGGTGGCCCGCTTTCCGTGGACCAGCGCGGTTCGTTTTCCGGCTGAATCGGTTTGGGGAAGGGCGAAATTCTGGATGACCGAGCCAATTGGAAATTCGGGACCATTTCCGGCCTGAACAGGCAGGATGACGCCTAGAAAAACGATCGGAAGGATGTGTTTAGGAGATGGCATAGAGGATCCGGTTGATTTTCCGGAAGAGCGGGGCAGCTTGCTTCAAAGGAAGCATGCTGGCCTTGTCAGAAAGAGCCTTTTTGGGGTTGGGATGAACCTCGATGAACAGACCATCTACTCCGACGGCAACAGCCGCCCGGGCAAGTGCGGGAATAAACCGGGCGTCTCCAAGGGTCACTTTCCCCCCGGAAGGTTTCTGCACGGAATGGGTCGCATCAAAAATAACGCGGTGACCCTGATGTTTCATGATGACGAGGCTCCTCATGTCGACGACTAAGTCTCCATGGCCAAATGTTGTTCCTCGTTCGGTGATCCAAGAGTTCTGACAGCCCCCCCGTCTTAACTTTTCCATGATGGCAGGAACAGCCTCCGGGGACAGGAATTGGCCTTTTTTTACGTTCACCGTCTTGCCGGTTTTTGCGGCAGCCAAAAGCAGATCCGTTTGTCGGCAAAGAAAGGCCGGTATTTGCAGGATGTCGACAATACGACCCGCCTTGCGGGCCTCTTCTGCGGTGTGTACATCCGTCAGGATCTGCACCTTAAGTTCCCGCCGAATCGCCGCCAACTCCTTGAGGCCTTTGGAGAAGCCGGGTCCTCTTGGAGAAGTGATGGAGGTACGGTTGGCCTTGTCGTAACTGGCCTTGAAAACATAGCTCCATCCCAGTTCCGCGCATAGGTCACGAAGGGTTCGCCCGATCAAAAGGGAAGTTTTGCGAGACTCGAGAACGCAGGGGCCCCCGATGAGAAGAAATTTTAAATTATTTGATTTGGGCATGTTTTTGGGCGGCTTGTGCAAAGCCGCGGAAAAGTGGGTGGGGTACATGGGGTTTAGACCTAAACTCGGGGTGGAACTGGCAGGCCACAAACCAGGGATGGTCCGGAATCTCGATTAGTTCAACCAGATCTGCCTTGGGGTAGGTTCCGCTGATACGGAGGCCGGCTTTTTCGAGGATTTGCCGATGGGTATTATTAAACTCATACCGGTGCCGATGGCGCTCCTGGATTTCTGTTTGTGCATAAGCTTTTTCAGCCATCGATCCTGGAGTTAATCGACAAGAGTAACTGCCGAGTCTCATTGTCGCGCCCTTAGCTCCATTCAAATCCTGTCCCGGGAGGAGGGTGATGACCGCATTCTCCGTCTGGGGATCAAATTCCGAGCTATGGGCTTTTTTGAGTCCCGCCACGCTTCGGGCAAACTCAATCACAGCCACCTGCATGCCTAGGCAAAGCCCGAGATAAGGGATCTTGTTTTCTCTGGCGTATTTGGCGGCAGCAATTTTTCCCTCGATTCCGCGTTCACCAAAACCTCCGGGGACCAAGATGCCATCCACTCCAGCCAGCAGGGAGTTAGCCCCTTGTTTTTCGATTTCTTCGGCATCAACTTTGATGAGATCCACTCCGATGTCTTCGCTCGAGGCCGCATGAAAAAGAGCCTCTGTCACACTCTTATAGGCGTCGGGTACCCCAAGGTATTTGCCCACCATGGCAATTTTTGATCTGTGTTTGGGTGAAATCATTCTCCCGACGAGTTTCTCCCATTCCTTCATGTCGGCAGGAGGGGCCTTTAGGCCAAGATAGGAAATCACAAGTTCATCGAGTCTCTCCCGTTGAAGCATAAGGGGGACTTCGTAAATGGTATGTTTGACGTCCTGTTCTTCGATCACTGCTTCAACCGGAACATTGCAAAAGCTGGAGATTTTTTGGCGGGTTTCCTGGTCAACAGGGTGTTCGCTTCTGCAGACTAGGATCTGGGGTTGGATACCGATTTCGCGGAGTTTGGCCACGCTTTGCTGGGTTGGCTTGGACTTTAGTTCCCCTGCGGCCTTGATGAAGGGGACAAGGGTGACGTGAATGAAGAGGCAGTGTCCCGGACCGGTTTCGATCGCAAATTGGCGAAGCGCTTCGAGGAAAGGCAGGCCCTCAATATCCCCGGTTGTTCCTCCGATCTCGGTGATCAGAATATCGCAGTCCTCATGTTGCCCCATATGTCGGAGGCGATTCTTGATTTCGTCCGTGACATGGGGAATCACCTGAACGGTCTTTCCGAGGTAGTCGCCGCGTCTTTCCTTTCGCAAAACTTCCTCATAGACCTGTCCGGCGGTGAGATTGTGGCGACGCGTCAAATGGCAGGAAGTGAAACGTTCGTAGTGTCCTAGATCGAGATCGGTTTCGGCGCCGTCTTCAAGAACGTAGACCTCCCCGTGTTGGTAGGGGCTCATTGTTCCGGGGTCGACGTTGAGATAGGGGTCGAATTTCATCAGGCCGACTTTCAGGCCACGTCTTTCCAGCAAAGTTCCCAAGGCTGCAGCGGTTAGGCCCTTCCCAAGGGAGCTAATTACCCCGCCTGTGATAAAGATGTATTTCATTTGGAGACAGTTCTGGCGCGTTCTGCCAGGGCCCGCTCCGCGCGTGTCACGTCCCCCGGCGTGTCCACACCAACGAAGACGAAGTTAAGCGCCAGCACTTGAATCGCAATCCCGTTCTCAAGTGCTCGGAGTTGCTCCAATCGCTCGCTTTTTTCGCTTGGACTGGGGGGAAGGGATACAAATGTTTGCAGGGTGGTTGGGGTATAGGCATAGAGGCCTACGTGTTGGTGAGTCCATTCATGGGCCTTTTCCATGGAAACCTTCCGTTGGAAGCCCAGTGCCCGTCCATGAGCATCGAAGGAAACTTTGACAACATCAGCTCGCTGTAAATCGGAGACTTCATGGAGAGGGGTTGCCACCGTGGCCATCCCAAAAGAAGGATTCAAACCGCTGATCCATCGGTCGAGAA
>Ga0214917_10002844_pt1 | contig 20665 bp, 19 predicted proteins | sample LL_1208_BB_MetaG_FD_177983 | JGI IMG/M metagenome (GOLD analysis project Ga0214917, IMG submission 177983) | Freshwater microbial communities from Lake Lanier, Atlanta, Georgia, United States - LL_1208_BB | ecosystem: Environmental > Aquatic > Freshwater > Lake | place: USA: Georgia | collected...
GAGGCGCCAAGCTGATCGAGATTCACGCGTTTCAAACAGACTTTGAAAACGCGCTGCTGGAAGATGCAGATCTCAGCAGAGCAAATCTTGCGCAAGCAAATTTTGATAACGCAAGCCTTAATGGGGCTGTTCTCAACGGAGCAAACCTCGCGATGTGCTGGTTCGTCGATGCAAATCTAAGCGCCGCTAGCCTGATCGGCGCCAATGGATATGCAAATTTTGAACGCGCATACCTGGGATACGCGTATCTTGACAATTTTGAAGGCGGCGACAACTTCAAAGACGCCAAGATGGCCAACACTTACGGGATTGACGGCGACTTTGCTTACTCGACTTTTGATGGCGCCGATCTCAACGATGCGAACATGACCAACGCAAGTTTCAAAGAGGCAACATTTGTCGGAGCAAACCTCTCATACGCAACCTTCTCGGGCGCCGACCTCACTAATGCCGACCTCACTGGCGCAGATATGACGGGCACGAGCTTCTCGGGCGCCGATCTCACCAATGCCGACCTCACTGGCGCAAAGACGACAGGCACGAGTTTTTTTAACGCCAAGCTTGACGGGGCGAAAATGCCTGCTGGCTGGAAGGCGCCATGACTGGACCAAACGACCCAATGAATTCAGGCGAGAATGGCCGATTTATGATCCCCGTACCTGACCCGGATGGTTCGATGCACGAAATCATGAGGTTCGCACTGTCGTTTGACGGCTACACGCTTAACGGGGATATGCATGGCACGAACAAGTGCGCCGACCTTGCGAATGCAGCCGTATACGCCTGGCATTCCACTGGTGAATTGCCCTCGACCCTTCACGAGTTGCGATCGTGCTTGTTCTTCGAGCAACGCCGAACGCACTTTGGCGGGGACGGCCCGGATACATATGCGTATATGCGTCTGTTGGTTGCCAGAATCAGGGAGCTCTCAGGCGGAATAGTCGAAGTCAGTCCCGCTTCGCCGGTTGCGCGCTGGACATGAGTATCGGGGGCAACGGCTCGTAGGGAGTCAGCTGCTCGGGGAGTTCCTCCACCCTGAGTGACGCGAATTTAGTCTCAAGAGCCAAGTCACAGTGTTGATAATGTTAAGGAAAATCTGCTTTGGCGTTGCTACCCGCCATGTCATCGGAGATTGTGAGCCCGCCAATTTTCTGTACGCGCGAAAGTGGAGTTTTTCGAGGAGAACGAATCATGGGAGGGCTCCAATAGGTTTCGACCTACTCGTTGGTCAGCACCTCTCTCGCGGGCCAGTCAACCGTAAGTTCCGACTCGGCTCCTGGCGGAAAGAGTTCTGCTGGCGAACTTGTATCAACGATAGACGTTTGAAGGAATACGACCTCTGGTTCCAATTGACTCGCTACGAAGACGGTGTACAGCCACGCTGACCTGTCCTTCTCGACTCGTCGCAGCACTTGAAGAGCCTTTGAGAATTCGTCAACGCTAAAGACGCCACCGATGATTCGGTAGTTTGCGTGCAGACAGTAAGACATCATGACTGGCTGAACTTCTTTGTTGTAGGCCTCAGACGCGCTCCTCTGCCTTTTTCTAAGCTTGCTTAGAAGTCCACCACGTTCGAGACTCTCCAAAGATAAATTCTCGCCAGCACGCTTTGAAAGAATCTTGCCGATTCTCTCTCGGCCAGCTCCAAGATCGATTTTCGATTCAAACCCAATAAGTTTCTCCCAGGCATCCATGACCTTGAAGGGACTAGCGATCATTCCCAGACCTGTGCCAACTTCCTCCGCAAGATATCTGATAGCAGCGAAAAACCGAAGCGAAAGGTCCTCATGCTCTGATTTCTCGGACGAATCAAGCCCCATCGCAGTAGCCAATAAATTCTCAATCCGCGCATCAGTGGACTCTGTCTTCGTAATCCTCTTTTGCTTCGACCACTCGAGCAAGCGGTCACAAGATTGACGGTGGATTCGGACGCTCTCACGCTGCATCCAGCTTTGCCAACGATCTTCGATTGGTTCTTCGAAGAGAATTCGATATCTTGCATCAACAAGATCAGTCAGGGCATCAGCATCAACTCTTTTGATTGGAGCAATCGCCAGAACATCTCGAGCTTCGAGCGAGAAGAGATCCTTTTTTACTGCGGACCTATCAACTCGCTTAGCGAAGCTAGCGACTTCAAATCTGACAACACAACAGTTGTCAACATCAAGGGGGCTAGTACTGAGACCTACACTAAACAACCGGTCAGTGTTACTTGAGTCTTTACAGACTCGATTCACAAGGAGACGCAGTTGGCCGTTGTTACAAAGATAAAGCAGCTCTTTCTTTGTTAGAAAAACCGAGCCACCGAAACTTCTCTGTGATGAGTTTTCCACTCCGCTTACTTCACCTTGAACAAACGTCGAGGTATGGCTGCAAGGGCCGGATGCATCCTGCCACTGTACGAGAAATTCTGCTGATACCTAGCTCTGGTTACAGCTACTAAGAACTTTCGTGCTCCCAAGTCTTCAGGCTCATAATTCTCTTTGATTCGAGTTGAGCTATTGAGGAACGGCAAAAATGTGTTTTGAAAGTCCAGACCTTTTGCCGAGTGATATGTGAGGCAATAAACAATGGACTTACTGTCACTCTCCTCAAAAGAGCCATATCTACTACCCAGAAATCTCAATGGAACTCGGGTACTCTCGAAGAATTGATTAAAAGCGGTGTAGTCAAAACTCTGACCCGGAACACCTGCGGTTTTTGTTGGGATCGGCGGAGCACTCTGCCCCTCGACATCTGCGACGATTCTTGCGAATTGATGAATCAATTTATGTTGTGGGAATAACACTGCACTAGGAAGCTCCGCCGCGGCTGCGTCTCGGGCCGCTTCCCATACGGCGGTGATTTCCTGTCCTTCGGTTCGATACTCGGAGAGAGTCGCATCCACAGAGTTGGATTGCCTAAGCCGAGCTCCACTGCTCAGTTCCGCCTCTGGGTAGACGCTCTTAGCAATCTCGAGGGTGTTTTTCGAAAATCGATACACCTCATGCAACATGTACCGATTATGGACCCCAAGTGCTTTACGAAGGCCGATTGCATCAAGACGATCGCGGTAAATCGACTGGTCAGGGTCGCCAGCGACTACTAGGTGCTTTGACGCAGCCAGAATCTTCGGCAGGTGCCGCTGTTCAACATCTTGAATTTCATCGATGAACAAGTGATCGAACTTTTTGGGGTGAAGATAAAAGCTGTCCAACGTCTCAATCGACACTCGGTTTGCGACTTTCGGACTCAACCCCGACTGCACCATGTCTTTGAGTGCATGCGTATAAGTGAGGAATCCAATGGAATGAGTTGGGAATCTGGTTGCAAGTTCATTAATGCTGTGGGTGATAACAACCGTCTTTCCACTCCCCGCGTAGCCACTCACCCAGTGGCGCTCAGTTGATCCCTGAACGATGCTGTCTGCAATATCAATCTGATTTGCACTCAGCTTGTTCTTGGGCACCATCCACTTCATCTAACCAAACCTCCTATCTTTCTGTTCTTCCTCATGACCGCCCTCGACCTGGAAGCCCTTGGCCTCAAGGTGCTCAATCCAAAAGCGCTCGGCGGCTTGAGATGCTGCCTGACTGTAGTAGTGATTCGGAGGTGGCGGATAGAGATCTTCCCTAAGGCGCATACCATGTTCGCGAACAACCTTCACAAAAAGTCGTCCTCGATCTGCTCGGTTGCGTTTGCCAGCTTTGTGCTCCTGAAATCGAACTTCGAACGCTTTACTTGTCTCCCCGACATACACCCAAGGTTGGGACGGCACTGGTGCATGGGTTTGGTCTAATTCGATCACATATACACCTCGGACACTTGTGTCACCATTGATAGTGAACCCTAATCCGCTGAGGGTTGAAGACATCTTCCGTTTCTGTTTAACTGCATCTACCCTTGCCCTGAAAGGTCCTAAGTGCTGTTGAATGGGCCAGTTTTCTGTTCCGATAAAGAGCGCCTCGAAGTCTTCGAGCAGAGAACGTTCCGAAGAGCCACGTCGCACAACCCGAACTTGAACACTCGGTAAATCTGGATTCTTTCGCGGAGCATCTCTGGATAGCTCATCAACAACAATCCAAAAGGGCAGGCTCATCACAGTTCGTTTACACCACTGGACGCGGCAACTCGCGAGCTCGAATTCCATAGCGCGCCCGAGCTTCATTGACAGAATTCTTGAGTTCTTCGAGTTTCGCAGCTCCGTAATGATTCGGGCCGACCAACATGTATGCGACGAGGGCTCCAGCCAGTTCGACCTCACTTATGATCACCCTTTGTCTCTGCTCTCCCCCTCCCAGCAGGATTCCTGCCCACAGGTTGTCAGCTAGCGACATCGGGATGCTGTTCAATCTCCTTACCAATTCACTTGGTGAAGCCTTTGTCAGCCGGTGGGCTTCCATGAGACCGCGAAGAATCACTTCCTGGCCAACCGGTCTGAACGCCACCGACACGTCCTCAGAGTGTTGTCTGAATGCTGGAATACTTTCAGGCTGCTTTCGAGCCAACAGAAATGGCTTAAACTCATTCATCAGGGCGTGCCACCAAGCCGAGCACGTTTCATAAGCGGCTCTCAGCACTTTGTCCTCGGGGCGAACAATCGTGGTTTTCTCATCTAGCTTCCATTTTCCTGTTGCTGCGGAAATGATTGCGACACTCTTGTGAAGCAGCTCGATTGTCAGAAGTTGTGGATCGTTGTTCGAAAGAGATGTCTTATCTAAAGAAACGGTGTCTATGTCTTCGCTGAGCTTGCGCTGAATCGGAGGCTCAATCTCGGAGCCAAAGTCTGCAGAATCATCAAGTCCGGCAAGTGTTCTTGCCACGATAGCCAACCCATCATCTTCACTCGTAAGGATGTTTACGGCCTTGGAGGTCGGTTTGGCATAACGATTGACCTTGTTAAAAATCCTTCGGGCCTTCTTGACATCCTCAAACTCGAGAAAGATTACTGAGAGCATGTCACCTCTCACAGCATTTTTGTAAGGACCCTCTATCTTGAGACCCAAATGTGGAGTTACTTCATTGTTGATTACGGTCCTAAGGGCGTGTAGCCGATGTTGGCCGTCAAGCGCGAAGAGTGAACCGCCAGAGATTGTAAGTGCCCCGGTGTTTTCCTCGATGGCTCGATATGCATAATCCAAATCTTTTCCGCCAATTTCTTTAAGGCTCTCAAAAGTGAAAACTTTAGGCTTGTATGCCAACACGATGATTGATCCGAAAAACCGATCTCGTGATTTAACTAGATATGGCACAATTTGCGCCTCCACCCGCTGTTCACTGAGGTCACGTTGCATCTTCTCACTTACAAGCGCGTCTTTGAATTCTGGGAAGTCCATAGCAGGTCGAACTGTGGCTGCTAGTTCATCCGCACGCATGACAGTCTGATAAAAGGTCGTCGAGCCCATGACGCCTCGAATCGCAGGAATCGTGTATTGAGCCATCTCTGCCTAAGCCTGCACTTCAGGAAGTATTGCTTCCAGATTCCCAAGTTGCTTCTGGTATCTCTCGATGAGATCTTTCTTGAATTGTGGTGTCGACTCATCGCCACAAATCATCCAAGCAGCGAGATCTCCTGCCATTTGTATATCACTTTGTCTGTTCGTGATATTGCCCTTGTTGTTGACCATGATGCCTTTCCAAAACGTCGACGAATGGTTCCAGTCCAAAACCAGCAGATCTTCTATGACTTTTGCAATGTCACTCTGCCTGCCACGTGACTCGTCAAGAGCCGCTTGAACCGCCAAAAAAAATGCAATGAGGCCAACAGGGCGCAATAAGAGTGAATACTGTGAAGACTTCCGGGCATCCGGGATTTTTGAAGTATCTGCTGCGAGCCCCGCGAAGAATTGAGATTTTTCAAACAACAAACTGAGCCAGCGCTGTGCCTCTTCCTTCACTTCAGTGAGCACTTCGTCTGATGGTGGTTCACCCGCTTCATCTCCTGCCTGAACGTCCCTACTTTTATATCGAGCCACAATTTGTACAATCTCGTAGATTGCGTTCAGCGTCGTCAAGAATGGATCCCGTTGGGAGATACTGTTGACCTCCCACTTGATTAATGGATTCTGGTCGGCCTCCAAACCATGAGGTGCTAGAAGTTTGGAGGACGTCAACTCACGCGCAATGATTGCGGCACCATCCACTTCGCTCATGATGAGGACATCAGATTTTGACACTCGCCGAGCCGAACGATTAAGTACCGTAAAAAGATCACGCGCGAGTTTTACATCTTGATCTCTTACGAAAATGACCCCAACTTCATCCTCGCGGACCTCTTTGGTGTACGGGCCTTCTGTCTTCCCTTGTACTACATTCCTTAGGGCTGCTAAACGATGCTGACCGTCGAGAGCCACCAGACCTGACTCCCCGCTCGAGGATGGCCCGAGAATAAGAAAACCGATGGACTCAGCAGCTTCTCTATACGGCGCACGAACATTGATTTGTTCAGCAACTGGCTCGAACTCGATAACATCATCACCAGTTACCCAGACGATGATGGAGCCAAAAAAACGGTCTTCTGTTTTTGCCAGATAAGGAGCGATTTCTTGCTGAACTCGCTTCTCATTGAGTTTGCGTTGATATAACTCATTCAATGACAGCTCCCTCCACTCCGCCAACTCGGAGGCCACAGAGACCTGCATTGCGAGTTCTGACGCTCGCATTTTTGCAATGTAATACGTCCGAGAACCCATTTTCGCCGTGATTGCTGGAACAGTAGTGGACATTTATGCTCCTTCGAATTGCTTGGTCTCAAAACTCTAATTGACTAACGAGTTGACACTCACTTGATAACTTCTACGAGTGGTTGTGGAAGTTGACGAGGCTTACTGGAATGAGCAAGCGCCCATCGATCGTTGATTGAGTCGACTATCTCAGTCGGTAATACCGAGAGACCTCCATACACCTGCCAAAGCAACATCAGCGATGCGTCTTCATATCCCGAATTTTTCGCCATGATTCGATAGCCACCCATGACTAACAGATTGTCCCAGATTTCACTTGTCACTCTCCAGTCCACATGACTGGCGCGCTCAAAGAACTCCGCAACATCAAAGCCCTTCGTGAATATCTCTTTGGCCTTCCGTGCCGCTCGGAACAAGGCAATTTGACCTGCTGGTTTGAGTAGCAGTGAGAAAGGCTGGTCAAGCTCTCGATTAGCAGGAAGTATTGAGGCGTTCCTTCGTGCCTCGGAAAGAATCTCAAACTTCTCAAAAGCCTCCTCTATCCATTCATTGCAATACTTCTGTCCTTTTGCGATTAAAGACGATTCCGGTAGAACTCCACCATTTGTTTTCTCGTCAAGAAACACTCCATGAGACTCACAGATATCGCGCACAATTAGTGATACTGCACTAATCGTTGTCAGCTGAAGACTTCGATTTGAGAGCGTGTTGTTTTTCCAATTAACAATTTGCTCCACTCGCGGGTCTCGAGAGTGCAACACACCTGAGCTTTCGGTAAAGAGTTTCCGAGAGATGATGGCGTACCCATCATCCTCACTAAGTATGAGGTTGTCTGCACGAGAAGTAGACCTTGCATAGCGATTCACTTTGTTGAAGATCCGACGAGTCTTCTGAATATTCTCCATTTCAATGAAAATTACACTTACGTCATCATTTGGCAGATTGGGCTGGATTTCGCCTTCAAACTTCCCAAGAAATATCTCTCGCAGTGCAACGAGTCGATGCTGGCCGTCAAGCGCGATCCACTCTCCTCCATTGATTGTGAGAAAGCCGAACTTCTGCAGTGCGCCTTCGTAGGCCTTGGGGGCAGCTACACCTAGATCTGTCAACCGTTCAAAATCAATGCGACCAGTCACAAGAACAATGACAGCTCCAAAGAACCTGTCTGGATGACTAGCGAGATACGGAATCACCTCATCGTGAAGCCGCTTCATGTTGATTTCTCTTTGAATGCGGTCTTCAATAGACATTTCATCCCAATCTGGAAGCGCTTCCGAGGCCGGGCGAACAACCATGACCAACTCACGAGCCGGAATCGAAGAGAGGTAATAGGTGGTGGAGCCCATCTGTAGCTGCTGGGCTGGAAGAGTGGTCATAGGGGAATCTCCGTTTTCGTCGTGATAACCCTATCACAAGGTACAGACAAAACCTCTGTTTTGCAAGAATCTTCTTTGTCTTGACAAACAGTTCCCTAACAGATATAGTGTATGTACAGCCACAAAGGAGGCCTCATGTACCCGCGAACAGCGTATTTCCTAGATATGGACAATCTCTCAGGCTCGGGCCAGCCGACCTCGGAACAAGTCCGATGTGTACTGGACGAATTCGAACGGATCTGTCGGCCGTGCAAGTCTGACCAGGTTTATTGCGCTGGCACCGCAATAACTGCCTACCACTGCGCGGACTACCGGCCGAACTATCGCGTTGCAGCGGGTCGCGGAAAGGATGGAGCAGACAAGCGGTTGCTCGAACTCGGAGACCCTGAGCATGTTTCTCGCCGATTCCAACGCGTAGTCATTGGTAGCGGTGATGGCATCTTCGCAAATATCGCACGTGAGTACGCCCGTAGAGGACTGAAAGTGGAGCTGATCGCTGGCAAGGGAGGCATTTCGCGGTCTCTTAAACAGGCTCTACCCGGGCAATCATCCACCAATCAAGGGTCACTGATGTGGCTCCAGATTGCTGCTTAGGCGTCACGAACGACCACGACAGACACTCCAAAGTCCTTAACCGCAATCACCTACAAAGAAAGCGAGAGAGTTATGAACGTCATTTACGAATGTGAAATAGTCGAAGAGCTTGACACTGGTTGGTGTCCCTGCTGTCACCGCTACCGAGAAGTATTTGTCGCTCTGGTTCCAAACCTCGCGCGACCCGATGACCTCATTGAGGCGTGTGCGAAATGCCTCCAACTGGCTGCCGAAGAGGCATCTTTTGGAACTTCGCCAGAAACCATCTGAAATCAATCAGATTCAATCCCTAACTCCCCAGCTCTAACCAAAGGATGAATCTGCGCCAAGTGATTCAATTACGGCATGCCATCCAGCGCGAGTGCCGATTGTCCGAGTATCGGCATACAGACCCTGTTCCTCTTCTAGTCGCGTTGTTTCAGCGAATCTGCTGCGGCGTGGATCTGAAGCATGTAAGAACAGCTCCTTACGATGGAGAATTGGCTGTGCTCCCCCGCTTTGGTACTTGAAAACTCGATACGAAACATCTGCTAAGTCAACAACATCTGAACTTGTTAGACCTGGGTGAGCATCGATATCAAACGTTGGATATCGCAGATAAGACACCTTTTTCTCAGTTCTGCCAAGTTTAATAATGGTTGCTTGGGGTACATCTCCCAGAATTCTTCTGGCACATCCTTCGTACACCTTCAGAATTGCAGGCAGATACTCATACGCATCAAGGTGAACATACAGCGCGTTTGGAGTCACTTTGCCAACCGTCGAGCTGCGACATGCAAGATCGATATTGCTCAGGATTCCTACACCAAAGAGCAATCTTGTACTTTGGGCAATTGCAGTCTTCAGCGAGCCAAAGTGGGCCCGAACATCTTGCTGGCTGGTCGGAGAGAGATCCGACATTCGAAACGGTCCATCAAGAAGTTTGAGAGCCAGATAAACCAGTAGGTCAACTCGTCGTCTGCCAGCTAGAGCTATCCACTCATCGCGATCTGTGACCACTTCAATCACTCGAAATGCCCTAGCAATAGACCCAAACTTGTCAACCACAACTTCATGATTCATGAGTTCATCACTACGAGGCAGACGACCGTGTCGTGCGAAGAATTCAATCAACTCATTAAGTAATTCTCTGTTTTCAATAAATGCTTGATCGCTTTTTCGCTGATACGGTGCCGGTGCACGCAGTGCATACCGCTGTGAGATGAATGCCTCTCGTTCAAATGGATGCCGAAAGACGTAATAAACGCCTGGTGCAGCTGGCACTGGCTCGACACCTATGACGTTTTGGATAAAACCACCGAGTTCAAGGTGATCGAAGAACTTCTGAAAGGTACCACGACTCGTTACCCACCCGTCACTTCGTGGCCGACTATGGGCATGGTCTCGTTCGTCTGTCAGACGAGCGCTGACAACGAGCACCGACGTAGTCAACTCCCATGCAGATGCAAGAGTTCGCCTGCGCTCTTGCCGGTCTTCGATGACGTTGAGCACATAGGTAAGACCTACTGTGTCAGCTTTGGTGCGCCGAGTGCGAGGTCGATGTACTGGGTCCCATCCACGTGCTCGCCAGCCAGAACCTTGAAGCCACGAGATGTCGCCCCCACGGCCACATCCGTAGTCGAAGAAGGATCGATCAGGCCGCAAGACCTTATGTTCAACAGCAATCTTGATTGGGCGCGAAGCATCACTTCGGGCCATGGCTGTCTTCCCTTGCGCCCACTGCGCCATGCGCGCGACTCTAGGCAACTACTGCTATGACATCCCGAATTGTGGGCTTTTGGCTCAGATTTGCCAAGAGGCCAATTCCCCTATGTAGATGACGATTGAACTCGCGGTCGTGAGTTACCTCATCGCTGGGCAGACCATCTTCGTATACACGTTGAACGAGCAGGGCCCAATAAACGTCTGCATGCGCTCCACCGAATACGCGCCACGTCATTTCGACACTTGACCAGTTGCCAATCGGATCAACACTGGTTGGATTCGTATCTGCCAGCGAGAGAGTAAAGGCCCAGCGACACAAGATGTTCCAGTTCTTGATGCCCGTTGATCGCTTGAGGCGGGCTAAGAGATCACGGTCGGTTTCAACTACGCGGACTGTTTCTATCATTCTGCTACCGCCATGAAGTATCCAGGAACGATTTGCGATGACCGCTCAGCGTCGATGAACTCAATTAGGTAGTCACGAGAAATAAATCGCTCAATCTTCGATCGCAGATCCGCATCAAACTCTTCGTCTGTCGAGAGAATAACTACTTGCTGTGCAACATGAGGAAAGTAGTTGGTCGCCAGCTTTTCACGGTGAAAGCTGTCGAGGCGCCCAAGTGGAGTATCGACCACCAATGGCACTTCTCGATGTGCCACCCGAGACAACCCCCAGAGGATTGCCACGGCAAGCAATTGTCGCTCGCCAGCACTCAAACGCTCAACAGGCTGACGCTCACCGTCTGCGGTATCGACCGACATTTCAAGAGTCTCTGTATCTAGCCGTACCCGAGTAACCAAATCGGCCTTACCGGCCAGCTGATTGAACGAATCAAGGATTGACGATTCAATTGCAGCAACATTGCGCCTTACCGTCGCCTCAGCAAGCTTCGTAAGGGTCGCGAGTGCTTTGGCTGCATACTCGCGAGATCGACGATCTTGCATTGACTCGTTCTCACGATCGGCTTCGGTCTCTCGCAAACCTGCAGCGCGAGATTCCAAGCGACTGATTGCCGAAGCGACATGGTGCATTTCTTCTTCCCCGGTCTCCAGAGCCCGCTGAAACGCGTCCGCTTGTTCCCGAAGCCTTCCGAGGGCTTCGAGAACTGGCGCCAGCTGGCCGTCAGTTGGTACACCCATGAGTTTTCGCTCGGCATCAGCAGCGCGACTCTCGAGAAGATCGAGACGCGCAATCAATGTGGCGAGATCACTCAGTGCAGCAACTTCTCCCGCGGCCGAGCGCAATTGATCTACAATCTGTTCTGGGTGCTGATGCACCACTAAACGACCAAGACGTTCTTGACGCAGTCGACGGTCATTGTCAAAGACAGTCTTGGCACCTTTTACAAGCTCTTTCGGCAGTTGTTGGAGGACGGCTGCATCACGTTCGGTGAGGACTTCCAAGACAGTGCGCTCCTGATGCGCTTTCTCATCTGACTGGACTTGGGAGCATGTCCGGGCCAGCAGCGATTCCACAATTGCCAGCGGTGCAACTCCTGAAGCTTCAATCTGTAGTTGTAGTTCGACTTCAGCACGTTCCGCTCGAAGTGCACTCAACTCACTCTCAATCTCGGCTCGTTGTTCCCAACGCTCAACCCCAACTTCCCGTGCGTGGGCCTCCTTTCGCCTAACCTCCTCGCGAGCACGCTCAAGCGAAGTCCGTGATTCCGCCACTTCAAGCACGAGGCTCGAACGACGAGTGAGCAAACTTGCCAGCTCGGCCTCAGCACTCTGAAGCGCTTCAGAAGCGGAATCGCCAATAACTGCATCTTGCTTTCGGCGAATCAATACTTTGAGATCCGCTTCTAATCGCTCCAGAATTCCAAGCCCCAGCAACCCACGAATTGCTGAGCGAATAACATCTTTGGATCGCTCTGGGGTGGCGAGCTCGTTGGTTTTTTCGCCATCAAAGAAATTGAGACTCGCAATTTCCAACGGCAGGAGGCCCTCTAGATGGTCGCTCCAGTCTTCGGCTAGAACTTCATCTCGTTCTCCGTTCAGTGTCACCGAGAAAGACTCATTGACCCCACGGGGGGCCGCCTCCCATGTGCGCGTGATTGAGTATTGCCGCATCCCAAAGTCATCGAGCACAGAAAAGTCAAGGCCAACCGAGGCTGATGTTGCCCCACCCAGATGAATGCAGTTTCGAAGATAGTCGTCCCAGGTTTGTCTTGGCTGCCGATTACTGAGGTTTGCCCGCGAGCCGTAGAGCACCAAGTTGATTGCATCCAAAATCGTGGTTTTGCCGCGGCCGTTTCGAGCGCCAATCAGAATGATTGGACGCTCAGGAGACAGCGGAGTTAACTCAATTTCATGCCGTCCTTTGTAGATACCAAAGTCGTGCAGGATGAGTTGATTCAAAATCATTCAGACAACCTCAGCTGAACCGACACGCCATCAGGCCGTGGTTCATTTCCTTCTTCCTCTTCGCGAGATTCATCCTCGCCGTATAAAGCGGCCTTCTCCCGCGCGAACTGAATTGCGTCTTCGCGGTCGCGGTAGAACGAACGTTTGATTGATTTATCAAGCTCTTCGAGAAGACCTTTTCGTCGCGTCATTGTTGCAAACTTCTGTTCCGTAGCAATGAGATCACGCATCATTTCATAGTGAAGTGCATCCTCCCCGCAAAGCTCACGGAGGGACGCCAACATCTCTGCACTGAGTGATAACGTTCCTTTTGCTCCTGGGAACTCTTCACCAGTTGCCAGCTTGAAAAGCGCTGGCAAAGAGTCTTCGATTTCCTTTTTCTCTATTAGCCAGATACGACGAATCTCATGCAGCTCTTCCATGGTGATGAGCTCAATCTTTCGCACATCATCTGGGCCGTTCTTTCGAACCCATGTCTGTGCAGTAAGTAACTTCAGTAACCAATTCTCCCGTGAAGCCTTCGTGTACGGCCCCGGAATGGTTCCGTCGTAGAATAGCTGCACACGTCCATCCATTCGACGAAAATCTCGAAGGTGCCGATCGTCTGGTACGTCGAGTTCGTTACGCAGCTCGAGTAGTGGCTTCATCCACTCTTTTTCTTGATCATTTTGAATCATTGCTGACATTGACTTGTCTTTTTCCACCAGGGTGCAGACCCAACAACCAAAACGACTGTCACCACAGCTTGGAGTCGTCGTGTCGACAACAAGTGGGCACTCATTGTCGGCACTCGCGCCGCGATACATATTCAACAACATGCGGTTGTCGTAACCCCAAGGGTTCTCCACTTGCATGAGGTATAGCCAGACATCGTCGTTCGTCCAGTCCTCAATGGGGCTGTAGACGAGCGAATTCGGCAAACTGACATTGGGCGACAACAAATCACGGACACGCTGTTTTGAAAGGCGTTCCATACGGGCCCCTCGGGAGGCACTCTCTGAGCGTCGGGTACCGAGCACGACGATGGTCTCGCCGCTGGCCTTCACCATGTTGCGAATAAACGTGTTGGACGGACGAATTTTTAGCCGCTCAGTACACCACCGGAACTTGTGCCGCGGAGCTGGATACCCGCGACCAATCAGGTTTACCCAAAATGTGTCCTTGACCTCGGGCACCAAACGATGTGGCGTGATTGGCAATCCTTGGCCGACTGCCGCGTGGCGCATTGACTCTAAAGAATTGGTCACCCAAGCGGCAACGATGGGGTTCTCTACAAGAGTGTCTGTGGAAATGACATGCACTTGCTTATGTCGCTCTTCAGGTTGCAACTTCTGCAGAGCCAGCCAGACCAGCGACAGAACCGATGTCGAATCCTTACCGCCGCTGTATCCAACAATCCATGGAATGTCGTCAGCTCGATAGAGGTCTTGAATCTGTTTTATCAAGTCCATGACCGTGGACTTCAGTCCTCGCTCTGTGAATGCTGAGTCACTGTTCGCGCTCATCGCTTTCTTCCTCCTTGAATTGCTTCTTCATATCGAGTCTCTTCTGCTGAAAGGGCTAGTCCGAGCTGTCGTTTAACAACGGCTGCGGTTAGCGCAACACTCTGATTACTTTTAGACACATGCCCAGCCTGTAAAGCACGGCCTTCCCAAAGTGCTCGATTGTTTCTCGACCAATCAATCTCACGAACAGCCTCAATAAACCGCTTCCACGAAGCTGTTTTTGAGGAGCGCAGATATGCGTTGGCAGAACGGCCTAATGCGTGCAGCACAGTTCCGTACGCACTTATATATTCTTGCCGGTTCTCCGAAGACGAATACTGACGCCACTCAGGGAATGCTTCGAGAAGCGCATCCCAAAATTCTTTAATTGTCTTCTTTTCATCAACGCCATCAAGACCCATAAGGAGAGCCTGATTAGCTTGATGAACGGCGCTCAGCGTAAACAGCTTTCTGCTTTTTGGTGCCAATGTCGACTTTTCTGGCTCAATCATTTCACGCAGAACTTTGTTCTGCTTCACCACACTCCGCGTGAGTTCAGCGAGCGGCTCGCGGTGGTCATACAAAACTCCGATTGAGGCCGACGGCTTCACACTGTGCCGATTAAGATCGGCGAACATCTGCTGCGAGCGCTCTAGCCCCACATCAACAAAAAAGACAACTGCAATGGTCTCGTCACCCAAGGTCGGATCAGCTTCGAGTGCGTCTTTCAGTGCTGCATGACGGTGCTGGCCATCGTTGATGATGAACCGGGCATCCATAGCCACATGCAGTCGACCCACTTGTTGATCAGCGTCTGATGCCGCCTCGAAACTGACATCGCCGTCGATAGAGGCGGTGAGTGCCGAGAAGGTGTAGTCGTCACGGTTGGCGATGACATATCGAGCAATCTCTGGAACCCGCTTCGTATTTAGAGTTCGCTGTGCTCGCATCTCCACGGGCAGCTCAGCATCTGTGAAGGCAAAGATCTTCGGCAACAGCCGAATTGGGCACTGAGAGACATAAAACTGCCTACCTGCTTGCACACCTCGCACCGAGGGAAAGGTGTAAACATAGCTGCTCCGAGACATACTGATAACATACCACAGACATACCACACGGTTATGTCAGGATGTTCGCATGCCCTCCTATTTTGACTTTGCCGCAACCACGCAGGTAGACCCACGAGTGGCAGAGGTTGTTCACCATTACATGTGTGAAGAATTCGGAAACTCTGGTAGTCGAACGCATCTCTTTGGCATCAACGCTCGAAACGCAGTTGAAAAAGCGCGACAGCAGGTGACAGATGTAGTGCAGTGTGAATTGCCAGATGTGGTGTTCACGAGCGGTGCCACTGAGGCAAACAACTTAGCGATTCTTGGCTTAAGGGAGTTCGGCGAATCGCAAGGCCGCAAACACATTGTCACGACTGCAATCGAGCACAAGGCTGTGTTGGAACCAATCGAGTTTCTTTCGAAGCTCGGGTTTTCAGTAACCATTGTTCCACCAGAGGCCGATGGCATCGTCTCACCAGCCGCCATAGCGAACGTCGTCACTGATGACACCTTGCTGGTCAGTGTGATGCACGTGAACAATGAGACCGGCTCAGTCCAACCTCTCGCAGAGATCGCGAACATGCTGGCCGACCGCCACACCTACTTCCATGTAGATGCCGCACAGGGTTTCGGTAAAGAACTCGAACTACTTCGAAATCCACGGATTGATTTGATCAGTATCAGTGGACACAAGATTTTTGCCCCAAAGGGTATTGGAGCGCTTATCACTCGCCGACGCAGAAACGGCGAACGACCACCGTTGGCACCGCTGATGTATGGCGGTGGGCAAGAACGCGGTCTGCGTCCTGGGACCCTCCCCGTGGCGCTCATAGCTGGCCTTGGAGAGGCTGCGCGGTTCGCCCTAGAAGAGAATCGCGCTCGGACAGAGAGGACGAAAACCATTGAGCGATCTGTGCTCAAATTCATTCACCAATCCAAAGGTGTAGTGAACGGTGACCGCAGGACCGCTATCCCTAACATTATTAATGCATCCTTTCGGGGAATTGACTCAGAAGCGTTTATCGTCGCAACAAAAGACTTAATTGCTATTTCAAATGGTGCAGCCTGCTCGTCGCACTCTTACGAGCTAAGTCATGTGCTCAAGTCAATGAATCTCGAGGAATGGCGACTGCATAGCGCCATTCGATTTTCATTCAGTCACGAAAGCGACTTGCCAGACATTGACGCACTCGCTCGAGAAGTTGAACGAGTTCGTTTCTAGTGTGTAAGACCAAACTTCTTGAGCTTTTGGTCACCTAATTACAAAAATCTTGCAGGCAATACTTTGAATCCATTTGATACGTGCCCCGTGTTCTGCCAAGCTCCAATGTGTAGATGCCAATGATGGGTCAGTGAAAACGTTCTTTGAGTCTTCGACCAATAAATGGTGATTGTTGGCTATCTCTGCAGCAACTTTGCTGCGCTTCTGCTGATAATTGTCGTTTGACAACAATTGATTCCAATCAGGAGGCAAGATACAGAGATTTCCTAACTGGTCCACTTCTGGTTCAGGTAATGCGTGTCCACCGCCCTGGGGATTCTGAGGGACAATATGCTCCAATTGCCAATTGCTCAGATCTAAAAACTTCAATTGCTTATCTGGAGCTAGTTGGTTCGGTGGACAGTGGCTATACATCTCAATCATCGAAAACAGATACTTAGTGCGGTTCTTCTCAGCAGCTGTGCCATAGATACAGCGGTCAATGAGCTTGCTCGAAAATATTGGGTCGGGTGTCACGGTTGACATCAATGCCTTCAAATCCTGCCGGAGAATGGTCAAGTTCAACGTTTTGTGCAACTTCATGAGCTCAAGGTGCTTGAAGTAGATTGTGCTTATCTCTTTGGGTGCCACATTGCCAACACTCTTTACTCTAAAAAAGAATTTTTCCAAGTCGTGAACGAGATCTTCAAACTCTTGGAACTTGCTATGTGTTGAAAGTATCTCGGAAGCAACAGTCAGAAAAGGGAAAATAATCTGATGCTTCAGCCAAGCCTCATCAAGCAACATATGTAATCTCGATTTAACCCAGTCGGGATTCGGCACGGGGGCGCAAACTGCGGGGAGCCTGTGCAGGCTTGGAGCTTGAAAATCTGGCACACCAAACTTCAACGTATCCCATGTGGGTGCAAGTTTCTTCATTAGCGATATCTCTGTCGCTATTAATTGATCGATTGGCTGACCTGGCGCAACTCCATTATTTAGCACAGGATCTTTGAAGATTAGACGCCGCGAATCAATCGAAAGTTGCTTTGCAGACGTCTCCCCATTCTCGGGTTCACTGAGTGCGCGCATTCGGTAAAAATCCTCAAAGTAACTCACCTGTAGCGAGTCATCATCATCTGAGAGCGAACGGAAATCTGCAGCTACCTGTGCTTCTAGGGCACTAGGTGCCTGATTCTCTGCCAGTACGGAGAGTAGCCACACTTTCAGAAGCCCAAGAACGTTGAGTGGTTTACCTTTCGAGTTCAGCGATTCAAAGAGTTCAAAAGCTGCATCCGCCTTAGTTGTCGCTAGCCGTACCCAAACCAAACCGTCTAAAACCTGTTGGGAGCGATCGTCCAAGAGTTTCCATTGAGCTGCTTCTTGCAGCATGGCGAAAGGCGAACCAGAGCTATCTACTGCCTTCACATAGTCGTCTAACAGAATTCTTGAGATACGTCGAATATGAAATGCGGGGAGCTTCTTCTCAATTTGCGCCGCACTTTCGCCGTCGTGGCCATCAATCAAGTACCCGTATGTCTGACGAATCTCTGGCGAGACCAACAGACGTGGCACATATATCGGGAGTTGCGTCTGCGGATCGACTCCCGCCTGAACCTTTACCAGTTGCTGGAGCATTTGGATACTATTCCTGCAATTCGCTCCAACATTCTGAAAGTGTTGCCTGTCTGTCGCATTCTTGGCGAGCTGCGCCTTACCTTCAGCTGATTCAGCGACCTTACGAAATGCACCGATGAATTGTCCGATTAACACAGAAATCGTTGTTAGTCGCTGCTGTCCATCGACAACGTCATCTCGTTTTCCGGCGCGTTCAATCACCACCAAACTGCCGAGATAATGCTGCGAAAGAAGTATGTTGTGGTGGCGAGCTTTCTCTATCTTCTGCAAGTCAGCAATCAACTCTCGGGCATTGCTTTCCTCCCATGCAAAAGATCGCTGAAGCTCTGGGATTTGCATCGTGTGATTGTTGAGAATCATTCGAACTGGGCCATCTGAGATATTGAAGGGTTGCATAAAGTTCGCCATGTCTCGTACGGTATCAGAGTTGCATATGTTGAATTTCGTAAACACCCCTCCTCTATCCTGAGGAGTGCATCTAGAAGTCACTTGGCAACAAGTGATGGCAACCGAGCCCACCAGGCCACGGTGCCTCCCAACAACGGGGATGCGGCGCGACGAGCGCAAAAGAACTGGTGCTCGTGGCGTCTCCAACTACCGACAGGAGACCAACATGAAACGTCGACCATCTAAGACCGTGGACATGAGCTGGCATGAAGGCTGGCGGCTCGCCTCACGCGACAGTTTCCCCTTGATGACCGGCAACCGGCACTGCACCGTCTGTGGCGGTGCGGCCGACGTGCTGTGGCGGAGTCTTGATAATCGCGGCGAAGAAGTTGAGGTCATCCCGGTGTGCTTGAACCACTCCGACCGATTCGAGCGAGACACCGACGACCCCCGGCTCTTGGTGCGCACCGACACCACCGCACCCCGCGGCATGGTGATCACCCGCGACGAACTCGCCGACTACCTGCACCACTGCCACTTCATCGCCCACCAACGCGGCCTGACGTCGGCATCACACTGGAAGTTCACCCGCTTCAGCCACCCCGACCTCATGAAGCAACTGCAGGCCCTGCGCGCCGTCAAGCGAAGCGACCACTTCTCGGGCTGGGAACCACGCGAGGGATTCATTCAGGCGACCCTGCTGCGCAACGGCACCTGGGAAGCACTCATCAAGGTCGGCAAATCAGGGAAGAAGGTGGTCGTGCGGTCAAAGCGTCAGGTCAAACTCCCCCTGCCACCCACCACCTAATCTCCTCACGTGCTCTCTGACGATGTCACCCGCAAGGTGCGGGCGCTGCTCGACCGCGCGAATCACCCCGGCACACCGCAAGCCGAGGCCGAGGCCGCCCTCGCGATGGCCTACCGGTTGATGGCGAAATACGACCTCGACGTCAGCCTGCTCGCCGAGCAGCCAGACGCAGCGACGAACGCAAGCGACCAGATCGTGCGACGCCGCTATGAAACCGTCGGGCCCTACCGCGTGCGGCGCCACTCGCTGTTCATGAGGATGGCGTGGGTGCTGTCGTGCGCCTGCTATCGCGCGAACAACGAAGAAGAAGACACCGGCACCGTGGCGTGCTACGCGCTCGGCACCGAACGCGACCTCGACGCCCTCGAGACGCTCTTCCAAGCAGCCGAGATGATGGCGCTGCGCCTCTTGCCGTGGGGTGACCGCGGCTTACGCACGTCGTGGTGGCACGGCTTCACCGACGGCATCGAGGCGAAACTGTCGCGCGAACGGCGCTCCGTCGAGCGCTCCACCCCCGGGGCTGCGCTGGTGCTGCGCGACCGGGCCCAACGCGCCGAAGAAGAGATGATCCGCATCGAACCCAACCTCGTGTGGCGCACCACCAGATATTCGAACTCGGGCGACGCCTACAACGATGGACGTCGTGCCGGGTCGCGCTTCTCCTCAGGCGCAAGCTCAGTCGGAGGGGGCCGTGCGGCCCTGCCCCGTGGCCACTAAGTCGCGACGCCGGTCTCCGCGCATGAGTGCCGACGCCAAGCGCGTGGCCGCCGCCGAGGCTGCGCTCGAAGCCGAGATGCCCACGAAGCGACTCTCACTCGAAGAAGCACAACATTTCGTCGACCACGTCGCCCACGCCGAAGACGTCGACCCGCCGCTCGTGGTGTATCGCAAGGTGAAGGCCAAAGTCGACGGGCTCGCCGTCGGAGACGCTCACGCCATCGTGGTGACGTCAACGAATCCGAGCGAACTGACGCTGCTGCACGAACTAGCGCACTTCATCGGCTCGATGGACCACGGGCCACGGTTTCAAGAGGCGTATGTGGGGTTGGTGGGGCGGTTTGCGTCAGCACCCTCTGCTCGTCGACTGCAACTGGCCTTAACTGCCAAAACGAATATCGATCTAGTCGAGGCTCAATTACTCGGGTAATTCATGCCAAAACGAACCAAACAAGCCTCACCCAAGAAGCCACCCTCGCTTCACTCGCAATTGAAGAAAGAGTTAAAGATTCGCTTCAACAAAGAGACTCAGCGATCGTGGCCCCAACCTTTTTTGCATTTGCCCCCGGCAGTAGACGGGGCGGCCAAAGCGGGCGCGGCCACCATGGCCAGCACGAGCACCGCGACCCCCATGGCTCGTCGTGCCTGCACGACGCCGATGTTCAGCAGAGAGGT
>Ga0214917_10002846_pt1 | contig 20655 bp, 21 predicted proteins | sample LL_1208_BB_MetaG_FD_177983 | JGI IMG/M metagenome (GOLD analysis project Ga0214917, IMG submission 177983) | Freshwater microbial communities from Lake Lanier, Atlanta, Georgia, United States - LL_1208_BB | ecosystem: Environmental > Aquatic > Freshwater > Lake | place: USA: Georgia | collected...
CCAGCCCTGCGAAAACGCAAACGGCTGGGCGAGCGGGCTTTGCAGGACGTGAACCCGAATCGAGACGATTTTCATGCGCATGACTCCACAGATGGTCTGGATGCTTTGCCATCGAATAATGAGGCTTTTAAGAGAACTTGCCCAGCCTGTCTGCGCCGTAGCGCCGTTGCCTTTACCTGAGTTCGGGCTCACAAGATGAGCCTGCACTCAACCTCCCGCCGCGCAACCAGACCCGGCAGGACCCTCCCACCACCATACACCCAGCGCCTCAATTCCGAGGCGGCTTCTGGCCATTCCCTCTGATTCACCCGGCGCCGCAGCGTTGATGTCTGCAACCGACCAGCACCGAGATTGAAGGTAAAGTCGATAATAGCTGCCAACCGAGACTCTGACTCCGAGGCTAGTACCGGACAGAAGCGAAGGGTGGCTTTCATAGCGATGATCAAGTCTTGTGTCAGGTAGGCTTGCGCCTTAGCCTCGGTGATCGCTGGGTGACCAGGATCACAAAGCCTGCCATAGCCAATCGTCCAGTAACCCGCGGGACAGATGTAGGGATGAGCGCGGCCCGGATCGTACCTTGGAACACGATGAAAGCCCTCGAAGCGCTTAGCTAAGTCGACGGCAGCCTCGGGCACCACCATCATGACCTGACTCGGTCAAAGACGCGCCCGAGAAACCAGAAGTTCAAAACGCCCGCCCAAAGCGCCTGATCGGCCTCAGTCCATAGCTGCGAGATCGCGCTCACCCAGGGATCATGCGTCAGGTAGATAAAAAAGGCTGCCGTTTTTGCTGCACAAAAAAGTGCCATAAACCAGTACGTAATAATAGGTCGCACACTGGCAGACAGCCCATCGACCCACTTCACACCGCTTCGTTGCGCTTGCGCAGTCACGGACGCCTTCAGCGCTTCGATTGCACCCACATTCCACGCTGCATCGGATTCAGCACCAAGTTGTTCCATGCGCTGGGCGCCGCGCAGCTTCTCAAAATCAAGCGCCTTGTCTTGCATAGCCAGTTCGTGACTACGCTCTCCCTTACGGTCAAACCACTTGAGGATTTCGGGTGCCAAACGGAAGGCCCCACCGAGGAAGCCACCAAGCAAGGTCTCGATCATTGCGGGCCTCCCATAAGCTTTAGTTTGATGGCCGTGCCGACCAGCAGCACCGCCAGCACGCCAGTCGTAATCACCCGAATGGCTGTCCGCCAAGCCGTACGACGCGCATCACGCCACGCCTCCAGCAGATCCCGCAGGTCGCGGATGTCCTTGGCGGCGCTACCGTTCTCAAGTCCCAGATGGGCAAGGCAACGTTCGGCGCCGCGCTCGGCAGCGTTGTTGAGCATCTCGTCGAAGTCTTCCTTGCGCATGAGAAGCATGTTCTCGACGAGTACGGCTTTCTCGGAATCAGTCATAGTGGCCTCCAAAATGAAAAAAAGCCCGCGCTGGCGCAAACCAGGCGGGCGGGATGAGTGTGGTTAAGGTTAGGCGGCGACGACAGGAATCGGGAACGGTTTGACGGCTCGCGCTGGCGCCTTGGTGCCGGCCTTTGTAAAGCCGAAAATATCTTTGCGATCATCTGGCAGGGCACCGTCGATGTAGATCGGCACCCATCCAGTCAGGAACTCGATTCCTGCAGCAAAGATCGGCAGCGCGTCCGAGTAGGCGTTGTTGCAGGACACCTCCCACAGAGGACCTTCTAGGAACATGCACGATCCCTTGCAGATTTGCAGCACCGGACACCTCGGGCACTCCGCACGCTTCGACCAATGCGTTGCGGTTTTCAGGGCAACAGCGCCTAGGTCGCTGGTGTGCCCGATCCGATGTGGTTCGCCGTTCGGGGCGTTCGCCCTGGCACTAACGTTCTGGCAGGTCAGTACGTTGCCGCGCAAATCGACGGCAACAGAATCCGGATGGTCCATGCCGCACTTTTGCCCAAGAGAACTTGCGGGACGACGCGTGCGGATCGAATTGACGAAGGATGCGATCCTGTCCTTTATCGCTGCGAAATTCGCAGTCTGACCGGTTCTAATCTCCTGGAAGGCTCGGGTGCGAAAGGGATGAAAGTCGTTCGGGCCGAGCGAAGTGGCAAGTCCACCCTCGTCGTAGGCATCAACGACCGATCCCTCGCCGATCGGAACATCCTGATCGCCCGTCAGCTGTACAAAGAATCGGACCACCTCAGCGCGCGAGACGTTGTGCCGGTTCATCATGGCGTTAAAGCTTACTCGGCGCTTGGGAGCAAGGTGCCGATAGAGATCCAGGATCGCCGCACGGTGCTCCGGATTGGCCAGGGGATCAGGGCCGCGCACATGCTGCCCGGGGCCGTCATGGGAGATGCCGACGTTGAAACCGAGCTCGTCGAGCCACTCGTTGATCTCCGGCGAAAGCAAAGACCCGTTGGTGATAATCCCGAAGGACGCGTCCGGGTACTTGGCACGCAAGGCATCTGCTAGCGGTCGAAGTGTCTTGATGTAGACGAGCGGCTCACCGCCCCAGAATTCAACGCGCTCTGGTTGAGCAGTCACCCACCGATCAAGGTCACTAAGAAACCCCTCTACGTCGCCAGGATTGGTCTCATCGGCGCGAGGCACAAAGCGCTGGGAGCAGTATTCGCAAGAGTAGTTGCAGGACAGTCCGAGAGAGATTTTCAGCACCCGCGGGGTGATCTTGCCGAGGGGCTCGGCACGAGAAGTACGCGCGGCTACGGGCCGTTCGGCGACCCCGTGCGCGGGAACGAGTGCCTGGCCTTCCGCGTCGGTTAGGTCCCCGGTCTGGTTGTCATAAAAGATCGCACGACGCTCTCCGGTCGACGGCCGAAGGGCATGGATAGTGAATTTCATGGCTGCCCTTTCAACGGACGATAGAGATCGGTGTAGTTGTGAGACGTCACGCGTAAGGTGATGGCGAGGAGCGTGCGGCTGCCCTCGGATGTGAAAGCGTTCGTCTCATGCCAGATCGGCGCCGGGTGAAGGATCACGAGCCCCGGAAAGGGGTCGATGAACCGTGTCTTCTCCCAGAAGGGAAACGACGCCATCGGCCGCGGATCGCAGAGGATCAGTTCTCCGTCTCCTACAGAGCGTTCGCGCTCTGAAAAAGGTTTCCGGTTCGAGCCAGTCTCCAAATACACGCAGAGCACGTGGTCGCAGGTGTGGTGATAGTGAGGAAGCGTGCGACGACCTCGCTCAAGATGGACAACCGGCAAGATGCGCACGACGAACTCGATCTCTTGGGCGTTGCGCACCTCAAGTGCCTCGCGCAGATACCGTCGGTAGATCTCATCGATGTAGTCCTGCAGCCGACCGAAAACCGGCTGTGGCGCAAGCGCTCGGTACGGCTCCATGAGCAGATTGAATTGGTGGCTGAGCGCCATGTTGACGTCAGGTAGAGAACAGGTTGAGCCACCTTCGTGAAACAGGGTGCGTGCGCGTTTGGCGAACTCGGAGAGCGCCTGGATCTCGTCGTCAGCGAATGGAGCGACCTCACGCAGGACCGGCGTAGGCCAGAGATACTCAATCATTGGCGACCTCCAGACCAAAACTGATGGCAACCCGCAGTGCCGGGCAGTAACGGGAAAGAGGACGTGCGCCGTGAAGCGCCGTGCCGTCGAAAACGACTGCGCGATTCGGGCGTACAACAACGCTTCGTACGATCTCTCGAGCACCGTCAAACAAGCAGAAGTCGCCGCCCCATTCGGGATCCCACGTCGGCACCGGGTACCAGACCACGGTTCGCGATTGCCCTGAATAGGTTTCGGGGAAATCGCGATGGATCGCTGCCTCGTCCCCAAAAGACTGGGCATTGACCCATACCCGTGTGAGCCCACGACCGGCAAAAAATCGCTCGCTGATGCGGGTAGCGACGCGCGAAAGCGGGGTGTCAGCGTCAACAAAGCGCTCGAAAGTCATCGTAGGATCGACCGCACGGTCTTCGTAGTGGTGGGAATGGATTCCTGGCAGGACGTAGTTGCGGTGCCAAAAGGTCCCACTCGAGTCGCGCCGCGCCTTCCAGCCAAACAGCAAGGTCTGTCCGGCTAGCCAAGCGGTGGTGGCATCGGTGAGCACAGGGTCGATCGCCTCATCGACGATTTCCATCGGGCCTACAGGGCGCATTCGGCCACCCCGGTGAAAAAGCGAAACCCGACCTTGACCTTCGCCCCGTTAACCGGGGAGATCACGGTATTGGTGGCAATGTTGGCCGCGACTGGCGTGCGGGCGGAGCGAAGCCATCCACCTGTGCATTCCCAATAGAGTTCAGTGCCCGTGAGGTCGAACGGCTGATCGCCACGGGATACGGTAGCGGTCAGTTCAATGCCATTGGCCGTCGTCACTCGGGCCAGCGAAATCCGTGGAAAAAATTCGCGAGAGAGGTCCCGCCACTGGGCTGCACTGAGCACTTCGTCCACACCGAGTGCAGAAACGTCGTCCGACTCAGCGACAGTTATACCCAGCGCCGATTCGGTAGGTGAGGCAACCAGGAGGACCGATCTCCAAAGTGCACCGCCCAAGAATCGTGCGAGTGGCCTTTTGTCGATATAAGTGGCCGCATAGACGTTTACCGGATCGACGTCATCAGTGCCCATTGCCCAGACCGAATAAGCGTGTTTCGGTTGCCCCGCGAGTGCGCTGAAGATTTCGAGGTCGATCGTCGATGTGCGCTTTGTAGCGTCTGGGGATGATTCACCTTCACTGGAGGCTTCGGTGGTGACATCTGCGCCAACAACCTGGGTCAGCATCGATCCCGAGCGCGACCATTGCCGGCGAAGCGGATTGTCGTAGCGGCGGACTGCATAGAGCTTCATGACCGGTCTCCTCAGGCGCCGCCACAGCAATTGCAGTTGCAATCGCAGTTGCAGTTGAAGTTATACCGAACGGATCGAAGCTGGAGCTGACTGCCGTTATCAATCAACTCAGTGCGCACTGTTGCGACGTTCCCGCTTCCGTAGCAATTGATCGGCACCTCGGGAATACAGTTACCAGCGTTGCCGTTGCAGTTGACCAGCGTAGGCGCGCAATTTGAGACGGATGAGAAGAAGTAGTCGTGTAGCCATCCATAATTGGCAGTCCACATCGAGCCGCTGTTGTTCATGTACATGTCCCAGTTGCCGTCGGACTTCAAGAATCCCATCAGGTTGCTGTTGACATGCAGATAGCGGGTCACGTTGTCCGTGTCCTGCATGTTGATGGTCGGGGCGGTGTTCTGAATCGTCAGATTGCCCGTCATCGTGTCGCCGGTCTTTGCGACCCGGCTCGACAGGTCAATGTTGACCGTCGCGTTCCCAGCGGCGTCAGGCCCGGCACCATTGACGGACCTCACAAACGCGGTGGAGTCATAGCCATCGAGCTTGTCGGCGTCGGCGGCCTTGGCGGTGATGCCGAGATAGGCGGCGTTGTGGTTGTGTGTGCTCGACGCAAAAGCGCTCGCGTGTTGACCATCAAGCAAGTCGGCATCCAGCCCAGTACCCGCACCATCCACAGTCAGCAGCTTCGCCAGAACATCGGCTGCCGTGTAGCTCGCGGCATTGAGCTTGGCTGCGAACTGGGTATCGATGCCGCTCGCCAAATCCATGATGAAGCGCCAGTTGTCCGGGTTGGTCCCGATCAACTGGTAGAGCTTCAACTGATCCGTGCGGTAGCACAGCATCCCGATCTGAAGGTTGGTTGTTGGGAAGGTGGTGCCGCTGTTGCACGAGCTGGCGGTCTTGTCGTTGTTCAGAATCTCGATCAGAGAATCGGACAGCGTTCTGGACGACGGTATGTCGGTGAAGTTTTGCATCTAGTACCCCTGTGCAATCCAGGTGAAGGAGCCGGTCACGCGGGTGCCGGAACTGTTTTCGAGGACGGCTGTGAAGCCTGTCGTTGTGACTGCACCGAGCAGCCGAGGGATCGCCACAGCTGTGCCGCCCTTGTGGGTCATGGTCACCTCGGGTGGCACGCGGAAGCTGCGTGTGAAATTGATCACTGCGCCTGCGGCCGCATCGGTGATCTGTGCAGTGCCGCGATCGAAGATGTCGGGGACATCCACGGTGACGCGTAGACCGTCGATGTAGCCGCGGTCGGAATTGCGCGAATTCAGGATGGCCCGGAATAGCGCGCGACGGTAGGTGTAGTCGCCCTGAATGAAATCCCTGAAGTCGGTGTACCCGGGCGGGTGACCGGCCTCGACGATGGCAACGAAGTCCTGTTCGGTGATCTCCGTACTGCCAACGATCATGTCGCTGATCACGCCGTTAGCATGTCTGCGGTACTGCTCGGCAAGAAGCAAGGCCTCCTGCGCGGTCAGTCTCACCGCTTTGCGCAGCGCATCAGAAACCGCAAAGCCCTGAGCCAGATTTCGGCGGTAGGCCACCGTGCGGCCCAGTGCCTCGCCTATCGTGATCGCCTCAGCGACGCGCTTGACCGTCTGCCTTGCAGCCTTGTCGGTCGTACCAAAGGCCTCGGAGAAGGGTTTGCGTACCTGCTTGGCGCCCAGGTCGCTTACACCCAGACTTTCGCTGATGCGCAAAATGAAGGCGATCAGATCGGTGTAGGTTTCGGCAAACGCGACGGCCTCCGAGATGCGCTTGGTCATCTGCCGATCCAAGTCGTCACTCAGCCCAAAGGCTTCGTAGGAATTCTTGGTGACCCCGCGTTGCGGGAGCTCAGAAATCGGCAGACTTTCGGCCAGGCGCTTGACGCCTCCCTTGCGAATCACATCACCCCAGGCTAGGCTCTCCGCGGTGGTCTTTGTAAGCACTCGGGTTAGATAGTCGGATGCCTGGAAGGACTCCTGCACCTCCTTGCGACTGGCTTTCCCGAGAGCCTTGCCAAAGGACATCGTTTCCACCCAACGAAGTACATAGGCGATCAGGTCTGAGTAGGTTTCCCCAAACCCAATTGCTTCTGATTCGCGCAGGATCAATTGCTTGGCCAGCTTTTCTGCAAGGGCCAGCGTTTCACTCGATCGCTTCGTCCACTGCCTACCGGTAGCCTCAACGAAGGCCAGCGTCACAGCCACTGCTACGTTGTAGACAGCAGGATAGGCCGTGGTCCAGTTCTTTCCGGCGCTGGCGCTCGACCATGCAAAGCCGGCGGTTGCCCAGGTGTACCTCGCTCCCTGGGTCTCGCTGACCGTCACCGTATCGGGCATCTCGATCAGCTCATCGTGAAGGTGAAGACCGCGGTTAGGCTGTCATCTGCACCCTTGTTGACCACCGGGAATACCACCCGGTCGAGCATGATGCCCCCAGTCGATGCGTTGAACACCCCGGCTTCGGTCAGAGCGCCGGTGCTGTCGCCTGCCAGGAAATCCGCGCTGAAAGTGAAGGTCTTGGTGCCTGCCGTGTGCGCGTAGGTCGCGGCATTACGGTCAATTTCAGTCACCAGCGCCGACTGAGTGGCAGCCGCCGCAGTCGTGCCGGTACCCAGCGCGATGAAGCCCATCACGCCGGGTCGGCTTGCAGCTTTGCCAATGGCGTCGGCGATGAAGTCAAAGCCAACGTTGACGATGATGTTGTCCTTGTGGACCGTCTCAACCTCACCGTTTGCGCGGCGAAGAATCAGGGTCATTGCGCCGTGAAGCTGCATGGATTCGTCGATCATGGAAAGTCCTCGTGAAATGGAAATGGATAAAGAAATGGCGCTGTCTCTTTCGAGGGCAGCGCCACGGTTGGGGATAGATTGAAAAGCTGCGGTCTAGTACAGCCGCAAACTGGTAAAGGCTCCGATTGGCGCGAGCGCCGAACTGGCTGACTCCACATCGCCGCCCATCCGACCGACAAAAAGCCGTCGCTCGGTGGCGGTCTGGCACACGCCGATGCACACGCGATCTGTGCTCGATATCCCGAAGGGCACGCTCACTCGCCTGGACAGTTGGTCCTCCAGAAAAAACGCTGCCGTTGTGGCGTCATAGCCCACGAGGAGCGATCCTGCGGGGCCAATGGCCGCCCAGATCACGCAGGTGGTGACCTCTGCCGGTATGAACCAAAAGGAAGTGTGAAACACCGACGGGATGCTCACCGACCAAGCCACGCGGGTGGTATCTCTGACCATGAGACCGTCGCCATACCGGCCGGCGGCATAGGCGACGCCTGCGGCCTGGCTTGAGACTGGACTGCCAAATCCACCGTCAAGGCCTGCGGTAGAACCGTTAAGACGCCAGCCGTAGACCTCACCGGCTTGCAGTGCATCTTCCCTGGCGATCTGAAACCGGGCATCCACGTTGGCAATCGCACCGTCATAAGCCCACTGGCGCTTTGCCGCATCGCTGCTCCAAGGGAAATTCGCCTCCAGCCAAGTGGTGCGGTCATCGACCGAAGCCCCGAGGCTATTGAGCAGCGTGTTCTGCGCGTGGATGGGTGAGACAAGATCCACCTCAAACAGGTACTCAGCCACCTGGGCACCGGTGCTCATGCGCAGCACATTGCGACCGTTGACCGAGACGACAGAAGCGAAGTGCTTGATACCAGGAAATCCCAGCGCCTGCTCATCGCGCGCCAGGATCAAATTGGCGTTCTGCGGCTGGGCAACGACGGTTGAGACAAAGGTCGGCGTGTCGCTGTAGATGCCTGGGGAGGCAATCGCCTTGATCCAAAACTTGCGCTCTCCATCAAACCCCGAGGGCAGCGTGTAACTGGTGGACTTGACCTCAGCCACAAAGAGCGAGGCATCCCAAGCCGCACCCTCACGAAGCTCGTACCCTACGACTTCAGGCTCTGGATTGGGCTGCCACCGAAACTCCAGCCGGTTGGCCGACTGCACCACATCGAACTGACGCACGGTAGTGGGCGCTTGCAGGCTCAGCACGAAGGTCGTGACGTGGGCGCTGTAATTGCCTGAGGTGTCGTAGGCCCGAATGTGATACGGGTAAAGGCCAGCCGCGCTTTGGTCGTGGACCATCTGCGTGCCCGCGGTCTTGGCCACCAACTGCCCGTTATCCCAGCCAGCACCCACGCGGACCTCGTAGCCTGAAAGGTCTGCATCCTGGAGTTCATCCCAGGAAATCAGCAGATCGGAGACCCGGCGCTGCACCAAGAAGCCCGTGACATCCGACGGCGGCAGGGTCTTACCCAGAACCGTTGCGCTCAGGGTCGCAGGAACGCTCTCCTTGCGCGTGATACCGATCGCACGCAGGCTGAATTCATACGCGCCTTCTTGCGCATCCCGGATTTCGACGTAGTTAGCGCTGGTGAGCGGCAGGCTCACGAAGTTGCCGCCTGCCACCCGGTAGGACAGCCGGTAAGCGACTGCGGTCTGCACCTCGCTCCAGGACACCTGAACCAACACCTGCGCCTGGTCTTTGACCCGGTACAGGCTCTCTTGCATGGAGAGCCCTGTCGGTGCTGGTGGCATATCCGAAAGGACGGTGATCGAGCGGGGCTGCAATGCCAGCCCCTTTTCAATCGCATCGAACTTGCTCGGGTTGTAAGCGAGTGCGGTGACTTCGTGAACCCCAGGATCCCGCTCGGCGACCGCAACCACCCGAAAGAGTTGCGGCTCGATGATGGTCGATGAAAGCACCCAAATGGCGCCAGCCTGCGGCACCGCACTGAACGGGATCGTCACCGTCAAGGCTCTGCCCGAAATCGGACCCACCAGGCGTTCCTCAACCGCCCCAGTGGGCAAAATGACCGATAGCCGCCATGGGAGATCCGCTGGCAGGTCGTGATCCAAGGTGACCGTGCTGGCAGTTGCCGCAGCGATCCGGCCCCCAAGACGCATGCCTCCTCGAACCGGGTCGGCGACTTTGATGACGTCCCCCGGGCGCACCACGGCACCCTCCAGGCCCGTGCGGAAGGTAACGATCTCGGATTCCGACTGCTCGGAATACAAGAGCCACTTACCGACCCGGTGCGCCTGCCCCCTTGAGGTGCATCCCAGCGCCACCACTTCGCTTTGCACGATGCCGTAGCGGGCGATACCGGCGGCGTCCTCGACGTACTCCACCTTCTGGCGGTAGAAGTCTTCGGGGTCGTTCCAGGTGACCAAGGCCACCGTGTGCCTCGCCTTGGCCGATGACCCCTGGTAGGCAAATTCGCCATCCACGACATTGCTGGGCGCAAATTGGTAGACCGGATCGGCAGGCGCATCCTGCGTGACCGTGATCGCACCACCGGACCAGTACACCATGCCCCGAAAGATCGAGGCCATGTCCTGCACGACCTTGTAGGCCTGCTCCCGCGTCTGCAAGTACAGGTTGCAGGTAAAGCGCGGCTCAAAGCTGCCCAGCCCGTTGGGAACCAACTGGTCGCAGTATTGAGCTACCCGATAGAGCGCCCACTTATCGACCTGGGCCTCGGGGATGTAGCCACCCAAGCCATAGCGGGTACTGGTCACCAGGTCGTAAAAGCACCAGGCAGGGTTATCGGTCCAGGCGATCTTGAAAGTGCCATTCCACACACCGCTGTAAGCGCGCGTGGCTGGGTCGTAGTTCACAGGAACACGTACCCGCAGCAACTTCATGTCGTAGCTGCGCCGCGGGATGTTCGAGAACTGGGATGCATCGACCCGAAGCGCCACCAAGGCACTGTTGGGGTAGCGCAGCTTGCTCTCGATGACCTCGGTGTATGAATCTACGAAGGTCTTGTTCTGAATCGCACTTGAGGTCGAGTCCGCCGTGATCCGGCGCACACGGATATCCCAGGGGCCACTGCCCGTGAGCGGCACGTAGTAGCTGCGCTGGTACTTGGTCGTGGTCTTGCCGGAGATCGTGTCGTTGATCATCTCGACGAACCCACCGCCGTTCACTTGGCGATCGATCGCAAAGTTCACCGTGCTGCCATTGAGATCGCCGTTGGTCGTGTCCTGGTTGGTCAACTGCGGCACGCTGACCTTGATCCGCACCGCATCCACATCCGGATCAGTGATGGAGCGCACCACCGGCTGGCTCGCCTTGACCTCGACGCCAACGACCACCTCGTTTTCAACAGACGAGAACCCGGGGACATAGCTTTGCTGCTGGCTGCCGTTGCGGGTCTCCAGGGTGACGCCAGAGAAGTTGGTCGAGCCATCAGGGTTCTGAATGGGCGTGTCGTCCAGGTAGACCGATTGCAGGCCGTCGACCAGCCCTTCGATCTCGCCCTCGGAGATGAGGTCAACGACACGCGCGTAGGCTTTGGACCGCAGGCTGTCTGGGGCCTCTTGCGCCACACGGGCGCTTCCTCCACCGCCTTTGCCGCCACCGCCCGCACCAATGATGAGTTGGCTCATGCGGCGATCTCATCCACGTCAATGCCGGCGCTGATCACCGCCGAGCCCACTATCAATCGGCCGTAACCCACCGGCACGGGATGCCCCTGGGCGGTGGTGTTGACCGCACCATTGAAGCTGTAGCTGGGCCTATTTTCTGGGCGCTCCGAGGGCTCGGTGGCTTTTGGGGTGGGCGCAATCATCTGCGCCACGCCACCCAGAATCATTGCGGTGCCCACCGAATAGAGCGTGGCCTGCGACAAAAACGCGCCCGACGCCGCCCAGCCAAGCGGGTTCCACCAGGCCACGGCCAGCAGGGCTGCGCCCAGCAAGATCTGACCAAGGCCATTGCCACCCGCACCGGAGACCACCGGAGCAATCGTGATGCGGCTCTGTCCTGTCGGCTCATGCAGACGATCCAGCGTCAACGCCTCACGACCAGCCAGCACGCGGTACCCCACGCCACGCTCGCCTGAGGCAACCAATTCCCGCTCAAAGGCCGGGAAGTTGGCCGCAAGCGCCCGAATGGCCTCGGCAGCCGATGAGATGGCCAGGCTATGCCTGCGGCCAAAGCGGCGCCCAAGTTCACCGAGAAGAATGATCGTGACCATGCCTGAGGATGTGTGTTGTGACTTTTTGCCAGTAGCCGCCGTAGACATCACGGCTGGAAAGACGCCCCTGCAAGTGATGGAGGATCAGCCCGTCTCCGAGATAGACCGCTGCGTGATTCGGAACGGGCGACGCCACCTGCATCAGAAAGCAGTCCCCAACCTTTAGTTCGTCCGCACCCACCGGAAAGAAGCCAGCCTGGGCAAAGTTCTCCAGGTAGAGGTTCTCCCCGCGATTCCACCAGTCGTCAAAGCGCGCGAAGTTGGGCAACTCCACCCCGCGCTCTGCTCGGAACCAGTCGCGCACCAGGGCGTAGCAGTCGAGCACGCCGTGAGACCATTCGCGGCCCACCAAGGGGGCGACGTAGCCCGAGGGCTCGACACTTGCCCAGGTGGCGCTTGGGACACTCACGATGTACCAGGGCAAGCCACTGGCCTCGCACGCCACCCGGTCGGCCTGACTGGGCTCTGGCGGGAGCCCCGGGTGGCTGTGCACCACGGCAACGATCTGGCCCTGCTCATCGGCTTTGGCGTAGTCCTCGGGGTGAATCACGAACTGATCGGTTCCCACGCCCAGGTTTCGGCACGGCCAGTACACCTCCCGACCTTTTCGGATCACAAGCAGCCCGCACGACTCGCGTGGGTAGGCCTGCCGGGCGTGATCGAGCGCCAGGGCTTGGTTCCCAGGTGACATCATCGGTTGATACCTTTGTCGGAGCAGCGGGGGCATACTTTGACAACCAACCGATTTCGGACATAATTCGTTCCGCACTAATTTAGTAAGGCACTAATTTATGACTGTGCTCACTTCACATGCTACGGTCAAGGTCATTGGGGCAAACGGCCAAATTTCACTGGGCAAGCAGTTTGCGGGTCGTCAAGTGCTGGTCGAAGAGCGCGAACCTGGTGTTTGGATGATCCGTACCGCTACGGTCATTCCTGACAACGAACGCTGGCTGCATGCGCCAGGTGCTGCGGCGGACCTGCGTGATGCGCTAAGCTGGGCGGCAGCCAACCGGGCAACCGACAACAACACGGAGATGCTCATGAAGCGGCTGAGCGATGGCATCGAGTGAGTCGTCTGACAAGGTCTTGCTTGACCTCAACAACCCAACGTTTCAGGCCAGTTTGTTCAGTTTGCAAAAAATAGAACGACACGCAGCACTGGATACGCTCAACAAGATCCGCCAATTAACCTGGGCCCAGTTGTACCGGGATAACGGAATCAAGTGGGAAAAAATCGTCAGCGTTCGTCCGCCCGAGGGAATCGACGCAATCTATTCGCTTCGTATCACGCAATCACGCAGGGCCACCGCATCTCGTGATGGTCGGCACATGCGCTTGCTCACAGTCGCTCCTGACCACGACAGCACATACGGCCACAAATAATTGGTGCAGTAAGACTTCTCGGTAAGCGGAGCCCTTCTGAGTGAGCCAAAATATCCATGGGCGGGGGGCAAGCGCCCAAAGTGGTTGCGTAGTGGCATTAGCGAAATTCAACGAATCAGCCCAGCTGCCGGAAAGCCACCAAAAGGTAACTCAGCGTTCTGCCCAAATCGGGCCTTGCACGATGACAGGCGCTTGCCGCAGACATCCAGGCTGCTGGCGCCCACCGCCTGGTCATTGGCATCGAGGTAGGCCGTGCCGGTGTAACCGCACGCGGACCCGCGGTAGCGCCAGGGACAGACGTTTTGAACGATCTGCCGACGAGGGAGTGTGACCCCCTCCAGATCGAATGATGCGGCCAACTCAAACTCGACCACATCCCTCGTTTCTCTGGACTTGCGGTCGACGTAGTACACGTCATCGGCAAATTCGGCCGAGGGGTCAGCCGTCGGATTGACGCCGCCTTCAAAGTTCACCGCATCGAGATACTTCGCAAGCGTCCTCTTACGCGTGATCTTGGCACCCACCAGGTCCTGGTAGGTGAGCACCAGCGCCGTGATGGCGCCTGTGACATTGGCTACCCGCAGGCGCGGCCGAGGTACCTGGCCGTTCCCATTGAACTCGAAGCCTTCAACCTCGATAGGAAACGCCTCATAGGCGTTGCCCTGCCATACAACCCGCTGCTGCAAGGCATTCGTCCCGGCATGAAAGCGCACCGGCCCCTGGCCAAACAGGGCCAGATCCAGCACAAAAAGTTCGATCACGCTGCTGGGCGCAAGCTTCTGGATTTCAGAGGTAATCGCAGCTGCGGTCATGACAAATCGAATACCTGTTTGAAGGTAGCCCGCACCGATTCGACGTTGGGCTCATCCACGGATCGGCTCCACTCCTCGCACACAAACTTGGCAGCAGTGCCACCAGGAGGTGTCCAGTCAAATGCCTGCACGGCACCCCGTGCACGCAAGAACGCATCGATTGCGGCAGCCTCGGTGCTGGTGCGCCCACGAAACTCCAGCGACCAAGCCTGGGGCTGGGTGTTGATGCCAAAGGCCAAGCGCTGCTCATAGCCGTCGCCAAAGGCCACGCGGCGTACGGTGGGCCGCATCGACAGGTTGGCTCCGACCGAAGGGGTCCAAGTAAATGTCGCCATTTACACTGCCCTCCGGCCATCGAGCAGGCCACCGGCGCGCTTTTGTGCGAGCAGTTCTTGCCGCACGGCGCTGGCAATCGCCCGGCCAAGATCGCGTCCGCCCGGATCATCCCCGCGGCTTGACGCGCCCGCATCGGAGACGCTGACCGAAATGTTGAAGACATCCCCTCCGGAGGCGCCACCGCTCATCGTGACCGGAATGGATCGGCCGTCAGGCAGAGGCACATAGGCTTCTGGCCGGCTGCCTTCACCAAAGAGGGCCAACTGTGGCGAGTTGGCGATGCCACCCGAGGCATAGCTGCGCAGCGCCATGGGGCCTGATCCGGTCATGACACCGCCGTTGGCAAAGCCAAAGAGGCCCATCATGGCGTTGGCCAACGGAATGGTGATCGCCCGCTGAATCTGGATCCGTATGAGGTCGGAGATGATCGAGTTGGCCAGACTTTTGAAGTCGAGCTTTCCGGTCATCACAAACTGCGTGAGCGCATCGGTCATTCCGTTGAAGGCCCGGCTCGTGATCGACTCGATCTGCTTGCCCATGGCTTCGGCATCTTCGATAAAGCTCTTCAGCCCCTTTTGAAATCCGGCCGTGAAGGGTTCAGCAACCTCCTTGGCGCGCTGCCCCAGTTCCTTGGCACCGGCAGCCGCAGTACGCGCCGCTTCGGCGATCTGGCGCATGGCTTCGGCAAAGCGCTCGTTACCAGGCGCAGCGTCAGCCACCGCACGCGCCTCGGAGGCCAACTGCTCAAGTTGCCGAGCACTTTCCTCTCTGGCGGTGGCCAGACGCCGCAAAGACTCGAGTTCGCTGATCGCTCCCGACTCGCGCAGCAGCCTGACCTGCTCCTCGCGGGTCTTGAATTCCGATTCGGCTCGCGAGGCTCGCTCCTGGATGTCGCGCAACGCTTCAAAGGGACTGCGAATGGCGCGCTCCAGGGTGACCTGAGCGGCCTCTCGCTCCATGCGTTGGCGCTTGGCAGCCAGGGTGGCAAGCCGCTCCTCAATTTGTCGGCGCTGGTCAGCGGTTTTGGCAACCGTCTCCAGCGCCGTGCGCAGTAAGGCCTCTTCCTGGTCGAAGAACGTACGCGAGCGCTCCAGGTAGTCCTGCTGCGCGTTGGCCCGCAGATCGGTGGCCTCCCGAAACCGCAGGTAGCCCTGCTCCTGGTAAAGGTCAATGACACGCTGGCGGCTTCGCATGATGGCCGCCTCATCGTCAGCCAGTGCCTGAAGCGCCTTGGATCGCTGCTCAATATCCACGAGCGTGGTCTTGAACGCTTCGCCGGGCTCCCGGATGTTTCGCTCAAGACCCGCCATCTGAACTTCACGCTCGAGTCGTGCGCGCCGGGACATCACCTCTTCGAGTCGCGCTGTGAGTCTGGCTTTTTCCTGGGTGGTCTTGGCAACGGTGGCCAGACCCCTTTTCAGGATGGCTTCTTCCTCGGCCATGTTGGCGCGAAGCCGCTCGGTGAAGTCCCCCTGCGCTGCAATCCGGGCAGCACTTCCCTCCTGAAAGGTCAGAAACCCCTGGCCCTCATAAAGATCAATGATCCGCTGACGGTCTTTGAGCAGCGCGCTCTCGACATCGAGCGCATCCTGCAATCGTTTGACGTCGCGCTCGATCCCGGCAAGTGCCTCTGCGCGGTTGGCGTCGCTTGCCGTGTTGTACTGCAGTGCGGGACGCTGCGGCTTGTCGCCCAGCGGGCTTACCCCTGCCTGCGCATTGCGGCGCATCTCCCCAAAGCGCTGGGTCACCGCATCAGCAAGCAGCGGCATGTTCCAGAGATCGACGTAGTTGCGGTTAGCCTCTTCGACGATCTGGTTGCGCTTATCGAGCGCCTCACGCAGCGCCTTGCGGTTGCTCTCCAGCACAAGGCCTGGCAATCCGCCGCGGGCAATGAATCCGCCGGCCAGCTCAATGTCGGCCCAAACCGCCTGAAAGCTGCCGACGATCGCCTTGATACCCTGGAAGATGGCCCGGAGGCTATCTACGAGCACGGCAACCGCATAGGCCGAAGTCTCAGCCCATTTGGCAAGCGTCCCATCGTCGCGCAGCCGACTGATGCCAGCAACCACGTTATCAGTCCCAAGCAGGATCTTCTTGAGTTCCTCGGCCAGCACCGAAAACGCCGGAATGGCGCTTGTCACCAGGGTCTGGGAGACAAAGCTGCTCTCCGCCCGCATCCGGGCCATGGCCTTGGACGCCTTGTCGGCCTCCTCGATCTGCTGCGCTGTGAGCCAGATGTTGAGGTTTTGGTTTTCAGCAAGGTCCTTCAAGAAGGGCAGCATCGAGGCACCAGACTTGCCAAAGAGGTCCATGGCAAGAGCCGTTTTGCCTGCACCATCCTCGAACTGGGCAAGTTTCAAAGCAACATCGTTGAGCACCTCTGCCGGATCGCGCAGATTGCCGCCAGAATCCTTGGCAGTGATCCCGAGAAACTGCAAGGCCTTGCTGGCGTCCGCCCCTTCGTCGTCCACGCCGGCAAGTGCCTTGGAGAGTTTTGAAAGATTGGTGCCGATCGTCTCCATGGCGGTGCCAGAGATCGTCGCAACGGGGGCAAGCCCTGACAAGGCCGTGGTGCTCGCTCCGGTCTGCTCGGATAACTGCTGCAAAGCTGCCGTTGCCTCAATCGTGCGGTCAATGAAGTCGCGCAACGCGCCAACCGAGGCCGCACCGACCGCTACCGCGAAAGCGGTCTTGGCCACCGTTGCGACCTGCTGGAGCGAGGCCTTCATGTCATTGGCATGGCGGTCCAGAAGACGCGCGGTGCGCCCCAGATCCGCTCGAAACTCAGACGTCTCGGCCGAGAGCTTGACAACGAGAGAGCCGAGGTCAGCCATGCTGTTTCACTTTGTGGGCAAACAGTGCCTTGAATCGGGCCACATTCAGGCGGGCATCGTCCTGGGGCTCGGTCCTCTCCACGAAGGGCATGAAGTCTTCCGGCGAAAACGCGCGGGCGTGTTTTACCCTGTTGGCGTTGGCAAAGGTTGAAGCAATCACACCGCTTCTGAGATCGGCACGCATGTCGCCAAAAGGCTCGATTTGGTAGAAGGCCATCCACTCGGTGAGTTCGTCAGATCCGATACGAGCGAGCAACTCGCGCACCGGCATCCCCAGCGCAAGCGCCAGGCGAAAGACAAACCGTCGGGTGGGATTGGCCTTTAGGCCTTTTTTGCGGCTGCCGCCTGCTCGGTGCCGATGCCGTTTAGCCGCTGGGCCACCGCAAAGACACGATCGAGCGCACGGGCGCTCTTGCGGCCCAGGGCAGCAATCTCGCCATCCTCAAAAAGGCGTGCACCGCTCTCATCACACAGGGTGAGTGCTACGAGCCGTGCTCGGACGTTTTCCATGCGACCGTCCCGCTCACCCTCGCGGGCGATGAGACTGGTCTCAAAGGCATCGCGATCGGTGCCGCACATCGTCCGCACGTACACATCGCCACCCCATTCGGGAACATGCACGGTTTCGCGCGGCAGGTCGTCAGCAGCCAGGATGGCGTCTTTGGAAAGAATATTCATGCGCTTCATGCCTCCGTGATGTCGCCATCGATTTCAATCGTGACACTGGCCTCAACCACGGCGTCCACGCCACCCTGCACGCTGAACTGTGTCACGTAACCGTAAAAGGTCCAGGTGGCAGCTGGAGTGGAATCAGTGAAGGTGATCTTAAACTGACGACGGTTGCGGTTGGCCCGATCGGTACGTAAACCTTGGTGAACCGTATCGTCGGGGTTATAGTGAATGCTCAGGGTCAGTTGGCCCTCATCACGAAGGCCAACCCGCTTCTCCTTGGAGGTCGAGGCGAGATTAGTCACATCAATGACCGATGCCTGGCCACCCGGCCCCTGAAACGAGACTACGTTAGGGATGGTTTCAAACGTGGTCATACCAAAGCGGGCAATGGTTATGCCCTGCGCAGTGATGGCAGTACTTGGCATTGAGAGCCTTCCTTGTGAAGAAGCAATTGATTCGCCCTAAAGCGCGTTATCTGTAGTAGCTGTAGTCCACAGAAATCCGATAAACACCGGCCTGCGGGTCGAATTCGGTCAGGCCCGTACGCACATCGGCCAAAGAATTTAAATCAGTCAATAAGGCAGAAAAAACCTGTTCCTGTAATTGCTCGCACGCGAGCAGCGTGCGGGCATATGCGTCCACCTGAACCCTGGAGCGCCTGAGCGGGCTGGGGCCGTCCAGAGCCATGACCCGCTCCTCGTCAATGGGCGTAACGACCAACGTAGGGTATTGAGCGTTCTGGGGGGCAATGACCGCATACACCTGACCACCCGCCAAATGCTTGATTGCGTCATAAATATTCTGCATCGTCAGCGCCCATTGAAAGCGTTTGCCTCGATCTCAATCAGCTGAAGCAAGCGTTCCTTGATGGCGTCGACCGCCTCTCGTCTTCGGAACTCGAGAGCTGGTCGAAGGAAGGGTCTTGCACGCATTTTTCGAGTACCGAACTCAACAAACCGCCAGTACCAGGCGTCTTGAGAAAGATTGCCGCGTCTGCCCTGGTTACGGTATTTCCTGCCTTGGCGAACCAAGACATAAAAGGTCTGGCGACCGCTCCCAGAGAGCTCACGGATGTGCTTCATCATCACCGAGCGCTTGAGTGTTCCAGGCGGGGGTTGCTTGGGTCCAAGGGACTGAGCCGCCTTTGGTGCGCGGCTTCGTGCCTCATCACGTATGACCTTTGCACCTGCATAGACGGAGGCTCTCAGTCCCCTGTTAGCGATGCGTTGAGGCAATTCGCGAAGCGCACGATCGAGTTGCGCCAGACCCTCAATGCTTACGATGTCTGCCCTAGCCATCTCTTAGTCCTTCGCTCGCGAGCAAGATAATGGCGACATTGGCCTCATCGTCGTTTCGTGCTGAATAAATCGAAAAAACACGCTCCCGAAAAAGCACACGCATCCGTGTAACGGACTGTGGATCATTGAGATCGGGTCGGTATCGAATAGTAATTTGATGCGTCAGCTCCGATGCCACACGATCTGCAATACGAGCCTCTCGACCCGAAAGCGGCTTGATATCGGCCCAGACCTTAGCGAAATCCGCCCAGGTTTCAGTAGGTGCGCCCAGAGCATCCTTAGTCAAGACGGGCTGCTGGATACATACACGGTGTTTGAGGTTTCCGGCGCTAAGCGAGGACATACAGTGCAGTTCCATGAACCATTCGAAGAAAACCTTCTTCAAGTCTGTCTTTGATAGCCTTTACTCTGGGTATGGCCTGCCCGCATAAACAGAAATTTTCAGCTGCCGTATTTAAACTTAACTCATCATTAACTTGCGAAAGGTTTTGTGTCAGTTAAAACAATCGGTATTGCTATATCGATATCATTAATATAACATTAAACCGTGTTTACCGCCGCATTGGTATTCGACTTTAGATTGCCCCATTTCCGTGACCTAATTACAACTCGTCTCAAATCACTTCATGCGAAGTTTTTGACATTCAGGGATATGCCAGTGATTAAGCTCGCTACTAGGAGACTGCGTTCTTAGTCATGCAAAACTATCTGAAGCCGTTCAGCCCTTTCCAATCAGGCGACCAGATCAAACTCTGATGCAAGAACACTATGAATGTCCTCATCGACTTTTGACACACAATTGAAAAACGAGGTTACGCTGGCCTTCGGTCAATTAAGCATCATAAACTTCTGTTGCTAATAAATACTTAGTCGGTAAGGGTCTAAGAGCCGATCCATCATGGGAAGGCGCGACAGGGCCTTTGATGAATACTCCTCGCGGTTTTCATACATGGCACCAATTCTAAGAAGCATCCACACACGCAGTGCCGCAGGCGTTGCCCACCGACCCCCGTAGCCTGCCACATAGCGAACACAAACTGCCTGACCACTTGCATCAACCTCGGGCCAACCCTCGGGGCCCGGGTAGATACGATCCACCCCTGTTACGTGATCACGGACATATGCATCAGGGGCGAGCGTCTGCCACTCACCGTTGTGATCTCGATAGCGAATGGATTCAACGGCCTGAATCGGTCCGATGGGAAGCGTCAACCCAAGCCCCTGGCGCTTTGTGCGCGAAGCGGTGCGCGAAAGCATTAACACCTCCCCATCAAGCCCAGAGGACTCAAGCGCAAGCCTAGGAAACCGATCAAAGACGGTCTCCCAGGTTTGTGTGATCAAAACCCTTGAGGTGTTGTGCTCACAAATCTCGCGCACCGCTTCAATGTAGACCTGCAGCAGTGCATCTTCTGCGCTTGTCTCGATGCGAAGGTGCTCCTTCACCTCGTCAAGGGACAAAGGCTCTGTGGTCGGCGGTACAACGCACCGCGACGATGTAGGGTTCATGATCTTCTCGCTCCCGATGGCGCCCTCTTCATGGGGCGCG
>Ga0214917_10002848_pt1 | contig 20651 bp, 16 predicted proteins | sample LL_1208_BB_MetaG_FD_177983 | JGI IMG/M metagenome (GOLD analysis project Ga0214917, IMG submission 177983) | Freshwater microbial communities from Lake Lanier, Atlanta, Georgia, United States - LL_1208_BB | ecosystem: Environmental > Aquatic > Freshwater > Lake | place: USA: Georgia | collected...
AATTCCTCCGGCTCGGAATTTCCGCGCAGGCAGCGAAGGACTTGGGCACGCGTTTGGTATGCGATTTTCCAGAAGGGCTTGCGGATTCCCAAAGCGTGGAAAATCGCAAAAGCAAATTGCTTGCGACCCAATTAAGAACATTGAGCCCAAGCAAATTGATGGACAGGCGAGCTTGGGCGGTGGTGGGGACTGCGGGTTCTGGAAAAACAACCAGTTTGGTAAAGCTGGCCATTCATCTTCGGCAGCAAAGTAAGACCGCGTTTTTTTCCTCATTGGATACCCGGAAAGTAGTCAGTGGAATTGAGATGGGTCAGTACAGTCGAATGCTCAAAATCCCTTTCAAAAAAATTGAGGAGTCAGTTTCTTCGGGGATTCGACTGATAGACACACCGAGTATCCGTTTGGATTCGGAGCCGAGCAACTGGGGATTGGTGAAGAAACTGGAAAGCAATGATGCCGCTGTTCTTTTGTGTTTGGAATCCACTTTGCGTTTGCCAGAGATGATGAGAATTGTGGAGCTCGCTCAGACGCTCTTTAGAGTGGAGGCCATTCTCCTGACAAAAATGGATTTGGTAACGCAGACTGGATTTATTTACGATCTCTTGAATCAAACAAAACTTCCGGTTTGTGCCGTCAGCCAGTCTCAGTCATTCAAAGATTTAATTCAGTTTCCTGAACCAGCAACACTCAGTCACTTGATCTTAAAAAGAGGGGTTATCACATGAGTTACCAATCAGCAGGCGCCAAAGTTGTCAGTTTCTCGAGCGGTAAAGGGGGAGTGGGCAAGACCAGCTTGGTTCTGAATTTGGGTTCGTTGTGGGCTTCAAGGGGCAAAAAAACGCTCATCGTCGATGCCGATTGGACTCTTGGGAAGCTGGGCATCGCATTGGGTGTTCGACCCCAGTGGACAGTGGAAAAAGTGCTCTCGGGACAGATCGCGTTAACGAATGCATTGGAAAAAGTGGATTCAAATCTTTTCCTCTTGGCATCTCCCTCAGGACTTTTGGGGTTTGAAGAGTTGGATGAAACGGCTCGTAACCAGTTGTTTTTTGAAATGGAGAACTTGCATGATCAGTTTGATCTGATTTTGCTCGATCATTCTTCGGGGCTGCACAGCAGCGTAACAGCGTTTGCGGCTGCAGCGCATCAGCATGTGGTTGTTACGACTTCAGAACCCACCAGTTATACGGATGCCTATGCTATAATGAAAATACTTTCACAGAAGTATTCGGTTCGTGAATTCTGTCTCATAGTAACCATGAGCCACAATTCCCATGAGAGCGATAAAATCATGAGTCGCTTCATGGACATTGTGAGAAGCCAGTTGGATGTGAAAGTCAGGCTGTTGGATATCTTTCCTTGGGAGCCAAGATTGAGCGAAGCAATTAGAAGACAGAAAGCATTTACCAATCTTTTTCCAAAAGATTCTTTTACGGAAAGGCTGACTGATATTTGCAGGAAAATTGATGATTCTCCGCTCTCAAAACACCACGGGCTTCGATTTTTCTATGGGTCTTCTGGGGAGAAGCATATTTAATCCATTCCATTGAAACGAGAGAACTATGGCAACACCGATTGCAAAAAAATTCAAAACGGGTGGCAAGAAAGTTGATCGCCGGACCAAGGAAAAACTGATCATTGAATATTCGCCACTGATTAAATTTATTGCGCAAAAAATTGCTGTTCGTTTGCCATCCAACATTGAGTTTGATGATTTGGTCTCCAGTGGGGTTATCGGATTGATGGATGCCATTGATAAGTACGATCCCAATCGTGACAACAAATTCAAAACGTATGCAGAATTTCGAATCCGTGGAGCTATTTTGGATGAATTGAGAGCACAAGACTGGGTGCCTCGGTCCATTAGAGAAAAAGCAAAGCAGTTGGAACGTGCTCACAGCCGGCTTGAACAACAGCTGGGCAGACTGCCTACGGAAGATGAGCTGATTGAGGAGCTTAAAATATCAAAAGAGGAATATTTCGAGCTGCTAAATCAAGTAAAATCGGTCTCGATTTTAAGTCTGGATGAAGCTGGAAGCTTTAATAGCAGCGATCGAAAAAATATCATGAATCTGTTGGATAGCTGCAAAGTACCCAACCCGATTTCGGAATTAAATCTCAAAGGGGTCAAAGAAATCGTGACAAAAGCCATTGAGAGCTTACCGGAAAAGCAGAGGTTGGTATTGAGTTTGTACTATTATGAGGATTTAAATCTGAAAGAAATCGGAGACGTTTTGGATGTAACCGAGAGCCGGGTGTCTCAACTCCATACTCAAGCCATTATGTGGTTGAGAAGAAAATTGAAGGCTCACTTTGAACATGATAGAGAGATCGAGTGATTCAAAAAGATTTGAGCGAATTTCTTGAGTTTGTTTCCGCTGAAAAGGGGCTGTCCGCCCATACCATTGAAGCCTACCAACGTGATCTTGCCCAGTTTGTCGAATTCTTGGAAGTAAAGAAGTGGGCTCTAAAAGAAATCCAGTTGCCTCACTTAAGAGAGTTTCTCGCCAGCCTTCGAAAACGAGAACTCAGTTCCAGAACGTTGGCTAGAAAAAGTTCGGCGTTACGACAGTTTTTTCGATTTCTTCTGAGGGAGAACAAAGTCAAAAGTGATCCCACTGAACTGTTGTTGGTCCAAGTTAAGCAAAAGAGGCTACCAAAACACTTGACCGTGGATGAAATGTTTCGGGTTATTTCAATGGCCAGTGGGGATAGCGACTTGGGCGTTCGGGACAGGGCTCTTTTGGAGCTCTGGTATGCCACTGGTACCCGGGTTTCTGAGATCTGCCAGATCCAGATCAGCGATTTTGATTTTCAGCAGAAAACTGTGAAAGTGATCGGAAAAGGGAACCGACAGCGTTTATTGCCTGTGGGGGAAGTAGCTCTAACGTGGTGTCGGAAATACCAAGACATCCGACATGAGTGGATCCGACAAGCCGGATTAAAAGAAATGGATATTTTTTTCCTGTCTCCAACCGGCACCCAACTCTCTCGCCAAAGTGTTTGGAAGATTTTGCGGAAATACGCGAAGAAAGCCGGGATCAAACGGAGTGTGTGGCCCCATATGATTCGGCATTCGTTTGCGACCCATATTCTGCGCAATGGGGCCGATTTGAGAGCGGTCCAAGAGCTTTTGGGACACCGTTCAATCAGCACCACAGAAGTGTATACGCATCTTGATATCGAAAATTTGAAAGTAATGCAGGCAAAATACCATCCCCGAAGTTAGGGGGCTAAGCCGAGGTAAGAACATGATCTATCCTTTAGCAATCGCGTTGATGGCATTATCCCTGTCTGGCTGCTTGTTGAAGCCTTATGAAAAACCACCCGCCAAAATGGAATCCCCGTTTACAGGGGCAATCTCTCTCGTTGACTTGTCCACAGTATCCAACAAAGGGGAACTGATTGGAGAAGCTGAAATCAAGGCACAATTCGTGAAAAGCCCGGGAACAGCTCGTGGTTCCAGTATCCGGTTGTATCCGCTGGATGTGGATAAAGAGAATCGGTCCATCCAGTGCCAGTTGGTTTCCCAGCGTGCCCAACGCGAGGAGAAAGAATTTGTTTCTGTGGGAAAGCTCCTGATGGGGACCCCTACTTCAAGCCAAGCAATAGAGATTCCCGAAGTCAGCACTGGAGTCCATCAAAAAGATCTGTTGCCGCACTTTGCCCCCGGAATTTATTTTTTAAAACTCATCGGAAAAGAAGCTGCTTATTCTTTCAGTGTTGATTTTTCCATGCCGGAAGAAGTCCGGGCCGTTCGAGTGAACGAACATGGGCTTGAAGAAGGTCCCGCTGTAGTTCAAAAAAGCACAGATTGCTTGATTGAGCTGGATCCGGTCACAGCTCCCAATGACATGAATATTTTGGAAATGGTTTTGATCACTCGCAATGGAAATGAAGAGCGGGTCCTCGTCTGTGGTGCTTTGGAATCCAATCTCGAAGTGATTAATGGAAAAACCCAGCTTCTTATCCCTTCGGCCCAAATGAGCGGTTTGTTTGCCAGTGCGGAAGCTGCGATTCAGATCTTCAGAGTGAATTCCGTCTCGGGAATGATTGATTCCGGCCCTCGCCTCCGGGTTGAGGGAGTCCGAGCATGGGCTTGGCCAAGTCTCGTGGCTGAATAAGCACTCCTTGGCGAACGTTACCCTTTATTCTTGGAGTCTACCGGCCCGGTAATTTTGATTGAAGCTTGTTTTTCAATCGATGTCAGCCAAGCCTGAAATAAATCCCGCTGGTAAACAGCAATTTCATTTTTTCCAGAGTCCGCTTCAGGGGTCTGTTTGGGTGAAGGGGCCACTGGACCCACAGACACCAATTTCACATAAAAATATTTATCCTGATGGAAATAAAGCCTCTTGGCGACAGGCTGGTTGGGGCTTAAGTCATAGACCGCTTCCAAAATTGAATCCGAAGTTCCAATTTCCGGAATAGAATTCTTGTCCAAAGTAAATTTCCCCGTTTTCTTCAGAGGCACTTTGAATTTTTGCAGCTCTGTATCCAGAGCTTTGCCTTCAGCCAAAAGGCTTTCCCAATTCTTACGGGTGGTGTCCACAAATTGATTCTTGATTTGATCCCGGGCAATGTCCCCCGCCAACTGAGTTTTAACAGCTTCCAAGGGCCGGACTTTGGAAGGCGTGCGGTCCTGTAACTGTAAAATGAAGAAGCCCCCAGCAGCGGAAATGACCGGAGAAATTTCGTTGAGTTGCAATTTGTTGAGCGCTTCTAAGAGAGGTCTGTCTATCGAGTTTTCATCGAGCCAACCTCTATCGCCCCCTTTTTTTGCGAACTCGTCATCCGACTGAGCTGTTGCCGTTTTTTCAAAAGTATCGGGCTTTAAAGAAGCCTTGATACTCTGAATTTTATCTTCTGCTTTTTTCCTTGTTTCCGGCGCCGCTTCAAAGGGAATCCCCACGCGAATCTGTCGAAAATGGTATTTTCCACTCTCCGTGAATTCTTTGATTCGGGCTTCATATTGCCCTTTTAGAAGAGATTCATCCGATAGAATTTTTTGGATGGCTTCTGGGGAAGGGGCTTGTTTGGGAGCCAGTTGATCAAAGTTGATAGCTGCAAATTGGAGCTCCACTTGAGTTTTCTTAAGTTGCTGGATGGAATCAGAATCGGCAGGCATCGATTTAATGCGGTTGGTTAAGTAGTTTTGCAATCGACTCGCAGCCATTTGTTCTCTTTGCCGCCGCTCCATCATCCCCCGGTTAGGGATCTGAGAATAGGAAGACGCGTCAAACTTTCCATCCTTCTGAAAGTAGGGGCTGGTCCGAATCTGGTCAGCAAGCTCCAGATCCGAGACTAGAAAACCCATTTTTTCCGCTTGTTGGCAGAGAAGTCTAAACTGAACCATTCGTTCCAAAGTCTGTTGAGGCAGTTGGTAGCCGAAGAGCTTCTCATCAAACTTATCCCCCAAAATCGCGCGGTATTGGTTCAGGGTGAACTGCAACTCAGAGTAAAAATCTCTTTTTGAAATTACGTCGCCGTTGACCCAAGCAACGGGTTGATTGGGGTCCCCTTTGTCACTGCTGAATTTGGAAGCTCCAAAGAAGGCCATCACGATTGCTACAGCGAGGACAATCAAAGCTGAAACCCAATGTTCTTTTTTCCTTCGGAGTACGTCTAGCATAGAGACCTTTCAAAAAAATGTGAACTTTCACTGACAGAACGAATCGAATGTGTTTAAAATAAGGCGATTTATTATAAAATTCAAGGCATTGGTACGATCAAATAAAAAACTAGCTGTTTTTGGATTGGGCACGGTGACCGTGTGTTTCCTTGCGCTGTATATTCATCAACACCGAAATGGGCGAACGGGAAGAGTGGACAATGCTCTGACCTGGGTCACCGGCAACTTGCAGGAAAATACGGGCTTCTTTGCCCGTGGCCTGCAGAAAATCTCAGATCACTACGTTCTTTTGGTTAATACCGCCAGGAAAAATGAAGTCCTTGAATTGGAAATAGCAGAAGCCAAACAAAAACTAACCCAGCTTCAAGAAGTCGAAGCATCCAACCGGCGCTTGAGTTCCCTTCTTGATTTCAAAACGGGATTAAGCATGAAAACTGTAGCTGCTAAAGTGATTGCCCATGATATTTCTCCAGATTTTCTAGGAATCAGAATCGACCGGGGAAGTCGGGATGGTCTAAGGATCGGAATGGGAGTCATCCACACGGGGGGAGTGGTTGGCACGATTCATCGTCTGAGTGATGGCTTTGCAGATGTTCTGACTCTGGCGGATCCGTCGAGCAGTATCGATGCGGTGATTCAGCGAAGCCGGGCTAGGGGAATCATATCGGGCGAAACGAACTCACTGAATTGCAAATTGAAGTACATGGATAAGTTGGAAGATGTCACTCAGGATGATGCTGTGGTTACCACTAACTTTGGAGACGTGTTTCCCAGTGGGCTTCTTGTCGGTCACGTGTCAGATATTTCCTCAACATCCAATGGGATTCTTCAGGATATCACCGTGAAGACTGCAGTGGATTTATATCGAATCGAAGAGGTGCTTGTTGTTGTATCTTCAAACCAGCCAACAAAAAACAATTCGTAATGTGAATCCGATCATCATGGTTTTCTTGTTCGTCGGGTTGCTCTTGTTGCGAACGAGTGCATTCCGGGTATTTCCCGGGTTTTTCTCTCGCTGGGATTTTCTTCTGCCTTTTATTGTGTATTTTGGGCAGAGAAGACCGCTTTTTGAAGGGCTTTTGCTTTGGTTTATTCTGGCCCACTTGTATTCTCTACAGAGTGTGGCACCTTTTGGAGTGTTTGTTGTTTATTACTTAATCCTGTTTGTGATTTCCCGGCTCATCAGCGAAGTGTTTTTTGCGACTGAAGGGATTCAAATTTTGGCATTGCTTTCTGTTTTGTCACTTTTGTCCAGAGTAATCCTTCCGTTGGTTGCAAAAGGTTTTGGTTCAGGTTGGCCGGTCCTGTCTAGGAGCAATCTCCACTTGGGAGTGATTTTTGCCAATATCGTTCTGAGTTGGATCTGTTTTTTAGGGCTCAGTTTCGTGGATCGAATTACTTTCAAAGATTCTAGACAGATTCTTGATTTGGGTGAGGGGCTGGCGTGATCGGAAGAGAAGATGAAGTAAAACAGTACCGGACCCGGATTTGGATATTTCAAGTCCCGATCATTTTGGGGTTTCTGATTTTGGGTGGACGGCTGTTTTATTTACAAGTGTTGCGAGGGGATGAACTCAGGAGCTTTTCGGAAGCCAACCGACTCAAAAAAGAGAAAGTGGTCGCCGCTCGCGGCCGGATTTATGATCGAAATGGCAAAGTCATTATCGATAATCGTGCCGCGTTTGATGCGGTATTGGTTTCCCAGTACTATTCCTTTGAAGAGAAAGAAAACAGGAGACTCGCGTCAGCCCTCAGAATCAGTCCCCCGGAATTTGAAAAGAAAATGTCGAAAATTAATCGAGGGCCTTCCTATGCTCCTGGACTTTTAAAAGCTGATATTGGCAAGGAACTGATTGCAGCTATTGAGACTGATTCTCAAGGGTTTCGAGGGGTGGATATCGAAAGCAATGTTCAGAGGAAGTACCACTTTGGCGAAGTCAGTGCGCAACTTTTTGGATATGTAAGTGAAGTAGGAAAACGGGACATAAAAAGTGATTCCAGACTCCAGCAAGGGGATTACATCGGGAGAACCGGCTTGGAGAGATTCTATGACTCGGAACTCAGAGGAATGGATGGAGTGGGTTATGTGGAAGTGGATGCGCGTGGCAGGCGGAGGCGCACTGAGAACAATGATAAAATTCTGGGGTATTTCTCTCGGACTGAACCCAACCCTGGCAACAGCCTTTATTTAACCATTGATATCGATCTGTCACAAATTGCCAATCAATCCATGAAAGATCATGGATTCAATGGGACTGTGATTGCCTTGGATCCCCAAAGTGGCGAAATCTTGACCATGGTTAACCAGCCTTCGTACGATCCTGGAAAGATCTCAGGTCGGGAGGTCGATCCCTATATCTGGTCTCGAATCCAAAACAACCGAGATCGGCCCATGCGAAACAGAGCGATTCAAGACATTTACATGCCGGGCTCAACGTTTAAGACGATTGTTGGAGTGGCAGCTTTGGGTGAGGGGGTTGTGTCAAAGAACAAAGGGATGGAGTGCCACGGGTTTATTAAGAGTGGCAACCATAAGCTCAATTGTTGGAAAACTCACGGTTGGACCGATTTCGTAAAAGCCATCAGGGAATCCTGTAATGTGTATTTTTCCCAGCTGGGAGCAGAGCTTGGTATTGATACGATTGCTCGCTATGCTCGTTTGTTTGGATTTGGAAGTCCAACGGGAGTTTTGCCGAGCGGGGAACAAAAAGGGGTGATCCCTGATACCCAGTGGAAGCAAGCAACTCTAAAGCAAGAATGGATGCCAGGGGAAACGCTCAGTGCAGCCATAGGCCAAGGTTACGTGACAATCACTCCCATTCAATTGGTTAATGCTTACTCGACGATTGCGACGGAGGGCGTCCGATACAAACCCTTCTTAATCCGCCGGATTGAACGGCCCAACGGAGAAGTCGTCAAAGAGTTCAAACCGGAAAAACTGTCTGAGATAAAATTGGGTCCCGAAGTGTGGAAGACGATCAAAGAGGGGCTTTTTCAAGTAGTGAACCAAACAGGAGGAACTGCTTCGGTGAGTGGCCGGAGCAAGAAAACCATTATTTCAGGAAAAACCGGAACGGCCCAAGTGCGGGGCTTCAGCGATATTTCTAAAATAAAAAATTGCATGGCTTTGCCGATTGATCAGCGGCACCACGGCTGGTTTGTGGGGTATGCGCCTAGAGAGAAACCGGAAATTGCAGTGGTGGCGTTGGCTGAACATTCCTGTCACGGTTCCTCGGCGGCACCCATCGTCAGGGACGTGATTGATGGGTACTTCGACAAACAGAATTTGGAAAAAGGAATTCCCATCGAGGAAAGCGTGAAAAAAGGTGAAAAACCAAAAAAAGGCTATCAAGTGCCTTTTCAGGAAATGGATGAATAATGCTTAAAACGGATTCTCCAGAGGTCATTCGTAGCTTCAATTTGGGTCTGGTAGCCAGTACGGTTTTCATTGTGCTGACTGGGCTTATTACTTTGTTTAGCGCAAGCCGGGGTCCTGGGCTGCAATCGCTGACCAAATTACAGGGGATTTATTTTTTGGCGGGTTGTGTTTTGGCTGCTGCCATCATTTTTATTGATTCAGATTTCTTGAAAAAGCTTTCCTACTTGGTCTATGGACTTTGTCTGGCTTTGTTGGGATTAGTCCTCGCAGTAGGACATGTCGGAAATGGGAGCCAGCGTTGGATCAACTTGGGCGCTTTTCGGTTTCAGCCTTCTGAGTTTGCAAAAATTGCGATTGTCTTGACCCTGGCCCGGTATTTTGCCGATGAAAGGAAAGGCGCGCCTTATTCGCTCAAGCGTTTGATGGTTCCTCTATTGCTCATCATTCCCTATTTTATTCTCATCAAAAAACAGCCGGACATGGGAACGGCAGGCATCGTGTTTTTAACTGCAGCTTCCATGATCCTGTTTGTGGGGGTCGAGTGGAAGTCGATTTTTCTGGTTCTGACGATTGCGATGATTAGCATTCCGCTGACGTACAAATACGTACTTCATGATTACCAGAGAAACCGGGTAAAAACGTTTCTAAATCCGATGTCGGATCCTAAAGCGACTGGGTACAACGCCCTTCAGTGTCGAATCGCTGTGGGTTCGGGCAAAGTCTTTGGAAAGGGGTACTTGGAAGGGACTCAGGCCCAGCTCAACTTCATTCCCGAGCAGCACACGGATTTCATTTTTTCGGTATTTGCAGAAGAGCGGGGTTTCTTGGGGGCTCTGTTTCTCTTGGGCCTTTACGGCTGCTATCTCTTTTTCTCGGTAAGATCCATTCTCAGGGCGCGGGATAAGTTTGAGGTTTTGGTGGCGGTTGGCCTCACGGCAGTGATGTTCTGGCACGTGTTCATCAACATTGGGATGGTTATCGGTGTACTTCCCATCGTGGGAGTAACCCTTCCTTTTTTCAGCTATGGCGGATCATCCATGATGATGTTCATGATTTGTACTGCGCTTTTACTGAATATCAGTAGAAAACGGTACATTTTCTAAGCCTACATATTGCGTCGGTAACGGCCGCCAATTTCATACAGAGCTTGGCTGATTTGTCCGAGAGAACAATAACGGGCAGCTTCCATCAGGGCTTCAAAAATATTGTCTCCGTTGGAGGCGGCCAATTTCACTTTTCTCAGAGCTTCAGTTGCTTGGGGCTGGTGTGCTTTTTGAAAGGCCCGGACTCGATCAATTTGCTCCCGTTTTTCATCGTACGAGGCACGGGTTAATTCTGAAGGGAGACTGTCCTCAAAACCCTGTGGGGCAGGGTTAAGAAACGTGTTAACGCCTACAATAGGCAAAGTCCCGTCATGCTTTTGAGTCTCATAGTATAGAGATTCTTCTTGGATTTTTGAGCGTTGATAATGCGATTCCATGGCACCCAAGACCCCACCCCGCGAAGAAATCCGCTCAAACTCAGCCAGCACTGCTTCCTCTACCAAATCCGTCAGTTCTTCGATGAAGAAACTTCCCTGAAGGGGATTTTCATTTTTGGCCCAGCCCAGCTCCTTCGAGATAATCAATTGAATAGCCATTGCTCTCCGAACACTTTCAGCTGTGGGAGTGGTTAAAGCTTCATCGTAAGCATTTGTGTGCAGAGAGTTGCAGTTGTCGAAGAAAGCAATCAGTGCCTGTAAAGTGGTTCGGATATCATTGAAACTCATTTCCTGAGCGTGAAGGGAACGTCCAGAAGTTTGAATGTGGTATTTCAGTTTCTGGCTTCGCTCATTCGCACCATAGCGATCTCTCATGGCGATCGCCCAAATCCTGCGGGCAACGCGGCCTATCACGGTATATTCCGGATCCAGTCCATTGCTGAAGAAAAAACTGAAGTTTGGAGCGAAATCATCAATTTTCATTCCTCGGGCCAAATAGTATTCCACATAAGTAAAGCCATTGGCCAAAGTGAATGCCAATTGTGTAATCGGATTCGCACCCGCTTCAGCAATGTGATAGCCGCTGATACTGACGGAATAATAATTTCTTATTTCATTCTTTATGAAAAAACTCTGGATGTCTCCCATCATCCGAAGAGCAAATTCTGTTGAGAAGATGCAAGTGTTTTGGGCTTGATCCTCTTTCAAAATATCGGCTTGGACCGTACCCCGTACTTGTCTCAAAGTATCTGCTTTGAGTTGGTTGAGTTCTTCCGGACTGGGCTCTTTACCAGTTTCCGACTTGAAGCGTGCTACTTGTTGGTCCAAGGCTGTATTAAAATAGAAAGCCAGCAACATGGGGGCTGGCCCATTGATTGTCATGGAAACGCTGGTTGAAGGATCACACAGGTCGAACCCGGAATAGAGTTCTTTTGCGTCTTGAAGAGTGCAAACACTGACCCCGCTCTCGCCAATTTTCCCAAAAATATCAGGCCGCTCGTCTGGATCCTCACCGTAGAGAGTAACGCTGTCAAAAGCAGTGGAAAGACGTTTTGCTTTCTCTCCATCACAAAGCAAATGAAACCGTTTGTTTGTTCGCGAGGGGGTCCCTTCACCGGCAAATTGTCGTTTGGGATCTTCCTCGCTTCGTTTGAATGGGAAAACACCGGCCGTGAACGGGAAATAACCGGGGAGATTTTCCAGAAGAAGAAAGCGGGCAAGATCAGCCTCTGAGTGAAAACGAGGCAATGCAATTTTAGGAATGGATTGCTGGCTCAGGCTCAAAGAGGTTAAAGGCACGGAAAAAGTCTGATTCCTGACTTGATATTGAAAGGAGTCCGACCGGTATCGATCAGACAGGTTGCGGTAAGTATCCATTGCGGAAGTCACGTTCCCGGGCAAGCTATTTTCCATGGTGCGCAAAGAGTTTTCGAGCTCTTGGCGTGTGGAGTCTGCTAAAGAGGGCTCTGTCTGGAGAATGGTTCTGATCGATTCGGCCTTTCTGACTTGTTCCACCGAGAGCGCAGCCTGTGTCTTATAGGAACGAACAGTTCGGGAGATTTCAGCCAAATAATGGCTTCGGTCACGAGGCACGATTGAAAACTGGTGGGGGGGAGGGGCAATAAAATCAGAGTCGAGAGCGACACGTTTATTTTCGAGAGGCTTAACCCGAATCAAATGCTGAAAAACCTGATTCACTCCACTGTCATTAAAACGAGAAGCAATGGTCCCAAAAACAGGGTAACGGGAAGGTGAAATGGTTTCAAACTCTCGATGGTTTCTCCGGAACTGTTTTCTCACTTCGGTTAAGGCATCTTGTGCCCCGCCTTTTTCAAACTTGTTAAGAACAACCAAGTGGGCAAAATCCAACATACCTATTTTCTCAAGCTGGGTGGGCGCTCCAAACTCACTCGTCATGACATAAATATTGATATCCACCAAGTCAGAAATGGAAGTGTCGGCTTGCCCAATTCCTCCGGTTTCAACAAAAATCCAATCAAACCCAGCACTCTTTAAAATCTCAATTGAGCGACGTGTAGCTTTGCTGATTGAAACGTGTGCTTCGCGAGTTGCAAGAGAACGCATATAGCAGCGGGGGTTCTGAAGGCTGTTCATTCTCAAGCGATCTCCCAAGAGAGCCCCGCCTGTTTTCCTTCGAGTGGGATCAATCGCAAGAATGGCTACTTTCGCTTTGGAATCCTTTTCCAAGATTCTTAAGACCAGCTCATCGGTGAGGCTGCTCTTGCCTGCGCCGCCTGTTCCTGTCATCCCAATCACTTGAGTAGAAGAAGAGGTGCTCTGAATTTGGGAAAATAGCTTTTCAAAAAGCTTCTGTTCTTCCACCAAGCCCTGTTTCTGAAAAGCCTCTTCGCCTAGTTCCGCACAAGTAAGGAGCTCGGCAAGCGCTTGGGTACTTGAAGCAAACTGGGGAAGGTTGTTCCAGTGTTTGTTTTGAAGGGGATGGTGGGTCACGTGCGTTAGCATGTGCTGGATGATTCCTTCCAAACCTAATTGGCGCCCATCCTCTGGAGAGTAAATCTTTGTGATCCCATAATTTTCAAGTTCCTTGGCCTCTTGTGGGGTAATGGTTCCCCCCCCGCCACCGAAAACACGGATATGATCCGCTTTGCGTTCCTTTAGTAAGTCTCTGATATATTTAAAAAATTCGACATGCCCCCCTTGATAGCTGCTGACGGCGATAGCTTGGGCATCTTCTTGGATAGCGGCTTCAACGATTTCTTTGGCAGACCGGTTGTGGCCTAAATGAATGACCTCTGCGCCCTGAGAGAGCAAAACCCTGCGCATGATATTAATAGCGGCATCGTGGCCATCGAAGAGGGAAGCCGCCGTGATAAATCGAGGTTGAACGCTTTGCATGGGAAAAGTCTCATGATTTTGGTTTCTTGGTTTCATCGTTTAGGAAACACTTTATAATCTGGTCCTTGAATAACATCAATGACCGCGACGCAAATACGGAATGTAAATTATGCGACAATCAAAGGTAGAATCAACACCACATCTCCTCACAACCGCCAAAGACCTCGCAGCTGCCGTTGAGGCTCTTAACAAAGAACCCTCAATCGGAGTGGATACCGAGTTTATTCGCGAAACCAGTTTTTTTCCTCGAATCGCGCTCATTCAGATTTCAGGCCGGGAGAAGACCTTCTTGGTTGATCCGGTTGTTTTGGACAAGAAAGCCTTGGAGCCGCTGTTGGAACTTTTGGTCAGGGAGAGCACCCTAAAAATTATCCACGCGAGCCATGCTGATCAAGAGTGTCTTTTTTGGGCCTATGGAATCGTAGCCAAACCAGTCCTCGATACTTCTGTTGCAGCAGCTTTATGCGGGATGGGGGATAGTATTGGGCTCCAAAAGCTTCTGAGAGAAACGCTGGGCGTCTATGTATCAAAAGGTCGAGCGCGAGCAAAATGGTTGGCAAGGCCGCTCACTCCAGAGTTACTGCATTACGCTGAACAAGATGTGGCGCATTTGGTGTCATTGGGAGAAAAGCTAAAAGAGGTGTTGGATAGCTACCAGAGGTGGGAATGGGCCTTGGAGGAGAGTGAAGTCCACCCAAATATTTTTGAAGTCTCACCTCAAGAGTTAGCTTCCAAAATGGCCAAAGGGGCGCACTTGGAGGGCGAGGAGTCTATTTTGGCGGAACTGATCCATTGGCGGGAAAAACGGGCCAGGGATGCGAACCTGCCGAGAGGCTGGATTGCCAGCAACGATATCTTGGTGGCATTAGCCAAGAGCCAACCAAAGAGCCTTGAAGAGTTGAAGACTTTTCGGGGACTTCATTCAAAAGAAATTGATAGAAGCGGTACTTTGATTTTGGAAGCAATCCAAAAAGGCAAAGAGCAATCTGGCGAGAAAACTTCCAAAGTAAAAAAAGAAGCCCCCAAAGTAGATCTCCACGTCATCAATTTGATGGAGACCTACCTGTCTTTTTTAGCGGCTCGAGAACACATCATGCCCCGCTACTTGATGAACAACCACCAAAAAAGCCAGATCCTTTTTCATTTAGACAAATCAGAAGATGACTGGGTGAAAGAAGGGGTTCTCTCTCACCATGCAGCCAAACTCATCGGAGAGGATCTGAAAGAGCTTTTTTCTGGAAAAAGGGCTCTGCGCATCGAAAACAAACGCCTTAGAGTGATTGATTTACCCTGAACCCAGTTTCGAGGTTTTGGCGCTTGGCGGTAAGCTTTTTTGGAGAATGTGTCGAAAAAAGGAGTATGGCCCATTTTCTTTTGGTTCTTTTTTTGTTTTTGTCTTCAATCGCTAAAGCAGTGGAATTCGAGTGGCTTGAGCGAGGCGAAGTGCCCATCATTGAAGCTGAGGAGTCTGATGAAGAAAAGCCAGCACCACGAAATACCCAATTAGGAATGTTCGAAGAAGAGCAAACTTATGAATTGGATGAGGCTCTGCCGGATATCGTTTCAGTAAATTCAAGTTTGGTCAAAGCAGTGGGCGCCCCTTCGATGATCGATTCCATTCAAAAAGAAAGATATATTGAAGAGAACCTCCTGGAGTTGGACTTTTTAGACAAAGAGGAACACGAGCAGTTCAAAAAACAATCCTCCATCAGCTCCTTGTTGGAGGGAACCAACTCTTTATTTGATACGAATGGTCCAGGGGCTCAAAATGAACCAGCCTTGGAAGGCACGGTTAACGAGCTCTTTGCGAGTGAGTCTGATTCCGAAGAAGTTCCGTTTTGAATACACACACTACGGGGGCATGGTCTGACGGCTGTTCTCCTTTCCTCTCATTCCTATCTACATAACTGTCCTCAAGGTGTTCGGCTGTGGTTTTTGACCCCAAAATGAAATCGATCCGTAACCCATGATTCTTGGGAAAGGAAACATTTCGATAGTCCCACCAAGTAAAGCCCTCTTGGTTCGGACGGATTTCCCGGTAAAGATCCAAAAAGCCGAGGTCCCTGATAGATTGAAGCGCTGCTTTTTCTGGTTCAGAAAAAAGGATCTGGTCTTTCCATGCTTTTGGGTCATAAACATCTTCATCTTGAGGGGCTACATTGAAGTCTCCGCAAATCAAGACCGAACCTGTGGGGCTTAATTCAGTTATTAGAAAAGTTTTTAGTTTTTCAAACCATTTCAGTTTGTATTTAAATTTATCGGAGCCAACTTCTTGGCCATTGGGGACATAAACACAAATTACAGCAAGATCCCCAAACTGGGCACCTATCAATCGAGCGTCCTGAACCTCTTGGGATACAGGAAGGCCCTTCCATACTTTGGTCGGAGATTGTTTCGAAAGAATAGCTACCCCATTGTAGGTTTTTTGTCCCAGCACAGTTCCTTCGAACCCCAGACTCTTTAGTTCATCAAAGGGAAACTTGTCTTCGGTACACTTGAGTTCTTGCAAACAAACGATATCCGGTTCTTCTCTTTTTAGGAGCCGCTTGAGCCTCTCCAGACGGACATTGATTGAATTTACATTCCAAGTAACAACTTTCATGGGAATTTCTTGTTTGTGATAAAATTAACAGCCATGGAAATGGTTTTAGCTTACCTGACTGCCAAAGACAAAGACGAAGCTCAGGCCTTGGCACAGGGGCTTTTGGAAAAAAGATTGGTGGCGTGTGTCAACATTTTTGAGGGAATGAAGTCTCTTTACTGGTGGAAAGGTAAGATTGAGGAGAGTCAAGAGGCCGTTCTTGTTTTAAAGACTCGTGCAGACAAAATTGAGGGACTCAATGAGTGGGTCAAAAAAAATCACAGTTATGAATGCCCTTGTGTCTTAATTTTGCCAATCCAAGGGGGGAATCCAGATTATCTAAATTGGCTCAATTTAGAGCTCAACTCCAAATCAAGCGAGGGAACCTATGAGTAAGAATAATGAAAGCTTCATGCGAGCACTGTGCATGGGAAAGATAGCCGAGGAGATTATTTTCCCTTATCCAAAAGTTAAAAATGAGGAGAAAGAAACTCTAAAAACTGTGTTTTCTTCATTCGCTTCTTGGCTGAAGGGAAAAGACACGGACTTTCGCAAATGGGACAAACAGGGCGAAATGCCCAAAGAGTTTCTTCAAGAGATGAAGGAGTTTGGTCTCTTCAGTTTTATTGTACCGGAAGAGCACGGGGGGTTGGGGCTTTCGGTAACCGGTTACTCTCGAGTGCTTCAGGAGTTGAGCCGTTATGAAGCTTCAGTTGCCATTACGGCTGGAGCTCACAGCTCGATTGGAATGAAGGGGTTGATTCTTTTCGGAACGGACGAGCAAAAGAAAAAATACCTCCCGAAGTTGGCCACTGGGGAAATGATTGCTTGTTTTTGTTTGACAGAACCAAGCGCTGGGTCAGATGCGGCTGGAATCAAATGCAAAGCCACTCGAGATGGAGATTCTTGGATCCTAAACGGGGAAAAAATCTGGATTACCAATGGAGGCCTGGCTGATTTTTTCACGGTTTTTGCCAGAACGGATTCTGCCGAGGGGCAAATTACCGCCTTCATAGTGACTCGTGACATGGCGGGAGTGTCGACAGGGCCCCATGAAGACAAAATGGGCTTAAGAGCGAGCTCCACGGTGACCGTCAGTTTTGACAATGTCCGCATCCCCCATGACCACGTTTTGGGAGAGATCGGAAAAGGGTTTAAAGTCGCCATGAAAATTTTGAACAGCGGAAGAAGTGGTTTGGGGGGAGGTTGTATTGGCGGAATGAAACGTGCCATTGCCCTGAGTACTCACCAAGCCAAGAGCCGCCAACAATTTGGAAAGTCGATTGCTGATTTTGGTCTCATCAAGCAAAAAATCGGTCACATGGTGGTGGAGTGTTACGCAACTGAATCTGTCGTTAATTTGGTGGCAGGTTTGGTGGACCAAGGGTGTGAAGACTATGCAGTGGAAGCAGCCATCAGCAAAGTGTTTGGAACCGAATGCTTGTGGCGAACCTTGGATGAAGCTCTTCAGATTGCTGGAGGGGGAGGGTATATGTGTGAGCTTCCCTATGAAAGAATGCTTCGAGATGCAAGGATCAATCGCATCTACGAAGGAACCAACGATATCTTACGGCTTTTTATTGCTCTAACAGCCATGCACGATGTGGGACAGCAATTGAAAGAGTTGGCAGGGAGTGTTGGAAAAGTATTTCAGGATCCTATCAAGGGTTTTGGCATTTTCTCTGACTACGCTAAAAAACAAGTCTCTTTAACAACCGGCTTGGGCAAAGCCACTTTTTCAAAGGCCCATCCGAGTTTGAAAGAAGAGACTGAAGTGTTCGAGGACTGTGCCCAAGGGCTTGCCAGTTTTGCAGACAGGCTTCTGCGCAAACATGGCAAGAAAATAGTGGATCTCCAGTTTCCCACCCGGCGTTTAGCGGATGCCATGATAGACCTCTTTGCTCTCGCTTGCGTCATCTCAAGAGTGACGGCCAGCATTGAAGAGAAGGGTCCCGAAAAAGCTGCCAAAGAAAAAGAGATACTTCACGTTTTTGCAGGCCAAGTGAAAAGACGGGTCAAAAGCAATTTTGGCAAGATAGACGAAAACGATGATGAACAAATCATCTCACTTGCCGATCACGCTTTGGAAAACGAAGGGTTTATTTGGGACAACCTCTAAAATTTCATTGAGAGGGGTTCTTGTGAGTAGAGTTTTCGATACCAGAAATAGTTGCTTAAAACTGCTCCAACATAATCCCGGGTCTCCCGATAGGGAATAAGATCCAAGAAAAGCACCGGATCAGATACCGCATAACGTTTGATCCATCTTGAAACGACTTCATCGCCCGCATTGTAAGCTGCGATCGCAAAAGAAAGGCGACCGTCAAAACGAGAGAGATCGGTGCTGATGTGCCTTGCACCTAGATCAATACTGGTTTCCGGATTGAAAAGATCCGAATCCTCCCTGCCAGTCATTCTTTTTGCTGTATCGGGGTTTATTTGCATGAGTCCTTGGGCCCTGGCCCAAGAGAGAGCTTTGGGGTTAAAGCGGCTTTCTTTCCGGGCAATGGCCATCAGAAGGTAGGGGTCGATGTCCGGGCGATTGCGAGAAAACAACTCAAAAAAAGGCCTTGGGTACATTTTTTCGAGAGCAGGTCGTGTTGCCAAATGAGGCTGAGCTAACAACACTCCGGGCACCTGAATGATTGCAGTCGGGGGATCCGCCAAAGAAGCCAAGTGAAGCCTTACTTCTCCTTCCAGGCGGTTAAAATTCTTAAAGCTCCACTCCGCCACAATTGCTGCCGAAAAATCAAAGCCAAACTTTTTCAGAATCTCAGCTTGCTTGATAAAAACATTAACTTTAGGGGCTCTGGCACTTCGAGTCCTTTCCGAGTTTTGAGTGCTTTGCCATCCATTGAGGGGTTCAGTTTGAATGGATTCCGACGCGATTAAAGCATGGAAAGAAAGGGGTTGTTTGGCCAAGAGTCGGGTGAGAGTCAACTCAGAGGCTTTTTGTTCTCCAGCTAATTTCTGAGCTTGAGCCAGCCAATACGAAGATCTGCCCAAAAAAGCATCATTGGGGCGAACCTGGCGCAGCACCGAAATGGCTCGTGGATAGTCTTTAGCCCAGATGAGAAACAGACCCGCCCTTGTCAAATAATGTTCTTGATCAAAGGGTTCTCGACGAGCGCAGCGGGCGCCTTTCAAGTATAAATCGGCAATAAACCGGTGGTAATTGTGAACTGGAAGATAATCTTCCAACATAGCGGCAATGGCTACAGCAAAGCGGTTGGGGCATTTGGTTTCTTTAAGGGTTTTTTCTCCTAAGAAAACGAGTTCTTCCTCAGAAGAACGGGAAAGCCCTTTAATGAGAGGCTCCATTTCCGAGTGGCGAAGCGCTTTAAGATTGGTGATTTTTCCATCAATAACTTGGGGTGGAAGCGGAGAAATCTCTTTTTTGGTTGGAGCAGAAGGAGAGCTTGTTTTCTCATCCACCAATCGAAGAAGTTTTTTTCTTTGGAAAAAACCTGCGCAAAATGGGTTGGACTTTTCCGGGCCTAAGCAGTTTTTCACAAGGGCTCTTTGTTGGGCGTCATCGACTTTTCCCCGCAGCATTTTGTCGAAAGTCTGGGCCTGTTGAAAAAGCAGGGATCCGTCTCCTGGAATTGAATCCGGGGGCCTGTCGCTAAAGAAGTCGGCTTCGGTAAAAGAGGGGGCGCCTTCTGGCCCCACGCTTGAGCAATGCGCCAAAAACAAAAATAAGAATGTTCCTAATAAAAACTGCAGAAAGAGATTCATAAATAGCCTGGAACTTCTTATTTTATCACAGATTTACGACAGCCAAGGTTCTCGTTGCCATCTTGACTGATTTTGGTGTTTGATAGGGACAACTTCATGCAGCAATTGGATTACGACATAGTGTTTGTTGGGGGGGGGTTGGTCAACGGGTTGCTCGCCTGGCAACTAAAGCGCATCAAACCGTGGCTCAATTTTATTGTCTTGGAACAGGGTTCCTCCCTCGGGGGCAGACATACTTGGTCTTTCCATGAGGAGGATGTCCCGGTCTCTGCTCTAAATTGGTTGGGACCCCTTATTTCTGCTTCATGGCCCTATTATCAAGTGGCTTTTCCTCAACACGAGAGGCAAGTGGAAAGCCGCTATTTTAGTATCCGTTCTAGAAAGTTCCACGAAGTCCTTTTTAAGGATTTGGGCGATCACATCCGGTTTCACACTGAAGTGATCTCGGTTTCCAAGAATCAAGTCGTTGCCCGGGATGGCGCTTCTTTTTCAGCCAAGTGGGTGATTGATGGACGAGGAACCCCGGAGATTGAAAAAGGGGCTTGTGGGTTTCAAAAGTTTTTTGGATTGGAGATTGAAACAGTCCACCCGCATGGTTTGCGAGCGCCCATTTTAATGGATGCGACGGTTCAGCAAGTGGACGGCTATCGATTTCTCTACTGCCTTCCGTGGAATGACAACCGTCTTCTGGTGGAAGATACCCGGTATAGTGACAACCCAAATCTGGACTCCGAAAAGCTTCGGCAATCAGTGTTGGATTACTGTGCTTCCAGAAATTGGATGGTTAAAGAAGTGTTTTATGAAGAGAGTGGCTGCTTGCCTCTGCCTCTCACCAAGAAGTTTTTTCACGGAAAGCGTTCTGCCGAGGATCTCCAAGAAACTCCGTTGACGTTGGGAATGAGAGCTGGATTGTGCCACCCTACAACGGGATATAGTTTTCCCATGGCTGTAAAAACGGTGGAAG
>Ga0214917_10002849_pt1 | contig 20650 bp, 20 predicted proteins | sample LL_1208_BB_MetaG_FD_177983 | JGI IMG/M metagenome (GOLD analysis project Ga0214917, IMG submission 177983) | Freshwater microbial communities from Lake Lanier, Atlanta, Georgia, United States - LL_1208_BB | ecosystem: Environmental > Aquatic > Freshwater > Lake | place: USA: Georgia | collected...
TAGGATCGAAGAGAAAGAGTTGGTAAAGCCCCTGGTCGCTGACCATGCGCTCGTTAAACGTAATATTACGCGCACGTAAATGTTGCATCATGCCGGGGCGGTCCGAGCACCTGAAGGCCACATGATCGATAACACCTGCACCCTGGGTTTGCGTTGACTGCTGACCAAGATAACGGAGTCTGTTTTGACTTACGTTTGTACCGCCCTCTGTTAGGTGCAAAACGTCCTTGTCGCCGAGATAAAGCCACACGACTGGGAACTTGAAATCGGGGTGCCAACCCTCTCTCATACCCAGCACATCGACGTACCAATCGCGGGTGGCCTGAAGCTGGGTTGTTTGAATGAGGAAGTGTTCTAAGTGTTCGAGCGGCATTGCGATTCCATATTTCCCATTATGCGAGATGCTCAGGGACGTTAAGGACTGAAGCTTTGAGACTGCAGCGCATGCCTGCAGCCTGCCAGCACTTGAGAAAATCTGGCGACATTTCCTGCATTTCGATGTTGTGCATGTGACTCTCCAACCCAGAGTTTGCCTACGGTAGCGCCGCCGGGCCAACGACCTGAAGCAGTTCGGCGAAGCGTTCCTGCGTGACATCCCGCCCGGTCTCCGGGTCACGCATCATCGCCAAATCCCACAAGCCCTTGCCGACTTCATCCCATTGCACATGACCGCTCTTTTGATTGCGATACTTACGGAACCGATTCCAGATGAAATCCTTTACCTCCGGCCAAAGAATTTGCGGCACTCTTGGATACCGCTCGGTGATCTCGTCGCGAGGTTCTGCCCCAAAGCAAACCATTGTGATGTAGTACAACTGATTCTCGAAGTGGCCTGTGTCGTAGATTTCCTGCGCTGCAAAATCGATCTCGTGTGGTGCAAGCATCCCGAGTGCTGAAAGAACCCGTTGCATGTTCTCCCGTTCGGGTGCAGTCCAAGGGCCGTTGAGTCTGCAAACCCCGGTCTTGATCTCGGCCAGCGCCACATACGCCTTGTCACGATGGCGGCGGAACCGTTCTGAGTCAGCCATCGGCCGTTGGCGATTCTCCCTGCGGAAAGGGAAACGTACTCCGAGAACATCGACGTCCGTTCCCTGCTGACTGCCGGTGTCGGGATGAACCACAAAGTTTGGGATCGTGAGAAATCCGTTCAGCCGGAGGAACCAATAGCCTAGTGCTTCGGACGACACCAAGTAGCGCCCATCTACCTGTCTGAACACGGGGTCTCCTGTTTCATCTGGCCTCCAATAGGTGTCCAGGTTGTCGTGGAATCGCTGTCCAGATCCTCGTGGAATCACTGTCCAGATCCTCGTGAAATCACTGTCCAGTTGCGCGTGGAATACGCAACCCGGGCTCGCATTTGGCATCAGCCACGCGGGCCCAAAGCGCTCGTATCTCATCTTTCATAGTCAGTGCCTCCTGCCAACGGTCGGACAATTCATAGCCGTCAGCTCCAGTGATGGCATATGGAGAAGGGCCGAGTTCGCACAGAAAGGTCAGCGTGGCATCCGGCCCGGCGCGCTGGCGCCAGCTCTGAAAACCGTACTCCCACCAGCTCATGAACAGATCAACCCAGGGGCGATGGTGGGCGAAGCTGGTCTGGATCTGCACCTGCTCCCGGCTGGCCACTCGGCCGTGAAAGCCCCAGGTGTTGTCAAGGATGCGATGGATCAATGCATGGTTGTGCTCATCCACTGGCCAGGCAAACTCGCGTCCAACCAAGTAGTGAGACAAGTCGGCCGTGAATCGCAAGTTCGGAAAGCGGTCCAGCAGATGCAGCGTGAAGAACAGGTCGGTGGTCATGCGGTCGCGGTGCGTCTCGATGTGCAGCGCGATGCCGGCGTCGGACGCAAGACGATGCCAACCCTCTATGTAGGGCACGCAGTCCTCCAGATCGTAGGGGCGTACATCGGCCTGCAGGTTGATATGGTCGGCGCCAAACTCCTGAACGTGCTCGATGATGGGCTTGAGTTCGTCCACAGTGCGCGGGTAGCACTGCGCCTGCCAGCTCATGCCGTGATCACGCAGAAAGCCGGTCACAGTTCGGACGAAGTCTCGGTCTGCGAAGCGCACACCGCAACCATCGAAGCCAGCGGAGCGGATCATCTCAAGCTTCTTGCCGAGCGACCACTCGGCACCGTCAGGCCGGCGGCGCTCCATCGCCCAAAGTGATTGGTACACGAGGAACTGGGTCATTTGCGTCTCCTTGTATTCATCAGCACTGTTCAGAAACCATGCCTTGTAGGGCATGATCCTGTGAGGCAAGAGCAAGCCGCCAGAGGCAAGGCAAGGGTTGTCTCAAGGATGACCCCTCGTGTCACCTTGCTCACGCACTATCCCGAATGACGACCTCGAAACCGAGATCGAAGGACTTTGGCGATTCGACCCGCCGGTATGGGTCATCAATCGGATCGGCACTGCGTTCTTGCGCTGCCAATCGGTTGACGATCAGCTGGGCTGTGGTGCGCCCGATGCTGTCGCCAGGAATTCTTACCGTGGTCAATGGCGGATTCGACGCGTTCGCCAATTCGAAGTCGCCGAAGCCTGCAATGGCCAACTGGCGCGGCACCGAGACACCGAGACGCATACAGGCCTGCGCAGCGCCGAACGCGGCCACGTCGTTGACGAAGAACACGGCATCGGGCGGCCGTGCCAGCTTCAGCAGTTGGCGCGCCGCGCGTTCGCCAGAGGCTATGGTGACCCCTAGGTCCTGGAGCGTGATGCTCTGCGGACGCCTGCCCAATTCGCTGATCGCCTGTCGATAGCCCGCCAGGCGCTGAGCCCCGCGCTGCTCGCGCTCGGGCGGCGCACCGGCAAAAGCAATGCGTTGATAGCCCCGTTTGGCCAGCGCCAGGGTCATCTGGCGTGCTGCCTCAAAGTTCGAGAAACCCACGGCGCAGTCGATCGGGTCATCAGCCAAATCCCATGTCTCCACCACGGGCAGTCCGCGCGATCGCAGCATGTCATGCACGGTCGGGTCGTGGGCTGTCCCCGTCAACACCACCGCCACTGGCTGTTGCCCAAGCAAGTTCAGCAAGATTGAGGCCTCAGTCTCGAGGGAGTAACCGGAACTTGCTATCAACAACTGGAAGCCGTGCTCCCGCAACCCATCCGCAAGACCGTCAACCGTCTCCGCAAAGATTGTGTTGCGCAGCGTTGGCACGATGGCAGCGACCACCCGCGAGCGTTGCGATTTCAGTGTGCCTGCCGCCAAGTTAGGCACGTAGCCCGTGGCCTGCATCGCTGCCATGACACGTTCACGCACCTCGAGCGACACGCGCTCGGGTGTGCGTAGCACCCGTGACACAGTGATCGTTCCGACTCCGGCACGCCTGGCAACATCCACCATACGCACGCGGCTACCGGAGCTCAGGGTTGCCAACGGTCCGCCAACGTAGGGAAGAACGCCGTCAGCCTGGAAGCTGGATTAACAGCAAGTCGCCCTCTACTCGCACCGCGTAGGTGCGCAGCGGTTCGCAGGCCGGTGGCCCGTCCACCTGTCCAGTGGGAATGTGGAAGCGGCCGTTGTGCATAGGACATTCGATGATGTCATCAAGCACGAAACCCTCGGACAGTCGCGCAACGCCATGGGTGCACATGCCATCCGTGACATAGTGACGCCCGGACAGCCGGTAGGCACAGTATACGTGGCCATCATGCTGGACTTCCAGCACATCTTCGTCGGGTACTTCACTCGTGCTGCATAGTGTAATCCACACGGTTCAATCCTCTTGAATCAGTTGCGAGCGGGCAACTGAGCTGCGCCAGCCGTGGAGGGCAGAGGGTGCGAGGCTGTCGCGCCAGGATTGCTGCGCTGAGCCAGGATAACGCGCACGATCTCCACGTGGGCAGCGATCAGCCCCGGGCTGGGCTCGGGCAACTGGTTGCGGATTGCGTCATTGAGGGCCGGCAGTGCGTGGAAGGGCACTGAGGGGTAGATGTGGTGCTCTATGTGAAAGTTCATGTTCCAGTACAGCACCCGGCTGAGCCAACCGTTACTCATGGAGCGGGTGCACAGCCGATGGTCATGGACGTCCTGCGCCATTGCCATGTGTTGTGTTGTGATGAAGGCATAGACCGCGAAGGCGCCCGCGAAACGCGGGATGAAGAAGTAGAGGATCGGCACCCAGGACTGACCGATCATGGCCCAGGCCAAAAGGGCGATGTAACCAGTCATCAGCAGTCGCGCCTCTCGGATGACGATGCGCTCTTGGCCAGCGGGGAGATAGACCCTCTCGCGATCGACGATTCGGCCGATCGCATGGCGAGCCATCAGCTTCGCGCGTGGCCAGAACTCCAACAGTCCGATCACATCACCGAACCAAGTGCGCAAGCGCACCGGGTTGGTGTAACCCATCTGAGCATCCACCGTCCAATGCCAAGTATGCGTATGGTGGTGGGAGTGGGCGAAGCGGCGATGAGTCGGCGACTCGCCCCAGATGAAGGAACTGACCCAAAGCACCAGTTCGTTGAGCCATCGCGAGCGGAATGCGGTGCCATGCGCGCACTCGTGTGACGGGGCGTAAGCAAATCCAAGGACGACGCCGTAGGCCACGACGGTTGGAATCAACCAAAGGGTCTCGCGGGCCAGATGTATCCCCCATCCAGCAGCAACGAGCAACGCACCCCAGACTGCTAGGAAGTAAAGCCCCGGACCGTCTGCGCGCTTCATCAGACTCTTCAGGACAGTCCGGTCGATCTTCGGTTCCCACCAGGCGCTGCGAAGGGTCTGCACGGGAGAGTCTGCGGACATTGGTTGGGCTCCTGGGCCGGTTCGGGCAGATTGACTGCCTGTTACAGGCCCGTCTTAGAAGGCCGACATGGCCTACCGCTTATGTATGTATGGTATCGATACCATCGACTCGTGTCAACCAAACGAACTGCAGGTCGCTCTCTTTAGCCACGGCACCTGTGAAGGCACGGCGATCGCATTGACAGCCCGCGCTATCGTCAACGATCATCGGTGCTGTCAAGATCGCCACTGGGCGGTGAAAGGTATGAAGATGGATGTCAAGGCAGCGGTGTCATATGCAGCGGGTCAGCCCCTGGTCATCGAGACGGTGCAACTCGAGGGCCCCAAGGCCCTGGAGGTGATGGTGGAGATCAAGGCCAGTGGCGTGTGTCACACCGACGAGTTCACCCGCTCCGGCGCCGACCCCGAGGGTCTTTTCCCTGCCATCTTCGGGCATGAGGGCGCGGGCGTCGTGGTCGAGGTGGGCACTGGCGTGACGACCCTCAAGAAGGGTGACCATGTCATCCCGTTGTACACGCCCGAATGCCGCCAGTGCAAGTCCTGTCTTTCGCGCAAGACCAATCTGTGTACAGCCATTCGGACCACCCAAGGCAAAGGGGTAATGCCAGACGGCACGAGCAGGTTTTCAATTGGTGGGCGCCCCGTTCACCATTACATGGGCTGTTCCACCTTTGCGAATTACACCGTGCTGCCCGAGATCGCGCTGGCTAAAGTGCGGGAAGACGCCCCGTTTGACAAAATCTGCTACATCGGCTGCGGGGTAACGACGGGGATTGGCGCGGTCATCAACACGGCCAAGGTCGAGCCCGGGGCGAATGTCGTCGTCTTCGGCTTGGGGGGCATTGGCCTAAATGTGATTCAGGGCGCGCGAATGGTGGGCGCAAATATGATCATCGGCGTCGATCTCAACCCTGGTCGCAAAGCGATCGCCGAGAAATTCGGCATGACACACTTCGTCAACCCCGAGGAGGTGGGCGGCGATCTTGTGGCGCACCTGGTCGAGCTCACCGGGGGCGGTGCCGACTACTCCTTCGAGTGCATCGGCAACGTCGAGGTGATGCGCCAGGCGCTTGAGTGCTGCCACCGTGGCTGGGGCGTGAGCGTAATCATCGGCGTCGCTGGCTCGGGCCAGGAGATCAAGACGCGGCCTTTCCAGCTCGTGACCGGCCGCGTCTGGAAGGGCACGGCCTTTGGTGGTGCGCGCGGCCGCACCGACGTGCCCAAGATCGTCGACTGGTACATGGACGGCAAGATAGACATCGACAGCCTGATCACGCACGTGATGCCTGTTGAGCGCATCAACGAGGCCTTCGACCTGATGCACCAGGGCACATCGATCCGCTCGGTGGTGACGTTCTGATGGCCTTGAAGAAGGTCTCCGACAGCCGCAGCTTTGGCGGTGTGCAGCAGGTGTGGTCGCACGAGTCCGAGGCGACCGGCTGCACGATGCGCTTCGGTCTGTACCTGCCTCCCCAAGCGGCGCACGGCCACGTGCCGGTGCTGTGGTGGTTGTCCGGGCTGACCTGCACCGAGGAGAACTTTATTGTCAAGGCGGGGGCCCAACGCGTCGCCGCCGAGCTTGGCATGGCGTTGGTGGCGCCAGACACCAGCCCGCGCGGCATCGCGTTGCCTGGGGACCGTGAGGCGTGGGACTTTGGTGTCGGCGCCAGTTTCTATGTCGATGCGACGCGTGAGCCCTGGTCGCGGCATTACCAGATGCGCCGCTACATCACGGAAGAATTACGCGGCCTGGTCGCGGCGGAATTCCCACTGGACGACAGCCGCACTGCGATGTCAGGTCACTCGATGGGGGGACATGGCGCGTTGACGATCGCGCTAACCTGCCCTAACTGGATCCGCAGCTTATCGGCCTTCGCGCCGATCAGCTCGCCCATGCGCTGCCCCTGGGGCGAGAAGGCCTTGAAGGGCTACCTGGGCGAGGACCGGTCCTCTTGGGCGGCCAGCGACGCAACCGCCCTGCTCATTTCGAAGGGGTGGTCAGGCCCGCCAATCCTGGTGGATCAAGGCGAGGCCGACCCCTTTATGGCCACACAACTGCGCCCCGAACTGCTGGAGGCGGCCTGCGCTGTGGCTCAGGTGCCGCTGCAACTGCGCCGGCAGCCGGGTTACGATCACGGCTACTTCTTCGTCTCAAGCTTCATCGAAGACCACCTCAGGTACCACCGCTCGCAGCTCTGAAACGCACTGCGGGTGGCATCACTTCAGGATCCGGGGCAGCCATAACGACAGGTCGGGCCAGTAGGTAATCATCACCAGGGCGACAGCCAGTGGAACGTAGAAGGGCAGAATCGCGCGCACGACCGCACCGAAGCTCACCTTAGCGATGTCCTGCACGATGAACAGCAACACCCCGAAGGGTGGGGTGGTCGCGCCGATCAACAGGTTCAGAATGATCACCAGCCCGAAGTGAATGGGGTCGATGCCCAACTGCAGTATCAGCGGCAGGAAGGTGGGCACGGCGATTAGCAGGATGGCCGTGGTCTCCATAAAGCAGCCGATCACAAGCAGCAGCACGTTGATCATAGCCAGGATCAGCCATTTGTTCGCGGTGATCTCCAGCAGCCACGCCGACAGATGGGCCGGCACGTTGTTGACCGCGATGGCCCAGCCGAAGGGCACGGCTGCGGCCATGATAAAGACCAGCACACCGCTGGTTACAAAGGTCTCTCCTAGACAGGCATACAGGCGCCGCCACGTCAGCTCGCGGTAGGCGAAACCGAGTACCACTGCATAGACCACGGTGATCGCACCCAGCTCGGTGGGGGTCGCTACACCGGAAAGCAGCCCGAAGACCAAGATGACCGGTGCCATCAACGGCGGAATCGCGCGCACGAAGGTGCGACCCAGCGTCCTGGCAGTGGCACGTGGTTGCACGGGCGCGTAGGCACGGCCAGTGGCCACCAGGAACCACACGGTCAGCATGAGAAGGCCGCCGATCAGGAATCCTGGCACTAGCCCTGCTAGGAACAGGTCGCTGATCGACACCTGCGCCAACACGCCGTAGACCACCATGATGACCGAGGGTGGAATGATGGGTCCGACGATGGCCGAGGCCGCGCTGCAGGCAGCGGCGAAGGCGGCATCGAAACCCTCCTTCTTCATTGCCTTGATCTCCACCGTGCCGAGACCGGCCGCGTCGGCTTGCGCCACGCCGGACATGCCGGCAAAGATCAGGCTGGCAAAGATGTTGACCTGCGCCAAGCCGCCGCGCAGGTGGCCCACCAGGGCGACGGCGAATTCGAAAATGCGCGCGGCAATGCCGCCGACATTCATCAGATTGCCTGCAAGCACGAACAAGGGGATCGCCAGCAGTGGAAAGCTGTCGATGCCCGAGGACATGCGCTGTACCACCAGGGACATCGGCACGGGTGAGGCGAACTGCAGCCAGGCCAATGCAGCCACGACGAGCGCAAAGGCCACCGGCAGCTCGATGGCGATCAAGCAGAACATCACCAGGAACATCGGTAGCACGTTCAACGGGTGTCCCCCACGCGTTGGGCTGTCTCCGCTGCCACAGTCGCAGCACGCGCGCCGATGGCAATGCGCTCGGCGATCGCGTCGGCCTCTGCATCGGCTTCAGCAGCAGCCAATTCGCGCGCCTGTCGTGCCTGTTCGGCGTCAACTGGCCTTGCATGGACGGCGCGCGTGAGTTCGGCACACACTAGGTACAGGCCGGTAAAGGCAATGGAGACCGTGCAAACGAAAAGCGGCGTGGAATAGAACAGGTGGCGCGGCAGGTCCACCGGCAGCGACATCGTGCGGCTGCGCGACTCCACGTCCATGATGTCCCAGGCCTGCACCGCGATGATCAAGCAGCAGGCGGTGAGGATGCCACAGGTGAGTGCCCGCCACAGCGCCTGCGGCCGTGCCGACAACCTCGAGACAAAGGTGTCGATGCGGATGTGACGCAGCTCCTTCATCCCCACCGCGGCCCCGAGGAACACGCCCCAGAGAAAACAGTAACCCGCCAGCTCCTCGACCCAGACCAGCGGCTGGCCGAAGAAGTAGCGGGTGATCACCTGCACGGTGATCGCCACGACGATCGTTGAAAGCAGCATGACGCCGATGAGGCGCTCCAGCCTGCCGATCAGCTCCAGCAGCCGCCACCAGCGGGCAAGCGTTATATCCATGAGGTGGATTCCTTGCTCAAGGAGTAACGCGCTACCCGGCGACAGGCCGAGTGCTCCATGGAGGGTGACTCAGCGGATGTCACGGATACGCTGATACAGACCGGTCGACCAGGCGCCATCCTGCTCCATGCCCTTGACCGCGGACAGCGCGCGGTCGGCAAACGGCGCGCGGTTCACGGTGATGACCCTAGCCCCTTCGGCAGCCATCTTCTTGGCCAGGTCGGCCGTCTCGGCCTCGGCCTCTTTACGTCCCCATGCGATGGCCTCTCGCGCCGCATCGACCATGATCTTCTGCACGTCCGGCGACAGCGCCTGGTAGGCTTTCTCGTTGATCGTGATGTGCTGCGACGAGACCAGGTGGTCGGTCAGCATCACATTGGTGGCCGCCTGGTGGAACTTCTGCGCATAGGCCGATCCGATGGGGCCTTCGGCTGCGTCGACGACCCCCGTCTTGAGCCCGAGGAAGACTTCAGCCCAAGCCACGCGCGCCGGCTTGGTGCCCATCGCCTGCCACAGGTTCAAATAGGTCTTGATTTCTGGAACCCGCATCTTCACGTCCTTCAGGTCGTCGGGCGTGTTGACCGGCTTCTTGGCGAACAGGATGCGCGGCTGGGTGGGCGCCGAGGCCAGGATGCGCAGCCCCTGCTTGGTGCGCAATTCCTCGGCCATCGCCGTGAAGGTGGGTGAGTCGAGGAACTTCTGGAAGTGATCGTTGTCGCGGAAGGTAAAGCCCCAGGCCAGTACCGAGAAGTCCTTTACCCAGTTGGCGTACCAATCCAGCACGTCGCCATATAGCGCGACCGAGCCCTTCATCATCTGCTCGATCACCTGGACGTCGCTTCCCAGCTGCTCGCCCTGGATGAAGTTGACGCGCACCTTGCCAGCCGCCCTTTCGTTGACGAGCTTGGTGAACATCGCGTTGGTGCGATCGATCACGGTGCCGATAGCGTCCGATCCGCCAAAGGTCAGCGTAGGCTGCGCCTGCACTGCGGGCATGGCCAACATGAAGGCGCTCAGCGCTAGAGCCTTGAACCAATTTCTACTCATCTTTCGTCTCCTCGCGGGCGTAAGCCCTTTTTGCTGGTGGACCGCGCACGGGCGACAGGAAGCCCGCCGCGGGATTGGTTGCCCTCAGCGGGCGACATCAAAAAAGCGTTGCGCCATGTACTTCTGTGACTGGTAGAGCGAAGCCGACTCCGGCGCCTTCGGGAAGGGCATGCGCACGGGTACCGTCGTCATCCGCGGCTCCAGCGTGGGCTCGCCGCAGAGCATGCGGGCGTTGAACTCATCAAGGCCGCCGAAAAGGCCGCCCGCCAGCGGCCAGGCGTCTGCCGCCATGGCCTCGTAAAGCAGGAAGGAACGCGGCCGACGCGAGGTGTTCAGCGCCGAGCCATGAATGAGCCGGGCGTGGTGCAGGGTGACCGATCCCGCCTTGGCGATCAGGGGAACCGCCCTGTCGATATCGTCAGTGATCCGACGCGGATCGATGGCACCGACGAACACACCCTGGTGGTGATGGTCGTGGATCGGCCCGCGATGGGTGCCAGGAACAACCATCATTGGACCGTTGTCAGGGGTGAAGTCGTCAAGCAACACCCCGAGCGCCAGCACGTCGTCGTTGGTGTGCGGGTAGAAGGCCCAGTCCTGGTGCCACTCCACCGGCGCACCGAAGTCGGCAGATTTCAAATTAAGCTTGGAGGTATGCATCCTCACTGAAGGTCCAAGAATCGGCGTCATTAGGCTAAGCAGCTTGGGGCTTCGGATCAGTTCGTGGAATGCGGGGTGATGCTGGTGCGGCAGCTTCAGGCGACGTACTCGCGGCTGTTCGGCGGTGTGTGAGTCTTCAAGGTCGAACAGGGCGGTATGCCCAGACACGGCCGAGGCTCCAGCCAGCAACTCCTTCATGGCCGCGCGCATACGTCCAAGGTCGTCGGGGTCCAGCACGTCGTGGACAACCACGTAACCATCTTGGCGATACGCCTCCAATTGCTGCGGTGTGAGTCCCATAAGTTTGGATCCTGTTCGGAATATTGACTCGCTGGGTTTTGCAGACGTTTTTTGTTAGCGCTAACAATTCCTCGTGAGTTTGCGTTAGTCTTTGAGGCATGTCAAGGCGTACACAAGACTCACCGGAAACACATGGAGGCTCCCGCAGAACCACCGCGGTGCGCCTACTCGACGTGGCTCGGCTGGCCCGCGTGTCCACAATGACGGTGTCGCGAGCATTACGACATCCGGAACAGGTAGCCGTATCGACTTTGCGCGCAGTGCAGGTCGCAATCGCACAGTTGGGCTATCTGCCCGACAGCGCCGCAAGCGCCCTGGCCACCGGCCGCAGTCGAATCGTTGCTGCCATCGTGCCAACGCTCATGAACTCGGTTTATGCCAGCACGGTGCACGGCCTAGCCTCAGTGCTGCGTCGGGCTGGCTACGAGCTTATGCTCGGAGACAGCGGCTACCATGCGCCGACCGAGGCTGCATTGGTGCGCAGTTTTCTCGGCCGCCGTGTTGACGCTCTGGTACTTACTGGGGTGGAGCACGACAACGCCACACGCGAATTGCTGGCACGGCGAGAAGTACCAGTTGTCGAGATCTGGGATCTGACGACCAAGCCCATCGACACGGTGGTCGGCTTCTCCAATGTGGCCGCTGGACGAGAGGTGGGCCGATACTTCCAGGCCCATGGTCGAAGCCGGTGGGCCTTCGTCGGTACAAGTCCGGAACGCGAAAGCCGCTCTGGCAAACGTTTGCTTGGCCTTCGTGAGGCCGCTCGCCAAGCCGGGCTGGACGCCCCACTTACCGCCTTCGTCACTGATGGGATGAGCCCGGCCGCAGGCCATGCGGCGGTGCTGGACCTGCTTCGCCTTCAACCGGTGCCGGACGCACTTTTTTGCGCCAACGACGCACTGGCCACTGCCGCATTGCGTGCGGCGGCTGATAGGGGCCTGAGTGTGCCGAGACACATCGCCGTACTCGGGTTTGGTGACTTTGATGTAGCCGCCCACACTTCGCCGGCCCTGTCGACCGTCAGGATACCGGGACGGGTGATAGGAGAGAGGGCCGCGAAGGCCCTACTCGCCCGGTTAGAGGGGTCCGGAGCGGGTGATCGACGGATCGACGTGGGCTTTGAGATCGTCGTGCGCGAGTCGGCCTGACCCGCCGCACTGCAGGTGGTACCGCTTCATCGTGCAAGGTGGGTATCTGGCAAAACGATTAATCGGGCCAAGTGTTTCTAAGTGTTGTCCGAAATCCGAAATTCCAGCACATCCGAAGTCTAAAAATCCAACGGGAGATGGTGCCAAAGCGCCAGGATGCTGGTAACGTTGTGAAGATCGCGTGTTTAACCCATCTGGAAAAAGATATGTGCATGCTAAGGAAGTTATTTATATCTGTGTTGGCAAGCCTCGTTTCTACTCTGGCAATCGCGCAGGGCGTGACCAAAGACGAAATCCTAATTGGCGCCTTCGGCCCTACCACCGGCCCTGCGGCGTATATCGGTCTGGGCGGCCGCGATGGTATGCAGATGGCGATAAAAGAAATCAATGCAGCAGGCGGTATTCATGGTCGGAAGATTCGTGCCATTTTCGAAGACGATGGTCATTCGCCCACTAGGGCACTGGGGGCTGTCAAGAAACTGATCGATCAGGACAAGGTCTTCATGGTCTTTTGCGTAGCCGGCAGCAATGCCACGGTTGGCGCGATCGACTACATCAAGGAACAAAAGCGCATCATGTATGTTTCTTTTGCCTCAGCGCCAGCAGTCACGTGGCCTTTTAACCGGTACCTGTTCCGGGGCGCCACTACAGAAGTGCCTCGGTACGGCGAGCTCTATTCCGAATATATCGCCGATGGCATGAGAGCCAGGAAGGTCGCGATCATGAACGGTAGGGAGGAATACCCGAAAAATGAAGGCAATGCGCTTGCTGATCAGCTTAAAGGTAGTTATGGCGTAGAAGTCGTAGCGCGTGGTGAATTCAACATTGGCGACAAAGACTTTACGCCTCAATTGTTGAATATCAAGACTGCTGCTCCCGACGTCATAGCTTTTTTTGGTAACCCGGCTGAGGCTAGTATTGCCATGCGCCAAGCTAAAGAGTTTGGCATGAAACAGCCTTTCTTTGTGGGCGCCACAATGGTTGATACCAACTTCCTCAATGTTGCAAAAGCCAACGCCGAGGGTGCTTCTGGCTTCGCGCTGATTCCGTTCCTTCCTGGCAATAAACATCGCGAGATGGTGAAGTGGGAAGCCGCTTGGAAGGCCGATTATCCTAACCTCCCGGCGGGCCGCCCCAACGTTTTTGACGTGATGGCCTACACGGACATGCTACTCCTTGCGCATGCGATGAAAGCAGTGGGCGTAGATCTCGACACTGACAAACTGATCGCATCGCTCGAGAAAATCCGTGGCGTTTCGAGCTCTCCACTTGCAGCGCCCATTACCTTCACGGACAAGCATCACATTGGCAACTTGTCTCTGCAGATTATGCAGGTCAAGAGCGGTGCATGGGAGCCCTTGGCGTGGAAACCCTCTCGGCCAAGTTTGATCCTCAAGCGCTACGAATAGTTACCTGAGCGCGTCAAGCCTCTAGAAGTCTAGGAGGCCTTTTTGATGGACTTTGTTAAGGCGTGCGAGTGACCGGCTCGGTTCTACTTCAACTCCTGATCTCCAGCCTGTCGGTGGGAAGCATATATGCGATCGTTGCGCTCGCATTGGTGATTCCCTTTAAAGCCTCGGGCATTCTTAACTTTGGGCAGGGCGAGATTGTCACGGTCGGAGCCTATACAGCGCTGGTACTGGTCGGCTTTGGCGTTAGCTATTGGCTTGTACTCCCGCTCACGGTGTTGGTCGGATGGCTTGCTGGCATGGCGATTGAACGAAGTCTGATTCGCCCCATCATGGCTGCGCCCGAATTCACGATTGTGATTGCGACGTTTGCAATTGGATTGATTCTCAAGAGCGCTATTCGACTTTACTGGCAGGACAACCCTTTTGCGCTTGAGACGCCGCTAAATACCGAGCCGCTTCATTTTGCAGGGGTTGTGCTCAATCCTCTTTATCTTTGGGTGGTGTTCTGCACGTTGGTACTGATTGCTTTTCTTGCCTACTTCTTCAAGCACAACCGTTTGGGTAAATCAATGCGGGCGGTTTCGCAAAGCCATGATGCTTCCCGGTTGATGGGTATTGGCGTTGAGCGGGTGCTCATGATTTCGTGGGGCATGTCGGCAGCCATCGGAGCTCTGGGGGGTATTCTTCTCGCACCCATTGTCGGAATTAATCCCGAGATGGGGCATCTTGTCCTAAAAGCGCTGGTAGCCGCTGTGATCGGCGGCTTCAGCTCGCTGCCAGGCGCCTTTGTGGGCGGTATCTTACTTGGCCTGGTTGAAACCTATTCCGGCGCTTTTTTCGGCAGCACACTCAAAAACATCATTCCCTTCGTGCTCCTGGTCATTTTTCTGCTGATCCGGCCCTACGGACTCTTTGGTAAACCCCCTGTCGTGCGGATATGACGCGAAGCGCAACGAAGACCGTTGGCTTTTTATTTACCGGTGTTGCCTTGATGGTCGCGCCATTTATCCTCGGCGCCTATCATAGCTATCTCCTGGGTCTTGCGTTCATCAACATCATCCTCGCTCTTGGGCTTAATCTCCTGACAGGCAATTCAGGGCAGATCTCGCTTTGTCACTCCTCGTTCATGGCGATCGGGTCCTACACCTTCATGTTGCTTAGCAACCTCTTTGGATGGCCCGCGCCACTCGCAGTGGTTGCGGCGGTTGTGCTGTCTTCGTTAGGCGGTTTCATGGTGGGTTATCCCGCCCGTCGATTAAGTGGCATTTATCTGGCTCTGGCAACACTCGCGTTTCTCGCGCTGACCCAAGTCATTATTGAAGAATTTCCTGATCTGACGGGCGGTATCCGGGGGCTCAAACTCGAGCCCATGAACTGGATGGGCCTGCCTTTCGAGACAAAGTATCTAATTTATTTCTCGCTGCTCGCCTCCACTGCATTCAGCATTTACATCGCGCTTCAGATCATGGATAACCGGCTCGGGCGCGCGTTCGATGCCATCCGTACAAGCCCGCAGGCCGCTCAGGCGCTCGGAATCCCAGTCGCGAGCATCAAACTGACCGCCTTCGTGATTTCAGCGGCGTATGCGGGGCTGGCGGGCGCGATGTTATCGATGGTTGTGGGTTTTATCGATCCAGTCGAGTTTGGCGTGTCTGCAGCGCTTCGCCACATCACCTTTATTGTAATCGGTGGGATGGGTAGCGTTGCGGGTTCCATCGCGGGGGCAGTGGCTCTCACCGGGCTTCCCGAGGCCTTACGCCCGGTCAAGGAATATAGCGATCTGGTCTATGCTGCCCTCCTGCTGTTGAGTTTGCTCTTCATGCCCAATGGCCTGGTTGGACTAGTCACGATTTTCAGGCAGGGGAAATAGACCATGCTCGCTATTGAGAAACTGTCGGTGCAGTTCGGCGGCATTCACGCCCTGCGGGATATCAATCTGCGCGTTGCTGCGGGCGAGGTGAGGGGGTTGATTGGTCCGAATGGCGCAGGAAAAACCACCTTGATCAACTGCATCAGTGGCGCGGTAGCGCCGAGCTCCGGGGCGATTCGCCTCGGGGAGGTTGCTGTCGAGCGCTTGCAGCCCCATGTCATCAGCGGGCTAGGCGTGAGCCGATCTTTTCAGCATGTTCAGCTCTTTGGTGAGCGGTCGGTTCGTGACACCGTTCTGGCCGGCATGCACCGGCATATACAGAGCGGGCTGTTTGCGGCGCTTCTCGGCCTGCCCTCCGCCCGGGGCGTGGAGCGAGCCGCTCGCGCGAGGTCGGATGAACTCCTCGAAATCTTTTCGCTTACTGCGCATGCAGATGAGACAGCCAGTGCGTTGCCCTATGGCTTGCTCAAGCGCGTTGACCTAGCCCGCTCGCTTGCTGCGCAGCCCAAGCTGTTACTTCTTGATGAGCCCACGTCGGGCATGTCGGAGGATGAGGCGCTCAAGAGCATTGCGCTGGTGCGAGACATTGCAAAAAAAAACGCAATCACGCTGCTTGTGATCGAGCACAATATGCGCGTCATGATGAAGATCGCTGAGCGCATAACCGTACTGCATCTTGGCCAGGTGATTGCAGAGGGCAGCCCCAGCAGGGTTCAGCAGGACCCGCGTGCGATCGAAGCTTATCTGGGTGAGGAGGTCTCGGATGCTTGAGCTCTCTGCGGTTCGCGCGGGCTATGGGCCTGTGGAGATCCTCCACGGTTTATCACTCAGCATCCCCTCGGGTCAGATCATTGGTTTGCTTGGCGCCAATGGCTCGGGTAAGACCACATTGATGCGATCTGTGTCGGGGCTGGTCAAAAAGGTCTCAGGGAAAATCAGCTTCAAGGGGCAAAACATTGTTGGCGAGTTGCCACAAGACATTGCCCAGCGCGGTCTGTCGCAAGTGCCACAAGGTCGTTTGTTGTTTTCAGAAATGACGGTTTTTGAAAATCTTGAAATGGGTGCGTTATTGCTCAAGGATGCAAGCCGGTTCGGCACCCAACTTGCCCTAGTTGAAAATTTGTTCCCCATTCTGCGCGAGCGGAGTGGACAGCTTGCCGGACTGTTGTCAGGCGGTGAACAACAAATGCTGGCCATCGGACGAGCATTGATGGGCGAGCCCAGCATGATGCTCCTCGACGAACCTTCGATTGGGTTGGCACCCAAGATTTTCGATCAAATCCTCGATACCGTTCGAACCATCAACCGGGAGAGCGGTATGACCATCTTCATCGCTGAACAAAATGTCCGCAAGATTCTTGCGCTTGTCGACTATGCGTATGTTCTGGAAGCAGGCTCAATTCACGTCGCAGGACCACCGAGTGAACTGATGCAGGACTCTCGAATTCAACAGGCTTATCTAGGTATTTGAACCTTATCTTATCTCTGGAGGCTCGCTCTTGAAACTCATCGACATCCACTCACACTGGGGGACCGAGCGCGGGTATGTGCTGCGTACCGCGGGTGAACTCGCGCAGCAGAAAAAAACCTGGAATTCCGAGGTGCGCTATCACACCGATCAGGAGATGGCCGACTATTTTCGTGCCACAGAGGCCAAGGTCATTCTTGATTTTGGTTTTACCAAATACGCTCCGATGGATGAGGTGATCCCCCTACACGACTACGCCCTGAATACCACGCGGCAACACGCCGATGTGATTCTGGGCAACTGGTTTCACCTCGACCCAATCCTCCACAAAGAAGCCGGGCTTGCAGAATTGCGTCGCTGCATTGACAAGCGCGTGGGCTTTGTCGGGTTTGCGGTCAATGGTTCTGGATCGGTGCCGGCTAGCGACCCCTCCTATGACCCCTTCTATAAGCTTTGTATCGACGCAAATATTCCTACCCTGATTTTTGTTGGAACTACCGGGCTGGGCGCGGGTATGCCTGGCGGAATGGGCATTCTTCTAGACAGTTGTCATCCGAGGCACCTCGATTTTGTCGCCGCCCGCTATCCTGACCTCAGGATTGTTGCAGCGCGCCCGGGTTGGCCATGGCAAACCGAAACCATTGCTGTGCTCATGCACAAGCGAAATATCTATTACGAACTTCACGGCTGGTCGCCAAAATATTTCGCGCCCGACCTCAAACACGACATTTCCCGACGGCTCAAAGACCGCATCATGTTTGGGGGCGACTATCCGCTCTACACCTACGAGAGGCTGGTTTCCGAATGGCGTAGCGAGGGCTATAGCGAGCAGATTCTGCAAAAAGTTTTCGTCGACAATGCAAGGAAGTTTTTTAGTGATATGGGGGCTTCGTGGATCTAAATCTTCGCGACAAGGTGGCGCTCGTTGGCGGAGCGAGCATGGGAATTGGCTTGGGGATTGCCAATCGGCTCGCGCAGGAGGGCGCGCATCTTATGATCTTTGCGCGGCGCGAGCCCGCGCTAAAAGCGGCTGCGGAGAGCCTTCGTGAGCGTCACGGGGTCGAGGTTGAATGGTGCACGGCCGATATTCGCGATCGCGATGATAGCCCCCGAATCGTCGGGAAGGCAGTGGAGCGCTTTGGTCGCCTCGATATCCTTGTCAACAATGATGGCGCGCCTCCCCTGGGAGACATCGAGAGCTTTGATGACACAGTCTGGCAGAAAGCGGTCGAGCAAAATCTTTTTAGTGTCATTCGCATGGTTCGGGCGGCGCTTCCACACTTGAAGGCGCAGGGCGGGAGCATTCTGAATATTTCTGCGATTTCAGCCATTCAGCCCATCGCGGGGTTTGGCCTTTCGGTAGCGACCTGGTCGGGCTTGATCGGCTACGCGAAAACCCTGTCGCTCGAGCTTGCGCGGCATGGCATCAATGTCAACACTATTTGCCCAGGCTACATCAACACAACAAGGCTGGAGAAAGTGTTCTCAGCGGGTGGGCAGGACCCGGTGGAAACGCGAGCCAAGCTCGAAGCCGAAGTGCCCATGGGACGGATTGGCTCGGTCGACGACATCGCCAACATGGTAGCCCTGCTGGTGTCGCCGGCGGGGGCCTATGTAACTGGTTGCAGCATTCCGATTGACGGTGGTTTGTTCAAAGCATTGAGGTGAGCAATGACCCAATTCAAGACCCGGCTAACCGAACCACTCAAGCGCCATTTTGAGGCCGAGGGCACTTGGCGTAACCAAACCTTCTATCAGCATCTTGAGGGCATGGCAAAAGACCGGCCTAACAAACCAGTGCTGATCGAGCAGTCGCGACAGATCACCTATGCAGAGCTCAAACACAAGGTCGACTGTTGCGCTGCCTGGTTCAAGTCCCTTGGAATTGGCGCCGGTGATGTCGTGACAATCCAGTTCCCCAACCGCTATGAATTTGCAGTGGTGTTTTTCTCGCTCGAGCTTGTTGGGGCTGTTGCCAACACCATCAGCCCGGATTTCCGTCGTCGAGAGGTGGAATACATCATCCGTTTCTCGGGGAGCAAGGCCTATGTTTGTGCCGACAGTTTCAAGGGCTTTGACTATGTCGACATGATCCAGTCGATGCGCGATGAGCTCGATTGCCTGGAGCTTGTGATTGTGTCGGGGGGAAGCAGTCGAGTGGGATGCCTGTCTCTGTCAGACGGACTCGCAGGCGCGCAGCCAATTAGTGTTTCCGACCGTGTGCATATGGACCCCAATGCGGTCATGCGGATGGCCTTCACCTCTGGGACCACGGGTGACCCAAAAGGGGTGATGCACAGCTTCAACACCACGCTTTATGCCGCTGAGTTAGTCAACACGGAGATGGGTGTTACCGACAAGGAGATTTTTCTAATCTGGTTGCCACTTGGCCTCAACTGGGGTTATCTCACCATCGTGCAGACAGTCATGAGTGGGTCGACCTCGGTATTGATGGAGCGCTTCAACCCTGAAGAAGCGTTGAAGTGGATCGAGCGCTATCGGGTGAGCTTCATTCCGACGGCGCCCGCCTCGCTGGTGTCAATCATGAACGTGCCCAACTTCAAGCGCTACGACTGCTCATCGCTTCGTGTGGTGGTGACAGGCGGCGCTTCAGCCGCGATCGAAACGATTCAGGACTACCAGAAAAGCATGAGCGGCCACCTGCTTGAGCTCTACGGCATGCTGGAGACGGGTTTCCACGCGTTCACCCGCTTCACCGACGACCCTGAGAAGGTCAATGGTACGATTGGCCGCGTGGTCGGAAAGATGGGGCTCCGTATCATCGACGAAGACGGTAAAGACGTAGCGCATGGCGAAGTGGGCGAGATAGCTGCCTACGGCGCGTCTGTCCATCTGGGCTATTACAACAACTCCCAAGCCAACACCGAGCTTTTTACGGCCGATGACTGGTTTCGCTCTGGCGATTTGGCCCGCTATGTGGATTCCGATGGCAACGTAATGATCGTCGGGCGCCGAAAGGAAATCATCAATCGCGGTGGCAAGAAGTTTTTCCCCAGGGAGGTTGAAGAGATTCTCTACACCCATCCCGCGATCGTGCATCCCGCTATGGTGGGAGTGGCCGACAAGCGACTTGGTGAGAAAAATTGTCTTGCGGTGGTGCTCAAACCCGGCGCGAGCCTCACGCTAGATGATGCGGTGGCCTACCTGAAAGGTCAGGTCGCTGACTACAAGCTGCCAGAGATTCTTCAGATTGTTGATGATTTGCCGTTTACGCCAACCGGAAAAATCCGCCGCCATGTATTGGTGAACCAGATGCTCGAAAGGCTCGGAATAAGGCCATGAGGGATGAAAACAGACGGTAAGTAAGCGCTTTATTCCCCGGCGTGACTGGGAAATGGGTCGAGGAACTATTTCCCTTTTTAAGCTTTAATGGCTCGAGCCAGTATTGTTGATCCATATGCCATTAAAGGACTCTGCGAAGCGCAGACTCAACTATTTCGGGCGGCTGCCAACGTTATGTGCCCCTATCTGGAGAGCCTGGTGTAATGACACGCAATACTGCAGCGTCTGTACGTACGCGACTGCTTGACAAGGCGAGTACCTAGCCGGAGCAATCCGGTGGCCTGTGGATCAGCGGTAGCTGAGGGTTTGCCAGATGTGTTTGCCAGCGGATAAGCATCCACTGCTTGGGCTTGCATCACAAGCGTCAAAGTGCATCCATACGGTCGTGTAGGTCTCGAACGACCGCAATGCCGTAGTCGGTCACTCGCAAGTAGATCATGTGTCGCTCAACACGCCACCGGCGAAAGCCAGGGTGGGTGTGTTCCTAGCTCGGCGCTGTTTTGGGGGAGTCAGCCAACTCGGCAAACGCAGTCGTCAGGAA
>Ga0214917_10002850_pt1 | contig 20650 bp, 17 predicted proteins | sample LL_1208_BB_MetaG_FD_177983 | JGI IMG/M metagenome (GOLD analysis project Ga0214917, IMG submission 177983) | Freshwater microbial communities from Lake Lanier, Atlanta, Georgia, United States - LL_1208_BB | ecosystem: Environmental > Aquatic > Freshwater > Lake | place: USA: Georgia | collected...
GTGTCAGCAATAGCCTTTTGATGCGCAGCACCTTTATATGCAAAATCCTTAATGGCAGCAGATGACTCCCACAATGAAAAAGTACCTTGCAGTCCAATAGGTGCTTCACCAATTCCAATTGCAGCCACTAACCCTGGCGCTGACTTAAGTGAAATCGTTACTGGAGGAACTGAACTCCAGAATCTAAAGTTTTGGTGCCATTTAATCCGGGCACGCGTTATTGCTGCAACTGGACCTGTCCAATCCTTTACCGATGCAACAAAGGGTTCTTTGCCAGCCCACTTTCCATGGGATGAAATGGGCTCAAGAACTGCGCGAAACTCATCAACACTGTTTTTGCGCCAACGCTTCACAATCATTGATTGATCAAAAGCATCAAGGTCATTTACTTGTGCAACTAAACCCCACCGCAATGAATTCGCATCTGCTGGGGTGAAAGTCTCACCTTTACCAGTGCCTAGGGATTTATAGAAGCCAACATTGGCAGAGCTTCGTAAGGCAAACCGATCTAGAGCCATTGCAAGTAGTGCGAAAGGGATGGAACTAGGTTTGATTGTCCAGAAGTATGCAACGATCATTATTCGCCAACAATCATTGGCGTCGCACCTGTGCACTCAATTAATTCTGCATAACTAGTTGGATAAACGGCGTGGGGGTGGCCAGCAGCTGCCCACACAACCTCGTAATCATTGAGCGCTTGATCAATAAGAATTTTTGCGGGTGAGACCCAGCCGATGGGAGCAACCCCACCAATTGAAAACCCTGATTTTTCCTTAACGTAATCTGCATCAACACGGCCAAGCTTTTCAATACCGAGATTCTTAGCAACTAAATCTGTATCAACGCGGTGACGTCCGCTGGTAATAATCAATAGCGGTGACTCATCTGGAAGTTTAAAGATAAGCGATGAAGCGATCTGTCCGACCTCAATGCCAAGTGCCGTTGCAGCTTCTTGCGCAGTGCGGGCGCTATCTGAAAGTACGTGGACTTCACCTTCAAGTCCATGCTCGTGCAAAGCGGCAAGTACCCGCTTAACAGCAGCTTTTTCCTTTACGCCTTCCACCTTCCTAGATTATCGAACTATTGAAGTACTCTCAGCATGATATGACTACTGATTTATATGCGCTGGGCATGAGAGCGCGAAATGCTGTGTGGGCTTGCTTTTTCTTTTTGGGATTCTTGGGTCTTGCTTGGATTCCACGTATTCCTGAAATCAAGGATGCACTTAACTTAAGTGATGGTCAGTTCGGTCTTGTGCTCCTTGCAAGCACCGTGGGATCAATTCCAGGGGCGCAACTAGCAGGACGTGTAGTCCACATGTATTCATCAAAGTTAGTTGTTCGAATTTCAGGAGTCTTGCTTCCAGTAGGTGTCTTTGTGATTGGTCTAGCTGACAACGTTCAGATTTTGCTTCTTGGATTGTTTATCACTGGCTTTAATGTCGCATTTATGGATATTGCAATTAATGGCCAAGCAGTTGAAATTGAAAAACATACTAAAGGTCGCTGGATGTCTAGTTTCCATGGACTGTGGAGTATCGGGGCATTTGCTGCCACCTTAGTCGGGGGATTGGTTGCAAACTTTGTTTCTCCGCGCGATAACTTAATTGCTATTGCAATCTTTGGCTTGATTGTTTATCAATTTATTGCCCATTATCTACTTCCAGCCGAACATGATGGTCACCTAGGTGAACCCGGTGAAGGAGATGCTGGGAAGGTGTCACTGTTTGGAAAAGAGTCCCTAATTTTGTGGGCACTTGGTATCGGATTGATGTGTTCCTTGATTCCAGAAGGCGGTGCATATGAATGGAGCGGCATCCTTTTGCAGGACCATATGGGAATCGGCAAGGGCTTAAATGCTGCAGCTGCAACAACTTTTTCTTTGGCCATGATCGCAAGTCGCTTGTTAGGTGATCGTGCCTTTGAAAAGTGGGGGCATGTAAACACAGTTAAATACGGTGGATATTTTGGTGGCGGATTATGGGGAATAGGTTTATTTGTTGGAATGTCGATCTCTGATTCTCATCCAACAGCAGGATTAATCATTGTCTGCTTAGGCTTTGGTGCAGCTGGTTTTGGAATGGGGCCATTTTTCCCAGCATTTAACTTGGCAGCAGCATCTATTCCGGGAATCGCACCATCAGTTGGTTTAGCTCGGGTTGGATTAATTGCTATTGCTGCCTACTTCGGCGGACCAACGATTATTGGCTTGATCGCAGAAGTTACTTCATTGCCGGTGGCATTTGCCTTCCCGGTGCTGCTCTATATGGTGGTTGGTCTTCAATCAAAATACATCACAGTGCGAGCGCTTAAGCAATAAACCAAGTTTCTACAAGTGTTAAGAGCGCAATCGCATAGAGCAAGAATGCAAAACCCTTTTTCAGTATTGCAGGATTAACTTGACCACTCTTAATTGAGGCCATACGAGCAACCAAGACCGCTGAGATCGCCATAGCAATTGGCACAGTCCATGTGACCTCTGACCAACTTTGGTAATGTCCAAAAAATGCGGTGATTGAGTTGATCGCAATGATTGCAAGTGATGTTCCTGCAGCTTTTCCTTGCGGCACTTTAAAGAAGAGAACAAGAATGGGAATTGCAAGAAAGCCGCCACCGATTCCAAATAACCCAGTCATCGTTCCGATAGCTAACGAGATGACAACTAGCCATAAGAAGGGAACCTTCTTTTCAGTGCCAGCTATTGGTTTGATCAACATAGATGTTCCTGCAATTAGCAGTACCAATGAAAAACCTGTTGTTATGACTGAATCACTTAAACGATGGGCAATGATTGAAAAACCAAGATTGGTAACAAGACCCAAAGCCCAGATAATGCCAGCTTCCCTAAACAAAACCTCTTTTGTTTTTATTTTTGGAAGTACCCCTGAAATTGCAGCCGATAGAACTACCGCCAACGCGGCAGTTGTTGCTGCTTGGGGAGTGAAATCAAAGATGTAGAGAAGGATCGGGACTGAAAGCATCGCCCCGCCGGCACCGATGAATCCAAGGACCGCCCCGATAAAGGCACCTGCCAGTAACCCGCCAACGATTTCCATGTGACAAGTGTGGGGCACCCAGCCCCCTTGGCTGCCTAGGCTCAACACGCTCACGGGCTTGCTATTTGTCGGTGGCAGGGGCTATTTTTCGAACATCTGTTCGAATACCCACAGCCTTGAAAGGTAGCCTTAAAAATGTCAGCCAGCCAGGTTAACTCCGCCCTTGATGTGACTATCGATGGGGCAACAACTCCTATTGAGTTCACCTATAAGGGAAAACGCTTTCGCATTCATGCCGTCTTATCTAGATGGTGTGAAGCAGGTGGCTGGTGGAATCGCATTAGCGATGGCAAGTATCGCCCTGATGATCAGGCACGTGCGCTGTGGCGGGTAGAGGCGGCCCCTATCGGCGCGCTCACAACCTTTGAACTAGAACGTGATGAAGTAACAGGTCAGTGGATTATTCGTAACGTATGAGTTTTATTCACCTCAATGTTGCCAGTGGCTACTCATTGAAATACGGAACAACACAACCTAGCGATTTAGTACAGCGCGCAGCAGAGTTTGAAATGCCAGCGCTAGCACTAACAGATCGTGATGGGTTAGCTGGTGCTATCCGTTTTACGCAAAGCTGTGTTGATTACGGGATCGCACCGATCATTGGTGTTAATTGTGCCATTGACCTAGGAGAGACAAAGGGTCGCATCACCTTGCTGGCACATAGTGATGGGGGGTGGCGCTCGCTATGCAGGTTAATGACATCGCTGACAATGACAAGTGATACCCGTGTTCCGGTTTTGACCTTAGATTTCTTACAACAGTTCAGTCAATACAGCACCAATGTCTATGCGATGCATGGGCCTGAATCACCCATTAGCAGCGCTATCCAAAACCATCGCTTTGATCAAGCACTTTCTATCTTTAATCAAACCCGCGACCTATTTGCCAATAATGCAATTGAATGTGTTTCACATTTAGTGGCAGGTCGTGGCCCGCGATCTACTGAGCATGCTGCTAGGTCCTTAATCTTTGCTAGAGATAATGATTTAGAGGCTGTTATTACCAACGCTGTGCGGATGAAGGATCGCACCGATGGGCCAGTTGCAGATGTCCTAGATTGCGTGCGACAGCTAGTTCCGCTGCATGATCGCCATATAGAACGCCGTAACGCTGAAGGCTTTTTAAAATCTAGCGATGAAATGATTTCATTGGCAGCAGAAATCGCGCGAGCTGCAGGGGAGCGCACACCACGAGCATTGCTAAAGACAACTCGTGAATGGGCAGAGCGCTGCTTGTTATCGCCCCAGCGAGATATTGGATTAGGAGCTGCCCACCTGCCAGAACCCCATGTTGTGGGGGTAAATACGGCCCAAGAAATGCGCACATTGCTGCGCAGTCGAAGCGAGGCCGGAATCAACTGGCGCTACAACAGCAGCGATCAAATCAGTAAAGCCCGTGCACGTTTAGATGATGAGTTAGCAACAGTTGCAACACTTGGATTTGAATCATATTTTCTAACAGTTGCAGATATTGCAGACATGGCACGTAATGCCGGTATTCGAGTTGCAGCTCGTGGCAGCGGTGCAGGCTCATTGATCTGTCATCTGCTTGGTATTTCAGGGGTTGAACCCATGCAGCATGGCTTGTTAATGGAGCGCTTTTGTTCACCGCTGCGTCGTGCTCTGCCTGATATTGATATCGATGTTGAATCTGCGCGCAGGTTAGAAATCTATGACATGGTCTTTAAGCGCTATGGCGATAGCAATTGGGCTTCACCTACTAATCAGTCACGATGCGCAGTTGTTTCAATGGTTGATACCTATCGCGCCCGCCATGCAATCCGTGATGCAGGAGCTGCCCTTGGCTTGCCAGGCATGGAGATAGATATGTTGGCAAAATCAATGCCACATGTGCGTGCGCGCAATATCGCAAAGACCCTTGAATCACTGCCAGAGCTTCGCCGTCTTAATACTTCTGCGCCATTAATGGCGGCAACAATTGAGATGGCACAGCGCCTAGATGGTTTGCCCAGACACCTTGCGATGCATCCATGTGCCATTGTTTTATCAGATGGTGGTTTTCTAGATCGCGCGCCGCTAATGAGTAGCGCCGGTGGATATCCCATGGTTGCCTTCGACAAAGATGATGTTGAAGCGGTGGGTTTGTTAAAGCTAGATGTGCTGGGTGTTCGGATGCAATCAGCAATTGCTTACTCAATGAAAGAAATTGAACGGGTCCACGAAGAAAAAATTGATATTGATGCTGTGCCACTAGATGACACAGCCACCTATGAATTAATTCAATCCACCAAGACCCTTGGCATCTTTCAGGTGGAAAGCCCGGGACAGCGCGAACTAGTAGGAAAGCTTGCTCCTAAAAACTTCACCGATTTAATTATTGATATTTCACTGTTTCGGCCAGGGCCAGTTAAAAGCGACATGATCACGCCATTTCTTAAAGCCCGTCACGGTTGGAGTTCTGCACAGATAATTCACCCTGATTTATATGAGATTTTGGCCCACACCGAAGGCGTTGTTGTCTTCCATGAACAAGTTATCCAGATCATTGCAACGATGACAGGGGTTTCATTGGCAACGGCTGATGAAAAGCGCAGATCCTTAGGCGAGCGAGTTGGCCAACAAGAGGTTTGTGATTGGTTCTTTCCAGCTGCAACGGCGAAAGGGTATGAACTACCGATTATCAATCAGATCTGGGATGTGTTGCGCGCTTTTGCATCCTTTGGTTTTTGCAAAGCACATGCTGCAGCTTTCGCACTTCCCACATATCAATCGGCTTGGCTTAAAACGCATTACCCAGCAGCATTTCTTGCAGGCGTCCTCACTCATGATCCTGGGATGTATCCCAAGCGTTTAATTGTGGATGAGGTCAGACAAATGGGAATTGCAATTGCACCCCTTGATGTCAACGCATCTGATTCGGTCTATCGGGTTGAAGATCATGGCAATGCAATTCGTATTGCCTTATCAACTGTTGCTGGAATTAGCGATGGGGAGGTGCAATCAATTATTGCTGGCCGTCCCTATATCGACCTGAACGATTTTGTGCGCAGATCAGGATCTAGTATCCCAGTTACAGAAAGCATGATCTTGACCGGCGCGTTTGATTCATTGCATATCGATGTTAATCGCAGGGATCTGCTGCTGCATTTTTCTGATCTACAAAAATCACCAAGTGCGGCCGTATCTGGCGCGCAGATGAACTTAGGCTTTGATCCGCCAGCGTTGGTTAGTAGTGGATTGCCGGCAATGAGTGCGGCAGAGAGTGTGAAGTATGAAGTTGATCGACTAGGCATTGATATGTCCCGTCACATGATTGAGTTTTATGGCGACTTCCTTAATGCAATTGGAGCGGTTAGATCTAGTGATTTGTTAAAGCAACGATCTCAATCATCGGTATTAGTTGCTGGTATCAAGGTTGCGATGCAAACACCACCGGTGCGCTCTGGTAAGCGTGTCATCTTCGTAACGTTAGATGATGGATATGGGCTGAGTGATTCCACATTTTTCACCGATGTTCAGGGCGAATACGCCAATGTTTTGTATTCAACATCGCTGCTACTTGTACGGGGCATAACCCGCAGAACTGGGGCCAGGGGAATATCCATAAGAGCCACTGGGGCATGGGATTTACGTGCTGCCTACGAAAGTTGGAGCACCAAACAAAGTACGCTCGCAATATGACAACGGAAAGTGCGCCAACACAGGCAACGATTCTGCATGTCGATATGGATGCATTCTTTGCCTCAGTTGCTGAAAAAGATAACCCAGAGTTAAAAGGCAAGGCTGTCGTTATCGGCATGGGCACCCGCGGAGTTGTCTCTGCTGCCAACTATGAAGCACGTAAATTTGGAATTCACTCTGCAATGCCGGTGGGACAAGCACGCCGGTTAGCACCACATGCGATCTTTCTACCTGTTGATATGGCCCGCTATCAAGAGGTCTCTGGCCACATCATGGAGATCTTTGAAAGCTTCACACCCAATGTTGAACCAGTCTCTGTTGATGAAGCATTTCTAGATGTGACAGGTGCCAAGAAATTGCTGGGCACAGGACGTGAGATTGCAACGGCAATTCGTGCAAGGGTAGAGGCACAAGAAGGTATTACCTGCTCTGTTGGTATCGCACCTTCTAAGTTCATTGCAAAGCTTGCCTCCACTCATTGCAAACCAAATGGAATGCTAGAAATTACTAGCGATCGAATTCTTGAGTTTTTGCATCCACTACCAATTTCTGCGATGTGGGGAGTGGGTCCAAAGACTGCAGAGGTGCTGGAACGCTTAGGACTTCGCACAATTGAAGATATTGCAAAACTGCCTCGCACAACTTTGATTCGAGCAGTTGGGGAGGCAGCTGGTGCTAACTTGCATGAACTTGCCTGGGGCCGGGATTACCGAGATGTTGCCCCGCAAGATGCCGAAAAAAGCATTAGCGCAGCAGAAACTTTCCCAACTGATTTAGATAACCCGGAAGAGATTCTGCGTGAGTATTTGCGGTTGTGCGAGCGCGCCGCATCACGCCTGCGAGATAAAGGATTGTTTGCAAAGACGATCAGCATCAAGGTGAGGTTTGGTGATTTTTCAACGATCAATCGCTCAAAAACTTTGCCATTGCCGATTGATAGCACCCACGATGTCTATGAAGTCGTGAAGGGTTTATACGAAGCGCTGCGTATTGAAAGAGCACGCCTTCGGTTAGTCGGCGTTTCCCTTGAAAACCTCAGCGAGGGTGCACCTGTTCAGATGATTCTGGGCGAGCGGGAAAAGGGCTGGCGCGAGGCGGAAGGGGCAATGGATAAAGCCCGTGAGCGTTTTGGCGATGGCTCTGTCAGACCTGCACGTTTGATCAAACCTTCCGCAGAAGATGCTGAAGAGTAGATAAAAGAAGTAGCGGGCTTAGGAAATCTGTTCTATTGTGCGCTTATGGAACTTTCAGATCGCGAAAAGCGCTTACTTGATGAGATGGAGGCTGCCCTCTTAACTGAGGATCCACGCCTTGTTTCTGCGCTATCTGCAGGTCCTGCTTCTCCTAACCGCAAGCGCATCATGATCGCTGCGGGGCTAGTTTTTTTGGGTCTTGTCACATTATTTGGTGGCCTAGTTTCAAAGGTAACTCCGGTTGGAATCCTCGGATTTCTGATTGCACTTAGTGGAGTAATCAGCGCGATTTCTAGCTTTACCCCTGGCATCGGCAAAAAGGCAGCTAAGAAGCCACGCTCACGCTCATCACTTAGTGAGCGCATGGAAAAGCGCTGGGACAACAGAGGTCAAGAGGATTAATTCGTAGGTAAGTCACGCTCAAGCCCCTCCATGTGAGGGGCTTTTTTCATGCCCTCAGGGTGGGGAGAGGTGGGGCGCAAATGGGTAAAAAGTGGGAAAAGGTGGTTGAAAAAGGGGAAAAGTGGAGTAAAGTGGGGAATTAAGCGGGCACGGAAGTCCGCAGCGAACCTGGGGAAGGGGGCGCTGAAAATGTTTCTAGGCACCCACGAGCCACGTCTTGATGACAAAGGTCGCTTGATCCTTCCCGCAAAATTCCGCGAAGAGTTAGCTGCAGGTTTAGTTATTACTAAAGGACAAGAACGTTGTCTCTATGTTTTTCCATCGAATGAATTTTCAGTAATTACAGAGACGCTAAAACAAGCGCCAGTCACTGCAAAATCAGCACGTGATTACAGCCGTGTGATGTTTGCTGGCGCACACGATGAAATTCCTGATCGCCAAGGTCGCGTAACAATTCCACAATCACTTCGCACATATGCAGGATTAGAAAAAGAGTGCGTTGTTATTGGTGCAAACACTCGCGTTGAAATTTGGGACGCAACTTCTTGGAATGAATATTTAGCAGATCGTGAAAAGAGCTTCGCTGATGTTTCAGAGGAGGTCTTTCCAGGTTTGTTCTAACTCTCATTTGTGGCCACTGCCGACCCTTCGAACGCAGCGACACCCCTTCCCCGGTGCCGTTGCTAAACCAAGATCCGTCGGCCGGCAGTGACCAGAGGTGAGAGTTAAAAAGTTAGTTCTATCTATAGCTGAAAGGGGGAAGAGATGACTAGTACGACAGAGCATGTATCTGTAATGCGTGATCGTTGCGTCGATCTTTTGTCTCCGGCCATAGCCGCATCTACTAGCCCTGTAATTGTTGATGCAACCTTGGGCCTTGGTGGTCACACAGAAGCTTTGCTCCAAAAGTTCCCACACCTGACAGTTATTGGTATTGATCGCGACCTGGATGCAATTGCAAAGGCAACAACCCGCCTTGCACCATTTGCTGATCGCTTAAAGACAGCACATTCAACTTTTGATGGCATTGCAAATGTTGTCGCAGGATTTGGATATAAGCACATCGATGGCGCTTTGTTTGATCTAGGTGTTTCTTCTATGCAACTTGATCAACAAGAGCGCGGATTTTCTTATTCACAGGATGCACCACTTGATATGCGTATGGATCGCACGCAGTCACTAACTGCGGGGGAGATCATCAATACTTACGAGCCAGGCCAATTGGTTCGAATCCTTCGCACATATGGTGAAGAGAAGTTTGCAACCCGCATCGTTGAATCCATTGTGAAACAACGAGCAATTGCCCCAATGAATTCAACAATTCAGCTAGCAGAGATGGTTAAAGAGGCTATTCCGGCAGCAACTCGTCGTACTGGTGGCAATCCTGCAAAGCGCACGTTCCAGGCACTTCGCATTGAAACAAATGATGAATTGGGCACGATAACTCGCGCATTACCTGCAGCCCTAGAACTTCTAAATGTTGGCGCTCGATTAGTTGTTATGTCATTTCAGTCCTTAGAAGACCGCATTGTGAAGCAGCTATTTGTTGCCTCCACAACTTCTGGTACTCCTCGCAATCTGCCTTTCGAGCTTCCAGAGTATGCGGCCAAGTTTTCGATGATTACCCGCGGCAGTGAAACACCAACAGATGCTGAACTTGCTGAGAACTCACGTGCTCAATCTGTTCGTCTTCGCGCGATTGAAAGGGTGGCTGCGTAATGGCAATGACCGCCTTTGCTCCTGCGATTACTCGCTCAAAAGAAATTTTCGCTGAAAAGTCATCACAAGTTGTTCTCAAGCTTGTGCCAGATGTATCAAGCGGAAAGCAGGCAGATCGAAAGTTCTTTGCAACATTTGTAACTGTTGTTGGCGTTATTGGTCTCATGTTCCTTCTCCTGATCAATACCTTGCTGGCACAAGATGCATTTGAACTTACTAGCTTGAAGCTTGAGGCCAAGCTAGTAAGTGATGAGCGCGAAGCAATCGCACGACAGATGGACAAGTTATCTTCCCCAGATGCACTTGCGAGAGCTGCTACCGAACTTGGCATGAAACCTTCAGAGAATCCAACCTTCTTGTCTCTCGACAAGCCTGTTATAGAGACGCCGGTAAAAAATGGGTAACTTTTCCTTAACGCATAACAGAATCAGAGCCCTTATTTTTATGATGGCTGTGATCATGTTTTTGTTTGGGCTGCGTCTAGTGCAAGTTCAGGCGTTACAAGCGAACAATTATCGTGAACGCGCTGTGAATGAGATGGAAAAGGTCAAGACACTTCAAGCCCCACGCGGTGACATCACCGACATAAATGGTGTGCCATTTGCACGCAGCGTGGCAGCAACAAGCATTGTTGTGGATCAGACCCAGATCCTAAATCCAGCCAAAGTTGCCGCTTTTGTTGCACCAATTCTCGATATGAGCGTTTCTGATGTGCAAACAGCGCTGACAGGTACGCGTAAATGGAGCATGGTTGCCCAGAATGCAAAGCCAGCCACTTGGTTAAAGCTCACAAGTGCTATTGATCAGTACAACTCTAAGTTACCTGGGATGAGTCCAGAGCGCATCATTGGCTTCCTCCCTGAGCGCAGTTACATCCGCGAGTATCCATCTGGTTCACTCATTGCATCACTTATTGGCTTTGTTAATCATGATGGAGTCGGTGCAACTGGCCTTGAATCAAGCATGAACTCAACGATCTCTGGCAAGCAAGGTAAGTACTCATATGCCAATGGTTATAAGGCTGAGATTCCTGGCTCACAATCTGAAATCATTCCGGCACAAGCAGGAACATCTATTCGCCTAACAGTTGACCGCGATATTCAGTGGGTGGCATCTAAGGCAATTGCAGATGTAGTCAAATCTACTCGGGCGCTAAGTGGCACAGTAATTGTTATGGATCCAAAGACTGGCCAAGTTTTGGCTCATGCTACGGCTCCTACTTTTGATCCAAACAACACTTCAAAGGTCTCATTGGTAGCAATGCGCAATCCGTCAGTTCAAGATGTTTACGAACCTGGTTCAACCGGCAAGGTAATGACACTTGCTGCAGCATTAGAGGAAAAGAAAGTTACTCCAGAAACAGTTCTAACTATTCCTTATGCATTAAAGCGATCTACAAAAGTTTTCCATGATCATGAGCCACATCCAACTCAACGCTTAACAACAGCTGGAGTTTTGGCAGTTTCAAGTAACACAGGCTCAATCAAAGTCGGTGAAATGCTTTCAAATGACCAGCTCTACGATTATTTAACAAAATTTGGAATCGGTACAAAAACTGGTTCCGGCCTACCCGGAGAGTCTCGAGGAATTCTGAGGAAAGTCTCTGATTGGTCTGGAACAACTGCCCCAACTGTCGCTTTCGGACAGGGCTACTCACTGACTGCGATGCAAGCAACCAGCGTCTTTGCAACTATCGCAAATGATGGCGTTCGCGTCTCACCAACTGTTATTGCAGGTAGTAGCGATGCAAGTGGTAACTACACACCTTCTGCCACCCGTGAGAGTGTTCGTGTGATTAGCGCAGATACCGCAGCAAAAATGCGTTTAATGATGGAAAGCGTAGTTTCTTCAAATGGAACAGCACCTTCTGCGGCAATTCCTGGCTACCGAGTAGCTGGAAAAACAGGAACTGCCCAACGCATCGATGACACCTGTGGTTGCTACCGCGGATACACCGCATCTTTCATTGGCTTTGCACCAGCTGATAATCCAGCCTACGTTATTTCAGTAACTATCCAAGATCCAAAGGGAATGCACTGGGGCGGCTACCTTGGCGGTCCAGTATTTAAAAAGGTTATGTCCTTTGTCTTGCAGTCAAAGGGAATTGCCCCAACTGGCACAAAAGTAGTTCCAATCCCATTAACTGAAAAGCAGCTTCTTGCTGAAAGAAAGTTAATTGCAGATAAGAAGGCCGCAAGTGTCAAGACCAATTGAGGAGTTCAAGAGAACCGTTGAATCGGTAGCTGCAATCGCTAATGCGACTTTGGTAGGGGATGCCACAACTGTTATCAGAGGCTTGACACTTTCTAGCAAGGATGTCCAAGAAGGTGATTTGTTTATCGCACTTCCTGGAGAAAAAGTACATGGTGCAGATTTTGCTAAAGATGCAATTGCCCAAGGCGCAGTAGCCGTTCTAACAGATGCAGAAGGTGCCTCAAAGATTCAAGGTGTGCCGGTAATTGTTAGCCCACATCCACGTCGGGCAGCAGGTGTGATCAGCGCTTGGTTCTATAGCGAGCCAATGCGAGATTTGTATAGCGTCGGTGTGACTGGGACAAACGGCAAAACAACTGTTACTACCTTGTTGCATCAGATCATGTCTGCAGCAGGACGTGAGAGTGGCTTGATCGGCACAGTTGAAACCCGTATCGGTAGTGAAACTCTGGCAAGCAAGCGCACAACCCCTGAGAGCAGTGATTTACAAGCACTATCTGCTGTTATGCGTGAGCGTCATATGCGCAACCTCGTAATGGAGGTTTCAAGCCATGCGATTGCACTTGAACGCATTAGAGGTAGTCACTTTGCAGTTGTTGCCTTTACAAACCTTTCCCAGGATCATTTAGATTTCCATAAAACAATGGATAATTACTTTGCTGCAAAAGCAAAGTTGTTCACCTTTGAGTTTGCAGATTTGGCTGTAATCAACATCGATGACGAGCACGGAGTGCGCCTTGCTGCCGAAACTGAGCTTCCGGTGATGAGCGTTTCTCGCCATGACCAAAGCGCTACCTGGCATTACGTATCAATAGCACCTGATTACTCCGGTGCCCATGTTGCAATTCGTGGCAGCGGCGGAATACTAATTGAAGGCAAAGTCCAACTACATGGTGGCTATAACTATGACAATCTTTTAATGGCAGTTGCTATTGCCAATGAGAGCGGAATTGATCCCATTGATATTGCAGCGATACTGCCTCATCTGACGGGGGCAGCAGGTCGACTTGAATCTGTGCGACTTGGTCAAAACTTCACAGCGTTAGTCGATTATGCACACTCACCTGATGCAGTTACTCGCGTGCTAGAAACTGCCCATGAAATTACAGATGGACGAGTCATTGCAGTCCTTGGCTGCGGCGGCGATCGCGATACATCAAAGCGAGCGTTAATGGGTAAGGCCTTACAAGATGGGGCAGATGTTGCAATCTTTACAAGTGATAATCCTCGTTCAGAAAAGCCAGAAGAGATTTTAGTTCAAATGACTTTGGGTCTAGATATCCAAGAGCCAAGTGCAGTTATTGTCGATCGATCAACTGCAATTAAAACAGCGGTCGATGAAGCCCAAGAGGGAGATCTTGTACTTATCCTTGGTAAAGGTCATGAAAAAGGTCAGGAAATCGCAGGGGTTAATCATCCATTTGATGATCGCGTAGAGCTTGCTCGGGCTATCGAGGACAAGAAATGATTACTTTAACCGCAGCCGAGATCGCTTTATTGGTGGGCGGGGAGTTGCATTGCGATAAAGATTTGCTGGTATCAAAAGCACCTGTATTTGATTCACGACTTGCAACTCCTGGCTGCATCTTCTTAGCGCTCAAGGGTGAAAAAGTTGATGGACATGATTTTGCAGCTGATGCATATCGCGCAGGTGCCATGTTTTCTTTAACGACTCATCGAATCGATGGTCCATGCATTGTCGTAGACGATGTTTTGGAGGCGCTATCTGCGTTGGCAGCATTTGTTCGTAGGCGTTTAACAGGATTAATAGTTGTTAGCATTACTGGATCACAAGGTAAGACAAGTACAAAAGACTTACTGGCCCACATGCTCAGCGCAGCAGGCCCTACTGTCTCACCGGCTGGCTCATTTAATAATGATTTAGGTTTGCCGATTACCTTGCTGCAATGTGATGAGCGAACAAAGTTTTGCATTCTTGAAATGGGAGCACGCCATAAGGGAGATATTGCTCGGCTCTGTGAAATCGCACAACCAAACATAGGAGTAGTTCTAGTTGTTGGAACGGCGCACCTAGGAGAGTTCGGTTCAGTTGCTGCTATTGCAGAGACAAAATCCGAGTTAATTCAGTCTTTAGGTCCTGATGGAATTGCAATCCTGGGTAGTTATGACCAATACACACCTGCGATGTCAACACTTCATGCAGGTCGCACAATTTTGTTTGGTAACTCTCAAGAGGTGCGCGCTGCAGATGTTGAAATTCGTGAAGGTCGTCCTCATTTCGAATTAGTGACTCCTGCAGGACGAGACGCAGTTGGTATGAGACTGGTAGGAGAACATCAGATTTCAAATGCTTTGGCTGTGGCAGCTGTTGGAACAGCGCTAGAGCTACCTATCGAGTTAATCGCAAGCTCCTTATCGACAGCAGAAAATACAAGCAAGTGGCGCATGGAGCTCCATGATGTGCTCGGTCTTTTGATCATTAACGATTCGTATAACGCCAACCCTGAATCTATGGCAGCTGCAATGCGCTCTTTGGTGCTCTTTGCCCAAGAACGAGGGGGAGAATCATGGGCATTTGTGGGAAAAATGCATGAACTCGGCGAGTCAAGTGCGGCCCAGCATGAGGCAATTGGCACGCTAGCCCAAGAGATAGGAATTGATCATTTGGTCGCTATTGCCGCACCTGAATATGGCAACCAGAAAGGTCAGATGCTGATCCATCACTACGCAAGTATTGATGATTGCCTTTCCATGACAGATTATTTCTCAGCAGGAGATGTAGTTCTAGTGAAGGCATCACGTTCTGAAGGATTTGAAGTGCTGGCACAAAAGCTAGAAAGCTTGTGGCTAAATAAGAGCGGAGTTGAAAGTTGAGACAGATCCTGATTGCGGGCGCTTTCGCTCTGGTGTTTGCACTCTTTGGAACTCGCGTCTTGATTCGCATTCTTGCACGCAAGGGATATGGCCAGATAATTCGTGATGATGGACCAAGTAGCCACCACATCAAGCATGGCACCCCAACTATGGGTGGAATCATTTTTATTGTTGCAGCAATTCTTGGATATCTTGTTGCTCACTTAGTAACAGGTAATCCCGTAACAGTATCTGCATTATTAGTCATCGGCTTAGTAGTTTCACTCGGCTTCATTGGATTTTTGGATGACTGGCTTAAAGTTTCACGCCAAAATTCACGAGGATTACCGGGACGATTTAAGTTAATTGGCCAAGCTATTTTTGCTGCAATCTTTGCTTACCTGGGATTACAGTTTGTTGATGCTGATTCTTTAGCACCAATTTCACAATATCTATCTGGCGTGCGTGAAACTTCAATTTACTTAGGTTCAGGTTTGGCGATCCTCTGGATTGTCATCATGGTGATGTCTGCAAGTAACGGCGTTAACTTAACTGATGGGCTAGATGGATTAGCAACTGGTGCATCCATTATGACTTTCTTGGCATTTGTCTTAATTGGCGTGTGGGAGTTTGGACAAAGCTGTGCGCTAAACGCTAGTGCCGGATGTTATGCGGTTCGCGATCCTTTGGACTTGGCTGTCTTGGCTGCTGCTTTTGCCGGCGGTTGCACAGGATTTCTTTGGTGGAATACGGCGCCTGCCAAGATCTTTATGGGTGATACAGGTTCTTTGGCATTAGGTGGTGCCATTGCAGGATTAGCAGCGACATTGCGCGTGGAACTACTACTTATTCCACTTGGTGGACTCTTTGTCATCATCACAATGTCTGTGGTTATTCAGACCCTTTACTTCAAAATGAGCGGCGGAAAGCGTGTGTTCAAGATGGCTCCGCTGCACCACCACTTTGAGTTAGTGGGCTGGGAGCAAATAACAATTGTTATTCGTTTTTGGATTATCGCTGGCTTATCAGTTGCCGCTGGACTTGGTCTCTTTTATGCGCAGTGGGTAGCTAAGTAATAAATGTCTATCCAATTTGCCGACCAACGCTTCCTTATCCTGGGAGCAGGTGTGACTGGGTCGGCAGTTGCACATGCATTGAAAAGCCGTGGTGGCATAGCAACAATTACAGATGACAACGCAAGTGAAGCGATAAAACCAGAAGATGTTGATTTAGCTAATTTTGATGCTGCTGTGATCTCACCTGGCTGGCGTCAAGATCACCCACTAGTTAAAAAAGTGCTGTCAAGTAATTTGCAGATTTTAAATGAAATCGATCTTGCCTGGCAGATTCGCACAGAACTCTCCCCAGGACAAAAATGGCTGGCACTTACTGGCACAAATGGAAAAACCACGACAGTTGAGATGGCAGCAAAGATTTTGCAAACCGCTGGTTTAAAAGCTGTGGCATGTGGCAATGTTGGTGACACCGTGATTGAGGCGGTTGATCGCAAAGATCCATACGACTATCTAGTACTAGAGCTATCAAGTTTCCAACTACATTGGGCTAAGCAGGCCGAGTTTGTATCAGCGGCAATCCTTAACATCGCAGATGATCACCTGGATTGGCATGGCACCTTCGATGCCTACGCCGATGCTAAGTTTTCGATTCTAGATCGAGCAGAGATAGCAGTTCTAAATGCTGATGATCAAGAAGTAGTAACACGAGCCAATCGATTTACTGGGCGCAAAGTCTTTTTCTCACTAGATACCCCAGCACCTGGTGAATTAGGCGTTGTTGAAGAGTTATTAGCCGATAGAGCATTTGTAACAGATCCAATGGAAGCGGCGATGATTTGCGAGCTTAAGGACATCACGCCGACCGTGCCCCACAATGTTTCTAACGCACTTGCAGCAGCTGCCCTTGCTCGGACAGTGGGCGTCTCACACGAAAACATCCAAAAGGCGTTGCAAGAGTTCAAGCCCGGACGTCACCGAATAGAGACAGTATTTGAAAGTGATTCAGTTTCTTGGGTCAATGATTCCAAGGCAACTAATCCGCATGCTGCCTCAGCATCCTTAATGTCTCACTTATCTGTTGTGTGGATTGCTGGGGGATTAGCAAAGGGTGCGGACATGAATTCCCTTGTTACGCGCTGCAAGGGCCGGATTAAGGCAGCAATTCTTATTGGCGCAGATCGTCAATTGATTGCAGATGCTTTAGCAGAACATGCACCAAAGATTCCTCGTATTTTCGTGGACACACCTGCCGGTTACACGCGCGGTGGGGATTCAAACTCTTTGATGGAGGCTGTCGTTGCAGAAGCTGCCAAGTTGGTGGCACCGGGAGATGCAGTCTTAATGGCACCGGCTTGTGCCTCAATGGATCAATTCATTTCATATGCAGATCGTGGAGATCGTTTTGCAGCTGCAGTGCGCAAGGTAGTGGCACATGAGTAACCAGCAGAGAGAAACCTTTTTTACAAAGCCGGTCAATCTTTACTACATGCTCCTTGGCAGCACCTTGGGCTTAAGCCTTCTTGGATTGGTTATGGTTTTTTCAGCATCTTCAATTTACGCACTTGATGCTAAAGGCACCTCCTATGCAATTGTTTTGCGTCAATTCATCTTTCTAGTTTTCTCGATACCCATGGCTTGGGTTTTCTCTCGCTTCTCATTGGCACAATGGAAACTATTTGCCCGCTTTGGATTTATTGTCTCAATTGGTCTGTTGGTTCTTGTGCAACTGGTTGGAAAGAGCGTTAACGGAAATAACAACTGGCTCAGCCTGGGATTTGTTGATGTTCAGCCCAGCGAGGTTGCAAAGTTTCTAATGATCTTGTGGGCGGGATTCATGCTGGCAAAGCAAGAGCGCTCTGGAGTTGATCACACCGTGGTACTTAAGCAAATCGCACCAGCTTTTGCCCTCTGCATTCTTTTGGTGATGTTAGGAAGTGACTTAGGAACTGCGTCAATTTTCGCTTGTATCTTGGCGGGCTTGTTGTGGGTTTCAGGGTTGCGACTAGGAATTTTTGGAATTGCACTTAGCGTTGGCCTAGTTGGTTTAACAGCGGCAATTTTGGCGTCGCCTTATCGAGTGCAACGTTTTATGGTTTTCTTGAATCCTTTTGCAGAAGATCAATACAAGCTCTATGGCTGGCAGCCGGCACATAGTTTGCTAGGCCTTGCTAGTGGTGGCTTTTTTGGTGTGGGACTAGGAGCAAGTCGCCAGAAGTGGGGTAACCTGGCTGAAGCTCACACAGACTTTATCTTTGCTGTAATTGGTGAAGAGCTTGGGTTATTCGGAACAATTGCAACTTTATTGTTGCTCAGCGTTTTAATCTTTTCAATTTTCAAGTTAGCTCTTCGCGCACATGATCCTATGGTTCGCTACGTTGCTTCTGGATTTGGTTGCTGGATTGCAATTCAAACAATTCTAAATATTGGCTCTGCTATTAGTGTTTTGCCGGTTGTGGGAGTGACATTGCCGCTTGTTTCATATGGTGGTTCTGCACTTATCGCCACGTATATGGGAATTGGCTTTGTGCTGGGTGCTGCCCGAAGAGACCCAGTAATCTATAAAGAATTAAAAGAGACAGGCATTCCATGGCTACGGTAGTTCTAGCAGGCGGCGGCACAGCTGGCCATGTTGAACCTGCCTTAGCAGTTGCTCGTCAATGGAAAATCTCTCATCCACAAGACCGCCTAGTTTTTCTAGGAACTTCATCTGGGCTAGAAACTACTTTGGTGCCGGCTGCCAACTTTGAGCTACATCTGATTCCACGAGTGCGGATCTCACGCAGACCTTCTGCATCGTGGTTAAACATTCCATTTGATTTAATCTCATCTGTTTTGGAATCAAAGAAAATAGTTGAGGATGCCGATGTTGTTATTGGCTTCGGGGGATATGTGAGCGCTCCGGCCTACATTGCCGCGCGGTTTTCTGGTGTTCCCATCGTTATTCACGAGGCAAATGCCAAGCCTGGTTGGGCAAATCGCCTGGGTGCTGCATTTTCACAGCACCTAGCTGTTGCACACCCTGTTGATTCTGGAAAGTTTGAGCACGCACTATTAGCTGGACTTCCTTTGCGCTTAGATGTTGCCAAAGCATTTAATGATTCACAAACTGACTGGGGTGCTGCCCGCCGTGCTGCAAAGCTGCGATTGGGTTTTCCGGCAGATGCGCCTTTGGTGTTTGTAATGGGAGGATCTCAGGGATCGGTAGCGATCAATACGGTCATTGAGTCATCAGTAGATATGTTTAATCAACAAGGTTTATCTGTTTTGCACTCAGTTGGAAAACTCAACGCTTTACCACAGGCCAAAGGTGGCTATAAGCCCGTTGCCTATGTGGATGCGATGGCAGATGCGTATTTGGCTGCCGATGTGATCATTGGGCGCAGCGGGGCCGTTACATGCAGCGAATTTAGGGCCCTTGGCCGATACGCTCTTTTCGTGCCTCTACCAATAGGAAATGGCGAGCAGTTTGTTAATGCCACATCCCTAGTTACAGATGATCGGGCAGAGGTTGTTAGCCAAAAAGAGTTTACTGCTGACTTTTTGAACTCTCACATTGCCAGATTATTGGCAAAGTCTGCTGCAGCCCCCTTGGGCGGAAATGGCGCAGATCTACATGCTGCCGAAAAGATTGTGGCACTTGCTGAGTTTGCGATTAAACCATGACTCAAACTTTGTCTTCATTAGTTGGCAAGCGCATTCACTTCATCGGTATTGGCGGCGCGGGCATGAGTGGATTAGCACGCATTGCTATGTCCCACGGCATCACAGTGAGTGGATCTGATGCAAAGGATTCATCCGTTGTAATTGCTTTGTCAGCACTAGGTGCAACTGTTGCAACCTCACATGCTGCCTCACACGTTGATGGCGCAGATTTGGTTGTCTATTCAACTGCTATTTCTGCGAGTAACCCTGAGCGAGCAAGGGCTGCAGAGCTAAAGATTCCAATTTTGACCCGCGCTGCAGCGTTGGCAGTTCTTATGTCTGATTCAAAAAGTGTTGCAGTTGCAGGCACGCATGGAAAAACAACTACCTCTTCAATGCTGGCAGTTGCACTGCAGGCATGTGCTGCAGATCCATCATTTGCAATCGGCGGAACAATCACCGCCTCTGGCTCTAACGCCCATCGTGGTACTGGTGAGATCTTCGTGGCTGAAGCTGATGAGTCAGATGGTTCTTTTATTGAATACCACCCCTTTGCCGCCATGGTGACAAATGTTGAGCATGATCATGTGGACTTTTTCCCAACCCCAGAATCTGTGGCACAAGCCTTTAGAGATTTTGCCGCAACGATTAAACCTGAAGGATTCCTTACTTATTGCGCAGATGATGCGGGGGCCGTGGCCCTTGCTGGCACAACAAAAAATGTGCAGCTGATTTCATATGGAGTAGCAGAAGGCGCTGATCTTCATATTGACCAGATTGAGTTAATGACGATGGGTTCATCTGCGCGCGCTGTGTGGAATGGAAAGAGTGTTGGCCATATTGAGTTGCAAGTTCCGGGCCATCACAACTTATTAAACGCAGCAGGTGTGTTAGCAACAGGATTGAAGCTAGGTTTTGGTGCAGCTGAATTGCTCACTGGGCTGGGCACTTTTC
>Ga0214917_10002852_pt1 | contig 20643 bp, 18 predicted proteins | sample LL_1208_BB_MetaG_FD_177983 | JGI IMG/M metagenome (GOLD analysis project Ga0214917, IMG submission 177983) | Freshwater microbial communities from Lake Lanier, Atlanta, Georgia, United States - LL_1208_BB | ecosystem: Environmental > Aquatic > Freshwater > Lake | place: USA: Georgia | collected...
AGAAGTTTATCTGGTAGATGCGATGAGCGTGACTGAGGCTGAAGCTCGTGTTGTGAAGCTCTTTTCAAATTTCAGCCAAGACTTCGAAGTGGTTCAGGTAAAGGGTAGTAAAATCGTCGAAGTTGTTTCGGCTGACACGAAAGCAAAGCCAAAGCCAGACCCAATTCTAAACAACAGCAAGGAGCTTCCAACCGAGAAGGAAGAGGATTTAACTGAAGCAATCTAAAAATAGGAATATGATAAAGCTATCTGGAAAAATTAAAAAAAAGTTTGAAACGGCTGTTTTTGGAAATTTTGAAAAAAGAACTTTGTGGCTTGAAGAGGTCACAAGTGACAATAGATTTCCAAATACCTGGCAACTTGAACTTTGGAAAGAAGATACCAAAATGCTCGACTCTTACGAAGAAGGGGACTATGTTACCTGCTATGTGGATATCAAGGGCAAGCTAATTCCAAAAGAAAAGTCTCGCGATGGAGATGAATGGGTTTCGAACACTATAAAGTGTTGGAATATCGAGAAAGACGGTAAGGCTTACAAATCGATGAAAAATTCCGATTGACTATAGGATAAGGTTCGGGGGTGCGTTTCTACGCTGCCCCCCAAATTTTTAGACTATGACACAAATAAAAGAACTTGCCCAATTATTGAAAAAAGACTCTGTCCGACGAGAGGATTACGCAGAAATATATTTGTATGGACCTGACGATATTGAACCAGTCGAGTATTTAACTTATGACGAAAAACTTGTCGTATTCGATAATGGATATCACATATCTGACATAAATCAGTCACACGCAACTATTTTTTTCAAAACCAAAGAAGAGGTCCTATGTTTTTTTGAAGGATATTGTGCTGGTGGTGGTTTTGCCTTCGATGACGATAATGAGGTGGCAAACAGCGTAGGTCAGTTACTTTATATGTCCGAGCAGTTCAAAAATGCTATGGAAGAGAAACTCAGCCATCTTATTTCAAATAGAAAGCAGGATAAAAACGACTTGTTGAAATTATAATTAGGAGGGGTCGCATAGCGGTTTAGTGCAGCGGTCTTGAAAACCGCCGAACAGAAATGTTCCGTGAGTTCGAATCTCACCCCCTCCGCACAAACAAAACAAAATGTCTGACGAGCAATATCGAAGATTACTTATCATTGGGGTAGTAATCTTTATTCTTATTATGATGTCTTTGGTGCTGATTGTAGCAGCATACCTTACCTTCGAGTAATGACGGATTTTCCAAAAAAAATTAAATTTTTATCTGACGAAACTGAGCTGGAGTTTGTCGAGAAGTGTTTTTTTGAAAAAAAGAAAAGCAACGACAAGCTTGCGAAGTATATTTACACGAAAGCACAAGTTCAACTTGGAAAAGAGGTAATATTGAATCTTGAACAACTAATTTATCTCGAGAGTTGCTCGTTGCTTGAAATTATCTCCTGAAATAATTATCTCAGAAAATAATTGTCGTCAAGAATAATATTGTTGGACCCTTAGCTCAGTTGGTTAGAGCAGCTCGCTCATAACGAGAAGGTCTACGGTTCAAGTCCGTAAGGGTCCACTTTGTTTTTTTTTCAGAAAAATCATTTACTTTGTGTTGTGAATTTGAAAAGTTTAATAGGGTTATCTGCCGTTTTGGTTGCTGGCTGTGCTGCTTTCTTCTCAGTTACGGGGCTGGGGCTTCTTTTTTATGGAGCTTCAGTAGCAGTAATTGTGATGGCCTCTACTCTGGAATTTGCAAAAATCATAGTCGCTTCTTACTTGAAACAAAGCTGGTCTGAGATTGAAAAGACACTCAGGTTATATTTGACTATTGCACTTGTTTCTCTGATGGCTATTACCTCAGCTGGTATCTATGGGTATCTGTCGGATGCTTTCCAAAAGCAAAGCTTGAAGCTGGAATCAATGGACAGAGAAATCGCCTTAATAAATAACAAAATCAAAGTAAACGAAAATGAAATAAAAAGATACGAACAGAAAATAACAACATTTAGTAACATAAGAAGCTCACAAGAGGCGAATCTTACAAAGCTGATAGACAAAGAAAAAGGAACATCTCGCATAACGGCTATGATACGAAATGCCGATGCCGAAATAAAAGTAGCTTCAAAAAGGCTTGACTCACTGAACACTGCCAACATTACCCTTTACGCCGAAATCGAAAATGTAAAAAATAAAAACTCAGACCTGGAAGAGCAGGTTGGTGGATTCAGGTTCGTTGCAGAAGCTTTGAATGTAGACATAAAGACCGCTGTAAAGTGGTTTATACTGCTTATAGTCCTTGTATTTGACCCATTAGCCATCGCGCTTGTGCTTGCCTATAACTCAAGAAAAACCGTGAAAATGACCACGACGACGACAGAAACGACAACATTACCAGAAGAAAATTTGGGGCTACTCAATTCAATAAAAAAAAAATTGATGCGGAAGCCGTAGCCAAGCTATACGAGCTTGACAGAAATCAAGAACGCTCTTCTCAGTTCGGGGAAGAAGTATTTATCGAGCATATCCTCTCTTACATCGGAACAGATAAAAAGTATGTAGTCGAGCTTCTGGACTACGGGGAGCAATATTTTTCAAATTTTGAATACCTGATGCAGGCCAAAGGATATTCGGGTATTATTATCAGTCCAGACAGCGAATCCAAATTTGCCAAAAGGCACGCTATTATTGTCGAGAACATCATTCCTCTGCTTCGAACTTATAAAGTGCCAGAAATTTTCGACGCACTCAGCATAGACCTAAACGGCAACGATTATTGGGTGCTTGAAAAAATCCTTGAAAATTACCGACCAAACCTCATCGTAGCCGAGTTCAATTCATCAAGAGCCGACGCTGTAACTATAAAATACAATTCTGGCTTCAGATGGAATAACGACGACTATTATGGATTCAGTTTTCCTGCTGCAAAAAAATTAGCAGAAAAGTTCGGGTATCATATTATTTTTCAAAACGATGAATTAAATTTGTATATGGTCGCAAAAGAACACATAGAGGGTTCATTTACACCTTGTTCTTTTGTTCCGAAAAATTACCACGCCCACAATCCAAATGGAGAATGGGTGCAAGTATAGAGAAAATGAAACATTATTTATTTACGACTTACTATCAGGCAAAAACCCAAGATAGACAAGCCGAGTACGACTTCTGTATCGAAAAAAACAAAGTAGCGGATTTCGACAGAATTTATTTATTTGTCGAGAGTGACAACGACCTAAAGTTCGCTTATGACAGATTTGTAAAAAGCTGGGATGATTCTATTCAGATAGTGAACATCGAAAGAAGGCCAACATTCAAGGACTTCTTCGAATTTATTGATACCGAAGAATTTTCTGACAGCATCAATATTGTTGCAAACACTGATATATTCTTTTTGAATATGCAACAAATCGACAGAAACTTGTATAGGCTCAGAAAGGGAGAAAGCTGTTTTGCTTTAAGTAGATATGACTTTCATCTAAATAGGCCATCAAATCTTTTTGATAGACCAGACACGCAGGACACTTGGGTTTTCAACGGAAACGAGAATATTTCAAAAATTCAAAGCGTAGACTTTACGATGGGAGTAGCTGGTTGTGATAACAGGCTGGCGCACGAATTGAAGATGGCTGGTTTTGAAGTAATGAATCCAAGTAGAACTATTCAGACATTTCATCTACACGATAGTCCAATCAGAACATTTATTGAGGGAGAAATACAAAGAGTTCCGCCACCCTATTTACTATTAGAGCCAACAGAATGAAAATACTACGAATCGTAATAACGGGGGAAGAGCCGCCACATTACACGATAACAAAAGCGTTTGAGAAGAAATTTGAAAATGTTGATACATTATACTGGGATGAGTTTGTTGATTTGAAATATATGAACGAAGTCGTACAGGCAAGAGTAAAGGCTCACAAGTACGATGTTGTTTTTATGCAAGTGCAAAAAGCTGATATCATTACAGTTGAAACAGCTAAGATTTTATCTGAAAATGTACCAGTTGTATTTAACTGGACTGGAGATGTGAGAACAGACATAACTTGGTTCAAATTATTGGGGCCATATATGGTAACACTATTTACCAATATGACCGATGTGCAAAAAATGAGAAATTCTGGGCTTCGTGCAGATTATCTACAAACAGGGTATGACCATATTTACTATATCAATGAAAATAAAAAGAGGTTCAATAATATAGCATACTGTGCCAGTTACTACCCAGAGGCGGATTTTCCTTTAACGCCAGAAAGGATTGAAGTCGTGAGATTGCTAAAAACACATTATCCAGAAAATTTCCATTTGTACGGATATAATTGGGAAAAAGCAGGATTCAAGTCAGAGGGTTTCATCAATAATAAAGATGAAGCTTTTCTTTACAATGAAAATTTGCTTGCCTTGAGTCTCAGCCACTTTAATTATTCAAGATATTTTTCTGACAGATTACTGAGGGAGATGGCTTGCGGATGTTGTGTTTTATCGCACAGATTCCAGGATTGTGAACTTGAATTTCAAGACAAAAAACAAATTGTTTACTGGGATAACCATAAAGACCTACTTGAGAAATTAGAATATTATTTGACACACCCGCTTGAGGCAAGAGTAATAGGTGATGAGGCCGCCAAGTATGTAAGTGAAAATTACAAGTGGGAAAATGCTATCGACAATCTTATTTCACTAATCCATAAATACAAATAAATGAGCGCACCACTTTTGATGCCTTTTCAAGATTTGCCATTCAATGGCGATAGCTTTGCTTGCAGAGAATTTCTGAAGCTGAAAGAAAAATTTAATTTGACTACTGCTGTTGAAACGGGTAGTTGTCTATATTCAACCAGCCAATGGTTCGGTGAAAATTTTCGAACTGTACACACGATAGAGTTGAGCGAGGAATACTCCCGTCACGGAATACATAAAGTGGCAGGTATGTTAAATGTAAATACCTATATCGGTGATAGCGTTCAAAACCTGCATCACCTGACCAATATTATTTCGCAAAACGACAGAGTTATCTATTTTTTAGATGCGCACTGGGGAGAGAATTGCCCATTACTTGCCGAATTGGATGCACTGACCAAAATCAAGACCATACTGCCACCCATCATCGCTATTCACGATTTTTACACGGGAGACGAAAGGCTTGGCTGGGACGAATACAATGGACAGCGTTTTGATTATAGCTGGATTGAGCCAAAGATAAAAGCGCTCGAGCAGGCGCATAATTGCGGATATTCCCACTACTATAACACCGAAGCTGAAAACGGAATGAGGGGAATTATTTATCTGACTCCATTTGATAATTGGGCCTTCAAAATTGGCTCAATCGAAAAATGGAGAAAATTTAGCCAAGCTGGCGAAGAAGCGTACATCGAATATATTTTACGAAACCTGCCAACGAAAGGAAATCACTTGGTAGAAATTGGCGCTTGGGACGGACATCATCTTTCAAATACTCGATATTTTATTCAAAAAGGATATACCGCGCTTTTGATTGACGGAGACAATCGAGGGAATGTCGAAGTGAAGCAGCATTTAGTAACCAGAGATAATGTTCTCGAACTTTTGGGAACTTATAACACGCCAATTGAATTTGATTTTCTTTGTATCGATATCGATGGTAACGACTTGTACATTATCGACAGAATTTTATCAAAATACAAGCCTTCCCTAATCGTTGCAGAATACAACCCGATTTGGGGGCCAGCCGAAAGCAAGGTCATCGAATATGACGAGAATCATTCGTGGAATAACGACGATTATTACGGGTTTTCATTTTTAGCTGGAATCAGGATGGCTGAAAGAAACGGGTATTCCTGTGTATTTGAAAATGACAGCCTAAATATGTATTTTGTAAGGAAAGATATGCTTGAGGTTGTTCCTACGGTGAGCTACAAGCAAATGAATTATCACCCTTCGTCAACAAAAAAATCTTGGGTAGATTATGAGTAATCCTATCGACAATATTTCAGTAGACGACCTGAAAAGGCTTTCAAGGTGCCTAATTACCTCATTTGGTCAAGTAATCGACAACAGGACTGGGGAATTACTTTCAGGCGAAACTGATGAGGAAAATAAAAGGCTTGCTGAAATGTATGATTCAATAGGGCAGTATCTACACAAAGAATCGGGAGGAGAAATAGTGGCTACATATAGTGTTGTAAAACAATATGTAGACAAAAAAATAAATCAAACAAAACAATGAAACAAATTTTAGTGCTTGGAGGCGGCGGCTTCATAGGTGGCCATCTCGCCAAAAGGCTGAAAGCTGAAGGAAACTATGTACGAGTAGTCGACATAAAACAACACGAATATTTTTCTGAATCTGAAATGTGCGACCACTTTGTCGTAGGAGACCTAAAAGATGCGTCTTTGGTTTCGAAAGTAATGTATGCGCCCAATCAAAAAAGCCCCAATGATTTTGATAATGCCTTTGATGAGGTCTATCAGCTGGCGGCAGATATGGGCGGGGCGGGGTACATCTTTACGGGTGAAAACGACGCCAATGTGATGCACAACTCAGCGATGATAAATCTCAATGTCGCATTATATGCCAGCAAATTCGGCGTTAAAAAGTTATTTTATTCGAGTTCGGCTTGTATGTACCCAGAACACAACCAAATGGACCCAGATAATCCAAATTGTGAAGAAAATTCTGCTTATCCTGCAAACCCTGACAGCGAATATGGTTGGGAGAAGCTTTTCTCTGAACGGCTTTTTATGGCTTTTGGTCGTAATTATGGTCTCGATATGAGGATTGCTCGGTTTCATAACATTTTTGGCCCACAAGGGACCTGGAAGGGCGGAAAAGAAAAATCACCCGCTGCTATATGCCGAAAAGTTGCAGAAGCCCCAGAAGGCTCTGAAATTGAGATTTGGGGCGACGGTACTCAAACTCGCTCTTTTTTGTACATTGACGAATGTGTAGAGGCGGTAATTCGATTGATGAGAGATTCGAATTATAATTTCCCAGTAAATATTGGTTCTGAGGAAAAAATTCGAATGAACGACTTGGCTAAAATGGTGATAGAAATTTCTGGAAAAAATATTTCAATATCCAATATTAGTGGGCAGGCTTTTGTAGACAAGTACGGTTTCAAGTGTCCGCTTGGAGTTAAGGGAAGGACTTCACACAATGACCTTTTCAAGTCCGTAGTCAAATGGGAAATGCGTCAGCCTCTAAAAGTTGGGATTAGTAAACTATACCAGTGGATTGAATATCAAGTAAATGAACAGCCAAAATCTTTGTAATATCCAAAATGCACAACCAAATGTGCAAAAACAACAATTATGCCTTTTGAACTAAAACTTGACGATGGGATTTGTAAAGCCTTCAAAAATGAACACGGGACGGACCTGTTTATAAACAAGGCTTACGACGAAGACACGGATTGCCATATGCTTTTGGCCTACATACCAAAAGACGACCAATTAGGACTACAAATGGTAATGAACCCGATTGCTTACCCAAGCGAAAAAGACCGAGATGATGCTTTCACTAATTATGTCAATGATAATTTTGCAAATAGTTTTTACCAAGCGCTGATTGTACACATAGAAAATAGCAAAAAAAATGAAGGAACTGACGATACCGCCGTATAAGATTTCTGTTTGTTGCCCCTGCTATATGAAGCCCCAACGAACACTTCGGGCTATTGAGTCCGTACTGAATCAAGACATCAACGACTGGGAGGCTCTTTTTATAGGCGACGGATGCCCCCAATTTGAGCAATTTATGGATGACGGTACATTCAGTGCTTATTCAGAAAAAGCTCTTGAAAACGGAAATGAGATGCACTTTATCAATCTCAAAGAACACAAAGGCGGTTGGGGTTATGCAGCCAGAAATGTAGGATTTCGTTTGGCTCGAGGTCAATATATTGTATTTTTGGACAATGATGATGTAATAGAAACGAATCATTTTCGTAACTATTTGTCAGAGATTGAAAACACCGACGCCGATATGGTTTACTTCAATAGTTACATAGAACCCGTCGACACAGTGCGAGAATCTGAGCTAAGATTTGGATGTATCGGACACTCTGAAATAATTGTCAAAACAGAACTTTTGAAAAGTTTCATTCAAAAACCTGAGTATGGACACGACTGGGCTATGATTGAACATCTGATTCGAAAAAATGCTTTGATAAGAAAATCGAACAATGAGCCGACCTACATAGTAAAAGAAATTGGGGGCGGACACCCAAACCGAGAAAGATTAACCGAAAAAAATATAGACTAATATGCACCAGTACGAAATCTCTGAAAATCCAAATTATGGATATGTTCTTGTGAAAGATAAAAAAGAATCTATCTGTCCTTTTCAGCCAGCGATAGCATCACAGAATAATGGAATGGTAAATCTGATGAGAATACCTTGCTCTACGAATTGCCCAATGGCAAATCTGGTTGAAGAGCAAAAAACGGCTTATGATATTGAAACTAACGAGACCGTAGAAATTCCATCTATGATGAAAAAAGTACACTATGTAACTTCCTGTGGTTGCAAAGAAGAAAAATTTGAAATAATGATTCGCGTAAATGAAATGAAGGCTGTATGAAAAAAAATATGATTATTGTTGTTGCGTGTATCTTAATACTGCTCCTTATTTGGAAAGGTTGCCAGCTAAAGAAAGAACACGATAATTTGCTAAATCAGGTCTCTGCTCTAAAAACGGGAGAGAAGTTCTTCCAGAAAAAGCTTCTTGAGGATAGCAGTACGATTGCTTCACAAACACAAACAATACTCAGCCAAGATGAAGCTATCAAACTTGGTCTTTTGCAGTTAGAGGGAGATATCAAAAAAGTACAGAGCCAAGTACGGCAGGGTCAAAAAATTTCAATAGACAGCGTAGAAGTTCCTTTCATCCCAAACAACTGGGCTGATACAACAGGTTGGATGGCGAAGATAAAATCTGGAGATAGTTCAAGAGCAACTCTTGATAGCCTGATTGCTAACTCAATCATTGTGCCGAAAGGATATTCTCTGAAAAATAAATGGTACTCTTTAGACGGAAAGGTTCGTAAAGATGGTTTGCTGATTGATAGCCTGAGCATAAAAAATGAATCTTCTGTAACAGTGGGCTGGAAAAATGCAGGATTTCTTGGACTACGGAAAGAACCTATGGTAGAGATAAAAAATACCAATCCATATTTGTCGGTTGAAAAGATGAGTAATGTAGTCGTAAAGAAGAAGAAAGGACTTTTTCAAAATCCGATATTTTGGACTGGTATAGGAATTGTCGGCGGACACTTTTTGATAAAGTAGAGAAAATAAAATATGGAAAAGCAAATAATGATGCAGGCAAGTGCATCTGATAAAACCGTTTTGATACTATGTGATTATGTTGCTCGCACTGGTTTCGGAACAGTGTCAAAAAATATCATTGGCGAGCTAAAAAAGGCTTTTGGGCCAAATCTGAAAAAAACTGTTATTGCTGTCAATTATTTTGGAGAGCCATTTTGGGAAGATGAACACACTTTGGTTTTATCTGCCAAAAAAAATGATTTCAAGCAAGATGATTTCGGTAGATACTTTTTTTTGAAAACTCTCAAGGAGAATGAATATGACGGAATATTCATCTGTCAAGATGTTGGTGTCATAACACCCTTCGTTGAGGTGCTTCAGCACATAAAAAATGAGAAGAGAGAAAATAATAAAAAAAGCTTCAAATCAATATTTTACTTCCCTATCGATTGCAAGATTATAAAGCAACTTGTAAAAGATTTAGAGTTCTTTGATGTTATTGTAACATACACAGAATATGGAAGGCAAGAGGTGCTACGATTCAAGCCAGAATTGAAAGGCAGAATAAGGGTTATACCGCACGGAAATAACTCAAACGACTTCTATCCGATGCCAGATGACGAGAAGCTGGCTTTCAGAAAGGAGTTCTTTGGCGAAAATGCAGGAAAATTTATCATCACCAATGTAAATCGTAATCAGCCAAGAAAAGACCTGCCCAATACTATATTTGGCTTTATCGAGGCAAAAAACAATTGGGACCCTACGATGCCTCCGCCGTTTTTATACCTACACTGCCATCCAAACGACCCTATGGGTTGGGACATAAGGGCGATTATGTTGCAGACTGACCTCGAAGAGGATATTGATTTCAAGCTTCTGCCAAAAGAATACGAGGAAAGTGGCTCACCAGTGGATTTTGTAAACAAGGTCTACAACGCATCAGATGTCTTTTTAACGACCACACTTGGCGAGGGCTGGGGTTTGACTTATTCCGAAGCAGCGGCCTGTAAATTGCCTGTAATTGCTCCATATACGACTTCATTTATGGAAATGTCTGGATATGGGGAAAGGGCTTATATGCTCGAAACGATATATCCGATTTGCCAGACCATAGACAATGCGATTCGAGAGCAAACGGATATCTATGAAGTTTCTGATAAAATTCTTCAAGTCGCAAAAGACATAAAAAACAACTCAAAAGAACTTCAAAGTAAAATAAACAAAAACTACGAGTGGGTTCGTGGCTTGGAATGGACCTCTGTTTGTAAGCTTTGGGTTGATTATTTCAAGCAGACTTTCTCACTTTAGGAAAACACAAATAGCCCCATCGCTGGGGCTTTTTTGAAAATTGTGTTTTTCAGAGGATTACTTCAGTTTCCAAGCAGCGAAAGCCAGAAGTCCAATGATAATCACATTGTGTACATTCTGTCCGCCGAGGAATTTGGGGCTGTTGATGTCCAACATTTCGTTTGTTTTTGTTTGTTTGAAATTGGGTTAGCTGATTACTTCTTAGTGAGCTTCCACACAATAAATCCTGCAAGAGCAATCTTGATTACATTGTGTACATTAGGTCCACCGAGAAACTTGGGGCTGTTGATGTTTAACAGGTCCATATAAAAAGTTTTTTCGAAAATAGGTTATATTCAATAAAAAAAAATAAATTTGAAGAAATATTTTTTCTATGCCTAAGCGTAGAGGTAGGAAATCTGCTGCCCAAACTCCAGCTCCGCGCTCCGAAAGGATATACGGTTCTAAAAAAAACAAACCAGGTTCTGCCGCCAGCGAAAAATCTGCGTCTAAAATAGTATTATCTAAAGAGATAACAGACGCTCTGAAGAAAAAAGCTGACGAGTACAATGAGAAGCACTCCAATAAAGTATCGCTTTCTGATTTGAAAGCAGTTTTCCGTCGTGGAGCAGGTGCATATAGCAAAAGTCACAGACCAACAATCACTGGGGGAAGGCCAAACTCTCGAAATGCGTGGGCGTATGCTCGCGTAAATAAGTTTTTGAAAAAGAAGGCTGGTCTGAAGGTAAAAGCTGCATATGTGCAGGATGACGACCTTCTAAAAGACGGAGGTAAACTTAGCGATGTAATTATATCTTCATTGACAACTGAAGAATTGGAATTTCTCAAGAAAAGAATAAATGATTCAGGACCTCTCGAAGATTCTTTTGAGTATGGAGGGTATATCTTGGTCCGAAACGAAGCCTACGATACCTCAATGACAAAAAGAAGGCTACCTTATCAAGGAGTCAGCGCCTTTTCAATCAAAGAGTCAGATTTTGACCGTCTTAAAGAATATGCTCATCGGGAATATGAAGTAGCTCCAGAAAACTGGACCGTTCTGAAGCTCGAGGATTTTGGCAACTGCACGGTCGCGGCTATGAAAATGGAGGACACGAATGATTATGTGATGGAGTTCAGCGACCAGAAACCTACCCAAGAACAATATGAACCCGAAAAACATAGCCTAACCTTTGAGGATGATGCGGTAGACTACGACGAAGCTTACGAAGTGATTATCCAGCCTGTACCCAAATATTTTCAAGGTGGTATGGCTGCTATGTTATTGAAAGACACAATAGATAGCGCAGACAATATAAATGCGATGGTTGTGTACTCGCTTGAAAACGATGTGAACCCCAAAAAACTTTCAGAAAAAGAATTCAATGAAAAAATAAACCCTGATGGTAAATACTCAGATTTCGAAGTGCGTCTTGCCAAAAGAGAGCTGAAAAAGTATTTTGCCGACGGGGGTCAACCAGAAAATATGGAAATAACTTGCCAAAAATGCGGGTGGAGCTGGGACTCTTCAGAAACCACTCCAGAAGAATTGATGATTTGCCATAAGTGCGGTCATAACAATCTACTCCCAGTTGAATCAGAGACTGCAACCAGCCCCTATTCTGACACAATTCAGATGAACGGCCCTGCTTTCTTACGCGCCCTGGAATTTGCCCGTGAAGATGCCAAAACAGATATGGACCTGCACAAGCTGACGGAGAACGCAATACGCTTGAGCAAAAGCGGTCTGATAACTATGGACCAATATGAAGAGTTGGTTCCAGAAATCCAGATGGCCGATGAGGGGGCTATGGTTATTGAAGAGCCAGTAGAAGAAAAATATATTAGCGTAGAAGAATATATACAGAAGGAAAAAGAGGAGGCCGAAGCAGTAGAATGTTGCGAAATGAGTAAGCTGAGTAAGATAATGATATGTCAAGGAAAAATAGATTTAGCTGAAAATAAAATAAAAGAAACAGAAAGCGTTTCCGAGCAACAAGCGTGGTCATTTATCGAAAGTATTTGGAGAAAATGCTTGAAAGATGTGCAAAATGATATTTCCAAAAACTACAAAAAAGGTGGGGAAACCGACTGCGGATGCTCGAAATACGACAAAGGCGGACTCGCATACGGAAACTCGCACGACAACGGCGGTATGCCATTAGTCGTAAAAAGCACTGGTCAAAATATCGAGATTGAAGGTGGCGAGGGCGTCGTCAATAAAAGGTCGATGAAAAGCGATAAAAAGGTCGAATTTGAAGGTAAAAAAATGACCCCGTGCGAAGTCGTATCAAAGATAAACCAGATGGGGGGTGGCGTAAAGTTCAAATGTGACGATGTAAAAGATATAATTGCTGAGGACGGAAATTTTTGATTTTGATATAAAAAAACATATTTTTGAGAAAATAAACAAAATATGCTATTTCTCAATCCGAATATTTTGACCAGCAACAGTGATTTGAAAATTGGCAAGGTGGACACAGGAAGTAATGATGAGATGTCCTACAATGAGTATATGGTTGCCGTTGAAATCAGGATTTACAAACTCGTTATGGACTATATCAAAGATGATATGGCTTCTGGAGCGACCAAAGAAGAGAGCATAGCAGATATTGCCCGATTACTTGATTCGCAACTTACATACCGTGAAAAAGGAGACCCACTCACAGTGGATGATTTGGTTGAAGAGATAAAAAACTCTGAAGAATTTTTAGATTGGGAATATCATATCAAAAACAGATTTTTAGATACGCATATAGGAGTAACAAATTTGAGCTATCAAATTCCAGTTATTGGCGAAGGCAATCCCAACATCAATCAAGATACTATTGACTTAGTACAAGATGATGATAGTCTGACTGTTTTCATTGAGGGACTTGCCGCCAAAAATTTTATTGATTGATACAAACAAAACAAATGGCAGAAACTAAACAAGAGTATGCTGAATTGCTTTCAAATGAAGCCGATAGAATAAGCAAAATAGAAGAAAGTAAAGCAAAAGTTCAGCAACAAGAGCAAGAGGGCTATGATGGTTTTTCCGACACGAAGATAAACCTGATACCTAACCCAAATTTTAGCAATGCCCAAAGCGTTGGTACGATGCTTCCAAAAAATATGGCAAGCGAAATCGTAACCAACATATCTAAACTGGCGGAAGAGTTTGATTTGATTGATTTCGTAAGAACCAAACTCAATTACGCCACTCGTCTGAAAGTTACTCAGTGTTTTTCCAGTGAACAAATTGACGCACTGGTAATGGCTATCACCCAGTTCGAGCAAGACAACGCTTTCATCTTAGGAGATATGGCTGGTATCGGTAAGGGGCGTATCTGTGCAGGGGTTATGCGTTATGCCTATCAGCAAAAACTGATGCCGATTTTCATTACACACAAACCTTATTTATACTCTGAAATTTACAAGGACCTATTAGACATTGACGGATTTGGCCTGAAGGGCAAGAAAGTAGGCAGCCCATTACCATTCATTCTTAACGGCGGAGACTATGAGGAATCTTCTGTACGGGATGCAGCTGGTAATGTTGTTTTCGCTCCTCTTTCTGCAAACAAGACCAATGATATTTGTGAAAAAAGGAAACTGCCTGAAGAATATAATTGCATTTTCTTGAGTTATTCGCAGCTGTCTCAAACCCGTAAAACCTATAAGCAAACCTTTTTAGAAGAGATGGCTCCAAAGTCCATTATCATTATGGACGAATCTCACAATGCCGCGTCTGCTAAGGCTGATTCTAAGATTATGCGCTCTTCATTACCACTGGTTTTGAAGTCGAAAGCAGTATTATTCAGCTCAGCGACTTATGCAAAAAATGCAGATGTCTTTGGACTCTATGTAGTTCGCACAGCACTTCGTACAGCAGTTCCCAGCTTGGATGCAATTACTAATGCTTTGAAAGTAGGCGGAGAAAATGTTTCTGAATATATTGCGAGTGGACTTGCCAAAGAAGGCCAGATGATTCGCAGAGAAAGAAGCTTCGGGGACTGTAAAAAAGTAACTGAATATCTGGGAATGCGTCGTGATTCGCTTGGTAAGTACACCAAGCTTACGGATTACGATGAGCAAATGAAATTTTATGACGAAGCGATAGGCTACTTCAAAGAGCTTCGTGACTTCTCGGCTTCCGATTTGGCAAAAAATGCTATTTATAATGCTGTTCTTCGTGCCGCTATTCAGTCAGGTAAACAACCTGTTCCTTCTGGAATGTACGAAGCAGCTAAAGCTGGTGACCAAAACGAACAAAGAGATTTTATAAAAACGCATAGAGGTAAGTGGGTTATTTCATACAAGCCAGACTCAATTGCGAGATACAAGCCGACTTTCAGGGAAAACCTGTTTTTGGCTTTGAAAGCAAAATTCACGGCCGATAAAGTAATTGACTGCTTGAATAATCCTGTTGAATACACCAACACGGATGGCACCAAGCATAATGCTCCTATGAAGCCGCTCATTGCCATTCGTAATACTGGTGAGGCTCTTTTCAGAGAGCTTGATTTAAGAGACGGCGACGAATTAAACAACGATTTTAGCGAATACCTGGACGCTGTTTACAATAAACTATTTGGCGGTAAATTCAGATTGCGCAAAGTAGACCAAAACATTTTTGAAGAAATTTCAGACCTGGTTGACAGAGGTGTAATCACGCAGGGCGACAAAAATTATCTCTGCGACGAGACCTATAAAGTTGGGATGGCTGATTTTGCTGATAGCGGAGTTGCTATTAGTGCCATTCAGCAAAAACTAAAAGCTTACAAGACAAGCCTTCCCCTTTCTGCAATCGACTACTTGCGAACTGTAATAGAATCAACCCAAAGGGATTCAATATATTATACTGATTTCAATAAAATTACCCCACGCTTCGGTAATGCAAAAGACACAAACTATGTAGTAGCTGAGGCAACGGGTCGTGAGTCCAAACTTGTTTTCAACGGTAAAAAGTATGTTTACAGAAGAATTGCTAAAACTTCAACCAAAAGCAAGTTTTTACAATTTAACAATGGTTCAGTTGATGTTCTGATATTGAATGTGACAGCCTCTACAGGTGCGTCAGCTCAAAGCTCTCCAAAAGAAGGCATTGATACCAGACCTCGTAATATGTTTATTATGCAGTTTGAGCTTGATGTAAATGTCGAAGTTCAAAAGCGCGGTCGTATCAACAGAACAGGACAGCTCAATAGCCCAACCTACTCATACATCATCACTAAAATTCCAGTTGAACTCAGAACATATCTTATGTTCAGAAAAAAACTGAGAAAGCTGGATGCAAATACAAGTGCCAACCAGACCGCTTCCTCTGAAACGGCTGATTTGGCTGATAGTCAGGGTAATATAATTGAAGATATTTTCAATCTTTACGGATTTGAAGTATTTATTGGAGATTTCATTGAGTCCCCAGATTATATGGACTACAAAAAGATTTTCGATTCACTTAAAACCCGATTTGTAAGTGGAGCAAGCTATGAAGCAATAGAACATAATTTGGAAGATTTCAACAAGTTTGTAAGAGAGCTTGAGGTTTATCCTACAAGTTTCCAAGAGAAATTCTTCGATGTGATGAATGTGAAATACGCAGAATACATCGCAACGAAAAAAATTCTGGGAGAATACCAGTTGGAACTTGAGGCGAAAGACTACAAGGCTTCTATCAAGCAGAGTGTACCTATTCAGCTCAACAGCGGAAGTACGGTATTCTCTTTGCCTATGTTTTTGACCGATTACTTTACGCTTGAAACAAGAAAGCCTTGGAAAAAAGATAAAGTGCTTGAAAAGGTCAATGAGCTTTGCACTTTGCCTGACGGAAAAGTCTTAAAGCCTCAGCAGTTTCACGAATATTTCAAGGCTGAATACGACACATCCTTTGATGTCTCTTTGGCACAAAAAATGGCCGAGTTCGAAAAACTTTATAAGCCAGACAGAGTAGATTTTGCAACTGATGAAGATTTCGATATCGAGATGGACCGATACAATATGAAAAGGTTCGCCGAAGAGACAAGGGAGAAAGAAACGAAGAAAAAAATGCTTGACTACATCAGGCACTTTTCTCCTTTAAGTCCTGTTTACTATGAAGGCTGTCTTGGTTATTTTGTAGGCTACAAGGTACTTGACACTAAAACAAAATTCAAGTATACACCTGGAAACATTGAATTTACATTCTGTTTTCTAAATCGTTATCCTGTTTTACGCCTGAAAGTATCAAGCGCAGATATCAAATTGTTTGCAATAAAGCAATCAAGCATAATGCAGTTTAGTAGTCCGCTGGCTGATGATTTAAGAAAGCAAATTGAAAATTGGCAACCAAACTATAACAAGCGTATTATACGCAGATTTTTGAGCGGAAATATCTTGAGCGGTATTATGGAAGCGGACAAGAAGCAGAGTATGGATGAAATTACCAGCTGGGAGCTTGTTCGATTTACCAATTACGATGGTTCATTAAGCACTGCTGTTGAACTTCGTTTTGAAAAGGACTTGCCTGACACTACAATTATCACAGAGAATAAAACACCGCTTTCAATATCCTGCGGTAACATCAATTTCTTCAAGTATTTACAGAGCATCCCACTGAGTCCAAGTTGGGATATAAACCCTTATTGGAACATAAATAATTCCAAAATAATTTCTGGTACAGTAAATACTACAGGAGAGAGAGGTGTTTGTATTTTGAGAAAGCCAGCAGGCCAAGCAGGTATTTTGGAAATACAAATTATGCAACCTTACAAGTTGGATAAAGACACTGGTAAAGTAGAAGATATTACCGACCCAAAACAGCCTCGTTACAATTTCCTCTACAACGATGCTGCGTTGCTAAAAGACTATGCAAGTTTTCTTACAAAGAAAATTCAAGTACCAAGTAAAATTACATATGGCTTGTTGGTATACGATGATATGGTGAATGGTAAAAAAGTAACCAAAACTCGTTACAACGAATACAAGGTCTACATAAAATCTTATGCGTTTAATTTGAACGACGATGCTCAAAAAGATAAGGCCCGCCAATTTTTCAAAAAATTGAGCGCGAAGTATGATTTGGCTTTCAATTTTAGAGCATCTGATGAGGAAGCATTGATTGTCACTGATAGGCCAGATATCGACCCTAAGCTATTGCAAAAAGAAGTCAAGAAAAAAGATGTATTTGAAAAAGGTCGGTATGAATATGTGTTTACGAAGCCAGTAAAGGAAAGCTTAATTAACACTATAGCAAACCTTGAGGAAAGAACTGATAGCGGTTCATATGGAGGAGTAATTCTCAGCCTTCCCCTGCCGCCAAATATGCTTCCTTCATATGATTTGAAGCCGTACAATATTCCAAACGAAGTTTTGGTAAAGCTTACACTTTCTCAGCTTTCAGATGTTGATAAAGGAATGTTCTTGTCTGAACTCCAGAAAAGGTCAGATGATAGCGAAGCTGAAGTGGGGTACTTTGTAGAGGATTTCTTACAAGGCAAAACAGTTTCTCCTACTTTCTTCTTCGGAGACCTTCGCGTAGTGGACTACGGAGAAATATTCAAAAAATTTGCTCAAAACAAAGACCTCAGCGCGATAGTTTTCGAAGAGGTGCAGGAAGAGCAGAAGCCGCTGAAGTCTAAAGTAACTTTTGACGACGCTGAAAACTTCCTAATTGAACTGATAAAATCTTAAAAAAATGGAAAAAAATGAAGTAATCCAACAGGTCATTGACACAGTTCGTAGGGATATTATGAGCGATAAGAAATTCCTATCTGAACTACTAAAAACTGTTCCAATTACAATCGATAATCTTGAACCAAATTTAATACAATATCTTATGAACAACGCGAATCAACAGCCGCCACGGACGAAAACGAACCGCCCGAAGGATTTGGATTTGAACGAGAAGGGTGAAAAGATACCTGCGAAACCGATAGAAATTTTACCCAATAAAATCGTTGCCTACGCTGTGTCGGATTTGCTCGAAGGAAACAATGTCTACTTACAGGGTAAAGCAGGTACAGGTAAGACATATATGGCTGAAGCTATAGCATCAACTATCTTACGCCAGAAATACTATATGATTAACTGTTCCCAGTGGACATCTCCTATCGAGATTCGTGGTGGACAGACCATCAAAGGATATCAGGAAGGTCTTTTGATTAAGGCGTGGGCTGAAGGTGCCGTGCTGATTTTGGATGAGTTGCCAAAACTTGACCCAAATACTGCTGGACTTCTCAATGCCGCGCTTGCTGAAGCTGCAAAACAGCCTCTGTATGACGCAAATGGGCAGGTAATTCCTGATACAATCCCAACGATTGTGAATGGTCGTGGTGAAAAAATTGCAAAAGGTCAAGACCAACCTGACGAGGATATGAAATTCCGTTTCTGCGTAATTGGAACAGGTAATACCGATATGATGAATGTCGGAAACAAGTATAGCGGTAACAACAGACAGGACTACTCTTTAGTAGACCGTTTTGCTGGTTCATTCTATTATTTGGAACAAAACACAGAGACAGAAAAAAAGCTTTGTTACAGCTATGTATTCAGACTCTGTAATGCGATGCGCGAATTTTTGAACAAAAGAGACACTTTGCAGTCTGTTTCCCTTCGTACTATGTTGAATTTTAACAGAACCTACGAGCAGGAAATGCTTTATAAAATGGGTAGTCCATTTGCCGATGAAATTTTTTCAAATGATGGCAAGCGAATTCCTCCAAAAGGAATCGATGAGAGCGTACTTAGCTTTTTAGGTATGCTGGAGAAAAATTATAGGGAAGCTCTTGAAGAGGACCCAGCTTTCCGAGATGCTCGCAGACCAGAAAACAAAAATTTGAAAGAATTTACACAGGAGTTTGAGCGTAAATATCGCCTGAACCCTATGTCTAAACCAGCAAACTAATATGGCCGTAGGTCTCATAGGAACAGCGGATTCACCGAAGGAATATGTCAATTGGACAATGCTACACTTTCCAACTTGGAGAGAAATGGAAGCATTTGCCAAAAAATCATACGAAAAGAGACCCAATTCAGATGTAGATAAAGGAAACGCAGCTTTCAAAAACTGGGTAAACGGAATCTTACAAGATAAAAACGACACGCGCCGAGGGCTTTTTGGAATTTATTTGAATGGTGATTACCGCCATATTCCAAAAGACTACGATGAGGCGATGGCCCGTCGAACCTTTCTTTTTTACGATGAATTCAACAGAATAAAAAAGCAGGTAGAAAAGAAAATACAGCAAGAACTGAAAAAAAATTCTCAGGCAGAGGCTATGCAACCTAAGCTCATCTACAACGACCGAGAAATCGGAGAGTTTGTATTTGATAGAGCTGCTATGGCTTTGGTCCCAGAAATTTACTATTACGCGCCCAAGCTGAAAAGAGAGGTCGACATTTTGAGTGAAAAAATCATTCAGGATGGAGATATTATGGTTTTGGCAAGCGATAGAAGCGTTTTTGTCGTATATGCCTTAAAAGTTTTCGTAGATGGCAAGGATGAGCCAGAATATGTAGAACTTAAAGGCGAAGAAAGTTTGGCCCAGGCTTCTGAAATGGGAATAGTTGACTGCGGAAGCACAAACAAAAAAGTTTATCTCTACAAGGAGAAAAAGCCACGGATGTTTAATGCCATAAAGATAATTGTGGGAATGAGCGGTGGAGCAGGATGGACAGGATGGCAAAACGACTTTTATACTGGTATTGCCGCTGGGGTTATCACAGATGTACTCGAACAGCTTGGTTACACAGTCAATATCGAGGTTGTTTTGGGGGGTGGAAGATGTAATAGATGCGGTATGCGACTCAATTTCGATGGCCGAATGGATATCGGAAGAAGATTTTTTGCTTTCACGGCAAAGAGCTTTGACGAGCAAGCCGATATGGATGGATTGCTTTACACCCTTTGCGACCCAACATTCCATAATGTTAGATGGCTGTCTCTTTTCAATAGCTATTTGAGTTTCTTTGGAGATGAAATCCAGCTACCAAAAGGAAGTAGAGGGAATACCCACGATGAGGGTAATCCAATCGCTACTTGGCACGCAATCGAGAGCGAGGATATGATAAATCCAATCGGTATGCTGTATAAAAAACAAGATTACGACAGAGGAGACAAAACCTTATTGCATTTTTATCTGCACAGAGTAGGAGATGAAGCTGGAGTTGTTCAAGAAATT
>Ga0214917_10002853_pt1 | contig 20641 bp, 19 predicted proteins | sample LL_1208_BB_MetaG_FD_177983 | JGI IMG/M metagenome (GOLD analysis project Ga0214917, IMG submission 177983) | Freshwater microbial communities from Lake Lanier, Atlanta, Georgia, United States - LL_1208_BB | ecosystem: Environmental > Aquatic > Freshwater > Lake | place: USA: Georgia | collected...
GCGAAAGCCCTGAGCGCGAGCGAAGGGAAGAGGGCCTCTCGGCTTTTGTAAACAAAAAAGCCCCTCACGGACAGTGAAGGGCTTGGTGTGTTTGGTTGCGGGGGCCTGCAGCCGCCTTTACCGAACGACTGTAACGCGGATGCCGACCTGCTCCAGTCGAACTCTTGGCAGTTGAGTAGGACTGCAACTCAAGTGCTCGGTTTGATGATCAATAATGTTAGTGGTGAGGGTACCAACTACAGACCCGGGCTCCAGTGATGCTGTTTGATGATCGAGAACTACCCCGAGCTAAAACTTCTATGCTTATATAATTCGTTTTTGCTTAAGTTCGGACACAACAGCAGGGCTAAGCGATAGCCATTCTGATAGGATCGCCTCCGTATGTTCACCAAGCCCGGGCGGTGCTGATCGGATAGTCAATGGCGTCTCTGAGAGCTTCATCGTGACGCCCGGCGTTATGAACGTGCCGGCAACGGGATGGTGAATTTCGGTAATTTGTCCACGATGACGCAATTGGGGATTGGACACCACATCCGCCGGTGTAGCCACTTTCGCACAAGGAATACCGGCAGCTTCGAGTATTGTAATCGCGTCGTCGGTGGTCCGCGTTTTGAACCAGTCAGCAACAATGGCCTCAATGGCATCCACATTGATCATGCGGGCTTCAATTGAGGCGAAACGTTGATCGTTCAACAGATCCGGCCTGTCCATCGTTTGTGCCAATCTGCGAAAGAGCGGGTCAGTTCCCGACAGGAGCAATACATGCTCATTCGAGGCGGTTGCAAATACATTGCACGGGGCTGAATACTTGTCGCGATTGCCCTGCCGTGAAACATTCAGCCCCAAATTCGCATGGGATGCGAGCGCGGTCGTCAGCAGCGACACAGCGCTATCGAGTAATGCGACATCAACAAGTTGTCCGACACCGCTACGCTCACGTTGGAAAAGCGCTGCAAGCGTAGCCGAACAACCATATACGGCCGCGATATAGTCGATGTAAAACGCTCCGCCCAAAATCGGTGGCCCGTCGGCGGCCCCCGTCATGGCCATGAGGCCGCTCATCGCTTGCGCGATCCCGTCAAACCCTGGCTGCTTCGCATAAGGCCCGTCCTGCCCGAAGCCCGACAGCCGCGTCATAATCAATCGTGGATTGAGCGCGTGCAACGCCTCCCACGAGCAGCCCATTTCTTCCATCGTGCCGGGACGAAAATTTTCGATGAGAATATCCGCACGCGCCACCATATCGCGCAATAGACGCTGCGCCTCCGGCTCGCGAAAGTTCAAAGACATCGAACGCTTGTTGCGATTGAGCGCTAGACCAAACAGGCTTTCTCCTTCAAGAAAGGGTGGGAAATGACGACTATCATCGCCAATCTCAGATTTTTCGACCTTAATCACCTCCGCACCCATATCGGCGAGCATCATCGCGCAATAAGGTCCGGCGATAAAACGGGATAGATCGAGAATTCTAATGCCGTCGAGCGCACCTGCCATTATTTCGCTCCCGCTTTAAAGAGCGTTCCAGTCGGATCAATCACAGTGCGGATCAGACGGATATCCTCCATTGTCGGAGCCTTCGTTTGCGGCGGCTCCCCCTCAATCACCGGCTCGAAGTCCATTTGGTTTAAAACGGACCTCACGGTTTCACCCGGATGAACAGACCGCAACCGCATTCGCTTTGATGTTGGATGAAAATCGAAAACAGCCCTGTCAGTGAAAACAAGGGCGGGGCCAGGACCCGACAGACCCAATGCGGCCCGACTTTCGCCGCCGTCAAGATAGCCGACGCTGGTGATATAATCGACTTTATGAACAAAAGCCCGTCGCTTGAGATCCGTCACAATGATAGGTCGCTTCACAAAGGCGAAATGCTCTGTCTGCGCGAGACACCCAACAAGTCGCACTTTGGGTGGTATGCCGTCGCCAATGGCCGTAATATTCATGTTACCGAACTGATCAATTTGCGGTGCGGAATCAAACGATACGTCGAAACATCCGCGTGTAATCATATCGACCTTATAACCGACGTCAGCGGGGGAGGCCGCTCCGGGCCAACGCGTTAATTGGTCTTGCAAAAGATTATCAGGAATCGATTGCAAATCTGGCGTAAGCAAATTGCCCCAATAAATGCTGAAACCGGGCGCATGTTTTAATTGTGCCAGACGCGAAGCTGCAATAGGAATACCAACGGCGAGCGTGAACGCGCGCGCCGCCGTGCCGAGCCCGACAAAGCCCAGTTCATCATCCGCCAATTCATCAGCAATGGCAGAAATCATCAATTCCTCGGTTGTGTAATCAGCACTCATCTCAAGCGAGCTCCACATCGAGATGACGCAGGGCCGCCGTGCCGCCATGGCGCGCGAGATAACCGGCATGGTCAGGACTGGCGCGGACGAATTCATCTAGGTAAGCGCGTGCACCCTCGGGCGTCTTCACACGCTCGAGGTAGTCGATCAGCGCTGCATCGTCTTCATCATAGAAACCGTCAGTCGCGGTGGGATAAGCGCCATAGGGAACTTCAACAACCGCCTCAACCAGCGTATGCGGAATATAGGTCAATGCAGGACGACGGCAAATCTCAGCATGCGGCACAATGCGCTCAACAGTCACGATCAATCGCTTGGAGGCAGCTGCCATCATCTGGTCGATATCGTCGCTGTCGCGCACGACCGGCCATTGTACATTGCCGAACTCATCAGCAACGTAGCCATGCAGAATTGTAAAATCCGTTTTCACGGCCTCAAGCGCGAGATAGCGCTCGCCAGTGAAGGGACAGGTGATCGGCTTGACCTGTTCGGGATTGCGTCGGGCCATATCGGTGCCAAGCAGTCCCTTTCCCGGCAGAAAGCTGAGCCCCATACCCGCTGCGCGAAACCGCGCGACCAGCGCGGACTCTGAAAAGTCACGCGTTTGGATACGCCCTTGCTCGACACCGCGGCGGAAGTTCGGGGCCATGCCATGCCGAAAAAATCCGGCATAAATACCTTCCCAAATCCGTACCGCATCGGCTGCGCAGAGCAAATCTGTGGCAATGGTCGTCGCCCATGTGACAAGCTGAAGATTCCGAATCTCCTGTCGAATGATCTCATGAACAATTGCGACAGGCTGGCGGCGCAACAGGGAGCCGCCAATGGCTATACTGGCGCCAGACGAAATACGGGATACCGCCTCCTTGAGGCCCAGGCGTTTGGATTTCATGATTTTCCCCAGAGAGAGGCTGGCACATCGCAGTTTGGTCTGATATGAGATCGATCTCACAGTCAGGCTCGCATGGTCTTTGTAAATCTGTCAATGGATGGCCATTGGCGCGGTGGAGGCTCTTGATGCGTAAGCCGAGGCGTCCGGCTTTGGACGATATTGCCGCGATTTGCGGCCTCTCCCGTGCGACAGTGGCTCGCGCCCTGTCGGGAACCGGCTATGTCGAAGAGACGCGCCGGAAAGCTATTCAAAAAACAGCCGACGCACTCGGCTATCGTGCCTCGACGTTGGCGCGCGCTCTGCGCACCCAAAGATCGCGCTCGATCGGCGTTCTCATTCCGGACATCACTAACCCTGTTTTTCCACGCGTTGTCAAAGGGTTAGATGAAAGCTTCAGCGCCGCCGACTACACCATGTTTTTGTGCAATACAGATGAGGATCCGCACAAACAGGTGGCGCTCACCCAGTCCTTAATTGATCGCCATGTCGATGGTTTGGTTTTGGTCTCCCAAAGCTTGGACAACCGAGCGATGCGGGATCTCTTGCGGGATGGCCCCCCCGCCGTTTTCGTCAATCGCCGCTCCGGAGATCCGGCCCATGATTATGTCGGACCAGACAATCGTCGCGCCATCGATCTTTTAGTCCGCCATCTCGCCGATCTCGGTCATCAGCGCATCGGATTTATTTCGGGACCAGCGGGCTCCTCGAGTGCTCGGGACCGCCTTGCGCAGTTTCCGCTCGCGATGGCCGCGTGTGGCCGCCGCGCTGAACTGGACCTCCATTATGCGGGCGATTACAGCGCCGAGACTGGGCGCCGGGCCACCCGGCACTTTTTTCGGGGCCAAGCCGAGCGGCCAACAGCCATCATCGCCTCAAACGATCTCTGTGCGCTGGGTGTCATTGATGAGGCCACCGGTATGGGGCTGCGGGTGCCCGGCGACCTCTCGGTGACAGGATTTGACGATATCGTGGGCTTTGATGCCGTCACGAACAATCCGGTTTTCGCCCTCGGCCTGACCACAATTGACCAACCCAAGCGCGAATTGGGGGCCATCGCCGCACAGATGCTTCTGCAAAGGCTGAGCGGCAATAAGCCCAAAAGCGGGGGAAACATCGAAATGGACGTGGAATTGCGGATCCGCGATTCCACCGCACCGCCCCATACCCGCGCAAGAACGCCGTCGCAATCGTAATTTCGTTCCCGAAAAGCGACCACCATCAAAGTCGCCCACCATTGACAGGGCAATAAAACTGCTCTCATTATAAAAAACGTTTTCGGAAAACGTTTTGATATTCCGAAAAGGAGCTTGCTTTGGCGGCAAAGTTACGCGTTGGCCTCGTCGGATGCGGGAGTTTTTCGCGGGCAGCACTCATTCCTGCAGCTGCTCTGGCGCCGATCACTTTCGTTTGTTTTTGCGACCTCGATGGCGAACGTGCCGCATCCGCCGCCGCTTTGGTATCAAATGCCCGGCCCTACACGTCCCTTAAAGCCATGCTGGCAGCGGAAGAGCTTGATGCGGTGATGATGGCGGTTGGGCCTACAGCCTACCCGGCCTTAGTGGAACAGGTCTTCCAAGCTGACCGCGACGTTTTCATCGAAAAGCCTCCGGCGCTCAATGCAGAGCAGGCGCAGGGGATGGCCGACAGCGCAGGCCGTGCAGGTCGTAGCCTGAATGTCGGCTTTATGAAGCGCTTCGGGACGGCTTACGTCATGGCCAAAGACATCATGCAAGCGCCGGATTTTGGCCCTATCAAACACATTTCCGCTCGCCTCACCTCGGGCGTTTACCGCCCCGTCTGGGCGCAGCATTTGACGCCAGAAACATTCCTTCTCGATCACTCGATCCATTATCTCGATCTGGTCACGCATTTTGCTGGACCGGTGAAGAGTGTCACGGCGCATCTGACGCGCGAGGGCGACGACCGGTTTGGCTTTTCCATTCTGCTCGCTTTTGCAAACGGCGCGAGCGGTTTACTTGAATTGTCAAATTATGAATCACGCGGCGTTTCCAACGAGCGAATCGATATCAAATCCGCGTCTGGCGCAGTGACGGTCGATAATGTTACGCGCCTGACATGGCGACGCGGCGCACCGGCCATGGAGCGCGATCGTCGGCTGGATCGCGCCCATGACACCATCGTGTGGGAACCCAACATGACTGCGATTTCACCGGAGAATAATTCGCTCGCACATATGGGCTATGTCGGTGAGCTGAGACATTTCGCAGAAGGCCGTTTGCGCGGCGAGAAAGTGAAGCCTGATATTACGGACGGAATTGCCGCCCTTCGCCTCGCCCGCGCCATTCTCGCGAGCGACGGCCACCCAATTTTCCTTTGAGAGTGAGACATCCATGGCCTTCAATGCTTTCGACCTGTCTTCGCGCATTGCCTTCGTCACCGGCGGCGGCACTGGTCTTGGCAAAGGTGCAGCGCGGGCGCTCAAAAAAGCAGGCGCACAAGTGATCATTTTTGGTCGTCGTGCTGATGTTCTCAAAAAAGCGGCTGCGGAGCTTGGCTGCGAAGCGATGACAGGCGATGTCGCAAACGCCCAATCGATCCAAACGGCGATTGCTGAAGTGGGACGTCGTCATGGCCGCCTCGATATTCTTGTCAATGCAGCAGGCATCAATTTACGCGGGGATTCTCTCGATTATTCGGAAGCCGATTGGGACGCGGTTCATGCAACCAACACCAAAGGCACGTTTCTCGCCTGTCAGGCGGCAGGGCGCATCATGAAACCTGCCGGATATGGAAAGATCATCAATATCGCATCGCTGGCGAGCGAGATCGCGTTCCCTCGCATTGTTGCTTATGCCTCAAGCAAAGGTGGTGTACGCCAATTGACAAAAGGGCTTGCGGTTGAATGGGCCAATACTGGCATTTGCGTCAACGGCATCGAGCCTGGCTGGTTCAGAACTGAATTGACCGAACCGCTCTTCCACGATCCGCAATGGGTTGCACGCATTATGGCCCGCATTCCGAAGGGACGAGCGGGCACGCCGGATGATTTGGAAGGCCCTGTCGTCTTTTTGGCTTCGCCCGCTTCTGATTACGTCACCGGCGAGATGATCTGCGTCGATGGCGGCGCCTTGGCGGGTTAAGATATGACACACAATCCTCTTTATCGCATGATTGAATGGATCGTTGTTCCGGCTGTGATTACGCTAATTGCGATCGGATTTGCGTCGATCATTTTGCGATATGCTTTTGATGGCGAATACGCAATCTTCTGGTCTGAAGAATTACTGAAATACGGCTTTATATGGATTTTCTGGCTGGTTGCGCCGATCCTCATTTCACAAGGCGCGCTGTTCGGCGTCGATCTGATCACTGCACAACTTCCTGAGTTCATGCGGCGATTGCTCGCGCTCCTTTGCCAATGCGGCAATATCCTTCTTCTCTCGGTTTACACCTATCAGGGCACGCGGATGGCGATATTGAATTGGCGCCAGCTTTCCACAGCGCTCGAAGTGCCGCTCGGTCTGGCTTATGCCGCGATCCCCGTTGGCTCAGCGGGGATGTTGGTAATCGTCTTATGGCAGACGCTTGGACTTCTAAAGGGCCGTCCACTACCCACCGGACACGAGGCGCGACCGTGATCGCAACGCTCTTTATCGCCTTTGCGGTTCTGCTAGCCATTGGTATGCCGGTTGCGTTCGCAACGGGCTTGGCGACATTGATCGTGCTCTTGGTTGAGCCCTCACTCTCGTTTCGCATTCTCATCACCAAAGCGTTCAGCGGCATGGATTCATTCCCGCTGATGGCGATTCCTTTCTTTATCCTCGCTGGCGAGATCATGGCGAAGTCAGGAATGACGGAGCGAATTGTCAATCTCGCCAGCGCAATCGTCGGCCATATCAGGGGCGGCCTCGCCCATGTAAATGTGTTGGCGAACATGTTGATGTCAGGCGTATCCGGCTCGGCTGCCGCAGATTGCGCGGCCACCGGCTCCATCCTGATTCCTGCAATGGTCAAACAGGGCTACAAACCGGATTTCTCGGCACTCGTCACGGCTTTTGCGGCCATGATGGGCCCGATGATTCCGCCCAGTATTTTCATGATCATTTATGGTTCGATCGCAAATGTGTCGATTGGCGCTTTATTCCTGGGCGGCATCATTCCAGGCGTTCTGATCGGCGTGTCACTTATGACTTTGATCGCCATTTTGGTCAGGCGGGAAAGCTACGCGGTGCCACGCTCGCGGTTCTCGTGGGCCGTTCTGAGATCGTCAACAATTGCAGCAGGATGGGCGCTCGCAATGCCTGTTCTTATAGTCGGCGGCATTCTCGGTGGCTTCATGACACCGACGGAAGCCGGTATTGTTGCCGTCGTCTATAGCCTCCTGATTGGTATGGTCTTCGAGCGCACCATCAAATTCGCCGATCTGCGCGGGATCATCATGGATGCCTCGATCATGTCCGCAAATGTGATGATGCTCATCGCATTTGCCGCAGGATTTGGCACGGTCCTCACGCTTGGTCGGTTCGACGATGCGATTATCGGCATCCTGTTTTCAATCACCGATCAGCCCTGGCTGATCGTGACAATGATCATTCTCGCCTTGGCCGTCATCGGCGGCATCATGGATGAAATCGCCACAGCTATCCTTTTCGTACCCAGCCTGGCAATCATCGGCACCAAGCTCGGCTATGATCCGGTGCATTTTGGCGTCGTGATGGTGCTTGCCGTTCTAATCGGCGCGGTTGTCCCGCCTGTCGCCACCTTGTTGTTCATCGGATGCAGCATCGCCCGCATTCCGCTTTCGGCGATCATGAAGCTCGTGTGGATTTTTCTGATCCCGCTTTTTGCGGTGACATTCTTGATCGCCTTCATGCCGCCACTCGTGACGGCCATTCCACGCATGTTTTTCTGACCGGGTTCAAAACGCCTTGCAGCATAAAATGGAGGAAATGACATGAAACAACTCAATCTGAAACATTGGTCCTTGGGAGCGGCCTTAGCCACGCTGATGGCGTGGACGGCACCAACTCAGGCCCAGACCGTGACGCTGAAACTCGGCGAAATCTACGCCGCAGGGCACAGCAACACCATGGCTGCTGTCCGTCTTGGCGAGCTTGTATCGCAAAAGACAAACGGCACATTAAAGATTGATGTGTTCGCCGATTCTAAACTGGGCAATGAACGCGAGCTTGCTGAAAGCACCGTAGCAGGCACTGTCGACATTGCCCCGAGCGGCATGTCCGGCATTGGCCGGTTCATCCAGCCCCTACAAGCCTTAGAGCTACCCTATATTTATAAGGACCTCGAGCATATGGCGCGCGTTGCGACCGCCATCACGCCCGAAGTTGATCGCATCTTCAAAGAGAACAATCTTCGCAATATCGGCTATTTCTTCCTCGGCCCGCGCTCAATCGCCGGGCGGCGTGCCGTCCGCAATGTCGAAGAGATGAAGGGCCTACGTCTGCGCGTCCCTGAATCACCACTCTATGTCGGCATGGCGCGTGCGCTGGGAGCCATTCCCACGCCGATCCCCTTCCCAGAAGCCTATACCAGCCTCCAAACCGGCGTGGCCGATGCAGCAGAAGGCGAACCCGCTTCGCTCTTTACCACCAAATGGTTCGAGCCTGCCAAATTCATTAGCTTGACTGAACACATCTGGCATTTCCGCTTCATCGTAGTGAATGGCGCTGCCTTCGACAAATTGTCCCCGGCACATCAGAAGGCGCTGTTGGAGGCTGGCCGTGAGGCAACCCTCTACCAAATGAGCCTCGTCAAAGAAGTGAACCGTGATTCGCTCGACAAGATGAAAGCCGGTGGCGCAACGATCGTGGACATTCCCGATCGCGCCCCCTTCCGCAAGGCGCTGGAACCCTTCAACCGAGACTTTGTGACAAAGCTCGGCCCGGCTGCCCTCGGCCTGTATGAAAAGGCGATGGCCGTTCAATAATCGATTGCGGCGGGGTGGGCCGGTGCTCACTCCGCCGCAATTGCACGGCTTTGGAAACGAATCGCGGCGCGTGCTAACCGCTAAGGCTATGCCACTTTCGGCGAGGCTCAAGACAGCCAAACCGGAGCAACCGCCGAAAAAGAAAGCCGGACCATGGACCACAAGCCCGTTACGATCCGCGATGTCGCCCGCGAATGTGGTATTGCATTGTCGACCGTTTCTAATGCTCTGGCCGGAAAACCCTATGTCTCGAAAGAGACGCGACAACACGTTAAAGAAGTCGCCGAACGCTTGGGCTACCGGGCTTCTTCCGTCGCACGGGCCTTACGCACCAATCGCAGTTTCACCATCGGTGTGTTGATCGCCGATGTCGCCAATCCCGCCTTTCCTGATTTTGTGCGCGGCGTTGAAGACGTTGCAATCCGTGAAAAATGCAGCCTTTTTGTCTGCAATACGGATGGCGATATCGAACGTCAGATCTGGCATATGCAATCGCTGCTCGGCAATCGCGTCGACGGTATGGTTCTGATTTCCCAACATGTCGACGATGATCGCGTCCGCGACCTTCTCGATAACGGCCCCCCGCATGTGACTTTGCAGCGCCGGAGTCCGCGCTTCGATGATGATTATGTCGGCTCGGATAATGTCGGCGGAATTACGGAGGCAGTCGATCATCTGGCCGAGCTTGGTCATACACGGATTGGCTTTGTACGCGGGCCAATGGGTTCGAGTACCGCGCAGGAACGACTTGAAGCCTATCGGGCCGCAGTGAGCCGGCTCGGCCTTGATGCAGACCCTGAGCTTGTCTTCGACGGCGATTATACGATGCCAACTGGTCACCGCGCCGGACGATTTTTTCTCGCCCTGCCCCGCCGGCCCACCGCCATCATGGCAAGCAATGATATTAATGCGCTCGGCGTTATTGATGCGGCCACGGAAATGGGATTTGATGTACCTGACGATCTATCCGTAGTGGGCCTTGATGACATTGCGCTCGCCGCTTACGGCCGCATTAATTTAACGACCATCCATCTGCAAAAACGTGCAATGGGTGTCGCCGCTGCCGAACTCCTAATGAAACGCGTGCGGGCCAAACGGCGTGGCCAAAGCCGGATCATGACCTTTCCGACCCATCTTGTTGTGCGGGGCACCACTGCGCCACCGGCCAAAGCCCCTAAACCGAGGAGTTGAATGCATAATGTCGTCGATCCCTACTCCATCGCTCGCGGGTCTTAAAGTTCTAGATCTTTCACGCTTCATAGCGGGGCCGCTCTGCGGCATGCTTTTGGGCGATATGGGTGCGGACGTCATCAAGGTTGAGCGCGTTGGCAAGGGTGAAGATGCGCGCGTGATAGCGCCCCATGTCGGCGGCGAAAGCCTTTACGTGATGATGTATAATAGGAACAAACGGTCGCTAACGGTTGATTTTCGGAGCGACGAAGGACTCGCGCTGATCCGCTCCCTCGCAGCAGAAGCCGACATCATTATCGAAAATTTTCGCGCCGGCACGATGGAGCAAATGGGTTGCTCTTGGGAGACCTTATCCGCGCTGAATAAGCGCCTTATCATGGTGCGGATTTCAGGCTTCGGCCAAACAGGACCCTATGCTGATCGTCCTTGCTTCGATGTCATTGCTCAAGCGATGAGCGGCTTGATGGACATTACCGGTGAGGCAGATGGTCCGCCAGTCCCGTCGGGCTCATTCATAGTTGACCATGTCACAGGGCTCTACGCCACCATTGGCACGTTAGCTGCTCTTAAAGCGCGCGATACTACTGGCCGCGGGCAGGTGGTGGATACCGCGCTTCTCGACAGCGCTGTTACGCTTCTTCTGACCGGCATTCCAGAAGCACGCCTTCTCAATGTTAATGCAACCCGCAAAGGTGCGCGGGACCGCTATTCCGCCCCGGCGAATAATTATCTTTGCCGCGACAATCGATACGTCCATCTCAATGGCGGCAATGATACGATGTTTCCACGTCTGTGCGACGCCATGGGGATGCCCCATCTTCTAACCGATCCACGCTTTTCCACCCACGCGGCGCGGATGGATAACAGCGCTGCAATCGAAGCTGTCGTTTCTGGCTGGACCGTGATGCACGATTCCGAAGACGTCGTGTCGATATTGGCGAAGGCCGGTGTACCATGCGGCAAGGTCGCAACCATGGATGAGGTTGCCAGCAATGCGCAATTGCTTCACCGCGGACAGATTGTCGAAATCGATCATCCCACAATCGGAAAACTGCCGATGCATGGTGTGACGGTGCAGCTCTCCGACACACCGAATGGCATCCGCCTTCCGCCACCCTCAATAGGCCAACATTCGGATGAAGTTCTCCGTGATTGGCTCGGCATGTCCGGTGATCGCCTCGATGCGCTTAAACGGGCCAAGGTGATCTGAAATTCAGATCAAAATCTAGCGTGCACCGGTGATGAGTTGAACAATACCTTCCGGCGTTGTCTCCTCGCGGCGTAGCACGCCGACCGTTTGGCCTTGTCGCAGAACATGCATTCGGTCGGACACAAGGAAAATATGATCGAGATTATGGCTGATTAAAATAACAGAAAATCCTCTGTCACGCAGTTCTCGAACCAGTTCGAGCACCTTTTCCTGTTCCGGGACGCCAAGTGCGGCAGTGGGCTCATCGAGAATCACGACACGTTGCGAGAATGCGACCGCACGTCCAATAGCAACCGTTTGACGCTGCCCGCCCGACAACTCCTTCACAAGCGCTTTCGTTGAACGGATGTGAATTTTCAATGTTGAAAGAATGTCTGCACTCCGCCTGTGCATCTCTCCCATTTTGAGAAATGGGATACCGAGTACGCGATTGACTAGTTCACGCCCAGCATAAAGATTTTCAGCGATGCTGGCATTCTCGAATAGCGCGAGATCCTGATAGACCGTTTCAATACCAAGCTCCCGCGCATCATCGGGTTTACGAATCGTCACAAGCTGGCCAGCAAAGAGAATCCGCCCGCTATCGGCGGGAATTGCGCCTGAAATCACTTTGATCAAAGTTGATTTGCCAGCGCCATTATCGCCGATCAAAGCGAGAACTTCGCCCACGTTCAGCGTCAGGTCGATGCCCTTGAGAGCGCGTACGGCACCATAATTTTTGGTGATTTTTTCCAGCCGAAGTAATTCACCCACGCCATCGGTCCTTGGTGTTGCACTTTGGGCCGGGAGCAATCCCGGCCCGCGCGTTCCGCCGATAATCCTCATCGCTGATGAGAATGGTTTACTTGCAGTAGGTAGAAAGATTCTGTGCCGTGAGCATCGGTGTTGGCAGAAGCGTTGTCTTCTGAACCGGCTTGCCATCGGCAACATCGAGCGCAATCTGCAAGGCTTCCGGGAACATGGTCGGGTAATAGACAGACCCTTCAAGCTTCCCTTCCTTAATGCCCTGACACGCTTCGGCGCCGCCATCCATACCAACAATCGGCAGGGATTTTTTCCGTTCGGCTAGAATCTTCGATGCACCCATCGCCATGGAATCATTGTGTGCAAAAACAGCAGCAGCATCAGGATGGGCAACCATGGCATCTTCCATGGCTGTCGCAGCTTCATGCATCCGGTAATGGCCAACATAGCTCACAACGCTCATACCCGGCGTTGCTTTGATGACCTCTTCAAACCCGGTTTTGCGATCGACAGTAGCGGATGCACCCGGCGTACCTTCGATCTGGATCACCTTACCCTTCCCACCGAGCTTTGCGACGAGATAGCGCGCAGCGACGCGCCCCATTTCGACATTGTCGCCGCCGATGAAGGCCGCAAATCCAGAATCCGGCACATTGAGTTTACGATCAAAGATCACAAGCGGGATTTTCGCTTTCGCTGCCTGCGCAGCAATCGGTGCAAGCGCATTGGAATCATTAGGCGACAGCACAATCACATCGGCCCCGCGCACAAGCGCATCTTCGAGACCGGCGAGTTGCACAGCGCTATCACGTCGACCATCCAGAATGGTCAGCTTGATGTCCTTCCGCGTATCAGCAAAAGCTTTAGCGCGCTCAATACCGCCGACACGATAGGGATGCTCGACATTGGGCTGCGCAATGACAATGCGATAATCTTTTGCCACAGCATCCGAGCCAATGATGGCGACGAGAACTCCGGCTGTAGCAAATGTCTTTTTTATGCTCATCTGTTTCCTCCGACTGTGTTTGGGATTGTTCCCATTTTGGAGACCTGTCAGCGTTTCGCCCGAAGGCTGCGGATCGAGAACATCACGGCCACAATGATGATCACGCCCCGTGCGATGTCCTGTGCATAGGGGGACACCGAAAGCAGATTTAGAATATTGTAGGTGAGAGCGATGACGAGCAGTCCAATGACCGTCAGGCCGACGCCACCCGTGCCACCAGTGAACGGCGTGCCGCCGATAACAACCGCTGCAATACCGCTCAGCTCAAATAAGGCGCCCGATGCAGGCTCACCAACACCAAGACGACCCAGAAAGAGAAGTCCAGCCAAGGCCGCAAGCACGCCATGGATTGTGTAAACACTTCTTTTGATAGCAGGAACATCGACGCCGCACCGATAAGCGGCCACTTCATTGTCGCCCACCATCGCAACTAACCGTCCGTAGCGGGTAAATTTCAAAGCCACAGCCGCCACAACAAAAACTGCACCGGCGACAATAACGGGCGCAGGAACTGGGCCAACAAAGCCGCGGCCAAACCAGAAATGAAACCAATCTGGCCCTTGCGTGGATATGGTCCGTCCATTGCTGAGCACGAGTGCAATACCGCGCGCGATGGTCATTGTCCCTAAAGTCGCGACAAAAGGCGTTACGCGCCCCCATGTGATGACTGCGCCGTTGAAGAACCCAAACGCTGCGCCCGAGAGCAAGACGAGACCAATGGTAGCGGGGGCACCATAAAGCGGCATTAGCATGGCACCGAAAACAGTCGCCGCAGCAAGGATAGCGCCACCCGATAGATCGATCCCACCTGAGATGATGATGAAAGTCAGCCCAACCGCAATCAACCCCACCATCGTCCATTGGCGGAGAACGTTGAAGAGATTCTGCTCTGTCAAGAAATGCGGAGACAAGAATGCCGAGATGATTACAAGCGTAATCAACCCCACCAGTGCCGCATTGGACACCATCCAGCGTCGTACGCGCTGCGACAGCGTTGGCTGTTCCGTATCCACAGACATTAATCCTTTACCTTGATCAGATCGGCTCTTTCCATACGTTCTCGTTTCCATCAATTCGTACATCGATCAGATATAGACGACTGGATGCCTTGCCCCGACGCAGTGCGGCTTCCAATTGTTCAGCGGTTGTCACTTTTTCGCCATCGCCGCCCATTGCCTTAGCAACACCCGCAAAATCAATGTCACCAAAATCCACGCCGATATAGCGTTGACCATGAAAATGTAGCTCTTCCTGCTTGATATTGCCATAAGCAAGGTCATTAAGAACCATCAACGTGATTGGCGCTTTTTCCCGGATGGCTGTTTCGATTTCACCCAGGCACATGCCTAATGAGCCATCACCAACGACAGCAATCACATCTTTTTTTGGCGCTGCCAATTTAGCAGCAATCGCCGCCGGTAATCCGAATGCCATATTGCCGTAACCGACCGGCTTCATATAAGCGCCGGTTGTTGGCACCTGCACAAGATGCGTCCACACCCCCGGATTGCCCGCATCGGCGACGAGTATCGTGTTGTAATCAACGACCTCAGCCAGCTTGCGCATAGCAACCTGTGGCTTGATGGGCGACAGAGCGAGATCGGAATCAACAAACACCTCGCGCTTCCATGCATCCCTGAGACTTTGCGCCTTATCGAGCCAGGGGCGTTCACGAACCTGCGCAATCTTTGTGGTCAGCCGTTCGGCAGCATTGCGGGCATCACCGATTGCACCAACAGCAACCGGATAATTGCGCCCAACGATCGCCGGATCGACATCAATTTGCAGAAGATTGGGCGTCAAAGGTAGCGCCCAACGGGACGTAGAAGCAGCATTCAGACTGTTACCGATGGCAAGAATGCAATCGGCCTCGCTCAGCAACTGCTTCGACACTTTGGTGCCAAAACGACTACGCGGACCAAAGACGAGATCGTGATTGCCCGGCACGCAAGAGATGCCGTTAAATGTTGTGATAACCGGCGCTTTCAATTTTTCGGCAAGCGCCATCACTGCTGAACCCGCTTTCGCACTCAACACACCGCGACCGCACCAGATCACCGGTTGGCGGGCTGCGGCAAGGCGCGCGGCCAACGCATCGATCGCTTCGTCTGGAACATGGGGCGCGGCCGTAAAGCGATAATTTTCCGGTTTGATCGGCTCAAACACTGCACCATCGGCCTCTACAGCATCACGTGCGAAATCGATAAGGACTGGGCCAGGATTGCCCGTTGTCGCAATGCGGAAGGCCTCGCGCATCGCTTGAGGAATACCCTGAGCGTCGGGAACAAAGCGCGAGAGTTTTGTGAATTGACGGAAAGCGGTGATGTGATCCGCGTCCTGATTATCGTCCTGCAGAATATGACGGCGACGATTATTGCAGGTGATTACAACCACGGGGCTCGAATCGCGATGGGCGCCGCCAACCGCCGTGATCAGGTTTGTGGCCCCGGGCCCGGTTGTCGCAAGGCAAACCCCGGGCTTGCCGGTCAGCCGTCCATAGCCATCGGCCATATGGGCTGCGCCACGCTCATCGCGCGTGGTGATGAACCGGATGCTTGGCTCGTCATAGAGCGCGTCCATAATCGAGAGCGTCTGGCCACCGGGCACGCCGAAAACAAATTCAACCCCCTCCATCTTGAGACATTCAACGACCGCCTTGGCTCCGGAAATGGTTGCGGCAGCGTGAGATAAGGATGGGGCAGACATGCAAAACTTCTCCTCAAGGCAGAATGCGGCGTCGGCTTTGGCCGACGAGATTGAGCGTTCCTACCATAAGAAAACGTTTTCGGAAATCGTTTTTTTTGTTATACAGGGCTCTCTCGTATAAATCGGGCGGCCGAGGCCCGGTTACACGGCTTTAAGGCACTGAAAACCGCGCGCCGTTTTTGGAGGAGATGAATGACGGTTCCCTGCTTGCTCGCCATTGATGCCGGGACCGGAAGCGTGCGCGCCGTACTTTTCGATGCCGCTGGCCACGCCTTGGCACAAGCCTCTCGCGCCGTAGATGTAAAAAACGGGGACATTCGAAGCGAAATCGATCCTCACCAGCTCTGGGCGAGCCTTATCTCTGCGCTGCGCGAAGTAACGGCTGGGGGGCGCTCGATCGCGGCAATTGGCATCACCGCGGCGCTGGGTACGATCCTGACAACCCGTAACGGCGATCCTTTGACCCCCATCCTGACATGGCAAGACAGGCGGGCCGTCATTGAAGCCGAAACCATCCGCACCAGAATCGGCGCCGAGACGCTTATCAGTATCACGGGCCGACGGGCAGATGCTGAACTGACGGCGGCGCGCCTGCTGTGGTTTGCTACCCATGCGCCCCAAATCCTAGATCGTGCCGATTGTGTCCTAACCCTCAAAGATTGGCTGGTCCTCAAGCTCACGGGGGAGATTGTCACCGATCCAGCGAGCGCGTCCTATTCGCTGCTGTTCAACGTTTTTGAGGGCGCGTGGAGTCAGCCGCTGATCGATGGTCTTGGAATTGACAACGCACTGCTTCCGGCTGTGCGGGCCGCCGACGCGGTCGCTGGCACACTCTCATCCGAGTTCGCCTTCGAAACCGGCCTCGCCGCTGGAATTCCTGTTGTCACAGGTGGACCGGATGGGACCGTTGGTGTTATCGGGGGCGGCTTGACGCGCCCCGGCGTCGCAGTCGACGTGATGGGCACCACGGACGTCATTTTTGCCTGCACCGATATCTGCCCCGACGCCGGCGATGGCGCGCTGGTGATCAACACCTACCCCGCCAACCGGTTGTGGAGCATAGGCGGACCGATGGCGGCGACCGGTGGCTTGCTCAATTGGATGGCGCGCCTTCTCAAAACCAGCATCGCAGATCTGATCGAAGCGGCCGCTCGCATAAAGCCGGGCTGCGATGGCCTCATGGTCTTTCCCAATCTGGCCGGCTCACGCGCTCCACGTTGGAATCTGGCCGAGCGCGGACGCATAAGCGGCCTCTCGTTTGACCATGACGGAGCGCATCTTTTCCGCGCGGCCTTGGAGGGAACAGCTTACGAAATAGCGTCGACCTTTGCGGCGCTCAACGCGCGCGGCATCGTTCCGCGTGAAATACGCGCAGTGGGTGGGGGTACAGAAAATGTTCTCTGGATGGACATACGCGCAGCGGTTCTAAACACGCCACTGATTGTCCCAGAAGTAATTGAGGCGTCCTCGCTCGGGTCAGCGATGCTGGCAGCGGTTGGCATCGGCCTTTACAACAATCTCGACGAAGCCGGACGCGCCATGATCCGGATTGCGCGACAGGTGGACCCACGTATGGATCTCGTTCGTACCTATGCGGATTTACGTCCACGATGGCTGCACGAAAGAGAGAGCGGATAAATTCTTCTACTCATCCTCGAAACACCGGCCTTGTAAAACGCGGAGACTGCAATGAATGATTCAACCTCACTGCCATGGCGCGACCTCACGGACCCTCGCAAGGCCGTCGGCCGTGACGATCTCGAATCCCACCTTAAAGAGCCCATATTCGAAAATCTTGATATCCCTGAAGAATTGGGACCCGTAACCATCATTGTCGATGACCATAAAATCAAACGGTTCGCATTTACACAGAATGATTACAACCCTTGGTACATGACAGCGGGACCGGATGGTGGTCCGCGTTGGGGTCACCCCTGTTTATTGGGCAATGATCTTCTGCAACTTTTTACAACCCGCTACAAAGCCAGTGCCACAGTTGGCTTCCATACTGAAGAACAAACGTGGTTCGATAACCCCGTGCGATTAGGCGAACGCGTGACCTTATCCGGACGCTATGTGGAAGCTTATGAACGGCGCGGGCAAGGCTATGTTGTCATGGAAGCGCAAGCCATTGCTGAGGATGGCCGCAGCATCATCCGTCATCGCGGTGTAGAAATCCTGCGTACTATACCGGGGCTGATTGCCGGCCGCGGCGCCAGCGAATCCACTGAACGCAAAGTCACGGGTGAAACACCCCCCGATGCACGGACTATTGAGCGCATTTCAGAGAATACGCGTGTTGGCGATGTGCTGCGTCCGATGGAAAAAGTCTTCGCGGCCGAGCAGACCGCTGTGTTTTCTCGTATCGGTGAATTTATCCGCAACACGCATAATGATTTCGCGACGGCCCGCGCGGCTCAACTGCCAACGGTTATTGTGCAGGGCCAGCAACAATATGGCGCAATGGCTGAATTGATGGCGCAGGCATTCGGCATATCATGGTTCACCGGCGGATGGCTGAGAATGAAATTTGTCAACCCCCTCGATGTTTTTGTACCTGTGACATTCTCAGGCCTTGTGACAGCCATTCATGCAGATGAGAAGGGTGGCCAACGCTATGAACTCGAATGCTGGGCGCGTCGCATGTCAGACAATCGCCTCACTGCTGTTGGATGGGCAAGCTGCTCAGGCTCATAAGTCCATTAGCCAAGGCCGCAGCTTATAGTGCGGCCTTGGCAGCACTCAAAATAAAACGACGCAGAGTCGCGACGCTGAATGCAAAGGTTTCAATATTCGTATGAACTGGGCAAAAATTCGTGCAGTCATCTTTGACCTCGACGGCGTCATCCTCGATTCCGTCACACTCAAAACAGAAATTTTTCTGCGATGCTACGATGGTAAATTGGATGAGACTCAAAAGGCTTATATCCGTGAGCACCAAGCCCATCATGGTGGGGTTGGACGAGCTGAAAAATTTAAGCATTTTGAGGCGTTCTTGTTCGGTCGAAACCCAGATGATGCGAGGATCAATAAGCTGATCAAACTTTACCAAATGCATTTGTTTGAGGAGATCGACGATTGCGCTCTTCTTCCTGGAGCAATAGAATTTCTTAAATTCGTGCAAAAATCATGCGATCTTCATCTCGTATCAGGGACACTGCACGAGGATTTGTTGAGGATTGCTAAGACGAGAAGCCTTACAGATTATTTCAATACGATTGCCGGCTCTCCAATGACAAAGAATGACGCCTTTGCCAACATCATCAAGAGGGCCAATTATCATCCCGACGCCGTCTTGGCCATTGGTGACTCGATCACCGAATACGAAGTAGCGCGCGCCTGCGGCATCCATTTCGTCGGGATTGTTGCGCCTAACGAACCTAATCGGTTTCCACTCCATGTTGCCGCTTTCAAAAACCTTCTCGAGCTCACCACGGCATGGAAGCGATCATTGTAAACAAAAAGTCCCGCATGGATCCGAGGCTTGTTTTGATCGGGTGTTGATTTGATGGACCTGCAGCCACTTTTACCGAACGCGCATAACGCCCCGGCGACACAGGCCTATCTTTACCCCTGGAGTGGTAATTGAGTTAGTTCGGGAGGCGCTGTCATAATGGCTCAGGGCCTAACGCTAGATCCTTTTGTTCGCACCTCTCTCCAACAAGCGGGCTATTCGCTCCGCATCCAATCGATCCAGGCATTTCTTAAAGATATTGAGGCCAGCGTTGCCGCCTACCAGGCGCACGCGTCTGATGAGCCACCAACGCGGAAGGCCCACGATGCCCTCAAAAGAATATGGAAGCTCCTCAACGATACTGATCCGGCGATTGGCGTGCTCCGGACACGTGTTCAATCATTGCCCGCGCCTGCCAAGAGGTGGCTGCTGCAACGTGGCACCACATTGTGGGAGCGTTTGGTCGGCGGGGAGTTTTCTGGGCCCGTTTTCGAAGCATGGATCAAGTCTGCTGACGCAACCGAACTGGTTCGGGTTCTTCTGTCCTTAGTCAGTGAAGGCGGGATGATGCTTGATGGCCGTTCAGATCGGCAGCCGAAGAGAGGGTTTGAGCCCATGATCATGGGCGTCATTCGCAGCACGGGAGAAGGATTGAGCGAGGGCGGTCGACCAAGCCCATCAGCACGCGATGAGCTTGTAATGCATTTGGCAATTGACTGGCTGCAAGCGACCGGTGAGCCGCCCTTAAGAGGGCGAAGCGACAAAGAAGGCTTTTCTGGTCTCGTCTACATGATCTTTGATCTTCTTGAGATTAAGAGCATCCGTAAAAGCAACAGCGCTGACGAGAACAATGGCGCCGAACAGGCCCTTCGCCGGTACTGGGCTTCAGTGGCCAATGATGGCTATGCGCCCAAGCGCAAGAAGTCTCCGGACTAACGCCCAAAGCAGCCTGACGTCTGCGACGAGTGTAATTCAGGAAGGCGGCAACGCTGTTGAAGCGCTATCGCGCATGCGATCGGTCGCTTATTCGAGCCGCTCCGGCGCGCTTCCCGCAGACTGAGGGCCGTGACAACGGGTTTACGCCAAACCCATCCATAGATTGGCGTTAGACCGCCGGTATGCGCAGGTCACGCCCCTCCTTATGCGTAAAGACGCCAGCTCCTCCGGCCTCAAAGGCCAAGGTTGGCGTTCGCGCGGATGCAGGCCTAGCACCTGGCACACCAA
>Ga0214917_10002854_pt1 | contig 20628 bp, 20 predicted proteins | sample LL_1208_BB_MetaG_FD_177983 | JGI IMG/M metagenome (GOLD analysis project Ga0214917, IMG submission 177983) | Freshwater microbial communities from Lake Lanier, Atlanta, Georgia, United States - LL_1208_BB | ecosystem: Environmental > Aquatic > Freshwater > Lake | place: USA: Georgia | collected...
TTGAGAATCTCGCGGGTTTTATCTGCAAACTCTGCTGAGTTATCGATGCTGATTACTTTGCGTGCTCCAGCTTTTGCAACAATGAGTGTGGAAACCCCAGAACCGAGTTCGACAACCAACCGCGGTTTACGAGTGCGCACAAGGTCGGCAATCGTTAAGAGCAGATCAGGAGATGCTGCCCAGCTGCGAGTCGGCGGAATAGGTGCGGAAAAGTTAAAGAGTGCAAAGAGTTGCTGAAGTGCTTCGCTCTGGCGATATGAGTGCCAAATCTGTTCTTTAACTTCTTTGATTGACTCTTGGGTCTGTTGATGAGCTTTACTTACACGTTGATGCAGTGCGCGCAATAATTTGGCGCAATACAGAGTTGCGAGAAGGCTTAGTGCAATAAGCGCAATCTCAATTATTTGCACGTGAAATCACCTTAAAATCGCGAACGGTGAGCGCTCTTTGACAAAAAGATTGCAAAAACCAAAGCAACAACTATCAGGGCGTTTAAACCCATCTCAAAAATTGAACGATTGAAGGCTTGATTACTCTTATTTGACTCAAGGGTGAGGGACGCACCCACAGTCAAAATATGTCGCACCGCAGCGATAACACCAATGATTAAAAATTTATCTAACTGATAAACACCATCAGTAAAGCGTGAGATAACGGTGCGCAATATTTCCAAAATAATCACAATAAAGAGAACGTCATTAACGCCTTGAATCATTCCATTTGGGAAAAATGGTGCAGTTTCAATTAATCGTTTAAGGCTAAAGACAAAGGCCCCAAGACCAATGACCAACAGAACTAAGGCTAGAATTCCATGAAAAACATCTTCGATAAGATCTACATACTTCAGTGGAAGTATCGAAGTTTCAACAAACTTTTTTTCTTTATCAGCCATGCCTAATTGTAACTTGCTATTGAGTTATTTACTCAGCGGCCCGAGTAAGAATCCTGCCAAGCGGCTTGCCGGCGCACCTGCTCCCCCGTGCTGACCTTTGAAGGCGGCGGTGCCATCGGTTCCACATAAAGAAATAATTGCACCAGATCCACCAGGGTGTGAATTAATCCAATTGGTTAGGTCATACACCTTTGAATCAATCACACTCCAACACTTAGCTGCGGTGTTATTGGCTCGCACTTGTTCCATTGTGTAACCATCAGCAGTTGCACTTGGCATCGGCATCGGTGATGCAGTTGTTGCTGGTGTGGCTGTCGGTGTCATTGTTGTAGATGGTGTGTTTGCGACTTTTTTCCAGATTAATTTCTTGCCCGATTTCACGCATGTGACTTTCGAACCATTATATGTTTGTATTTGATTAGCTTTGCTACATGGTGCACCCGCTTTAGGAGCAGCGGCGTTGGCTGGAGTTTGAGTCAGAGCAAAAATAAATACCGCCAGGCCCATAAAAACTTTACGTCGCATAAGAGAAATTTACAGCAAAGCCGTGATCTCTGCGCTAGGAAATCATCGTCGCAAGAGATATGACAAAAATTGCACAGGGATTGCGCGCCTGTGATCTGCAATCCAACGATAGGTAAAACGCGAAAGTGGACGAAATGATCTGATAACTTTGGCAAGTTTGGTATTTCCACGTCTTTCTAAGAGAAAAGCAGCGGCATCAGCACCTGCGAATTGCTGGTCTCTGTAAATAACCATTACTTCTCTTGAGCATTGTTCTAAAGTTAAATTAAACTTTTCAAGTTCCGTCACGTGATAGTCAAGTGCTTGTATGCGCAACCTTTGCTCCACCCAAGAAATAGAGTTTTTACACAAATCACATTGACCATCGTAAAAAACTAGAATTTCGGACATATGTGAGCCAACCCACTCGCTTGCATGGCACAAGTTTAACTGACATTAATTGAAGTGTCAGAATATAATTTCCCCAAGAAATTGGAGATAGCAATGTTCAATAAATTTCACTTTATTAAAAGAATTGATGTGTACCTGATAAATCTGCTCAATGAAGTAAGCATGCAAGCATTACGTGTCTCACTTGGCGTCATTTTCACCTGGTTTGGTGCTCTGAAAGTCTTTGCAGAAAGTCCGGCAAATGATCTAATTACCAAGACAATCTATTGGTTTGATCCAGCTATTTTCATACCAGTCCTTGGAGTTTGGGAAATGGCCATTGGAATATCTCTCGTGGTTCCATCACTTACGCGAGCTGGCTTGTTTTTACTCGCTCTTCAGATGCCAGGAACCTTCTTACCCTTGGTTCTTTTACCAGAGGTCTGCTTCACATCTTTTCCTTTTGATCTGACTTTAGAGGGACAGTACATAATCAAGAATTTGGTTCTTATAGGAGCGGCTATGGCAGTAGGGGGTCGACTCACTCCAATTATGAATAAGAAGTAAATGGGTGGGGAAATATGGCGATTCAACTCGCTCGCCATATTCATCTGCCCTAGTCTTGCAATGGCGGGTTTTCCGCAACAATGGAGAGAAGGCAAGAAAATGGATGAATTATCCCTCGTAAAACTATGGAACCAATTGCGTTCCCAGATTATTAATTCACAAATTGCGCCAGCGTTAGTGCTCATTGGCATTTTTGTTCCAGCTACATTTGATAAGTTCTCAAATGCGCCAGATTCAGCGAAGTATTTAACAGTTGGCGTCGCAGCAATCACAGGAATACTTGCAACCATTAGCCAGTATGCAGCAGTTCGTGAGGGTGAAGCACTTATTTACGATCTACGAAAAGTTGAAAAGCCATCAGCACTCGCTGCAAAAATCAGTGGGTCGCGTGAAATGCTTTCACTCTCTGCAATCACAATTGTTTTATTTGATTTAGCAATGATTGCTCTAGTTGTTTGGGCAGTCTTAGGCGCATAAATGAAAATCGGCGTAATAGTCTTTGCGCTATATGTAGTGGCACTTGTTCTTTTGATTGCTCGCTATGAGCGTCCATCGAAGTCTCCACCACGCATCACTGGACGTGGTGGATACTTCGAATAAGACTAAGCCATGGGCTTGTTGAGCTACAACGATCCCCTACAGCAATTGCTTGGTGCCTTTATTGCTGCTGTTATCTTTGTAACGATTCTTAAGTGGGCTTTTTCATCTAATCAAAAAATGATTGTGTTACCGGTAAATGCGGGTAAGAAAGATCAATACGGCTTACTCAAGCCAATAGATGCTGACCAGATTAAAATAGATATCGATAACGCACATAAAGTACTTGCAGATTTTAAGATTAAAGCAACAGTAACCCAGACATATGATGGTCCGCAGTTAATGGTCTTTGAAAAGGATTATGCAAAGGCCATGCGCATATTGGGCCAGCCAATCGAAGGAAGTTAGAATCGGATATGGCCATCATGGCGATTGATCAAGGAACATCCGGAACAAAGGCATTGGTTATTTCTGATTCCGGCGAAGTTCTTAGCCGTGGTCATGCCAATCTTGATTTATCACATAGCGCTCCCGGTGTAAGTGAGTGTTCACCCGAAGATCTATGGCAATCTATTGTTAATTCAGTTAAGCAAGCATTGGCAGGTTGCACGGAGAAAATCACTGCAGTTGGTCTGGCAAACCAAGGTGAATCCATCCTTGCGTGGGATCACAGCAATGGTGCTGCGCTATCACAGGTAATCATTTGGCAAGATTCTAGGTCTGCTCCATTATGTGATGAACGTCGTGAGCACTCAGATTTTATTTTGAAATCAAGTGGATTAGCACTTGATCCATACTTTGTTGCACCAAAGATGCTCTGGTTACGTAATCGAGTTGCAGCAGGAGTCATAACAACCACCGATACATGGATTATTGCTCGATTAACCGGAAAGTTTGTCACCGATGTTTCAACTGCGTCTCGTACTCTGTTATTTGACTTGCACACTCGCGCATGGAGCCAAGAGTTAGCAGATATCTGGGGTTTAGATATCGCTGATCTGCCTCATTTAATTAATAACGATGTTGTTATCGGCGAAATATGTCATCCGGATGTAGAAGAACTGCGCGGTGTTGTATTAGCTGGCGCAATGGTGGATCAACCTGCTGCACTATTGGCCGAGAATTGCTTTGAATCTGGTCAGGCAAAGTGCACCTATGGCACTGGTGCGTTCTTGCTGACAAATATCGGCGCCATACCAAAGATTTCAGCACATGGACTTGCAACATCACTTGCATGGAATATTCGTGGTGCTTCCGCGTATTACTTAGATGGACAAGTATTCACCGCAGCAACTGCTGTGCAATGGTTAATTGATAATGATTTACTCGAATCCGCAGAAGCTATTGATTCATTGCCAGATGCTCGCGGAGTCATGGCAGCACCTGGATTTGCTGGGTATGGCGCACCGCTATGGAAACCACATGCAACTGCCAGCATTGCAGGATTAACGCTTAGCCATGGCAAAGGTGAGATTGCACGTGCAATGGTCGATGGAATTGCAGCCCAAGTTGCTGATTTGCTCGGTGCAATTGCAGCCGATGGTGTTGCAGTGACGCACCTTCGAGTAGATGGCGGACTTACACAATCGCATACTTTGATGCAGATGCAGGCAGATCTAGCACAGGTTGAAATTGAGGTGTATCCGCATCCAGATGCAACTGCAATAGGTGTTGCTAACCTTGCGGCAATGGCAACGAATGCATCTCTGACGTTGACGGATTTCTCATCGTCATGGAAATCTTCGCGCACGTATTCTCCTGCCTGGAGCGCAGATCGTGCCCAGAGTTACTTATCAAAGTGGCGAACATTGCCAGCGAACGCTTTGGAATCTGCTCATGAATAAAAAAGTGTATGACGTAGCAATTATTGGTGCTGGAGTTGTTGGCAGTGCAATAGCGCGAGAATTATCTAAACACAATCTCACTATCGCCCTTATTGATGCTCACTCAGATGTTGGCGAAGGCACATCAAAGGCAAATACCGCAATTCTTCATACCGGCTTTGACATGGTACCTGGTTCACTTGAATCAAAACTAGTTGCACGGGGATATCACTTGCTCCGTGATTATGCACGTGAAAGCGCAATCGCCGTAGAGGAACTCGGTGCCTTACTAGTTGCATGGAACCAAGAAGAATATGACAACCTTGCCAAGCTACAAGCAAAAGCAGTCGAGAATGGTTACAAGGATTCTGTCATTATCAGTGCGAAAGATGTATATGCGCGCGAACCGCACTTAGGGCCAGGTGCACTCGGTGCGCTCTATGTTCCGGGTGAGTGGATTATTGATCCTTGGACTCCGATTGTTGCCTTTGCAACTCAAGCAAAACTTGCTGGCGCTGACATACTTTTAAATACCGCTGTCTCAAGTGTGACTATTGGTGCCCACAACACTTTGCACACTAATAATGGCGATATTGATGCGCATCACGTCATCAACGCTGCTGGTTTATATAGCGATGAAATAGATGGTGTGTTTGGAATAAAGGATTTTACGGTTATTCCACGTCGCGGCGAATTAATGGTCTTTGACAAGTTATCGCGCTCATTGATCTCTCACATTATTTTGCCTGTGCCATCTTCTATGGGTAAAGGTGTGCTGGTATCACCTACTGTCTTTGGAAACATCATGCTCGGACCAACTGCGCAAAACTTAGAAGATAAAAGTGATTCAGGCTCTAGTGAAGATGGCTTAAAGTTTTTGCGCGAAAAGGGACGCAAGATTGCGCCTGAGTTATTAGAAGAAGAAATCACAGCGATCTATGCTGGACTTCGGGCATCGACTGAACACTCAGATTTTCAAATTCGGGCGCACCAGAACAACTACATAACCGTAGGTGGCATTAGATCAACAGGGCTGACTGCATCCATGGCTATTGCTGAATATATTAAGGAGTTACTAGTTAATGCAGGATTGTCACTGGGTGCAGAACGGGATCTTCCACGTATTTCTATGCCCAATTTGGGTGAAGCATTTACCCGTCCGTATCAAAATGAAAGCGCGATTGCCACACAGAGTGGTTACGGAGAAATCATCTGTCACTGCGAACGCGCAACAAGACAAGAAGTTATTGACGCTCTGGATTCAGCAATACCACCTACAACACTCGGTGGCTTAGGCAGACGTACGCGCGCAGGTCTTGGTCGCTGCCAGGGTTTTTACTGCCACAGCGAATTACGAAAGATGCTAGAAGGCAAATGAAGCGCACAGAAGTAGATGTACTCATTATCGGTGGTGGACCCGCCGGTCTTTCTGCTGCAATTGAGTTGAAGAAGAGCGGAGTTAAAAGCGTACGAGTAATTGAACGCGAAAGAAGTGCGGGTGGAGTTCCACGCCACTCATTTCATCCAGGTTATGGTCTACGCGATTTCAAACAATTCTTATCTGGTCCAAAGTATGCGCAGAAATACGTTGCTGCAGCGATAGCAGCTGGAGTGCAGATCTCAACATCAAGTACAGCAACTAAGTGGGCAAGTGATTATGAAATCGAAGTCACTTTGCCAACTGGTTTAGAAACAATCACGGCTCGTGCAATTATCTTGGCAACTGGTGCACGCGAACGTGCTCGAGCCGCGCGTGCGGTGCCAGGCAAGCGCCCTGCAGGTATTTACACAACAGGTTCACTACAACAGAGCACATACCTTGAAGATTTAGATATTGGCACTCGCGCCGTAGTTGTCGGAGCAGAACACGTTTCATTCTCTGCGGTAATGACGCTCAAGCATGCAGGTGTGAAAACAGTTGCGATGCTGACAGATAAGAAAAAACACGAAACAGTTGGAATTGTGCGTTGGGCATTGGGGCTCTGGTATCGATTTCGGTTGATAACAGAGTGCGAAATCATCGACATTCAAGGCGACAAAAGAGTCAGTGGTCTTCGTATCCGTCGTGGCGGCAAAGAGATTCTTATTGCCTGCGACACCATTGTATTTACCGGCAATTGGATTCCAGATAATGAATTAGCCCGGCGCGGTGGTTTTGGGATTGATTCACACTTTAAGTCACCAATCGTTGATGCTTCATCACAGATGCAGCGCAACAATATTTATGCAATCGGTAACTTGGTTCTGCCCATCAAAGCGGCAGATAAGTGTGCTCTTGATGCTCGCGCAGTTGCAAAAATGGTTGCAGCAAAACTTCGTTAAGGCTGCACCACAATTCGCACAATATCTTCAGGCTTTGCGCTGCCCTTTAATTCGGCATCGACATTCGTTGTAATTCCATTTATCTGAGCAGCCGCCAAAAATGTTAGCTGGGATGCAATCTCGGTCATCCAGTAGAAAGCAGCTGGTCCCGCGCGGTCGAGAATTCTCTGTGCAGTAGCGATTTGTGCGTCACTAAATTTCTCGCGATCGTTCTTGTCATCATCGATTACTGAAAGCAAGAATCGTTTGATGTCTAAGCCGATGCCAGTTGGGTCAGTCGAGTTTTCGATAAGATCTTTTAACTCAGCATCTAAACCGCGCGGTTTTTTCTTGCGCTTATTGCGGTTGAGAAATAAAAAGACGATCAGGGCTATGGCTATGAATTCGAACATAAGCCAAAGTTACAGGCAGAAACTGACGGCTAGGTCTAAACAGTCAGGCGCTTACGCAGTTCTTCAATCTCAGACTTATTGCTGGCCGAAACACGTTGAGTGATAACGCCACGTTCAAGTAAAAGCACTTGGGATGCCATGCCGATGGTGAAATCAAGATTTTGCTCAACAATCAAAATTGCGTTGTTCTTTCCATATGCAATGAGACGTTCTTGAATTTCATCTACTACACCGTGCCACACGCCTTCTGTAGGTTCATCCATTACCAATAACTTTGGCTGCCCGATTAACGCACGCGCTATTCCAACCATCTTTCGTTCGCCACCGCTCATAGTTCCGGCTTTTTGATCCAGACGATCTGCCAGCTTAGGAAAAATATCTAAGACCGGCGCAAGGTTTGTGCGCTCTTTCTTAGGCAAACGTGAAGCACCGACTAATAAGTTTTCGCGCACTGACAAATCAGAAAATACCGGGCGATCCTGGGGCACATAACCGATGCCTAAACGTGTGCGTGCGTATGTTGATATATTTGTAATTGCCTTGCCTTCGAAAGAAATACTGCCAGCAGTAGGTGAAATAAATCCCATGATTGTTTGTAGCAGTGTGGATTTACCTGCTCCATTTCTGCCAACTATTGCAGTGATGCCTGTCTTTGGAATCGAAAATGAGAGATCAAAGAGCACCTGGCTCGCTTCATAACCGCCACTTACATTACTAACTTCTAGATAGTTATTAGACACGGGTCAGGTACACCTCCTTCACTTTCGGATCATTTTCAATCTGAGCAGGTGTACCGGTTGCAACGATATTTCCATGATGCAAAACGGATATGCGGTTGCATAGCTCTTTAATGAAATCTAAATCGTGTTCGACAATTAGCACGCCACATTTTTTGGATGCTTTCTTTATCAACACTGCAGTATCGGCACGCTCCTTTGGACTCATGCCTGCAGTTGGTTCATCTAGAAGTAAAAGAATTGGATCTACAGCCATCGCCATCGCTATTTCTAACCATTGTTGTTGCCCATGTGAAAGTGACTTTGCTGGTTCATTTAAATACTCTTCAAGTTGGAACTCTTTCGCTAATTCAAGAATCTTTACTTCATGCTTTTTCAACGATGCACTTCGCAGTTGGCTCAGGATGGATTGCTTAGCTTGCAAAGAGATTAGTAGATTTTCACGGACAGTTTTTTCTAGATAAATACGAGCAAGCTGAAACTTAATCGCCATTCCGGCCTTGGCACGGATCTGCGGAGTTTTATTTGTTATATCTGCACCCTGAAGTTGAATCGTTCCTGCGGTTGCAAAGGTGCGACCGCAAATTGTGTGTAGCAGAGTTGATTTACCAGAACCGTTTGGGCCAATAAGACCGACAATTTCATTTTGTTCGATAAACATTGAAGCGTTATCAACGGCTACAAGGGACCCAAAAGTCTTAGTAACTGAATTTACTTCTAGAAGTTTCATCCTTGGGATGCCTTTCTGCGAGATTCACGAATTCTTGCTGGCAGAGAAGTTAAGCCCTTTGGTAAGAAAATCATCGTCAATAGAAGCAGGAATCCAACCAAGATTGGCCACAGACTTGGCAGAGCATTCTGCATCTTTATATTTACAACTTGCAAAACCGTAAGTGCAATCAGTGGGCCAAAGAATGTTCCACGGCCGCCAAGAACAACCCACAAAACCGATGTTGTGGAGAGAGCGAGTCCGCTCATGGATGGTGAGACGAAACCTTCAGAGACTGCAAAGAGTGCGCCTGCTGAAGATGCAAGGGCTGCAGAAAATACAAAGACAAATATTTGTACAACCGATCTGTTATATCCAAAGAACTCTGCTCGTTCTTCGTCATCTCGGACTGCGTTCATGGTCAGACCAAATTGAGAATTCACAATCAGAATGCAAAGAATCAATGCAATCGCAAAGGCAATAAAAGCTAAGAAGAAGAGCGACATTGCAGATCCAAGTTCGTGCCCAAAGATTGTTGGATATGGAATTCCTGGGATTCCGTTTCCAGAGCCAAGTACCGTCCAACTATTTGCAAGGCGTTCACAAATATAAGAAATCGCAAGTGTTACTAGGGCAACGTATAGCTCGCCCACTCGCTTGCCCGAGAATAAGAAGATGCCGATTATGAATCCTGCTAATGCGCCCGCAACAATTGCAATGAGCAAAAGAATTCCCATATCGGTAATTGACGATTTGGTCGTGACAAGTGCAACAACATAGCCACCGAGACCGAAGAGTGCTGCTTGTCCAAAGGTAAAGATTCCAGTCTGGCCCCAACACATTTCGACGCTGAGTACCAGGATTCCGTAAATCAAAATACGTGCAACGATTTGCGTTAAGTAATCATTTCCTGTCAGAAAAAGAACAGGACTAAGGACCGGAATCGCTATAAGTAGTGCGACGCCGGTCCTTAGCCTGTTTTTTAGTATTTTATTTCTTCCTTACTGCTTCTTTGCACACTCGTAAGGAGGAATGCTGCCTAGGTTCTTAAGAATTGTGTTTGAACCATCGGCATTTGACTTGCCAAGATACATCTGCAAGTTAACGTGCTTTGTACCAGGTGAGAATGAAACAGGTCCACCGATTGATTGCTTCAGTGAAATTGAATCCATTGCCTTATTTACCTTTGCAGTATCGAATGACTTCGCCTTTTCTACTGCTGCTTTCCATAGATAAATACTGCGGTACCACGCAGGTGCGTTAAATGTTGCAGAGAATAATCCTGCAGCTTCTGGATGTTGCTTGTTAAACTTAGCAACTTCAGCCTTTGTGAATGGATCTGTAACAGGAAGATAGAAATCCTGTACGCCGATCAATCCTTCTGCTTGCTTTCCGATGAGTGGGTTAATTCCCTCATCGAATAGTGTTCCGGCGATTGTTCCCTTGAACCCGCCATCGACAACACCCTTAATAAATGGTGCTGTGCCTGGAAGAACTACAACTTCGAACAATGCATCAGCCTTAGAAGCAAGAACCTTGCTTACGAGGTTTGATGGATCTGTCATATCAAGTGGAACATATTCTTCGCCAACGATTGAACCGCCACCAGCTAGTACTACTTGGCGTACGCGAGCAAGAATGTTGCGTGGATACAAGTAATCGCTACCTGCTAAGTAGAAACTCTTCTTTCCTTGTGAAAGTAGGTACTTAACAGTTGGGTCTACTTGCTGGTTCGGTGCAGAGCCTGTGTTCCAGACGTTATTGCTGCACTCGTTGCCTTCATATGATGCTGGCCAGATGTACAGAGTCTTGCCGCGCTTTGCAATCACGTCGCGAACAGCAACGCGTGTAAAGCTAGCAACTCCACCAACTACAACAGCAACTTTGTCTTGGTTTACAAGACGGCTTGCAACCTGAGTTGCAACAGCTGGATCTGTAGCGCTATCTGCCAAAACCATTTCAAGTTTGCGGCCAAGTACGCCACCACTCTTATTGATTTCATCAATTGTGAACTGAGCGACAGCCTTGTTGGATTTTCCAACGATACCGAATGCACCAGTCATATCTGTAAGCACGCCGACTTTTACAGTCTGTGCCGATTGTGCAGGAGTAAACGTCAAAGCGCCGAGCAGTGCAACAGCAGATGCCACGATCGCAGTATTGCGACGAGTATTTCCCTTCTTGAATAGATTCTTATTCATTTCTTCTCCCTATTTGTTTTTCTTACTGTGAACAGGACTTGCTTACATACATGATTTGCATTCACCTTGTTGCTATCGCCCCCTTTGGAAAATACCAACGGGGCGAAATCTCATGAAGATAATTGCTAGGAAAACAACCAAAATTTGTCCTGTCACAGGGCTGATAAATTGACCAAGAATCGCACCAGGAACTGCAATCAATGCGGCCCCTGCCAGTGGTCCACCAAATTGACCAAGTCCGCCAATCATTACGGCGATAAACATCAGAATTAGATTGTCATAACCAAGATTTGGGTAGAGCGTTTGAAGCGGAACAATCATTGCGCCAGCAAATCCAGAGAGAGCTGAACCAACTGCATATGTTCCGGCATACATCCACTTTGTAGAAATTCCAGAGACTGAAACTAATTCTGGGTTATCTAATGTTGCCCGAACTTTCATACCCAGATTCGTTTTGAGCAGAATCAATCCAATAGCAAGAGCTAATAACAACGTTACGACCATGATCACAATGCGCCAAATTGGAAGGCTCGCTCCCCCGATATTGATCGACGATTGAATTGGCGCATCTACTGGAGATGATTGTGTAGACATACGTGTGCGAAGTGATTCGCGCATGATCAATCCGATTGCAAAAGTTGCAAGCAGGGCACCTTGGGGGTTCACATAGAAACGATGAATGATCGTTCTTTCAAGCAGTAAACCGAAGAGTCCGACAACTATCGGTGCAAGCACAATTCCTATCCATAAATTGCCTAGATATTTGCCGCATAAAAACGCAGTGACGGCGCCGAGTAAAACAAGTTCTCCTTGGCACATATTAAAGACTTTCATCATTCCAACGATGATTGCCATTCCAATGACAAGCAAAATAAGAACTGAGGAAAGACTTAGGACGTCAAAAATTCCGCGAATAGTTGTTGGGCTCATGATTTGTTATGCCCCAACTGTTCCGCTGAGAAAAGACAACTTAGATTTAATACTTTGGATTCGCTCTTCCTGCCAGTCGTGCAATTTCTGATCAGGCAGCACATCCCAAAATTCAGCAAGGACATCCTTCATATCTGTTTCAACACCAGCCAACGTTTCGATAACGGCTAGTCCGCAAAACGGTACATACGTTGGTGAATATCCACCTTCGTGTGTCATGACTATCTTTCCGCCACACACTTTTTCGGCCACTTTCTTAAGCGCCTTAGTCATTTCGCGATACCCAGTTGCAGTAACAATCATTCGACCCAATGGATCAGTCATAGCTGCATCAAATCCACAACACACAACGATGAGTTCGGGCTTAAACTTTTCAATCGCCGGAAATGCAATCTCTTCGAGCGCGCGTGAATATGCACCATTACCGCTACCAGCTGGAAGCGGCACATTGATTGCATACCCTGCGCCAGCACCCTCGCCTTGTTCAGACACATGACCACTATCAGGTGGAAACAAACCATCTTGATGCATAGAAATTGTTAAGACATTTGGATCGTCATAGAAAATTGATTGTGTTCCGTTGCCGTGGTGAACGTCCCAATCTAAAACAGCTACTCGTTTAATTCCTAAGTGCTTCTGGGCGTATCGGATAGCGATTGCTGCATTGGCAAAAATACAAAAACCCATTCCGGTTTCAACGCGTGCATGGTGTCCGGGCGGACGAATTAATGCGTATGCATTATTTACTTCACCTGATACAACCGCTTTCATTGCAGCGATTGCGCCACCTGCAGCCCACAAAGCAATTTCATACGAACCTGTACCGAATGGGCTTAAACCATCACCTGCATCGCCACCTACTGGCGTTGCACTATCTCGTTGAATTCGAGCGATGTAATCTTTTGGATGAACTAATGCAATGTCATCGACGCTTGCTTGATACGCCGGAATTCTCTTTAAACTCTTGCTTAATCCCGAAACTTCAATTGCACTTGCTAAGCGAACTTTTGATGCCGCGCTTTCGAAGTGTTCGTAGGGCTGTGCATTTAATCCTGCGGGGTGCGCTCCTGCAGAGTTGCCTGTGTTATGCCAACCATAAATTTCTTCCCAGACGTATCCAGTAGGCATTCTTTTGGCACAGACCCCAATTTTCTTCAATCGTTGAAAAACGAATACACGAAACACTAGTCATTGTGTCGGGCAAAATCTAGGGGCTACTGGGGCGTAATTTAGATTATTTGCGCCAAGATCACGCGGGCTTGGTCGCCAAAGTGCGGGCTACCTTTTTCATAGACATCAATGCGCAAAATTTCTGGTGCGGTAATTCTTTTGGCATCGGCTAGTGAATCTAGTTCGGCCTGGAAATCTTTACCTTCGAAGTGTTCGTTATTAACGCCAATCACAATCCATCCGGCTGGCCGCACATGAGATAAAACATTTTTCAGTGCATCAGGTCCTAAATGTCCGTGGGTAAATGTGCCAGAACAAATAAGTGCGTCATATGGTTCGAAATTACTTGTTACTGGTTGTGTTAGATCGCATTCATTTAGGTTTGTATAAACCACAGATCCATCGGTGCGACTCTTGCGCTTTGCTTCTGCCAACATTTCGGGTGAAATATCTAATCCATCGATCTGCAGATGTGAACGCAAACGCGATAAATACATTCCGGTTAATCCTGTGCCGCAACCTATATCTACAACACGTGCCACTTCATCTGCATCCGCCGGAACGTGTTCGTTGAAAACTTCTGAGATTGCTTTGGGATATCTGTACTGCTTGGCATCTACGAATGATGATTCATACGTTGCAGCCCACTTGGCGTACAGACGACGATTATCTTCGGGAGTCTTAACCGAATACGCCTCGTCAAGGCCCAGCGGTTGCTCATCAGACATAAGAGAAATCTTAAGGCTTTTCTGTGACTCCGACATTGGAAGCGAAGGTAAATTTTACGACCACGCGGTTAGTTGGAATAGAAGTTGTCGAACTAAAGGTTGTGCTTGCGTGGTGAAGAAGTGTCAGATTCGAAGTATCCATGCGCGTGCTGAATTGCTGAGCACGAATGATGGCCTCTCCTGGTGATTCAAGATTCTTATTATAAGAACCAACAATCTGGGCATAAATAATCTCCGTATCTGGTGGCAATTTATTGTCTGCAATAAAGGCACGAATGTCTGCCGCGATTAAGTCGCCATTAAACCCTTCGTAGGTAACGACCATAGGTTTTTTAAATATTTGTGTGTAGTTATAAGCAGAGTCCGCTGTTGAATTTGTGTTATTTCCAAAGTATTCCGGCACGAAAGAAATCGTTGCCAAAAATACAACCATCATTGCTAGGAAAAGATCGGCATACATCCAGCCAGCAAGGAAAGTGAGATCTTCCTCTTTAGATAAAGCCTTTGGACGTGTGCGCATTAGCGTCTGCCTCGTTTCTGCAAGTTCTCGGTAGCTTCAACCAAGTTTTCTATTGCTGTTGCGATGCCTTGATTTAGAGTCAAGCGAGTTACAGTTTGCTTAGTGTGTAAGTACTCCTTGATTGCCAGTGCGAGTTCTACCCGTTCTTCGAGTAAACGTGAATCTTCTTCTTGGCTTTTGTAATTAGCTAAATCTGCTAAATATGTTGCACCAACGCTGAGAGCAATCACAATAAAAACTATTCCCGCATCTGTTGCAGCAACAGTGCTTATTCGCCACTCTGAAGAAAGAACGTCGTATCCATTTTGCCAAAACTCGAGAAAGTTAACCGTCGCCGTTGCATTATCTTCTACGAATTTTTGGAAAGCAGTTGTTGCTTGTCCTACAGCAAGCCACGTAAACGCAACTGGAGCGAAAACCAGAGCGTTACGCAGTATTGAAAGACGTGCTGCAATTTTTTGAAGCTTTAAACCGCTGACAGGGACGGCATAAGGCAACATTTGCATTGGTTCCATCGCAGACCACATTGCAAGATTCTGATTATCTTTAAGTGCAACCAAGAGTCTTGAGACATAAGGATCGCGCGATAAACCGTACTTGCGGGCCCACTTTTCAATGAGGTCAGCAAGTATGCGGTTTTTTTCGAGTTTGGGAATACGGGCCATTAATCGCTACTTAATTGCCAAGATCTTGTTTGAATCATTTGCCATAGACAATGCAGTTTCGGCAGACGGATCAAATACTTCGATTTGGAATGGAAGTGCTTTATAGGCGACATACACATTCGTTGGAGTGTTCTTGTTGTAATACACAACACCATCACCATCAGCTTTTGAGAATGAAACTCCATTTGGTTGGTTACCTGCTGCCAACGTTGCGTCGTAACCATTGGTTTCCTTGTATGTTGCAATCACTCGGTATTTAGGTGCGGTATCTGAAATACCTTTTCCGTTTGGTAGATAACGAACGTAGATTGCACCAACATTTTGAGCGTTGATTGTGTACTTAGCTCCACGCATTGGACCAGCCCAATAAACAGTTTCCCCAAGTTTTGCTACAACATCTTTGAGATCGCCTTCGGAAAGAGCAACTCCACCAGAGATACGTGCAGCAAGAGTTGTGGTGTCCAGCGGATTTGTTGCAAAAAGTGATGAGAAGCTCAGTGTTAAAACCAAAGTTACGGCAGCTGTTACGAGTGCAACACCACGGCGCGTTTGGAATATTCCAAGTTCGCTGACCATGCGGATGCGTTCTTTAAGTGCCGAAACGCTTCCATCGGTCTCGGATTTGAAATAGCTTTCACGCAAGTTATCTTCACGAGATGAACTATTTTCATTTACCATCGAGGTAAATGTTGTTGGCAAGCCAAGGCGTGCACTTGCCGACTTACTATCTTTCTTGCTTCGCTTTTCTGTCATTGTCTTGCCTTTCAGTAGTTTGGTGAAGTAACTTTTAGGAAAAAATTAATCATGGTGTGTACACCGGTGTAGATGAAGCACCGTTCTTAACTGTGAAACATGTGACTGTTGGTGCGCCACCGGTTGCGCTGAAAGTAATTGATCCAACGTAAGAACCTGCTGCACATGAATATGTACCTGCTCTGACACCGATTCCAGGTAAACCTTGTGGACCTGTATCTCCTGTATCTCCCTTAAGTCCTTGTGGACCTGTCGGGCCGGCAGGACCTGTTGCACCTGTTGGACCAGTTGCACCTGTTGGACCAGTTGCACCTGTTGGACCAGTTGCACCTGTTGGACCAGTTGCACCAACTAATGATGCAAGCCATTGTGCTTCTGAACCTGTAAACCCACGCGCTTTGGCGCTCTCAAAAGCGGACTTACCATCTGCACCTGTTGGTCCTTGTAAACCTTGTGCACCTGTTGGACCAGTTAGACCTTGAATACCTTGTGGTCCAGTTGCACCCGTAGCACCCGTTGCACCGGTGTCACCCTTTAATCCTTGTGGACCTGTTGCACCTTGCGCACCTGTTGCACCGGTTGCACCTTGCGCACCAACTAACGATGCCAACCAGTTAGCTTCTGATCCGTTGTAACCACGTGCTTTAGCAATTTCAAATGCTGATGCGCCAGCGGCACCAGTTGCGCCTGTGTCACCTTTTGCACCTTGTAATCCTTGTGGACCTGTTGCACCTGCAGGACCTGTTGCTCCAGTTGCACCAGGTAATCCTTGAATACCTTGTGGTCCTTGTGCACCAGTTGCACCGGTGTCACCTTTAACACCAGGTAAACCTTGAATACCTTGTGCACCAGTGTCACCCTTTGCACCTTGTAAACCTTGTGATCCCGTTGCACCTGTTGGTCCTGCAGGTCCAACTAACGATGCAAGCCAGTTAGCTTCTGATCCGTTGTAACCACGTGCTCGTGCACTTTCAAATGCAGATGCACCAGTTGCACCAGTTGCGCCGGTGTCACCTTTAACTCCTGGTAATCCTTGTGGACCTTGCGCACCTGTTGCACCTGTTGGTCCTGCAGGTCCAACTAACGATGCAAGCCAGTTAGCTTCTGATCCGTTGTAACCACGTGCTCGTGCACTTTCAAATGCAGATGCACCAGTTGCACCTGTTAAACCTTGAATACCTTGTGGTCCAGTTGCACCAGTGTCACCTTTTGCACCAGGTAATCCTTGAATACCTTGTGGACCAGTAGCGCCAGTGTCACCCTTAACACCAGGTAAGCCTTGTGGACCTTGAATACCTTGTAATCCTTGAATTCCTTGTGCACCAGTGTCACCCTTATCTCCCTTATCTCCCTTAGCGCCGTTGTTTCCGTTTGTTCCGTTGGTGCCATTAGTTCCTGCTGTTAATGAATTTAACCAAGCAGTTTCTGATCCGTTGAATCCATTTGCAACCGCAATTTCGTAAGCAGATTTACCTGCAGCACCAGTGTCACCCTTATCGCCCTTTGCGCCAGCAGCACCAGCTTGTCCAACAAGTGTTGCTAACCATTGTGTTGCTGTGCCTCTAAATCCATTTTCAACTGCAATGTCGTAAGCAGATTTACCTGCAGAACCAGCAGGTCCTTGAACTCCTTGTGCACCTTGTTGTCCAACACCAGAAATATTTGCTGGAGTTAACGCTGCAATCCACTGTGTTTCTGTCCCTGAATATCCGTGATCAACTGCAATTTCATATGCAGACTTACCTGCAGCACCTGCAGGACCTTGTGGTCCAGTTGGTCCTTGTGCACCTTGTGGTCCAATTAATCCTGCAACGCTTTCTTCAACAACTGTTGTAACAACTGTTGTCACCGTTGTTGTTGTCGACGATGAAGATCCACCGCCGCCGCCAGGTGCAACCATCACAACTGGAGTCTCAGTTGCAGCACCACTTGGTGAAGCAGAAGCCGATGAACTTGCTGATGCACTCGCAGAGGCACTGGGTGTAGCAGAACTATTTCCATTTCCGTTGCCACCAGCATTTGAATTTGGATTACCAGCAGCTGCCATGAGAATAGGAGCTGCGAATGCTGCGATTGGTTCTGGTGTATTTAATTCTTCGATGACACCTGGTTCTGTTGTTGCACCCACAACACCACTTACTGGTTCACCTTCACTTTGCGCTGCAGGAGTTTCAATTGCAGGTGTTGTGCCTGCGGCTGGTGCGGCTGGTGCGGCTGATGCTGGTGCACTCTCTTCTGGAGCGGCAGCAACGCCATCAAGATTTACAGGACCTGCAGCACCAGCAGTTGATGCTTCAAATGTTTGTGTCACAACAGTTTTAATTGAAACAACTGCAGTTGTAGGTGCAGAAACTAACATCCCTGGTTCTGATGCAGCTGGCGCAGGAGATGACGGTGCAGATGCAGCAGGTGTTGGCTCTGGAGTCATCAATGGATTAACTGGCGCAGTCTCTGCAATTACTTCTGGAGAAGTTGTTTCACCACTTGCAGATATTGGACCTTCTAATCCGGCAACAGATGCACCAGCATCTGTTGCCTCTGCTGTAACAATAATTTGTGGTGCTGCAACACTTCGGTTGCTATTTCCATTCGCGTTACCGTTATTTCCATTGTTGCTTCCGGAGTTTCCATTAGATGGAGAAGGTGTTGCAACTGGAGTCGAACCAGCTTCGGGAGCACTTGCCGCCGCAGGTGCAGCTGACGCAACTGTTGGACCAGCCATTGCAGAAGTAAATGATGAAACTGTTGTTGTAGTAGTCGTGGTTGTTGTCGTTGTTGTCTTTTTAATTACAGATGGATTTGAGTTAGATCCGTCATCTACACCGCCACCATTACCCGGATTATTTGGATTGGGATTTCCATCCGCTGGTCCACTGTCTTTGGAACAGATAACTCCGAGTTTTCCACCACTGACATAAAGTGATGTAACTTTTTGATTGTTCGCACATTGACCACTGTTAATCAAAGTGTCTGAAGTAAGTGAAGCGGTTCCATCTCTTCCGGCAGGACCTTGCTCACCTTGCAAACCACGTTCACCTTGTAATCCGCGTTCACCTTGTGGACCTTGTAAACCAGGTAAACCATCAACACCATTTGTTCCATTGGTTCCATCTTTACCATCTACACCATCTACACCATCTCGACCAGGTGTTCCATCATTTCCATTTACACCAGGTAAACCATCAACACCATCGCGACCTGGTAATCCATCTACGCCATCGCGACCTGGTAATCCATCTACGCCAGGTAAACCGTCAACACCATCGCGACCATCATTTCCATTTACACCCGGTAAACCGTCAACACCATCGCGACCTGGTAATCCATCTACGCCAGGTAAACCATCAACACCATTTGTTCCATCGCGACCTGGTAATCCATCTACGCCAGGTAAACCATCAACACCATTTGTTCCATCGCGACCTGGTAATCCATCTACGCCAGGTAAACCATCAACACCATCGCGACCATCATTTCCATTTACACCCGGTAAACCATCAACACCATCGCGACCATCATTTCCTTTTACACCATCGCGACCATCATTTCCATTTACACCATCGCGACCTGGTAATCCATCTACGCCAGGTAAACCATCAACACCATCGCGACCATCATTTCCATTTACACCATCGCGACCTGGTAATCCGCGTTCACCTTGTGGACCTTGTAAACCAGGAGCGCCATCTAAACCATTTGTTCCGTTAGTTCCAGCGGCACCGGTATCACCTTTTAATCCTTGCTCACCTTGTAATCCGCGTTCACCTTGTGGACCTTGTAAACCAGGTAGACCATCAACACCATCGCGACCATCATTTCCATTTACACCCGGTAAACCATCAACACCATCGCGACCATCATTTCCATTTACACCCGGTAAACCATCAACACCATCGCGACCTGGTAATCCGCGTTCACCTTGTGGACCTTGTAAACCAGGAGCGCCATCTAAACCATTTGTTCCGTTAGTTCCGGCGGCACCGGTATCACCTTTTAATCCTTGCTCACCTTGTAATCCGCGTTCACCTTGTGGACCTTGTAAACCAGGTAGACCATCAACACCATTTGTTCCATTCGATCCAGGTAAGCCTTGCAATCCGCGTTCACCTTGTGGACCTTGTAAACCAGGTGCGCCATCTAAACCATTTGTTCCGTTAGTTCCAGCGGCACCTGTATCACCTTTTGATCCTTGCTCACCTTGTAATCCGCGTTCACCTTGTAATCCGCGTTCACCTTGCAAACCACGTTCACCTTGTAAGCCTGTTTCACCTTTAGGACCTTGTAATCCGCGATCACCTGCCGCTCCTGCAGGACCAGCGACACCAGGTAATCCTTGAACACCTTGTGTCCCCTTGATTCCAGAGAGAATTAATTTTGTTCCATCGATAGTTGCTCCGGTTGGACCATCTACGATTTCAACTGAATCAAACCCACCTGCACCACCAGTTCCTGCAGGACCAGCAACACCTTGTGCACCAGCGGGACCGGCACTTCCTGCAGGTCCAGCTGGTCCTGCAGAACCTTGAACACCTGCTGCACCTTGTGGTCCTTCAACACCTGCAACACCGGGTAAACCTTGTGGCCCTGCTGTTCCAACGAGTGATTGCAACCATTGTTTTTGTGTTCCAACGAATCCGTTATCTACTGCAATTTGATACGCAGATTTTCCTGGAACGCCAACTGCATTTGATCCGTAACCAATACTTCCATTTGTAACTACAACGACATCAGATACTTGTCCTGACGGACGTGGACCATTAACTGGACCATTAGCACCTGATTGTGAAA
>Ga0214917_10002855_pt1 | contig 20627 bp, 18 predicted proteins | sample LL_1208_BB_MetaG_FD_177983 | JGI IMG/M metagenome (GOLD analysis project Ga0214917, IMG submission 177983) | Freshwater microbial communities from Lake Lanier, Atlanta, Georgia, United States - LL_1208_BB | ecosystem: Environmental > Aquatic > Freshwater > Lake | place: USA: Georgia | collected...
GGGGCGAATGCATTCGCCGGGGTGCGCATCGTCGTGGGCGAATACCGGTGCATAAATGCACCGTTTTATTCGTCTGTAAGTCGCACGCGTCGGTGGGGGCGAATGCATTCGCCGGGGTGCGCATCGTCGTGGGCGAATACCGGTGCATAAATGCACCGTTTTATTCGCCTCTACTTGACGCGCTCCATGTATGCGCCGCTCCGGGTGTCGATGCGCAAAATATCGCCTTCGTTGATGAAACCTGGCACGGTAATGCGGGCACCGGTTTCGAGGGTGACCATTTTGTTGACGTTGGTAGCGGTATCGCCGCGCAATGCCATGCTCGATTCGGTCACGCGCAATTCCACAAAAATAGGAATTTCGACACCGAGAATGCGGTTTTCGTCATAATAGAGGATTTCGCATTCGGCACCATCTTTGAGGAACTCGGCACCTTCGCCAATCACATCGGCGGTCAGCTCGATTTGCTCGAATGATTCGTTGTCCATGAAGGCATAGCTGTCACCTTCGCGGTACAAGAATTGCATGTTGTGCTTGTCAACTCGCACGATGTCGATGTCTTCACCGGCACGTACGCGCTCTTCGATGGTTTTGCCAGATTGGATATTTTTGAGTTTGAGGATTACCATGGCACGCCAGTTGCCGGGTGCATGATGGTGGAACTCAGTGACACGGTGGAGCTGACCATTCCAGCGGATAATCAAATTGGTACGCAAATCAGATGTCGTCGCCATACTACTCCTCAAGGCACGCCAATATTACGGCGTTATCCACACAACTACGTCAATTATACCAGCAGGCAGTCATCTCACGCAACTAGACTAGTCAACTGCACTTGCCAAGCCTAATTCTTCGCGCCCAGCCGCCACCACGAACAGCGACCCCGTTACCACAATCACCTCGTTGGCACTGGCATGATGCACTGCAAAACGCAACGCTGCCGCTGGGTCATCGATACCGACCACCTGTATGTGCGGCCGACTGGCAAGCACCAGCGTGCGTAATGTACCCAAATCGTGCATGGCCCGCGGGTGACGCGAGGCCGTCACAATCGCTTGGTCGGCTATTTGGGAAAATACTTGCACCATGGCTGACACATCTTTGTCGCGCGAACAACCCAACACCAACGTAATCGCTTGCCCAGGGAAGGCGGACCGCACCGACGCCACCAAACGCCGCGCCGAATCGACATTGTGGGCCCCATCAAACAGCACCGGCACCCGCGCAGTCTGTACCAGCTCAAATCGCCCGGGCCAGACCACTTGTCGCAAGCCGGTGGCGATGGCGTCGTCGCCAATATTGATGCGCTGCTTGCGCAAAAAGAGTGCCGCCGCCACAGCCAACCGCGTATTGTCGATTTGTACTTCACCTTTGAGCGCCGATTCGTGTGGGCCGTGATACACATCGTAGGGATCAAATAATTCGGGGATGGGACCACGCACGCGCTCGTCGGCGGGATCATAGCCACGAATGCCCCCGGTGCCGGCATCATCGACCACCACACATGGCGCACCCGCTTCGGCGGCACAGGCTGTCACCGTCACGAGTGCTGCATAGGGTTGCGGGGCAATCAGCATTGGCACCCGTGGCTTGGCAATGCCACCCTTTTGCATGGCGATGGCATCAATGGTGTCACCTAGTAATTCCATGTGGTCATAACTAATCGAAGTCACCACCGACAAGAGGGGCGTCAAGACATTGGCGCTATCAAAGCGACCACCGAGTCCGACTTCCACCACCACCAAATCGACGCTATTATCAGCAAAATAACGCATTGCAATGGCAAACCCGATGGCAAACGTCGCTGGTAATCCCGCGTTCAATTCAAGCGCTGACACAAAGGGGATGATTTGGTTGACGGCGGCGATCAAGTCCGTTTGGCTGATTAATTCGCCATTGATTTGGATGCGTTCGCGGTACGAATGGAGGTGGGGCGAGGTCCACAACCCTACCCGCAAGCCGGCCGCCTGCGCCATACTCGCAATCATCGCCGACGTCGAGCCCTTGCCTTTGGTGCCGGCCACCACCACACTACGCAAGCGAGCATCGGGAGTGCCGAGGGCATCGAGGAGCTCGCGGGTACGAGCCAGGTTTTCGGCAGGGTCGGCACGATGCGTAGGGACGGGAATGTAGCGGTAAAGAAAATCGAGGGCTGCTTGATAGGTGGTTACCGCCATAGCTTAATCCTTTGAAAGTATAAAAAATAGCGTCGTGGGCAAACAGCCACGACGCAGCGTAAGACATACTTAGCGACCGAGGGCGCGCACGTTTTGCAAGCAACGGTCGATACATTCCATCGGTGAGAATGCATAGCTTTCTTGTTCGACGACATACCACTGTGTGCCGCCGACTGCTTCACACAACCCCAACACCGTCTGCCATTGCACATCGCCTTCGCCAATCAAGGCGGTGGGGTTGCTGTGGGAGTGCTCTTTGAGGTGGACGCTCAAGGCGCGGCCTGGGTAGCGTTGGATGAAGGGTGCCGCATCGGCGCCAGCGACCAAGGCGTTACCAGTATCGAATTGCATGATGACGTCGTGGTCGGTATTACCAAAAAACGTATCCCAGGGTAATTCACCATCGAGTTCACGGAACTCAATCCAGTGATTGTGGTAGCCGGTTTTCATGCCATGGGGAGCGAGTTTTTTGGCGACGTCATTAAGCGTGTGGGCGGCTCTGAGCCAACCGGCACGACTGTCGGTATAACTATGGTCGAGGCCAGGCACAATCAAGAAACTATTGCCGATGGTGGCATGAAACTCTATCGAGCGTTGTAATTCATCACCCAGCAAGGTGTTGATGCCCACATGAGCGCCTTCGGCTTTGAGCCCGTATTCGTCGAGCATGGCACGGACAGATTTGGCATCATGGCCATAAAAACCAGCAAATTCGACGCCATCATATCCCATTTTGGCGATGGCCTTGAGCACACCGGCCAAATCTTTGGCTGCGTCTTCGCGTACCGAATAAAGTTGGACTGCGACAGGAATCCGCGTCATTGCATGTCTCCCTCTTGTAATTCGCTAATTGTTAATCGTCCGTTGCTAGTATACCATTGACCGATGAGCTGTGGTCGTTGCCCCAAAGGAGGTGCCGTGTGTATTTTTTGTAGTTGTGACGATTTACGTGGGTTTGATTGGGATCTCAAGGCCTTGGCAAAAACTGACCGGGCGGCGGCGAATCACCAACAACAGGTACGCAATACCCGCCGGAGTGCTGACGACCAACGTGACGAACGCCCCATCCGTGACCTGCGGGATGAATATGATAATCGTGATTGAAGCCGGAGCGCCGCAGCATGCTGCGGCGCTCCGGCTTCAATGATATTATTATGGAGACAACATCATTTCATCCAAGGAGCAGCAAATGAATCGTAGCAGTGTGGTCAAGGGCATCAAAGATCGTTCGTTCAAAGAATTATGTGCACATGTCGTCGAAGACATGAAGCGCCTCGATGTGCCTGGAGTCAGCATCGCCGTGTGGCACAACGACAGCACGGTTAGTGTCGGGTTAGGCATTACCAGCATCGAACACCCCTTGCCGGTCACGGCCGACACGTTGTTTCAAGTCGGCTCGATCAGCAAAACCTTTACTGGCACGATGCTGATGCAACTGGTCGAAACAGGCAAACTCGACCTCGACACCCCCATAAAAACCTACCTGCCCAAATTCAAAATGGCCGACAAAACCGTCACTGCCAACCTAACCCCTCGCCACTTGCTGACGCATACTGGTGGCTGGATGGGCGATTATTTTAACGATTTGGGCAATAACGACAATGCCCTCGAACTGATGGTCAAAAGCATGCGTAAGTTGCCGCAAATCTCACCACTCGGGACGTTGTGGTCGTACAACAACGCCGGCTTCAACATCGCCGGACGCTTGATCGAAGTGCTCACCAACCAGACCTACGAACAAGCTGCCCAACAGATGTTGTTTAATCCGCTCAAGTTGAGCAAAAGCTTTTTTTATCCCAACGATGCAATTTTGACGCAGCGCTTTGCGGTCGGGCATCAAAAATGGCCAGACGGCGTGCGAGTCGCCAACCCGTGGGCCATCGGGCGGGCTGCCAATGCCGTAGGAGGCGTAATAAGCACTGTCAATGATTTGATGCGCTACGCTCAATTCCATAGTGGCAACGGTAACGCCATCATCGAGCGCTCGTCGTTGCTGGCGATGCGCACCGTACAAACCAGTGCCGGCGGTCGGGGCGACATGGGTCTGACCTGGTTTATCCGTCAGCATGGCGACGTGACCAGCTACGGGCATGGTGGCGCCACCAAAGGCCAAAAAGCGACCTTCCGGTTTATCCCCGACAAACAATTCGGGATTGCGCTTTTGACCAATAGTGACGATGGCGGCATCATCGGCGACAACGCCGTCAGCAACGCCTTGGATATTTATCTGGGCTTGGCAAGTGCGCCCGTCACAACGATTCCCCTGAACGATACCGGTATGGCTGAATACGTGGGTGAATACGAATATTCGTTGTCGCGCTTTACAGTGGAAGCCAGTGGGGAGGGGATGCTCATCCACGAAACCCCCAAGGGCGGCTTCCCCAAGCCTGAGAGCCCGGCCGGTCCGCCAGTACCCACGGTGCGAGCATCATTCATCGGCAACGACAAATTCGTGGTGCACGACGAGCCCCGCAAAGGCGAAATCGGCGACTTTGTGCGCGACGCCAATGGCCGCATCGCCTATCTGCGGATTGGTGGCCGCGCCAATCCGCGGGTCGGCACCACGGTCGCACAATAATTCAATCCGTAGCGCCAGCGCACCGAGGTGTGCGCTGGCCGGGCGAGAAAACGGGTGAACCGTGCAGTCGTTGCGCATTGCGCCCCCCAATTCACCGACCCACCAGCACGTTTTTTTCACACACAAGAAAGTAGGCGTGTCAATGGCGACCCCCAAAGAATACCAGCCAGCCCATGAATTGTGGGCCCACTATCACCCCGCCCAAGCCCCACATGCCTTCCGGGCCAGCGATCAGCAGAGTGCCGCCGCCTGGCAACACCCCACTCGGCAGGCCTTGGCGCAGGCGCTGGGGCTGGATCGCTTGCAGACCGTCGCGCCAGATGTGGCGTTGCTGGCGAGTGTCGACAAAGGCGATTATGTGCGCCACAAATATGTGATGCGCACCACGCCCTATAGCCTGATGCCGTTTTATCTGCTGATGCCCAAAAACGTCCCGGGGCCATTGCCGGTGATGCTGGCCTTGAGTGGGCATGGCTATGGCGTGGCCGACATCGTGGGCTTGTGGGAAGACGGCAGCGAGCGACGTACTGCCAGCGGCTACCACAATGATTTTGCCGTGGCGTTATGTCGTGCTGGATTTGCCGTGGCTGCGCCCGAGATTTCGTGCTTTGGTGAGCGCCAAACCGACTTCAGCTACCTCGACACGGTCAACGGCCAGCCGACGCCGGGCACCTGCCACCACAGCGCCATGTTGGCCATGCATCTGGGCTTGACGGTACCGGGCATCCGAGTGCACGACGGGCTGCGGTTGGTCGATTATCTGACCACCCGGGCGGATTTGGATTGTGCGCGGTTGGGAGCGATGGGGATTTCGGGCGGAGGGATGCACACGCTTTTTTCGACCTGTATCGACGAGCGGATTAAGGCGTGTGTGATTAGCGGTTATTTTTCGAGCTTCAAAGAAAGCATCCTGGCGATGCATCATTGTGCGTGTAATTTTGTGCCGGGGCTGGCGGCCTTTGGCGAAATGCACGACTTGGCGGGGTTGATTGCGCCACGGCCATTGTATGTGGAGGCAGGCACGCGCGATCCGATATTCCCCATCAATGCGGTGCGCAACGGCGTGACCCAGGCCCGCGGTGTATACCGAGTGTTTGAGGCCAGCCAACAGGTGGCGTTTACCGAATTCGAAGGGCGCCACGAGGTGCATGGCGGGCCGGCGTATACGTGGTTGCAGCGACAGTTGCAGTAGGGGGGAGTCATCCCCACTGGCTCGCACAGGGCACGCGGAGGGACGGGATGTTTGTAGAGACGCAGCCTGCTGCGTCTCTACAAACATCCCTCATCCTCGGCTCCATCCAGGCCATCATGCCCATCAGTATCGAACTCTACTTGCCATCGCTGCCCACCATTGCCCATGAATTCAACGTCACTGCAGGGGTCGTGCAATTCACCTTGGCTATTTTCTTGATAGGTGTCGGTCTTGGCCAACTCGTCTATGGCCCCATCACCGCTAAATATGGCCCTTAGGTGATGTGGCCGCCATTTGCTTTTCGGGACCACTGATGATTACCTTGTTGTCGGTGCTTTTTTTGGCCGAAAAAGTGCGCATTCGCAGTTGAGTCGCCCTGCTCGTCGGCTTTGTGGGGACGCTCTTTGTCCATCCCGGCATGGGGACATGTAATAGCGGACTGTATATTTTTTATGCCAATCGTCAACAACCCACACCCACACCGGTCACCACGGATTGACGATTAATGGCGTTTGCGCTATGCTCTATGGCATCTCTAGTGCATACCAATGCGCTACTTGTCTTGGCGATTCACCACGCACATCGCTGTTTTTTACAAAAAAGAGGGCAACAACATGACCACCCCACCTCGCGTCCAGACCAGCCACGGCCTCCTCGAAGGCGGCATCGATGCCCGCACTGGTGCCCACTGCTTCAAAGGCATCCCCTTTGCGGCGCCTCCGGTAGGAGCGTTGCGCTGGTGCGAACCGCAACCGGTCGAATCGTGGCAGGGCATCCGCCTTGCTACCCAGTTTGGGCCGCGCCCGATGCAACTGGCACTGTTTGGCGACATGAATTTCCGCTCGCCCGACATGAGCGAAGACTGCCTCTACCTCAATGTCTGGACCCCGGCCACCCCCGCCGCCACACCGTTGCCGGTGTTGGTCTACTTTTATGGCGGTGGTAATGTGGCCGGCGACAGTTCGGAGCCGCGTTACGACGGCGCGCGCTTGGCCCAACAAGGGCTGGTGGTGGTGACGGTCAATTATCGGCTGTCGGTATTTGGTTTTTTTGCCCACCCCGAATTGAGTCAAGCTAGTGGCTATGGCGCCTCGGGCAATTACGGCTACCTCGACCAAGCGGCCGCCTTGGGCTGGGTGCAGAGCGAGATTGGCGCCTTTGGCGGCGATCCCAGCAAGATTACGATTGCCGGTGAATCAGCCGGATCGATTTCGGTCAGCGCCCAACTCCTTTCGCCCATCACCAACCACCGCATCGCCGGCGCAATCGCCTCGAGTGGCTCGTTGCTGGGCGCATTGCCCGCCATGATCCTCGCCGACGCCGAACACGCCGGGGTGGCCTTTGCCACGCACGCCGGGGCGAATTCACTGGCCGCCCTGCGCGCCATGTCTGCCCGCACCCTGCTCGACGCCACCCAAGGCTACCAACCACAACACTTCTGTGGCACCATAGACGGCTATTTTTTGCCCCAATCACCGTGGCAGCTCTATGCCAGTGGCGCCCATGCCCAGGTGCCGTTGCTGATTGGCTGGAATTCGGCCGAAGTGCCCTACCAGTTTTTGCTCCGCGACCAACCGCCCACCGTGGCCAACTACCAGGCCGTAATCCAGGCCCAATTTGGTGACCAAGCCGCCGATATGCTCCGACACTATCCCGCCAGTAGCGATGCCGAAGTGGTTATCAGCGGTACGGACCTCGCCAGTGATTTGTTTATCGGCTATAGCACGTGGAAGTGGGCCGACCTGCAGGCCCGCACCAACCCCACCTACCGCTACCTTTATGCCCACCCCCGCCCCGCCATGCGCCCTGAGCTGGGTAATGCGGTCAGCGGGCTGGCCGGTGGCGTCATCCGCGCCGATGACACCAGCACGCCCCCGCCACCACCGCCCCCGATGGCCGTGGGTGCCGTACACTCCGCCGATATCGAATACTTCATGGGCAACCTCGATACCAATAGCGTCTATGCCTGGGATGCTAGCGACGAAGCCGTATCCCAGCAAATGCAACAAATTTATGTCAACTTTGTCACGCACGGTAATCCCAACGGGGCCGGTATCCCCACCTGGCCACCGTTACAGGCCGACGATAGCGCGCAATTATTGCGCATCGATACCCAATCGACCATCATGCCCGACAGCCACCGCCCGCGCTACCTGATGCTCGATACAATGCTAGGCAAATAACTGATTCAGCACACATCTTATGCAACACAACGAAATCCTCGGCGCAATTGCGCCGAGGATTTCATCAATACAACACGCGTTGAATTGCACCGATTTAGGCAAACGTGCCTTTGATTTGGCGCATGGCTGCGATGAGGCGATCTTCGAGGGGATCAGTGTCGCTGTCTTCGATTTGATTGTTGCGTTGCAACCATTCAATGGTCTCGGTCACGGCTTGGAGCAACGGCACACGTGGCTGCCAATCGGGGACGAGGGCCAACAACGAATCAGCCGCAAAGACTTGGTTGTGGCCGAGGCAGGTGGTCAAGGCGCTATAGCGCTGGGCATCGGCAGCGACCAAAATCTCCCACGGCACCGACACGGTTTCGAGGGGCACGCCCAGCACTTGGGCGGCAATCCCGTGCCATTCGTGCCAGGTAGTGGCGTGGGGGTTGACCACGTGCACCACTTTGCCGTGGGCGGCGGTCAGACCACAGAGCGGCACGTATGCTTCGGCGGCATCGGCCGACGGCAAAAACTGGAAGTAATTAAGGCCTTCGGCGGCTTCGATAATCGGTTTACCCTTTTTGAGGCGGTCAAGCCAGCGCGTACTCCAATCGACTTGCCGGAAGAGCGGATGCCCGGGGCCAAAGGTAAACGACGGCTTGACAATCGTCACCGGCACGCCGCTGGCACTCTGCCCCAGCAACAATTCATCGGCGGCGACTTTGCCTGCGCCATAGCCACCGTCGTGGCGACCATTCAAGGGGGCGTCGATCCCTTGGTAAAGTGCCGTGAATGGCGGGCCATAGGTCATCACTGTCGAGGTCTGGATGAGGTGCCCTACGTTGGGCAAGGCCCGCAGGGTCGAGGCCGCATCATCAGCCGTAAACGAAATCATGTCGATGGCCACATCAAACGAGCGCGTCTGAAGCAAGGCTTCAAAGGCCGCCCGATCGCGGCGATCACCCAACAGCACCTCGACGTCGCTGGGTGGTCCATCGATCCGTTGGCCACGATTGTAGATGGTAACTTTGTGCCCTTCGCGGAGCAACACGCGCACGATGGCCCGACTAATGTTGCCCGTCCCCCCGATAATCAGTACATGCATGACCGTTCACTTTCTTTTTTTGTGAAAAACAGTGCCGCGCCAAACGTGAATAAGCACTACGATTGGTTACTTCAGGGGCGAGTAGACAGTCGATCGTAGCAGTACGCTGTCGAGCTTTTCGACCAACACACCGTCCACTTCGCTGTCGGCCTTGGCTTTTTGCCAGACGGGGTCACTGCGGAAGGCCGCCCAAGCGGCGTCATACGCCGCTTGCGACACATGTGCCAACAAATAAACCAAATCGCCGTGCAATTCACGCCCACCTTCGGGAATCCAATAGGCCACCACCGTCATGCCGTGCTTGCGAAACAAGTGGTCGGTGTGTACTGCAAAGCGCCGATGCATCGACTCTTCTTTGCCCGGGTTGGCCCAGTAGGTGCGTAATTCATACAACATGGCAGACCTTCTTTGCTTGGGGGGCACTGGTAAATACCAGCACCCCAAAACGACATGCTTAGCCGATGACCGCCTTGGCAAAGCGGGCCATCCCTTCGCGAATGAGGGCAGTGCTGGTGGCATACGACATGCGGATGAAACCAGGCGCCCCAAAGGCTGACCCACCAACCACGCCAATGTGGGCATGGTCGAGCATGGCCGCCGCGAATTCTTCGTCGGTGTGGCAGGTTACGCCACACGCCAATGGCTTGCCCAGCAAACCACTGATGTCGGGGAACACATAAAACGCACCATCGGGCATAGTTAATGATATACCCGGAATCGAGGTCAGTAATTCACCAATCAAATCACGGCGTTCACGGAAGGCCGCCACCATGCGAGAGACTTCCGCACCCATGTCGACACTGCCATCATAGGCCGGCAGGACGGCTGCTTGAGTGATGGATGAGGTGTGCGACGTCGAATGGCTCTGGATGCCTTTGATGGCGTCGATGATGGCTTGCGGTCCTGCCACAAACCCCATCCGCCAACCGGTCATCGCAAAGGCCTTGGAGGCGCCATTGATGACTAAAGTCTGTGGCGCCAAATCTGGCGCTACTTGGAGCCAACGGGCGTATTCGGTATAAATGATGGCGTCGTAGATTTCGTCGCTCATCACCACAATCTGGGGGTGCTGCCGAATCACGGCAGCAATGGCCGCCAATTCGTCGGCCGAATAGACTGCACCGGTGGGATTAGATGGCGAATTAAGCACCAGCACGCGGGTACGTGGGGTGATGGCGGCGGCAAGTTGCGCCGCCGCCATACGGAAGCCTTGGGCCTGGGTCGTTTCGACAATCACCGGATTGGCACCCGAGATTTTGGCTTGGTCGACATAGCTCACCCAGTATGGTGCCGGGATGATGACTTCGTCGCCTTCGTCACACAACGCCAAAAAGGCAAGGAACAAGGCTTCTTTGGCGCCGTTGGTTACCGAGATTTGGTTGGCGGTGTAGCGCACGCTACTTTCGCCGCTGACACGGTCGGCGATGGCTTTACGCAATTCGGCTGGGCCACCCACCGGGGTATATTTGGTTTGATTAGTTTCGATGGCCTTTATACCCGCCGCTTTGAGGGCATCAGGGGTGGCAAAGTCGGGTTCACCAGCCCCAAACGAAATCACATTAATTCCTTGGGCTTTGAGGGCGGCGATTTTGCCACCCAACGCCGTGGTTGCCGAAGGGGTCAACCGGCTCAGCCGATTACTCAAGCGCACTTGACTCATCACATGCCTCTTTCGTGTCTCTATTCTATGACGAGCGCCACGCCGCGCCCAGCAACAACTTCGCCTATTACCGTTAACGTCAAACCCAACTGCTGGGCATCGGCCAACAACCCAGCCAGGGCTACTGGTGCCACCGCACACAACAATCCTCCCGACGTCTGAGGGTCGACAGCGATATCGAGCAACCCAAGTGGTACATCGGCCGCTAGCTGCAAAGTACCATTAGTAAGCAGATGCGAACGGTTGCGCGCCAACCCGCCTGGTACCACACCCGCCTCAGCCAGCGCTCGCACGGTCGGGAGCAAGGGTAATTGATTTGCAAAAATACGTATTGCCACACCGCTTTCGTGTACCATTTCACTGGCATGTCCCAGCAAGCCAAACCCCGTGATATCCGTCATGCCGGTCACCCCGTGGCGCAAGGCCAGCTGGGCGGCGCTGGCGTTGAGTTGCTTCATCGAAGCCACTGCCGTAGCATACGCCTGGGGGTCAACTTGATTACGTTTGGCGGCAGTAGTGATAATGCCGGTACCGAGCGGTTTGCTCAGCACCATGATATCGCCAATATGGAGATCGCTTTTGCGCGCCACGCGGCCTGGATCAACCATCCCAGTCACACATAAACCGTATTTGGGTTCGGAATCGACGATGGTATGCCCACCAGCCACTACGGCACCGGCAGCAGCCACGGCATCGATACCCCCTTGCAAAATCTGGCTGGTTATTGTAAGTGGCAAGTTCTCTGGGAAGGCAGCAATGGCCAGCGCCAGCATGGGAGTGCCACCCATGGCATAGATATCAGACAAGGCGTTGGCCGCCGCAATATAACCATAGTCATAGGGGTCATCAACAATCGGTGGAAAAAAGTCGACGGTCTGGACCAACGCCTGGGTGGCATTAATCTGATATACCGCCGCATCATCCGCTTTGCCCAGCCCGATTAGCAAGTTGGGGTGGCTCGTGAAGCGCAGTTGTGCAATCATTTCATTCAGGGCACCCGGCCCCATTTTGGCCGCTCAGCCGGCACAACCGGCTAGTTCTGTTAGCCGAATTTGCTCACGTGTATGCATGGTAATGCCCAACAAAAAAACGTCTGCGCTGATTATACATGGATTGTGTCATCGTGCAGACAATGAAATCGATACGGGTTCATATAATGCATTAACCCCAATCGATGCAATTTTGCCGTAGTATAAATCCTTGACAAGCACTTATATTAATCTGCATAGACAGAATTTATCTCAACATTTTATCTCAACATATAGGTTCACGTAAATTGACAATCCATCAGCACCATGTTATATCTACTAAAGATATGCAAGTAGTTTGTCAGTTTATACTATGGTTTATTTTTATGTCATTGTTGCTTTCAATAGCAGGAAATCATACTGCACTTGCAATAACACTATGTATCTTTACATTTGTCAATGTTACGCTGGGATTTGTTTTTTACAAATTTAGTGCAACGATAATTACGTTTATTACCCCTATCACATCATTTGTGACTACGCGAATCCGTATTACCTTAGTAGCAGACCCAGACAAAAGACAATGGCTTCAGGATCGCGGACGCTGGTTATATCAACGTCCAGTACTCGTTTATAGTGTGTGTATGCTCATGTGGTTCGCACCACTGGCGATTTCACAACACGTTATTTCGCCATTTCGCCCAACCACATATGCAAATCTCGAGCCTAATCCACAAGCAACATATACCGAAACCACATTCTTCTCCGATTTCTTAGTTGCTTATATACCCGAAATTAATTTACAACAACAAACACCCCGTGCTGGTTGGATTGGATTATGGACAAACAATGTTGAATTTGGGCGCCCACTTTCACAAAGTGGTATATTTGCGAGTCCCGCATATGTTATTAACTTAGTAATATTGCCTTTCATTCATAATGAGTATATTTATTTCACTGTATTCTTTGTTTCTTTAATTTATTTAACGGGTTTATTTGGATTGCTCTATGCTCATGATTTGAGCGGAATTCCTGGTGTCGCGTTATTAGTCGGGTTGTTACTTGCATTTACACCATCGTTCTTTTTTTGGAATACTTTTCCAATGTTTATTGCGCCGACCACTTGGGGCATCGCACTGTTCTATGGACTGCATCGGATTCGGTACCAGGCAAGTGCCAATTGGTCTATCTTACTCGTAGCATTTGCGGTTTACTCATTAATCTATACAGCGTATCCTCAACTCATAATCAATCTAGCATATGTAAGTATTGGGTATTTTTGCTGGCAATTATGGCAAGTCCGTTCTAATTTCACAATGCTTAAGCATTACATTAGTTCGTGTGGACTAGCAGTCGGCATCGGTGTAATTCTTGCACTTCCATTCCTACTCGATTTGATCACTACTTCAAAATCTTCGCTATTACGCCAACAAATTACTCCTCAATTTTTTATTGGCGTAGTTCCAAACATCGCGACCATAAAACAATTACTAGTTACATTATTTTCTTTTGGACTGAGTGATGTTTTGCAACCAATCACAACCTTCACGAAATCGACATATCCAATCCAAGCAGGATATATCACTTTTAGCCTGTTCATCTTTGTCTGCATCGGCATATGCACCCAATGGCGCAACGTCTGGGGGTGGGTAGTATGGCTTTTTGTTGCTGCTGCATTCAGCTTTCGTCAAGATCTATTTGCTTTTGGGTACTTTCATGGCTTGCCTCAATTATCTCGTGGCTTACTGTTTGGCGGTAGCAGTCAACACATTCCATTACTTTTCTTAGTGCTCTATGGTCTTTATAGCATATTTACCAAACCACCCACTCATACTCGGCTGATCGCACTCATCACTGCAGGTGCGGGGTTACAATACATTGTGTTGACGATTACTTATGCATGCTGGCAACAAATCCCAATACAGTGGCCTTTTGTAGGTATAGAGTTATTGGTTTTGTGTGGCGTCACACTGGCGATTTTGCTTCCCCAAATAGCCTGGAAAACCGTCATACTCAGTGCAGTAGTACTTTGTAGTGCCCAATTTTCACTTCGTCCTCTCTTGTTGACCCAACCCATGGCAAACATCATCACAACATCGCCGACCGCAGCCGCGATTGCAACATCGCTCCCACCTGATGGCTTAATGGCATCGATTAATGTTAAACCGACATTTATAATGGAACCTAACTTCTCGAGTGTACTCAATGTCAAGCAGATTGGTACGTATAGTTCGCTTCAATCAATTTACTATGTCAACTTGATGAAGCGCTTCAATGTCAATTATGATACTTATTTGCGCACTGTCCGGAGTATCAATCCCCCACTTCCAGCCAATGATGTGTGGATGACCAACATTCGTACTATTGTCAGTGATAAACCATTAACGCTGCCAGGATTAATATTTCTGAAACGAGTTAATGGATCGTATCTCTATCACACTGCCGATGGTATGGGCTGCTGTCTGCAAGTACCGATTAGCGCACTCCGTAACGATACCATGGCCACCAATCATCTTTGGCTAGACAATCCGCAAGCCCCCACCAATCAGCGCCTCACCAAAAAAGTAGATCTAGGGGACGAATTCACATTAGAATTCCCAGCACAAATTGTGGATTCGGTGATTGTCTTCAACCAGCAGTTCCACCCCGACTGGGTCGCCCACGTTCAAAAAACAACAGGGTGGCAACCAACTACCACAGTAGTTATCAATGATGTCTACCAAGCAGTACACATCCCGGCTGGGGCTACTGCACTGAATTTTCAATTCCGACCATGGATACGTTGGAGCATTGTTGTGAATCTGTTTTGGTTGACACTCGGTGGTATATGGCTCTACTCCAAAATCACACGCATTTATCAGGCACGAAAGACGTTTCGTTTCAAGGATATAATGGTATAAACATTCTTATTTTCAACATCATAGTGTAGTGAAAGTTTTTTATGTCAATCGTTGATGACCGTGGCTACAACCAAGGATTCAAACCATCCGTAGCCGTACGCATCCGCAACCAACGACGAGTAAATCATATTTTGCAGGCACTTCAGCCGCTTGCGCCACACCATCAAATGCTCGAGATTGGCTGTGGTACTGGCGAATACGCCAATTTGTTTGCCCAATCCACTGGGGTACACGTCGTAGCCGCTGATATTTGTGTCCCATTTATCCAAGAAGCTCGGCGACTCTATCAATTACCAAATCTACAATTCGAGTGTATTGATTTTACGGATACGGCAGCAATAAATGCCCAATTTGGCGATCAGGCATTTGATAGTGTGGTAGGGAATGGCATATTACATCATATGTATTACCACATAGACGAAGTATTATCCAAATTGCATGCATTATTAAAACCAGGTGGTACCTTTGCGTTTCTTGAACCCAATTTATATAATCCCTACATTGCAACTATCTTCCAGATTCCCGTAGCACGCACGTGGGCGCGCCTCGAGCCGAGTGAAATGGCATTTAGTGCGTCGTTTATTACCGCGCGTTTACAACGAGCAGGGTTTGTCGATATATCCGTTCAATATCACGATTTCTTAGTGCCAGGGACTCCTACCGCACTCATCAAACCCGTGATTGCGATTGGGGATGTGCTCGAAGGCATCCCGGTGGTCAATATGCTCGCGCAATCGTTGTCTATTCGTGCCCGCAAAGTAGTGCAAAAAAATCACCAAGGGAATGCGTATGCCACATAATCTCGCATGGTGTCATGAGCAATTATTGCAGATGCATGCCCGTGCCAATGTGGGTCATTTGGGCAGTACATTGTCGTGTCTCGAGGGGATTTACACCACATTTCAACATTTACAACCCGCTGACCGGTTTGTCTTGTCAAAGGGGCATGCAGCGGGGGCGCTCTATACGGTACTGGCAGCCAATGATATCATCCCGAGCGAATGGCTGACGACATTCCACCACGATGGCACAATACTCCCAGGTCATCCTCCCGCCAACAAAATCCCCGCAATTCCCTTTGCCACTGGGAGCCTTGGCCACGGGTTGAGTCTTGCTGCCGGGTTTGCCTTGTCACAAAAACTCCGCCAAACTAATAACCACACCTACTGTTTGACGTCAGATGGCGAATGGCAAGAAGGGTCAACCTGGGAAGCGTTGATTTTTTTGAGTCATCATCAATTATCCAACTTAACGATTTTGATTGATCACAATGGCTGGCAAGGGTTTGGTAGCACGCACGATGTGGCGTCGATGTACCCGTTATATGATAAATTGGCACCATTTGCGCTTGATCTACATATCGTTGATGGTCATGATGTATCACAGATTAGTCATGCACTGCATCAACCTGCCCGACAACCAAAAATGATTGTGCTCCAGACCACCAAAGGGCATGGGCTACCAGATTTGGCAGATACTTTGCAAAGCCATTACTTACCGATTTCGCCAGAACAATTATCGGGCGCACTCGATTACTTTCATGGTAGGTCAGTATGAGAACCCAATTATGCCAAGCGTTGGTCAATATCAGTGCCAACCCCAACATGCTGTTTTTGACAGGCGACTTAGGGTTTATGGCACTTGAACCACTGCAAGCCCAGATGGACGTACGTTTTATCAATGCTGGTGTCGCCGAACAAAACATGATCTCGGTGGCGGCAGCCCTGGCAAAAGATAATTGGGAAGTCTGGTGCTATAGCATTGCGTCGTTTTGTTTTGCCCGTCCTTTTGAGCAAATCCGCAACGATGTGTGCTTACACAACCTACCAGTGCGCCTGATTGGCAATGGTGGTGGCTATGGCTACGGCGTGATGGGACCTACACATCACGCCGTAGATGACTATGCCGCATTGTTGGGATTACCCAATATGCACGTCTATGTCCCCTGTTTCGATGACGATGTTGCAGTCGTAATTCACGCTGCCAAGCAACGGCAAACTCCTTGCTATATCCGGCTCGGGCGAGGTGAATTGCCGGCCGGTGAAGAGACACCTGCCTATCACCCATGGCGAGAATTACTCGCAGGCGATAATGCAATCGTAATTGCCACCGGACCAATTGCCAGCATGGTGTGGCATACCTGTCGGGACTTGCCCGAGACGCAACGCCCCAGCGTCTGGGTGGTCAGCGAATTACCACTTACCCCTGATTCACTCCCTGCCGCCGTCACTAGCAAAATTGCTGGTGGCGCCAAGCTGATAGTCGTCGAAGAACATATCAGCCATGGTGGACTCGCACAAATGATGCTCTATTATTGCGCCACCCATGGTATTTCTGTGCGTGACTTTCATTCCTTACATGCCCGCGGGATTGCCATTGGCGTCTATGGGTCGCAATCGTATTTGCGCCAACAGAGTCAACTTACCCCTGTTGCCATTCGTAGTTGTTTGGGGATATATGAATAACAATACGATGATAAATGCGTTGCGCGGTCCGATTATTGTAATCGGTGCGGGCGGGTTCATAGGTGCTAATCTCTTTAAGCAATTGTTTCATGTGCGCAAAGATGTTTATGCCGTGGTGCGCCAACACCCGACGTGGCGACTCGCTGATGTTCCTTCAGAACATGTCGTCGAAGTGGACATCACCGATAGCGCTGCTATTCGAAATTTACTGAGTACCTTGGTGCCCCAAACCGTTTTTAATTGCACTGCGTATGGTGCGTATTCGTTTGAAAACAACGCCACAATAATCCACCGTACCAACTACTCCGCAGTCGTTGATTTTGTGGAGCAACTCAGCCAACGGCCGTTTGCGGCATTTGTGCATGCGGGCAGTAGCTCTGAATACGGTACCAATTGTAGTGCCCCCCACGAAGATGGTGCGCTCGAACCGAATAGCCAGTACGCAGTAAGCAAAGTGGCAACATCAAATTACTTGCAGTACTGTGGCAAGTTCCGTCAATTACCAGTGGTGAATTTACGCTTGTATTCGGTATATGGACCACTCGAAGATACCGCGCGACTCATCCCCAATGTGCTAATCAATGCGCTTCGTGGTACGTTTCCGGATTTTGTACGCGGTGATATTTCACGCGATTTTGTGCATATTGACGATGTTTGTCGGGCATTTATATTGGCGGCAGCCCAAATGAACCCCAACATGTATGGGCAAGCCTACAATATTGGCACAGGTCAGGCCACGACAATCCGCGAATTAGCCATGCAAACCAAAGCATTGTTTGGGCTTGATGCTGAGCCAGTCTTTGCCACCATGCCCCCCCGTCAATGGGACCTCGTAGAATGGTATGCGAATCCACACAAAGCCGAAATTGATCTCGGCTGGAAAGCCGAAATATCACTCGAACAAGGCTTACTCTCAACTAAAACGTGGATTGCGCAGTTGTCCGATACAGATTTTATAAACATGTCGAAACGGACGGCAACAACGCGCAAACGGAGTGTGAGTGCAATTATTGCGTGTTACAAAGACGAACAAGCAATTCCTTTCATGCATCGTCGCTTGACCGATACCTTCAAAAAAATCGGTTGCCCGTATGAGATTATTTTTGTCAACGATTGTAGTCCTGACAATTCGCTGGCAGTGATTCAGTCAATTAGTAATAACGATCCCAATGTATTGGGGATTTCGCATAGTCGCAATTTTGGCAGCCAGATGGCCTTTCGGAGTGGGATGGAACTCGCAACTACCGATGCTGTCGTGTTGCTGGATGGTGATTTGCAAGACCCGCCAGAGTTGATTGCAGATTTTTATGCGCAATGGGAGGCTGGGTATGATGTCATCTATGGGCGCCGCATCCAACGCGAAATGCCATGGGGATGGGAAGTGCTCTACAAAGCCTTTTATCGCATATTTGCCGCATTTAGCTATATCCCTATTCCACGCGACGCCGGGGATTTTTCGCTTATCGACAAAAAAGTCGTTGCCTGTTTGCTATTGAGCCAAGAACGTGATTTGTTTTTACGCGGATTACGCGCCTATATGGGCTTCAAACAGACCGGAGTTGATTATATTCGCCCAGAGCGAATGTTTGGTGTGAGTACCAACAACTTCATCAAAAACCTTAATTGGGCCAAGATGGCGTTTTTTTCGTATAGTAATGCGCCACTCAACTTACTCAGTACCAGTGGCATTGTACTGACCATCGCTGCGGTACTCTGCATGGTGGTCAGTATTATCGTCAAACTATTCTTCCCGGCGTATGTCCCACAAGGCGTAACCACCGTCTTGTTGATGGTCTTGTTTTTTGGGTCAATTAATTTATTGGCGATTGCCGTGCTTGGTGAATACATCGGCAAAATCGTTATCGAGGTCAAACAACGCCCTCGCCTGATTCGTTCCGCAATTGTGCGCAACGGCAACATCAATGCGGATTTACCTAGCGAATCAACTTCACGACCAAATAATAAATAGGAACTACAATGCACGAATATACCAAACGGCAAGTAGAAATTTGGAATGAAGACATGCGGACGCATGGAGGGTATTTTTATTCGAGTAATCCGCCCTATTCTGCCAAAGTCGCCCATGCCCGGATTTCACGCGAGATTGTCAAATCGATTCCTGCAGATACGCGTACTATCATCGATTTTGGCTGTGGTGACGGCATGTACACTGCAGAACTCGCCTACTACTTCCCCGAAGCCCACATCGTCGCTCTAGACCCCGCGTCCGTCGCCATCGATATTGCCAAACAACACTTCCCCGCCATCGAATTTGGCGTGGCGGATTTGCTCGATGCCCGCACACTGTCAGATACCGTGTACGATGTGGGGATTATCCGCGCGGTACTCCATCACCTGCCTGACGACAGCCAGGCCCTCGCCATCCAAAACGCCTCACAACGCTGCCGTACCTTGATTATTTTGGAGCCGAACGGCAATAATCCGATTGTCAAATTATTCGAAAAATACTCGCAGTATCACATCGAACACGAAGAAAAAAGCTATACCAGCGCTGAAATCGTCAATTGGTGTCGGCAAGCGCAGTGGAATAATATCTCGCTGACGTTTATTGGATTCGTGCCGACATTCTTCCCCGAATGGCCCGCACGCCTCGTCCATTTCGTGCAACCGTTTTTTGAAAAAGTACCCCTCATCAACACCTATTTGAGTGCCCAAATGGTGGTGGTCTGTAAACACACTACTCCATAGCAGGTCACACCAACGTCACCACAAAACTTCGGACCGACAAGAGCGCCGTTGGTGCGGAGTTTGGCTGTCCAAGTGGTACAATAGCCCCACCGCAATTACATCTAAGGAGCTACCATGAGTGCTGTTATTTCGGGACCAGAGCCCATTGCCGTCGAAGCCGGCGCCCAAGTGCTGCGTAGCGGTGGCAACGCCGTCGATGCTGCCGTCACCTGTGCATTTGTGCAAGCCATCGTCAATCCCCAGATGTGTGGCATTGGCGGCTATGCCCTCGCCCTCGTGCAAAAACCAGGCGAAGCGCCCGTATTGCTCGATGCCCCTGCTTTGGCAGGGTCACTCGCCACCGCCGACATGTGGGTTGACAAATTCATTCGGCTCAGCCCCGACGGCTGGGGATATTTTTTGCAGGGGAAAGTCAACGACAAAGGCTATACGTCGATTTGTACACCAGGCACACTCCTAGCCCTTGACACGTTACGCAAACGCTTTGGTACTCGGAGCTGGGGTGATGTCATCGCACCAGCCATCGATACCGCCGAGCGCGGCTTTGTGGTCGATAGCCACCTCGCTAATCGCTGGAAGAAACGTACCAAATACCCCGAATCAGTATCGCAACTCGAATACCTGACGAGCTATGCCGAATCAAGTCGAATTTATTTGCGTGACGGGCAACCCTACGACGAAGGCGAAATCCTCAAAAACCCTGAT
>Ga0214917_10002856_pt1 | contig 20621 bp, 17 predicted proteins | sample LL_1208_BB_MetaG_FD_177983 | JGI IMG/M metagenome (GOLD analysis project Ga0214917, IMG submission 177983) | Freshwater microbial communities from Lake Lanier, Atlanta, Georgia, United States - LL_1208_BB | ecosystem: Environmental > Aquatic > Freshwater > Lake | place: USA: Georgia | collected...
CAAACGATCCGCACCGCGCCCACAGCCTCCCCTCGCTTCGTTACATCGTGCATTTGTCGGCTCCGGGCCTCAATGTGATCGGTGCAGGTGAGCCTGTCCTGCCCGGAATCCATATCGGCCACAACGGCCATTCCGCCTTCGGTCTAACGATCTTCTATTCCGATCAGGAAGACGTTTATGTCTATGAAACCGACCCCGCCGACCCTGCGCGCTATCGCTGGCAAAACGGTTGGGCCACGATAGACATCATCGAGGAATTGTTTGCCGTCCGCGGCGCGCCGGAACAAAAGCTACCGCTTCGTTTCACGAGGCATGGCCCAGTCCTGTTTGAAGACAAGCCAAACAATCGCGCCTACGCCGTACGCTCCGTCTGGTTTGAGCCAGGCTCATCGGCCTATTTCAAATCGATTGCATCGATGCGCACCAAGACACTTGCAGATTATCGCGAAGCGATGCGCGGTTGGGGTGTTCCTTCGGTCAATCATGTCTATGCCGATGTGACAGGTACATTTGCATGGGTGCCCGCGGGCTGGACACCGCTCCGCGCAGGTTGGGATGGGCTTCTGCCCGTGCCCGGCGATGGACGTTTCGAATGGCAAGGTTTCCTCGATCATGAAAAGCTGCCACGGGTCGTATCGGCTGATAAGGGTTTCTTCGCGACCGCCAACGAGATGAACCTGCCTGACGATTTTCTTCATCCGGTCGGGTATGAGTGGATCGATCGTGCCCGCACAGATCGCATCCATGATCGTTTACATGCGCTCGATCGGGTTTCAGTCGCCGATTCCTGCGCGCTACAGACCGACCCCGTCTCTCATCCAGCCCGACGCCTTGCAGCCCTTGCACTGGCCCACGTTGAGGAGCCGATAGTCCAAAGTCTTTTCTCAGGTTGGAATGGATCGCTCGATGCACAAAGTGCAGCGGGCGCATTGTGCGAGATTTGGTGGACGAAACATCTCAAGCCTAAACTATTGGCGCAACTCGTGCCGGATACCGATTTGCGTGCTCTGGTCCTGCCGGGCGATATCGAATCTTTCCTGCGCGCGCTTGAGAACCCAGATGCGCGCTTTGGCACAGACGCTGAACGGGCGCGCAATGCACTCATTCGCGCGACCCTTGCAGAGGCTCTCGTCGATTGCAGACAAAGGCTCGGCGACGACCCGGGACTATGGCAATGGGGCCGCGTCCATCATGCCTTTTTCGAGCATCCACTCGCCGCTGTTGTACCAAGCACGCAAGCATGGAACATCGGCCCCTTCTCGCATGGCGGCAGCGGAACGAGCCCGATGCATACCGGCTATCGTCCATCCGATTTTCGCACGATGCAGGGCGCATCCGTGCGCATTGTTGTCGATGTCGGAGAGTGGGATCAAAGCCGCTGCATCAACGCACCCGGCCAATCGGGCGACCCGCGCTCACCACATTACCGCGACCTCGCGCCACTCTGGGCCGATGGACAATATGTTCCGTTGCTCTACACGCGCGAAGCGATCGACAACGCCACCACCGCGATCATCAAGCTAAAGCCAGTCCAGTAAAGACCGGAGCCTGATCGCAAATATTGGCTGCACCAAAAGCACAGTGATAGGCCGACGAGAGTGACCTGCTAGACGACGTCATAGACGAAGCCATGCTTTTGTAATTCACGCCCAGCGCACGATAACTAACGAACCTGCTCAGGCGACTGGTTGCCGCGCTTGCGCGACCAAGCGTCCCACGAACGCACAGGCAGAAGCCAGCTCGGATACCGCCAGATATTCATCCGGTTTGTGGGCTTGCTCAATGTCGCCCGGCCCGATGATGACGGAGGGGATGCCGCCGCGGACCATGAAGAGCCCCGCCTCCGTGCCATAGGCCACCTTGCTGTGCCCGTTTTTGCCCGCAAGCTTTTTCGCCAGCGTCACGGCTTCGTGATCGGGCGCAATATCGAGGCCGGGAAACTCGGAAAGGTCTTCGAACACAATATCCGCTTCCGGCGCCACCGCGCGCATGGCAGGCAACAGCGTGTCTCGAGCATAGGTTTCGATCTGCCCCACCAAAGCATCGACATCGTCAGCGCCGACGACCCTGATTTCATAGATGAACTCGGCATGATCGGAGACGATGTTGAGTGCCGTGCCACCCGTGATCGCTCCCACATGGGCGGTTGAATGGGCCACGTCGAACATGGCATCGCGCGGACCGTGGGCTACGAGCGCATCGGCCAGATCGGCAATCCTCGCCACAATACGGGACGCTGCGTGAACGGCATTGACGCCCTTGGGCGCAAGGGATGAATGGCAGGCACGACCGGTGACAACGACACGCTGGCTGCGTTTTCCTTTGTGCCCGACGACAACATTCATCGAGGTCGGCTCGCCCACGAAACAGGCCAGCGGTTGCACCTGACGGCCAGCGAGTTCGGCAATCATGGAGCGCACGCCGATACAACCGACCTCCTCGTCATAGGAAAAAGCCAGGTGGATGGGCCGATCCAGCGGCTTTGCCACCATCCCCGGGACCTGAGCTAGGCAGGCCGCCAGAAAACCTTTCATGTCGCAGGCACCGCGGCCATAGAGCCGCCCATCCCTTTCCGTGAGCATGAACGGGTCCGACGTCCAATCCTGCCCATCGACGGGCACCACATCGGTATGGCCAGAGAGGACATAACCAGCGACGTCCACAGGACCTATTGTTGCCAAGAGATTCGCCTTCTGGCCCGTCGGGTCGTAGATTCGCTGCGAGGCCACCCCAAACCGTGACAGATAGACCTCAACCCATTCCACCAGCGCGAGGTTCGAATTCCGGCTCGTGGTATCGAAGCGGACCAAAGCGGCCAGGATCGCTTTGGCATCGGCCAGAACGGTTTCTGGCAGCGTCAATTCGGTGGACATGAAGTTCCCTATGGTCGGTTGGCATTGCCTCCCCGGGAGGCGCCCCTATGCTAGGGTCCCATAACTTAGTCCGCAAACGGACACGGGAGAGGACTTCACCATGTATAAACGCTCCGCTTTGGCCGTAGCCCTTCTGGCCGGCACTATGGGTGTTGCCACCGCGCAAGATCTCAAGGTCGGCGTCGCCTCCGAAGCGACATCGGTCGACCCGCATTTCCACAATGTCGGACAGAACAACGCGCTGCGCCGCCACATCTTTGAATCGCTTGTCTCGGCTGACGAGAGCCAGAAGCCGCAGCCCGGCCTCGCCGCATCTTGGCGCAATGTCGACGACACGACATGGGAATTCAAACTCCGCCCCGGCGTGAAGTTCTCCAATGGCAAGGACTTCACCGTTCGCGACGTGATCTATTCGGTTTGCCGTATCCCGCTCGTTGAGAACTCGCCCTCGAATTTCACAATTGCGACGAAGGGCATCGAAGATATCCAAACGCCCGATCCGCAGACGCTGATTATCAAGACCAAGGGCCCCTACCCACTGCTGCCGATTGAGATGTCCGTTTTCGGCATCATCTCCGCCGATGCGTTCGGCGCTGGTCCCGATCTCAAATTCGGAAAATCGGGCTGCACCGGTGTCGGCACACCGCCAAAATCGGCCGATTTCAACGATCCGACGAAAGCCATCGGCACTGGCCCCTACAAGCTGAAGGAATATACCCGCGGCACGCAGCTCGTGCTCGAGCGAAACGATACTTACTGGGGCAACAAGCCCGCGTGGAAAACGGTTACGTTCCGCCCGATCACCTCGGCTGGCCCCCGCGTCGCGGCCCTTCTGGCAGGCGATGTCGACATGATCGAAAATCCGCCGATCCAGGATTTCGACCAGATCAAGAAGGCCGGCTTCAACGTCGTGCAGGGCCTGTCGAACCGTATCATCTACATCCACCTCGACCAGTTCAAAGGCGCTGATTGGAAAACGCCGGGCGTGAAGGGCACCGACAAGAACCCCTTCCTCGACAAGCGCGTGCGTGAAGCCATGTCGAAGGCCATCAATCGCGATGCTATCGTCGAACGCATCATGGGCGGCGTGGCCGTGCCGGCTGGCGAACTTCTGCCTGTGCCGCTCTTTGGTACATCGCCGGATCGCAAACCGGACCGCTACGATCCGGAAGCGGCTAAAAAACTTCTCGCAGAGGCTGGCTATCCAAACGGCTTCGAACTCGTCCTCGGTTCGCCCAACGACCGTTACATCAACGACGAGAAAGTGGCGCAAGCTGTGGCGCAGATGCTGACCCGCATCGGCATTAAGACGACCGTCGACTCGATGACGGCATCGACCTTCTTCTCCCGCCGCAACAAATATGATTTCTCAGCCTATCTCGCAGGCTGGGGGGCGGACACGGGCGAAATGTCGAACTCGCTTGCAGCCCTCGTCACCACACAGAATTATGCGCCCGGCTTTGGCAACACCAATCGCGGTCGTTATTCAAATCAGAAGGTCGATGAGCTGACCGCCAAAGCGCTCGGCACAATTGACGACAAGGCCCGCGAAAAGCTGCTGCAGGAAGCGTCGAAAGAGGCGATGCAGGATTACGGTATCATCCCGCTGCATTTCGAGGTGACTCCTTGGGCCTTCAAGAAGACGCTCACCTACCAGCCGCGTGTCGACCAATACACGCTCGCTTTTCAGGTCCAGCCCGCCAAGTAACTTAACAGTACGGCGTCTCTGTCGAGACGCCGTACCTTTTCTTGAAAATTATCATGCTCGCCTATCTTATCCGGCGTGTCGGACAGGCGCTTCTCGTCATCGCAGCGATGGCGACGATTGTGTTTGTCTCGATTTATGCCGTTGGAAATCCTGTCGATATTCTCGCTAATCCCAATGCCGACGCAAAGGAGATGGCGGAGATTTCGGCGCGCCTCGGCCTCGACAAGCCGCTCTGGGAGCAATTCGGCCTCTTCGTGTGGAACGCGCTTCACGGCGATCTTGGACGCTCTTTCGTATTCAACGAACCCGCGCTGAAACTGATCATTCAGCGCATGCCCGCCACGCTTGAGCTCGCTTTCGTCGCGCTCATCATGTCGATCTTCATCGGTATCCCGCTTGGTGTCTGGGCCGGACTGAAACCCGATGCATGGTCGAGCCGGACCATCATGTCGGGTTCGATCTTGGGGTTCTCATTACCCAATTTCTGGATCGGCCTGATGTTGATCCTGCTCTTTGCAGTTCAACTGAAGTGGCTGCCTTCGGGCGGACGCGGTCCAACGACGAGCCTTTTCGGGATTCAGGTTTCGTTTCTCACCTGGGAGGGTTTGCGCTATTTGTTGCTACCTGCCTTCACGCTGGCACTTTACAAAGCCGCGCTCGTCGTCCGGCTATCGCGCTCCGGCACGCGCGAGGCGGTGCTACAAGATTATGTCCGCTTCGCTCGTGCCAAAGGCCTCTCGCCGACCCGCATCGTGCTCGTGCATGTGCTGAAGAACATCATGATTCCGATCGTGACTATTCTCGGGCTTGAGCTCGGCTCGATGATCGCCTTTGCTGTCGTCACCGAGACTGTGTTCGCATATCCCGGCATGGGTAAGCTTCTGATCGATTCTATCGGTCGCCTCGACCGCCCGGTGATCGTTGCCTATCTGATGATGGTGGTCGTTATATTCGTGGTTATCAATCTGATCGTCGATCTGCTTTATGCCGCGCTCGATCCGCGGGTGCGTCTGCAGGAGTCAGAAGGATGACTGACACGCCCTTCATCCTCGATCGTGGCGAAAGCCTATGGCGCCAACGCATCAGCCAATTCTTTGCAAAACCATCCGCCTATGTTTCATTCGGACTGTTGGTTCTTCTGCTTCTCATCGCGATCTTTGCACCAATGGTCGCACCGCAGAATCCTTACGATCTCGCCCAACTCGATATCATGGATGGACGCCTGCCGCCCGGATCGAAATCCATGGACGGCAAGATTTTCTGGCTCGGCACGGATGAACAGGGCCGCGATATGCTTTCGGCCATCCTTTATGGCCTGCGGATCTCACTCTTCGTCGGCGTAGTGTCTACTTTCTTTGCCTGCATCATCGGCGCGTCGATCGGCGTCTTTGCGGCCTATAAGGGCGGCAAGGTCGAGAGCTTCGTCATGCGGCTCGTGGATTTACAGCTATCCTTTCCAGCCATCCTGATCGCGCTCGTGTTGCTCGCCGCCTTTGGGCGCGGCGTCGACAAAGTCATCGTCGCGCTCATCATCGTACAATGGGCGTACTATGCCCGCACCGTACGCGGCAATGCGCTGGTTGAACGTAATCGTGACTATATGGAAGCAGCACGCTGCCTCGCTCTACCGCGCTCGCGGATTTTGTTCAGCCATCTATTGCCCAATTGTCTTCCGCCGCTGATCGTGGTGGCAACCGTACAGGTTGCCCACGCGATTGCATTGGAAGCGACATTATCCTTCCTCGGTGTTGGTGTGCCTGTCACTGAGCCCTCTCTCGGAATGCTCATCAAAAATGGCTATGACTATCTGATGTCCGGCAAATATTGGATCTCGACCTGGCCGGGCTTGGCACTCGTATTGGCCATCGTCGTGATCAATCTTGTCGGCGACCGATTGCGCGACGTGCTCAATCCAAGGCTCGCTCAATGAGCGCGCCGATCCTTTCCATTCACGATCTCAAGGTCGAATTCGGGACGCGGCAGGGCGTGGTGAAAGCCGTCGATGGCGTATCGCTCAACGTCTATCGCGGCGAAGTGCTAGGTCTCGTCGGCGAATCCGGTTCCGGCAAGTCGGTCACCGGACTTTCCATTCTCGGGCTTATCGATCCCCCGGGTCGCATCGCATCAGGCTCAATCAAGCTCGAAGGCACGGAATTGATCGGGTTGCCCGAGGATGAATTACGACGCCTGCGCGGCGAGCGCATGGCCATGATCTTTCAAGATCCGATGACGACGCTCAATCCGGTCCTGCGCATCGATACGCAGATGATAGAGACCATCCGAGCGCATGAAAATGTCAGCGAGAGAGCGGCCCGCAGCCGTGCCGAAGAAGCCCTAAAACGAGTCGGCATTCCGTCGCCCGCGGAACGGCTCCTCACCTATCCGCATCAATTATCTGGCGGCATGCGTCAGCGCGTAGCAATTGCGATTGCACTTCTAATGAGCCCCGCTCTTCTCGTGGCTGACGAACCGACCACCGCACTCGATGTTACCATCCAGTCGCAAATCATCGCCGAGGTGCAACAACTCTGTTCTGAAACCGGCACAGCACTTATCTGGATCACGCATGATCTTGCTGTCGTTGCAGGCCTCGCCGACCGTATCGCCGTCATGTATGCTGGTCGCATCGTCGAGGAAGGCGATGTCGATCCCGTGCTCGACCATCCGCGCCACCCTTACACTTATGGACTGTTGGGCTCGGCACCGAGCAACAATCGGCGCGGTGAAAAGCTCGCACAGATTCCTGGTATGACGCCTTCGCTCGCCAACCTGCCATCCGGTTGCGCCTTTGCACCGCGCTGCGCGTTCGCTCAGGGCGATTGCAGCACCGCGCCACCTACCCTGACGCATGACGGTAGCCGCGCTTGGCGCTGTTTCCATCCCGTGCCGGATCGCGAGGACGTGCGATGACCGCTCTGATCGAGATTGAAAGCGTCTCGAAGCGTTTCGTGAAGCGCGTGGATCTAGCGGGCAAGATCGCCAACATGCTGGGCGCGCACAATCGCGAACAGATTGTCCGCGCTGTCGATGATGTCACGCTCACGATCCGTCAGGGCGAGGTGCTAGGTCTTGTGGGCGAATCGGGCTGCGGCAAATCCACATTAGGCCGCATGGTGGCAGGCATCATGCAGACGAGTGCTGGCCGTATTCTCTATGAGGGGCGCGCGCGCGAAGATGGTGTAGCCTCAACTCAAGTCGCCGATGCGCTCGCGGTTCAGATGATCTTTCAGGATCCGATGGCCTCCCTCAATCCCCGCATGCGGATCGAGGACATCATCGGCGAAGCGCCGGTCGTTCATGGTCTTGTCGATGCTGCCGGAAAGCGCGATTACGTCGCTGGCATGATGCAAAAGGTCGGGCTTGACCCCAGCGTCATGGGCCGCTTCCCACATCAATTCTCGGGCGGGCAACGTGCGCGGATCGGCATTGCGCGCGCCTTGGCAGTGAAGCCAAAAGTACTCGTATGCGATGAGGCCGTCGCTGCGCTCGATGTATCCATTCAGGCACAAGTGCTGAACCTGTTCATGGATCTGCGCGCCGAGATGAAGCTGACCTATCTTTTTGTCTCGCACGATCTGAGCGTGATCCGTCACATCGCCGATCGGGTAGCGGTTATGTATCTCGGCCGCATCGTGGAAACGGCGGATACCGATGCCTTGTTCGAAGCGCCAGCGCATCCCTACACGCGCGCGCTGCTCGACGAAGTACCGCGCATCGATATGCGGAAGAAACGTTTTGCAGTGTTGAAAGGCGAAGTCCCCTCGCCTCTCAACCCACCATCGGGATGTCATTTTCATCCGCGCTGCCCGCGTATGGAAGACATTTGCAAAACAGGACGGCCGCCGCTCCTTGCTGTCGGTCCTGGGCATGAGGCTGCCTGCCTCTTTCCTCAGACGGGCGGCGCTTTGCCTGAACCGATGTCCCAGTAAAGGCCTGCCATGATTCCAAGCGCCTCGCGAAACAGCAACGAAGGCACATGCTCGTTCGGCGCGTGCTGCGAGCAACCGGGATAGGAATGCGGCACCCAAATCGTCTTCATATGCAAAATGTCGGCAAAGATGTCGTTTGGCAATGAGCCGCCAAGATTAGGCAGAATGGCGGGTTTCTTTCCGCTTGTCGTCTCCAGCGAGCGATAGACGAAACGCACCCAATCATCGTCCGGGTCAAGACGTGTTGCATGAAAGACTTCATCGCGCGCCTTCTCGATCATGACCATAGTAAATCCGTGACGGTCGAGATGTCGTCGTAGTGCCGGGAGAATGTCGTCCACATCGACACCGACGACAAAGCGCAATTGGCAGCGCGCCCAAGCGTTCGGCGGAACGGCGTTGACGGGCGTCTCGGGATTACCCGACTTCATGGCCAACACATCGAACGAACACCAACCGAAGACCTGCTCTGCCGCAGTCAGTCCCGGCTCGCCCCAATCAGGGTCGATCACTGGCCCATCGACGCCGCCATCGATCTCACACCCTTCAAGCACGCGCCGCACATTATCCGGCAGATTTTTAGGAACCCATTCATGGATGCGGATTTGACCGGTCGATGACGTAATCGATGCAAGGGCATGCGCAAGCTGAATCGCCGGATCGGACAGGATGCCGCCCCAATTACCTGAATGATGGCCACCTTCGCGCGCGTAAATGGAAAGATCGAAGGTGATACCACCGCGTGCACCTAGAAACAGTGTCGGTCTCTCGGCATTGAGGCGCGGTCCGTCGGACGCGATCAGAATGTCGGAGCGAAACAGATCGGCATATTCCTGACACAATTCCTTGAGACCCGGCGAACCCATCTCCTCGCCCATCTCAATCAAATATTTCGCATTGAAGCCAAGTTTGCCACGCGCCTTCAGGACCGCCTGCAAGGCGCTGATATTAACGAGATGCTGGCCCTTATTGTCGACTACACCACGGCCATACCATGTGCCATTGCGATCAGTCAGCACCCAAGGCGAAAGACCTTCCTTCCATTCGCTATCGAGCCCGCGGATCACATCGCCATGGCCATAGCCGAAAATCGTCGGCAATCCATCCGCCTCATGCCGTTCGGCGAATAGGAATGGCCCTTTGGCAACAGGATGATGCAGCACCGTGCACGTGAATCCCATTCCTTCAAAGAGCGGCTGCATTTCGTGAGCAATGTATTCGTTGAGAATGGGCGCACGATCTGGATTTTGGCTCTCCGTCGGCATCGCGACGAGACGACTGAGGTGATTTTTAAACCTTTCCTCGTCGAACATCCGATGAACATCGGCAATGATCTGTTCACGCGACATGAAAGCTTTCTCCGCGTCGACATTGAGCATATTTATTTGGGCATTGTTCCATCATCGAAGACTCCCGTCTTGGCAAGAAAATCGAAATCGCACCCTTCCGGCGCTTGCAGCACACTGTGCCGATAAAGCGCCTTATAACCCCGCGCAGGAGCCGGTGGCGGCCGATGATCTGCTAAACGATTTTGGATTTCCGCATTTTCGACCAAAAGATCGATGCGCTTCTGTGCAACTGAGAGGCGAATAATGTCGCCATTGCGGACTGCAGCGAGCGGTCCGCCGATCGCGGCTTCCGGTGCAATATGGAGCACGATGGTACCGAATGCAGTGCCTGACATGCGCGCATCCGAGATACGCACCATGTCCTTCACACCCGCCTGTGCCAATTTCTTGGGAATGGGTAGATAACCCGCTTCAGGCATACCCGCCGCATGAGGACCGGCATTCTGCAAAACGAGAATATCGTTCGGCGCAACATCGAGAGCGGGGTCGTCGATCCGCGCCGCAAGATCCGCGAGACCGTTGAAAACCACCGCGCGGCCCTCAGTTTCGAACAGGGATGGCGTTGCAGCGGCGCGTTTAAAAACTGCGCCATCCGGCGCGAGATTTCCGGACAGTGCAATCAGCCCGCCGACCGGCGAGATCGGATTGTCAAAGGCGCGAATGAAGGCACGATCGACCCATTCAAGCGGCTTTGCCAAACGCTCGCCAAGCGTGCGACCCTCGACATCGATCGCATCGAGATGCAAAAGCGGTTTCAATTCACGCAGAAGCGCGCCCATTCCACCCGCAGCATGGAAATCTTCCATATAGCCATCGCCAACGGGCTTAAGATCGACGAGCACGGGCGTCTCGTCTGAAAGTTGATTGAAACGCGCCAACGGAATTCGGATTCCAAGGCGACCTGCAATCGCCGTCAGATGAACGAGCGCATTGGTCGAACCGCTCACGGCGAGTAGAACACGCAGAGCATTCTCGACGGACTTTTCTGTGATGATGGCACTTGGTTTGATCCGGCTCTGAATCAGTTGCACTGCCGCCCAGCCCGTTTCCTCAGCCGCGACGAGGCGATCGGAATGCACAGCCGGAATGGCCGCCGTGCCAGGTAACGCCATGCCGAGCGCTTCTGTAATACAGGCCATGGTTGACGCTGTGCCCATCACTGCACATGTCCCAGCGGTAACAGCAAGACGGCCTTCGACGGTCTTGATTTCTGCCTCCTCTACCGTACCAGCGCGATATCTCGCCCAAAAACCTCGGCAATCCGTACACGCGCCGAGCTTTTGTCCCTTGTGACGGCCTGTCGACATCGGCCCCGTCACCAGCTGAATGGCCGGTAGATCGGCAGAAGCTGCACCCATCAATTGGGCCGGCACGGTCTTATCGCATCCGCCGATCAGGACCGCGGCATCCATTGGCTGCGCCCCGATCATCTCTTCGGTGTCCATCGCCATCAGATTGCGGTACATCATGCTCGTCGGATTAAGGAAAACTTCGCCCAGTGACACAGTTGGAAATGGCAGAGGTAAAGCACCCGCCGCAAGAACGCCGCGCGATACAGCCTCGACGAGATCAGGCATGGACCGGTGGCAATTATTGAAACCCGACGGCGTCATCGCGATCCCAACCACCGGCTTGTTGAGAAGTTGACGCGAGATCCCCATCGAGCGGGCAAAGGAACGCCGAAGGAAACGGGCGAAATCCTTGTCGCCATAATTGGTAAGGCTATTATCGAGGCCATGTGGTGCGTCGGCCATAAGCATTGTCTCTGATTGGAGAGGATCACGCGCTGAGAAGAAGGATACCGAACCCGAGTGTTTCAGGCATCGGCGCATACGCAAGCGTAAAAACATCGCATGGCATAACGCAACACGGCTAAAGCTTCATCAAATGAAATTAAACAGAAGACAATCAGCCCATAAAAAAGGCGGTCCAGGGGCCGCCTTAGCAATCGCGTTATTCGAGATCCGTCTTTATTTCGCTACGCTTGCGAATCCGCTCGGCACGAACTTCTGGGTCACGCCCGATTTTTGGAATGAGCTGCGTTAGGTCGACAAACTCGTCGCATTGGCGGCGCAGTTCGTCCGCAATCATCGGAGGCTTTGTCGCCAGAGTCGAGACGACGGACACCCGTACACCCTTACGCTGCATCGCTTCCACGACGCGGGTAAAATCTCCGTCCCCTGAAAAAATCACGGCGTGATCGACGAAGGGCGCTAACTCCATGGCGTCGATCGCAAGCTCGATATCCATATTGCCTTTGATCTTACGGCGTCCCGTGTCGTCAACGTAGCTTTTTGCATTCTTTGTTACGACTGAAAAACCATTATAATCGAGCCAGTCGAGCAGCGGACGAATGGACGAGTACTCTTCGTCTTCGACGATCGCAGTGTAATAAAAAACTCGGATTAAGCGGCCCCAGCTTTTTATCTCAGCCAACAATTTGCGATAGTCGATATCGAATTCCAGCGTCCGCGTCGCGGCATAGAGATTGGCACCATCGATAAAAACGGCAACACGCTCTGACGAACTCATTCAACAAACTCCACCATACCAAAGGGTAAACCGATTCCCTCGCCCACCCTTGATACAACTTTTACTTATGCATTGTACCGCAAAAGACGAAGACCAGCCCCTCAACTCTGTGACAACCTGATCTCAAACGGATCAAAAGTCGAATCAAAAAAACCCATTTTGGGTTTCAATGCTATGAAATGACTGCTTCGGTTACGATAAATCCGGTCTCGGGCCGCACTTGTTCGCGACTTACTACTTTAGCGCCCCTTCCATTGTGGCCTGCGTTTGTCGAAAAACGCCTGCATTCCCTCCCGGAAATCCGCACTCATATAGCAGGTGGCAATCAGATCCCTGTCATCGGCATCAACACCTTGCTCTCGCAAACGCAAGAGCGCTTCTTTGCAAGTCTGCATCGTCAGCGGAGCATGCTCTCTAATCTGTCCAGCTAAGGCCAAAGCGCGCGGCATCAATTCCTCGAAACTATCGACAACCTCATTCACAAGGCCGATCGCGTGCGCTTCGGTGGCCTCGACCAGGCGCGCCCGAAAAATGAGTTCTTTGACCCGCGCCGGTCCAATCAGAGCCACAAGACGCGCATAATTTTTAGTCGAAAGACAATTGCCAAGCGTCCTTGCAATCGGGAAGCCGAATAGCAGCGTTGACGTCGTAACGCGCAAATCGCAACATGCCGCAATGGCTGCGCCACCGCCCGTACAGGCACCCGCTATGGCAGCAATGGTCGGCACGCGGCATGTCTCAATGGATGCTAACGCATTTTCAATGCGATCCTCATAGGCCCAGCCATCCTCAGGCGTCTCGAACACTTTGAATTGCGAAATATCGGTTCCGGATGAAAACGCCTTTCCACCGGCCCCCGTGATGACCAAAACCCTTGCATTGGAATCAGAATTGAGCGCTTCGCAAAGTGTCGCAAGTCGTTCATACATGGCAAAGGTGAAAGCATTGCGCGCCTGCGGACGGTTGATTGTGGCAACGACAATACCGTCCTCAGAGGATACAAGCAGATCTTGGTCAGTTTCGGTCATGCGATCGTTCCGCCATGAATGAGAGTTTAAACGCGTAAAGCCGGATTCAAGCCAAACGTCTCAAGTGGTGAGCGTCCAGCAGCAAGGTTCTTAATCCATTCCTCTTCACGCACAAGCTTATCGAGCGCACCTGCGATATGACGACGAATAGCAATAGGTTTCAATGCGACCAGCCCATCATCATCACCGATGATGAGATCGCCAGGATGCACGATTTGACCGCCAACAACGACGGGACAATTCACGGCCCCTTGCGTGGCTGAGACGGGACCACGTGGCGTGATAAACCGCGAGAAGACCGAAAAATTAGGCAATCCAGCGAGTGCTGCGACATCGCGCACTGCACCATCGCAAACAAGACCGACGCATCCGCGCTGCTGCAAGTAACCGCCGAGGATCTCACCGATCATGGCAAATTCGCTATTGGCTGCTGCCGCAATGACGAGCACGTCACCCGGCTGCGTCACATCGAGTGCATGAATGACCGCTCCAAAATCAGGAGGTTCACATAAAACTGTAACAGCTCGTCCAAAAAGTTTTAACTGCTGACCCGGAGGCATCAACGGTCTGATCGCCGGATCGATCTGGCCAATGTCACGCGCCAGATCAACAGCCACAGAGACAGGTACGGATCGCCATGCCTCCACCTCTTCCCTTGTTAGATTGCAAGTCGGCACGGTGTGAACAGTAACGGTCAAAACATCCTCCCGAATGATGTGGTGCTTATGATGTGAAGCGGGCCGAAATCGAACCCAATGCACCATAATCAGCATAGACCTCATCGCCCGGCGCAACGTCGATTGGAGTAAGACATGTGCCTGTTGTAATCGCCTGCCCCGCCTTAAGTGCGATGCCAAGCGCAGACAATTCATTTGCAATCCACGTCAACGCGATACGCGGATCGCCGAGCACATTCGACCCAACCCCGGTACGGACATCATCCTTACCGTCCTTGCGCACGACAACACGAACCTGAAAACCTGCAAGATTCATATTGCGCCAATCTACCTGCGTTGATTCACCCAAAATGAATTGATGCGCACAGGCATTGTCGGCGATCAGCTGGCATTCGCCGGCATGCACGAAATCGCTATAGCGTGAGTCAGGGATTTCAATCGCCGGGTGCAGCGTTTCAACATGCTCTAGCACTTCTTCCATCTTGTAAGGAACAACCCGCGGGACAATATCGCGCCCCAGCCGAAACGCGAATTCCACTTCCGCAACCCGCATCAGATTTCCATCCAATGAAATGGCAGCACCGGGCTGAAAAACACGTTCGTGAAGAATACGCCCAGCAAGCGGCCCGCTGACACCGATATGCGCCTGTCCAGCAACGCTGGTCGCAGCAATCTTCCAGCCAAATAGAGGAAACTGCGTGCGGTTCTCAAGCAGAGCCTGAATCCGATAAGCCTCTTCGCGCGAGGAAGGCTTCAATGCTACGGGCAGTTCCACCAAGCGCTTCTTCTCGTGCCATGTTTTGAACAGAAGTGCGGAAGCAGTTTCGAGATCCGGCTTTGTCAGCATAGTCGTTTTCCGAAGGTACCCAGGCGATGATCATTCACGCACAACTGGGAATGCTAGAAGCGTGCAGTACGATTGCGCAAGAGGAGCGATAGATTGAGAGCAGATGCAAATGATGCCCACGCCATATACGGTACGAACAACCATGCGGCTAATTGATTGATCGGCCATGCAAACCGGATGAAGGCAAGAATTGTGATCAGCATCACGATTGCGTCCACAAGCGCAAGTGCCATCTGACGGCGGCCAAACATCAACCAAGACCAAGCCGCATTGGCGGCCAGATTCAAAATCCAAAAGCCGAATGCCCAGCTAAATCCAGCCTGTTTCCAAACCAGCCACCCGGCAATAGCAATCATGAGATAGAGAACTGACCATGCAGGCGCGAATAGCCAGCTGGGGGGCGTCCACCGCGGCTTATTGAGCGACAGGTACCATTCACCGGGGCGAAACACAGCTCCGCTGGCCGCAATCGCAACGACCGCCACCAGAAAGGGAATGAAGCTCAAGATGTCCGACAAAGAGCTGGTCCCCTACCAAAATGCCATCCGATGAGGAAGGGACAGCCAAGGTTTGTCAAGCAGCCAAGGGACGGGAATAGGCGAGCGCCCATGCTAGATGAGCGCATGCCCCTTGGCGCAGAAACACGGATCAAGCCGGGAGGACGATTACTTTCGTTTTCACAGGCGTCCGCTCGTAAAGGTCCATCATGTCTTGAGTCAGCAATCCGGTGCAGCCGCTCGTCAGATTGGTTCCAATTGATTCAGCGTCGATCGTAGCGTAAATTGTGTAAAGCGTGTACGCGCCATTCTGGTAGAGATAAAGCGTTCGTGCACCGAGCGGATTTTCAAGACCACCCGGCATCCCGCCGGCATATTTCTTCGTCTCGGGCTGGCGCAACATCATTTCCTTGGGCGGCGTCCAAACAGGCCATTCCGCCTTACGGCCCACATAGGCATCCCCGCTCCACAAGAAGCCCTGCCGTCCGACATTTGCGCCGTAGCGCGTTGCAACGCCATCGCCCTCAATGCGATAGACGAAGTAATTGCTTGGATCCACGATGATGGTGCCAGGCGCTTCATCAACCTCATAGCGAACTGTTTGACGGTAATATTTCGGGTCAACCTTGCTGACATCTACAGCTGGGACCGGGAATTTCTCATGCGGCAAGGCCGCATACATTTTTGCCGCCTCGGCTTGGCTGATACCATCAGTCGTGTTGCATCCAGCAAGCCCCACAGCGCCGAGGCTTGCTGCCGACGCCAGAAGAAAAGAACGGCGGCTCATGCCGGTTGATACTGGCACCTGATCAATCACCATCTCTAAAACTCCTCGGCTCAACCCTGACCTGACGCTCGAGCCGGGATGGCCTTGCACCAGACCACACACCGTCAAGAACACTCACCGCCCCCTATAACCTCCAGCCGCATCGATGGCAAAACGGGCATTGGCGACCCCAAGCGGACGTTTAAAAGCGCTCAAGCAGCATTGTCTTGGCTCTCCGCCGCGAACGGCTAGTACCCCGCATGGATTAGGTCCGTCCCACGTCAGGGACACAAATCCGAAGGGTTTCCACCATCATCTTCAATGCGTAACATCAATCGCTTGCAACCTATGACGGTATAGCTGACGCTAGGTTATTACAGCAACCAAAGAGACCGAAAAGGCCGCAAGCGTGCACAAGCGTTCTGAGAATGTTTCAGCAAGCATCTTGCGCGGGAGGAAACCATGACGAACCGCCGGTATTTGATTTCTGGAATCGCAGGAATCGCCATGATGGCCGTTACAGGCCATGCGATGGCACAAGACGTCGTAAAAGTGGGTTTGATCCTGCCAATGACCGGCCCGTTTGCGTCGATCGGCAAACAAGTCGATATGGGCGCGCGGCTTTTCCTTGCACAAAATGGTGCGACCGCCCGCGGTAAAAAGCTTGAACTCATTTTGAAGGACGACGGAGGCAATGCCGAATCAACGCGGCGACTTGCACAGGAACTGGTCGTCAATGACAAGGTTGCCGTCCTTGCCGGGTTCGGTTTGACGCCACTCGCTTTGGCAGCAGCACAAATCGCTACACAAGCAAAAGTGCCTCAGATCGTGATGGCCGCAGCAACGGCAACCATCACCGAAGCCTCACCCTTCATCGTCCGTTCGTCATTCACACTGCCCCAAGCCTCTGAACCGATGGCCGATTGGGCGTTGAAGAACAACATCAAGAAAGTGTTTACGGTCGTGACCGATTACGGTCCGGGTATCGATGCAGAAACATCATTTACAAATAAATTTAAAGCAGGTGGCGGTACCGTGGAAAGCGTGCGTGTTCCATTACGAAATCCAGATTTCGCACCCTTTCTGCAACGCGCCTCAGAAGCTAAGCCAGACGCCTTATTTGTTTTTGTGCCTGCTGGTATCGGTGCACAATTCATGAAGCAATTCGTCGAACGCGGTCTCGATAAATCCGGCATAAAGCTCATTGGTCCAGGCGACGTCGTGGACGACGATCTCCTCGAAGGCATTGGCGATGTCGCGCTTGGTGCCATTACAACACAGCATTATTCCGCAGCCCATGATTCTGCTGCAAATAAAGCTTTTGTCACTGCTTTCAAAGCGGCCTATCCGGGTACACGGCCGAATTTTATGGCCGTAGGCGGCTATGATGGCATGCGTCTCATTGCTGAAGCGTTGAACAAGACAATCGGAAAAACCGATGGCGACGTTTTGGTAAACGCCATGAAAGGCATGACATTTGAAAGCCCTCGCGGTCCGATTCTGATCGATCCCGAAACACGCGACATCGTACAGAACATCTATATTCGTCGGACCGAGCGAAAGAATGGCGAAATCTACAATATCGAATTCGAAACCATTCCGATGGTAAAAGATCCGGTGAAAGCCGCCAAAAAATAACGGGCGGCTCACGTAAAGTGAATGCAGGAAAGGCAACCATCACGATGATTTTGCAATCAACCCAGGTTTGCATCATCGGGGCTGGGCCGGCTGGCCTTCTTCTGGCGTTTCTCCTCAAACGCAACGGTATCGATTGCATCATCGTTGAGCGGCAATCGCGTGAAGTCCTCGAAAAAACGATCAAGGCCGGCGTCCTTGAACACCCGACGATCAATTTATTGAAGGAACTTGGTCTTGGTGACCGGATGATGCACGATGGCGCAATCCATCACGGCTTTGAGCTTGCCTTTGGAGGCCAACGCCACCGCATCGATCTCACTCAACTGACCGACGGAAAATTCATCATCGTCTACCCTCAGCATGAGGTTATCAAAGATCTCATTGCCGCCAATATCGAGTCTGGAATCCAAATTCTCTTTGAAGCTAAAGATGTCGCTTTACACGACATAACCACGACCAATCCGGTATTGCGTTTAAAGACTGGCGAGGAGGATCGCCAAATCACCGCAGACTTCATTGCAGGGTGCGATGGTTTTCACGGACCATCGCGTCAAGCTATACCAGCAGACAAGCGCATGGAATACACGCGCACCTATTCATGTGGCTGGTTTGGTATTCTCTGCGAAGCTCCGCCATCTGCAGATGAACTGATCTACGCACAGAGCGATGATGGCTTTGCCCTTATCAGCACACGAACACCAACGGTTCAACGGATGTATTTTCAGTGCGATCCAAATGACGACATATCGCGCTGGTCTGATAATGAAATTTGGGACGAACTACAAAAGCGCGTACGCAACGACAATGGCTGGCAGCTCAAAGAGGGCAAAGTTATTCAAAAAAATATTGTAGCAATGCGTAATTTTGTCTGTGAAACCATGCAATATGGCCGCCTTTTTTTAGCCGGCGATGCCGCCCACATCGTGCCGCCAACGGGTGCTAAAGGCTTAAACCTTGCTGTTGGTGACGCTGTCGTACTGAGCCGGGCGCTGATCGCTTTCTTCAAGACTGGGGATGAAACCCGATTAATCCATTATAGTGAAACTGCACTCAAACGGATTTGGCGTGGCGAGCAGTTCTCATCATGGATGACCGATCTTCTCCATGATTTCAAAGGTGAAGATCCCATCAACACGCGATTTCGCCGCTCGCAGCTGGAATTGATCGTCTCTTCCCGGTCAGCATCAACGATGTTGGCGGAAAACTATGTTGGATTGCCCTTCGCCGTTACAGAGAGAATTGGCTAAGAGCCACACAAGTCATGGTCAAGAGCAGTTTGGCTTGCTCTGGTCGACGAGGATGAGCTCATTCACTGGAAAGCCAAGTCGCTTGGCCTCTCCAACGAGCTTCATTCTTTGTTGCTGTGGCAAATCAGGCTGGCGCGCCAAAATCCAGAGGTAATCTCGTGTTGGCCCTGAAACCATGGACCACTGATAATTCTGTTTGTCGAGTTCAAACACATGGTACCCGCCGGCAAACGGCCAGAAAAAGGTGACAGCGAGGCTCCCCGTTTTGCGATCGCCCACAAACTGAGCCGTACCGTTCGCTTCTTTCCAGCGACAGTTTTTTCTGTCGAACCCACGATTGAGGACGCTAACCGATCCATTGTCTTGTAGCGCATAAGTAGCAGAGACATTGGTAAGACCGCGTTCAAACCTATGGTCGAGACGCATGATCTCAAACCACTGACCTTGGTACCGGCTGGCATCAAAAGGCGTGACAGGCTCGACACCTGTCGGCACGCCCGTACATGCACCGAGCGTTAATGCCAAGGCGAGGAAAAGCAACGACGCGCGCATTAAGTTTTCTCGAGTTCTCAGGGGCGATCGCAACCGGCAGCGACCCAGCCAAGAAAACACCAGACACCATTCCCAAACGGGTTCAAGAGGCAATCACTATAAAATGATTGCAAGGCTCCAGATCCAATTCGAGGGCCAGACCCATTATCTGCTACGTATAGTCTTTGATCGTTCCGTTTTGGATTAAAATGGTCCTCCGATGGGATAGCAATAACCCATCCAAAGTCGTCTGCTTGAGGACGGGCCAGGCTATGCCCCGCTTTTACACCGACCTTGGCCAGTGCTGGGCGAGCGTGCTTCAAAATGCCCAAAATAACCACCCAGTTGATCGCAACTCGCCTCTTGCGACAAACGGGACCCATTTCGCGTCGTATTTCCCGATTTGAGTATGTTAAATCCAGGGAAATGGCGACTTTGCCCGCGCTATCATCTCTCGCATTGAGAAAGCGGGGCGCTCCGCTACACTCTGGCGGAAAGCGACACCTAGACCACAGGACAAACAACACCGATGTCAAAAGACCGTATCGTCATTATCGACCGTCACCCCGGCCGCTCGAGCCAAACGCTCGGCATCGCCCGCGAGTTGGGGACCGATCCCGATCTGATCCACGAGCCTTCGGTGGGTGTCGTTGGCACCAAGGGTGATAGTCAGTGCTATCTCGGCGTAATGAGCAAAGTGGATGCAATCCATGCGCGCCTGACGGCTCGCGTCGGCAAAAGTGCAGGCCAATTGCCCTACCGCTTGGTCCAACCGGAATACACGATTGCAACATCCGACGGCATTCGCAACGGTACGCGCGAAATGCGTTACTCGCTCATCGGTCGCGAAGTCACGCAAGACTCCCTTTGCGAACATCTTGAAGCCTCTGGATTAGCTGGCACGATCGCCGTTGTCGCCTGTGACAAGCCACCCGTCGGAACACTCGCCGCATTGCTCGAGCATAATGAGCCCGGCATCATCATGTCAGATGGTCCCAT
>Ga0214917_10002857_pt1 | contig 20618 bp, 13 predicted proteins | sample LL_1208_BB_MetaG_FD_177983 | JGI IMG/M metagenome (GOLD analysis project Ga0214917, IMG submission 177983) | Freshwater microbial communities from Lake Lanier, Atlanta, Georgia, United States - LL_1208_BB | ecosystem: Environmental > Aquatic > Freshwater > Lake | place: USA: Georgia | collected...
CCAACAAGGACTGGTGGGTTCGCGCGGCCGGCAATCAACGCCGCGCTGAGTGGGCCTTCGGTGACAACACGGTGATGATCGCCGATCCGGACGAGTGGGACGACGCGGGTCATGCCAAGGGTCTGTTCAATGCCTACATCGCACTGCCTGCGATCAACGTGACGGGTGCTGCGGCCAACTCGCTGGTGGTGGCTTTTGACTCCTCGTGGCGGCCTGAAGCCTTCGATGACGGTGGTGCCAACTGGCCTGTGGACGAGAATGGTCGCCCGATCAACCACCAGAACGGCGTGGTGGACGCGTCCTTCGACGGTGGTGCCAACAAGCGGATTGTGGATTTTGATTCGGACTCGCAGAGCCCGAACTTCCATAAGGATATCGACTTCATCAACGAGTCTGTGGTGGTGCCGCTGAACAATCCGGCGGGAGCCAAGACGATGAACTTGCGCTTCGGGATGCTGACGGCTGCCAACGACTGGTGGTGGGCGGTGGACAACATCGCCGTGGGCGTGCCGCCGCTGCTCTCGAGCGTGACGGGCAACGGTGTGGCGGTGACCAACCGAATCGTCGAAGCGTTGGGCAAGACGGTCAATGCGGCCGCGGGCGTGACGGTGAGCCTGAACGGCAAGGCGGCGACGCCGGTGGAAGTGACCCGGGACCTGGTCAACGACAACTATCCGGAGAGCGAGCGGGTGTTCGTGAGCCACACGGGCACGCAAGTGTTCGCGCCTCGCTCGAAGGTGAACGTGACGGTGCGCTTCACCGACAACACGGGCCGCGTGGTGGAAGAGAACGGCTCGTTCATTGCTCCGGGTTACCTGACCGTGAGCACGACTCCGAAAGTCATCACTGCGGTGTTGACGGATGCGGCGTGGATGACGGTGAAGGAGTCTTCGGGCGTCAAGCTGGAGCTCAACGGCACGGCCATCACGGCCACATCGGTCCGCCGCGTGGACAACACGGTGGTGGTGAGCTACACGAGCCCGTCGCTGATCCCGTCGGGATCGCGGCACACGCTGAAGGCGACCTACACGACGGCCGCGGGCCAAGAGTTGACCGAGACGGTCGGCTTTACGGCTTCGACCTACGCGACGCTGTCGGCTGACCTGGCGACGGCGGTGGGCACGGGTGCCGAGGCGGGCATGAACTGGCGCACGCATCAGTTGGCCGCTGGCCGACCGGGCGGCACGGTGCTGTCGGCTGCGGAGTCGCAGTTGGCCGGTGCCTTGGGCGCTTCCGAGCATGATGCTTCGGGTGAAGTGGGCGGAGTCTTCAAGATCGACTACGTGAACTTCGACCAGGCGTCTGGCGAGGCTGGTAACTTCAAGGCCAGCGGTCTGGCGGAGTTGGCGGTGAACGACGAGGCGATCCCGGGCATCCCGGGCTTGAACGGGAGCACGGACAACATCGCCGGTGAGGCGCGGGCGTTCCTGGAGATCCCGGCAGCGGGTCTGTACACGATGGTGGTGAACAGCGACGACGGGTTCCAGGTGTCTGTGGGCACCACGAACAACGTGAAGTCCCAAGTGTTGGGCGAGTTCAACGGTGGCCGGGGCAGCTCGGACACGCAGTTCTACTTCGACGCGCCGAAGGCGGGTGTGTACCTGTTCCGTCTGCTGTGGATGGAAGGTGGTGGTGGTGCGAACGTGGAATGGTTCACGGTGAACGCCAACGGCACCCGCGCGCTGGTCAATGGTGTCCAGGCCGGAGCTCTGCGCTCCTTCCGCCGCCGCACTGTCGCCGAGCCCGGTGGTGGTTCCACGACTCCGCTGGCTTTCTCCAGCATCGTGCGCAACGCCAATGGCTCGATCACGCTGACCTGGACCGGTGGTGGCACCCTCCAGTCCAGTGTTTCGATCAAAGGTCCTTGGACCGATGTCGCAGGGGCCACCAGCCCCTTGACCCTGACTCCGGATCAGGCGTCGCAGTTTGCCCGCTTGCGCCGCTAAACGGCCCGGTGTGAATCATCACGGAGGGGTCCATGGGTTCTCCATGGGCCCCTCCTTTATTCTTGTTGGAAACCTCAAATGCGCCCCAAAGAATTCCCAACCATGCATGCGAAATCGCAATTTCCGATGATTGTGATTTGGTTGTGGATTCATGGAGCCCTCGCCACTTCGGGAGTGTTGGCGGGTGACCGGTTGGTCGACTGGATTTGGCCCTTGGTTCAGGCACCCTCATCGTTGCTGGCCACCAACCTTCCCCAGGCCGAACGGTCCAACGGTTATGTGGGTTCGGCCCAGTGCAGTGCTTGTCATGCCGAAGAACATTCCGCTTGGCATCGGTCTTATCATCGGACCATGACCCAGCCCGCTATGGAAGAGACGGTGCTCGGGCGTTTCGAGGGGCAGACCATTGAAGTCGGAGGCCTTATTTACCGGGTATTTCGTGAGGAGGGTGGCTATTGGGCCGAGATGCCGGATCCCGATCTGATGATGCAAGCCGAGTCTTCGAAGAAGCCCGTGGACCGGCGGAAGATCCCCAGGGTGCGTCGACCTGTCGTCATGACCACGGGCTCCCACCACTACCAGACTTATTGGGTGGCCAGCCAGCGGGTGCCGGGTCTGCTCCAGACCTTGCCGCTGGTTTATTTGATTTCTGACCAACGCTGGATGCCTCGCGACGAGGCCTTTATGCGAGGGCCCGAGGACCGGCAACGGCTCATCATCCAGTGGAATCATCAGTGCATCCGTTGTCATAGCACTGCGGGGAATCCGGGTCTGGATGAATCCAGCGGTCTGCTCAAAACAAAAGTCGGGGAGTTAGGAATTTCCTGCGAGGCCTGCCACGGGCCCGGTGAGAAGCATGTGAATGAGCGGCGAACTCTGCAAACGGACCCTGCTCAGAATGGCCCGCCCGCCTACGACCTGATCAATCCCTCCAAGCTCGACCACCGGAGATCCAGTGAGGTGTGCGGTCAATGCCACGGCGCATACATCTTGCGCCCGGAGCAGTCCATGCGATTCGCCACCAATGGCCCGGCTTATCGTCCCGGCGATCGTCTTTTCCAGACGCGCTATGAGGTGAAGCACCCGCGGGTCGATCCGAGGCCCGAACGCGTTGCAGACTACCGGCGCAATCCCGATTTCTTTCGTGAGCAATGGTGGGATGACGGAACCATTCTGGCGGGAGGTCGTGAGTTCAATGGATTGGCCGCATCCAAATGTTTTACGCGAGGCACTCTGGGCTGCGCCACGTGTCACACCATGCACGGGCCTGATCCCGACGACCAACTGAAACCCGCTGGGGCGACCCCGCAGTCTTGCATCACTTGCCACACCGAACCTCGGTTCAAGGACCAGATCTCTGAACACACCCACCACCTCAAGGAATCCGAGGGTTCCAACTGTCTCAACTGCCACATGCCTCACACGACTTACGCGTTGTTCAAGGCCATCCGCTCCCACCAGATCGAATCCCCGAGCAATGAACGCTTGTCCCGTTATGGGACACCCAATGCATGCAATTTGTGTCATTTGGACAAGACCTTGGCTTGGACGCGCGACAACCTGTTTGTTCAGTACGGGCAGAAGCGATACCCATTGACGGCCGAGCAGGAAAGCACCTCGGCCGGGGCCCTCTGGATGCTTCAAGGCAATGCGGCCCAAAGGGTGATCGCTGCGTGGCATAGCGGCTGGAAACCCGCGTTGCAAACCTCCGGGACCAATTGGATGACACCCATCCAGGCGCAGTTGCTCTCCGATGATTACGCAGTCATCCGTCGCGTGGTGTCGGGTGCGCTTTCTAAAAGTCCGGACTTCGATGCGGCGGCTTATGATTTCATGGCCCCGACCGAACGATTGCGGAGCAGCACCCAGCAGGTGCTTCAGAAATGGTTGGAGAGTGGTCGACCCCGGCAACGGACAGGTCCAGCCGTATTGATCGGATCCGACGGGACGTGGAACAAGGCGGAACTGGAGTCATTGCTGGGCAAACGAGACCAGCGCTCCATCACCATCCAGGAATAATCAGTTGGGGTTGTCGAGCGGGTCCAGTGTCCAGACGACGCGGGTTTGTGGGACGAAGGCCTTGCCGAGATTCGGGCTGCCGGCCGCCGTGTCGATGACCTGGTTGCCGCGGAGGTTCTCGGCGTGTCCATCGGCGAAGACCAGGTTTCCGCTGCCCGAGTGCCGGGCCGAGAAGCGGTTGGCGAAGGCATGCGGCTGCCCGTTGTAGGCCGATTGATTGGGGTGGAACTTGAGTTCGTCGGGCATTCCCGCCTCGGTGAAGACCACCGTTTGAGACGTCATTTGGATCGCGGAGAGTTTGGAGGGTTCCCCATTGCGGATGAGTTTGGAATTCATCGCCAGCGAGAAGAACGGGGATGCCTTGCGAACCGTGGGCACCGGCAATTTCGCCGCGGGGCAGGTCAAGAGCGAGGCCTTCTCGTAAAAGGCTTGTCCATTGGTCGCGTAGTCACGAACGGGCCGCAGCCCGATGCGCGGAGGGATGGCATTGCACCAAAGATCGGCATTGTTGGTGCTCTGAGCCTGAAGCCAGGTCAACTGGTCCTGGCTGAAGGGTTTCTCCCGGGGGAGGTAATCGAGATTGTCCTCCGTATAGAGCATCAATCCGAGACCCCATTGTTTCTGCTGGTTGAGGCAAGAAATGCGCAGAGCGCTGCCTTTGGCACGCGCCAGCGCCGGCAGGAGCATTCCGGCCAGGATGGCGATGATGGCGATGACCACCAGCAGCTCGATGAGGGTGAACCCGCCAGAGCGAGAACCGAGCTGTGGACGGCAACGGAAGCCCTTCATTGAACCTCCACCCGAAAGAGTCCGAAGGAAGCGCTGTTGGGGTTGAAGAGGATGGAGAAAGTGACGGGTCCGGCGACGGTGGCTGCCTGCGGTTCGCCCTCGTTGATCCAAGAGCCACTGGCCTCATTGCGGCGTTGCAGCCGGTAGGTGCGACCCGACTCGGCGGAGAGCGACACCTTCAATGCCGCTTCGGTTTGTGAGATGGTCAGCGACGGCGGTTGGGCAGGTGTGACAATCGATCCAGCCCTGATCCGGCCCGGAGATCCCCACTCCTTGACCCCCTCCAGAGTGGCGGGAGCCTGGAACACGCCGTTGAGGTCCAGCACGCTGAGTTTGCCGAACTCGCGTGTGTCCGGATTGAAATTGAAGCTGATGCCCGGATCGCCGGCGGGGAAATCCACTCCGTCGATGGTGTCCGCATTGGCCGTGGCCGTGGCGCTCCAGAGGCGCAAGGCATCGCCGCCGGAACTGAGTCCGATGCCACTCCCGGTGTAGGTCACGATCTTCAGACCGGTCGGGAGGTTGTTGGTGCCCCACCAGGTGCGGAATTGATCCGGGGTGAGTCGCTCCACAAACACGATGGATTCGCCGGGCAAGATCACCAAATTGGTATCCGCAATGGTGAGGGCGCTGCCGAGGCTCGCGCTGTTGTCATCAAAGCGCCAGCCGGTCAGAGAGATGGGAACCGGCGAGAAGGAAGTGATTTCCCACCAATCTTCGGGCGCGAAGCCCACCCGATCGATGAAGGCCGGATCCAATGTCGTGCGGGCACTGCTCACTTCGGTGATGCGGATGTCTGGCCGACCTAGAACATTCAAAGTCACCGAATGGGAGATGGTGCCGCTGGCGTTCGATGCGCTGACGGAGTACTGACCCGATTGAGCGGAAGTCACCGAGTTCAAGGTGAGGGTAGCCGTGGTGGCTCCGGAAATGGTTTTGCCATTGAAGGACCACTGGTAGGCGGGTTCCGGCACTCCAGAAGCTGTTGCGGAAAACGTGGCTACGCCCCCGATGAGAACCGTCAATTCCGATGGTGTCTGTACCCAGCGGGGGGCTGACGGAGCCGCAGCGATTTGGAGCCGCGCATCGGTGCTCGTCAGAGTGGCCAAGCCGTTGTCGAGTTGAACCGAATACAGGCCGCTGAATTGGGGTTGGGCATTGGAGACAGTGAGACTGGGGCCGGTTTCGCCCGGAATGGGTGTGCCGTTGAAGCGCCACTGATAGCGGGGCCGAGGCAAACCGGCGACCTCCAGTGTGAAGGTGGCAGGATCACCCGGATTGACCGTTTGGTTGGCTGGTGGGGTGGTGATGGAAAGCGGAATGCTGGGGCCGCCAATGCCCGGGGAACCCCAGTCCCCGTTGTCCGTCGCGGAGAAGGCGCCGGGGACTTCAACCGTGGTCCGGGCTGTCAGGAGCCCGGTCTTGGGATCACTGGTGAAGCTGGAGAAATTGGTCCCAGTGGCCGCGAAATCCACCGACACGGCGGGCGATGCTCCCGATGCGGCTGCAGCATCCCATAGACGGATGCCGTCGCCAGTCGAACTGAGCCCAATGCTGGCGGCCGTGTAGCTGATGATTTGAAGCGATGGTGACAGTGCTGGGCCCCACCAGGAGCGGAAAGCAGCCGCATCGATGTCCTGGACAAAAACAACGGATTCGCCGGGAGAAAGGGTGAGTGCGCCCAAGGTCACAACGCCGTTGGTCAGGCCTCCATTGGAATCGTTGAACCGCCAGCCGCGCAAATCGATCGGTGTCGTTCCGTAATGGGTGAGCTCAAACCAGTCGGCGTGCAGTGCGGGTATGCCGTTGGTGGACTGGCTGGAGTGCACCTCGGTGATGGCCAACTGGGCGCGCAGTTCCATGCCCGTCAGCGTCAGTGCCGCGGAGGCCAGAATAGATCGGATCAGCATTTGAGCGGTCATGGGAGGAGCGGTTTGATTCGGAGTTGGCGATTGGAAACCGAGGCGGCAACGGAGCCGCTCACTTTCAGATGATGATGAGTCGTTCCCGCCTGAACAGTGACGCTCCGGTGACAACATAGTGACAAGTGTTCGGATCAGCGGGTAGACCCGATTCTGGGGTTTCAAGTGCCACCAAAAATCGGCGTCACGGCTGGGTGAGCGTTGTGTGACAAGTTGCGGAAAATGGGGGTATTTCCATCAGAGCCTCTCCCATGCGAATGCGGTGTCCGGTTTGAAGATGCGGGCAGACCTTGAAGCCGGCCGGCGCGAACAGAATGATGGTGGAGCCGTGTTCGAACCATCCCAGTTCTTCGCCTCGCATCACGGGTGTGCTGCAGGGCATTTCGCGAGGTCCTTTCCAACCTTGGCTCAACAGGAGGTTCAGGAAATGCAGCCGGATCGAGGCCACCAAGATGGCGGCCACTGCCACCAAAGCGATCGGCCGCCCGTCGGCCAGGCGCAGTCGCACCACGGCCCGCTCGTTTTTGCAGAAGAGGTTTTCGACCCGTCGGAGGGCGATGGGGTTGACGTTCCAGGTATCCCCCGAAATGGAGGTCACTTTTTCCACGGTGCCCGATTGCGGGCTGTGGAAACGGTGGTACATGTCCGAGGTCAATCGAAGGGTGATAAAGCTGCCGTCTTTGAAATCCGCGGCGGCCCCGGTGCTGCCAAAAAGATCCTCGATCGAGTAGGGGAACCCCTTCGCTTGGAATGCCTGGATTCCACGCACGGCACCCCAAGCGCCGACGATGCCATCACAGGGGCTGACCAGGATTTGGGGATCCGGATTCACCGGCCGCATCCCGGGCTTCAATTCGCGGGTGAAACATTCTTGAAGGCTGTTGAATCGTTGTTCCTTGGATTCACTCAGGTCGAGGTCGGTGAAGAGCTGCCACAAGGCGATGGAAGCCCGTGTCAGCAGCGGGCTTCGAATACTGCTGAAGCGGCCCATGGCGTGGGTCAGCAGGGACCGTGGCACCCGATTGGTCAGCAGAAAGTTCAAATCCTCCTGCAGCAACAGGCGGTCGCGGAGGGCACGCAGTCGGCTGGCAGTGTTGCCGCCGCTGCGGGCCGAAACATCAATACTGGTTTTTTTCATGTCTGAATTCTTGAATCCTTCGTGGTTTGCCTTGATCCCTGCAGCCGGTGCGCTGGCGTGGGGTCGGCGGCGTCTCCAACTTTCTTTTGCCAAACATCCGTCGCTGGCGGGGCACTCCCGCTGGGCCAAGCGGATCACCCGCTGGATTCCTGGGTATGCCTACGGGGATGAAGAGGTGTTCCGCGCCGACGGAGCTTCCGACGCGGTGGAAGCATCCCGCCGACAGGGGTTCTTTCGGCTGGCGGGTCAGTTTGCCGGGCATCATCCGAAATCGATCCTCCAGTCGGTTGAGGCGTCTCGTCACATCTCCGACCTCCAGTTCACCCGAGCCTATCGGGTGCCGTTCCAATTCAGCCCCTATGTGCGGGCCCATTTGAAATTGGGAGGGTTTCTTGAGTCGTCGGAGGGGGTCCAGGTCACGGATCTGGATGGGCGGCGCTACCTGGATTTGACCGGCTCCTATGGGGTCAATGTGATGGGTTACGACTTCTACAAGTCGTGCATGGAGGAGGCGGCGCAGCGGGTCCAGGCTTTGGGTCCTGTTCTGGGTAGCTTGCATCCCTGCACCGCATGGAATGCGGAACGCCTTTGCCGCATTTCGGGCAAGGACGAGGTGTCGTTCCACATGTCTGGCACCGAGGCGGTCATGCAGGCGGTGCGCTTGGCCCGCTACCATACCGGTCGCAAGCACCTGGTCCGGTTCTGCGGCTCCTATCACGGATGGTGGGATGATGTTCAGCCGGGTCCGGGAAACCCCATGCCGCCCGGTTGCACGTATACGCTGAAGGAAATGGATGCGGATACGCTTCGGGTGCTTTCCACGCGCAAGGACATTGCGTGCGTCCTGGTCAACCCCCTTCAGGCGCTGCATCCGAACCGTCCAGCTCCCGGCGACTCGACATTGGTGGATAGTTCCCGCAAAGCCGGTTTCGATCGCCAGCGCTACACCGAATGGCTGCGATCGTTGCGCGAGGTGTGCACCCAACGCGGCATCGTCCTGATTTTCGATGAGGTGTTTTTGGGGTTCCGACTCGCTCCTGGCGGGGCGCAAGAATACTTCGGGGTCGATGCCGACATGGTCACCTACGGTAAAACCCTGGGCGGCGGATTCCCGGTCGGTGTCGTTTGTGGTCGTCGATCCCTGATGGGTCGCTATCGCGAGGACCGACCGGCCGACATTTGCTTTGCCCGCGGTACGTTCAACTCGCACCCCTACGTGATGGCCGCGATGCAGGTTTTCCTGGAGCGCTTGGAAACGCCCGAAGTGCGCGGATGGTATGACGGTCTGGACGAGCGTTGGAATCAACGCGCTCGGAGTCTCAACGACCGCCTTGCCACGGCGGGTCTGCCCGTGCGAGTGGTCAATCTCTCGACGGTTTGGACGATCTTGTATGAGGTCCCCAGCCGCTATAATTGGATGTTCCAGTTCTACCTCCGTGCCGAAGGGTTGGCGCTGAGTTGGGTGGGCAGCGGTCGACTCATCTTCAGTCTCAACTATTCCGAAGAAGATTTTCAGTCGGTGACCGAACGATTCATCCGAGCTGCCGAAGCAATGCAGCAGGACGGCTGGTGGGCGCAAGTTCCTGGCTTGGACAACCGATCCATCCGCCGGAAAATCCTCCGGGAGATGCTGGGGAGGGCTCGAAAGAAACCCTCGGATCCAGTCACCTCCCGGTGAAACGCCCAGCAAGTTGGAGCGCTACCCAACAAACCGCCCAGTCGGAACCCCGTGTTCCGGTTCAGTGGGTCGTCGGTGTGTGCTCCAGAGCGTGATCCATGGGGTCGATAAGTTCGCCCCGCAGCAGCGCCAGCGGTGAGCGCCAGTACAGCAAGATATCGTGGAAGGGATCGGTCGTGATTTTCAGCGCCCAGACCAGCCCGGTGGTCACATCGCGCAAGAAGAACAGGTGGACCGTGCGGAAGATTAGCCCGCCGAGGCCGATGTACAACCAGATGAGTCCGAGGCTCTTGAGATAACCTCCGCGGACCGTTTCTTCATTCAGTAGACCCAGGAAATTGGGGCTGAAGTAGAGCACTGCCGGCGCTGCGGCCCACAGGGCCATGAGCACCACCTTGCGGCGCAGGTTGTAGCCGATCTTGATGTCCTCCTTGTGCTCGTGGGTGGCTCGATTCACATGGTCATAGCCGCGCGGTTCAAAGAAGAAATGTCCGGACTGGCGCGAGGTCATTGAAATACCCCAAGCGATGAGGGCCGAGAGGGCTGGGTCAATGAGCAGGAACACGTAGGAGACCACGAAGGACATGGCGCTGATCAGGTGCAGCGATTGGTTGATCCGGCTGTGGTGGTAGTAGCGGTGGTCGTCCCAGCGTTGGGTGCGCAACGCTTCGAGGTAGTGGGAAAACGGGGCGGTCATGATGCGATTCATGGGGTGTTGATGATACTGACCGTTGGATCGGTCTGGTTTCAATTTCAATGAGGTTGTGTGAAGCTCCGGTGGCGGTCGTGTTTCGATACCGAAATATCGACATTCCGCCACAGGTTCGTTGCTCAGCAGGTGCTGGATGGGGAAGTGATCGAGGGGGCCACAGCCAAGTCGGACCAAAACATCCCGCATCCAGCGCGACCGTTGCGGATCGCCTTGGTGACTGAGACTTACCCGCCGGAGATCAATGGGGTAGCCAGCACAGTGGCCCAGTTGGTGGACGGCTTGTTGCTTGCAGGCCATTACGTCGAGGTGACGCGGCCTCGTCAGCCCAAAGTCGATGGCTTGACCACGGCAACAACAAGTCCTCGGTCTGGAGCGAAGGGAGGTGGCGATGGATCACTTGGAAGGGAGCTGAATCGCTTTTCGGAGCGACTCACCTCCGGGATTCCCATTCCACGGTATCCGGAACTCAAACTGGGGCTTCCTACGTTTCGCCGCTTGGAACGGGATTGGAAGGCGCAACCGCCGGACATTGTGCACATCGCCACCGAGGGTCCGCTGGGATGGTCGGCATTGCGCGTGGCACGTCGATTGGGTCTTCCCGTGGTATCGGAGTTCCGGACCAACTTCCACGCCTACAGTGCCCACTATGGCATTGGGCACCTCCGCCGCTGGGTTTTGGGTTACCTTCGGAATTTTCATAACCAGTGCGCCTTCACCATGGTTCCGACTGCCGGATTGGTCGCGGAATTGGAGACCTCAGGCTTTGAGCGCTTGAAGGTGGTGGCCCGTGGTGTGGATGCCAGCCGCTTTAACCCCTCCCGCCGATCTCAAGAGTTGCGGTCCTCTTGGGGGGCAGGGCCATCCACTTTGGTGGTGGTGGCAGTCGGCCGCATTGCTCCGGAGAAGAATCTCGATCTCCTGGTCTCGGCATTCCGAAAGATTGCCAAGGTCCAACCGGATGCCCGCCTGGTTGTCGTGGGCGATGGTCCTGCCCGGGCCTGGTTGGAGCATGAGGCGCCCGACGCCGTGTTTGCAGGGCGGCGACTGGGCGAGGATTTGGCAGCCCATTATGCTTCCGCGGACTTGCTGCTTTTCCCCAGCCTCACCGAGACCTTTGGCAATGTGACTCTCGAGGCCATGGCCAGCGGTATTGCAGTGCTGGCCTTTGATTACGGTGCCGCAGGCCAGAGGGTGGTTTCCGGGGTTCATGGTTGGACGGTGCCCTATGGTGAGCGGTCCGCTTTTGAGCGTGCCGCTGAGGGCGCGGCGGCCGACTGGCCGCGGCTTCGGGGGCTCGGGGCATCTGGCCGCCAAGTCGCCGAGACGATGGCGTGGACCGAGATCGTGGCTGAAGTGCAGTCCATTTACTGCGAGGCTGTTCAATCGGTTCGTTCCAGGGGGCTTCAAACGTAACATTTGACGACTTGCCGCGATCGGGTTCTGAGGGCAGACCAAGGGGGCCGTTGTTTCCCGTTCGTCACGCAATTGTGTCTGAAAGGTTGAAGACATCGGCCAATATCCGATGAAAGACACCAAAATCTCCAAAACCCTTGCTGCCCGTATTTCCGCCCACCACAAGGTTGAGCAACGGGTGGCGGTTCTGGTGAAGGTGGCCGAAGCCACTCATGCCGAGCACCGCAAGGCGAAGGCCTTCTATAAGGCCGCCAAAAAAGCAGCCCGCACCGCCAAGCTTGCTTGGCACCGTGCACGGGTGCTGGCGCGCGAGGGGCAGTCGACGTTGAGCAAGTCCTCCAAACGGCTGGCCAAACTGCGCAACCAAGCTCCCTCAAAAGCCTGATTCACATCACCCGGTCGCCTGAATCCGAATGGAATCGGGTTGCCGCCATCCCTCCGAAAGGCAACCGGTCCGGGTCAGAACTCCTTTTGAGAATGATCCAGAGAACCTTGGCTCCAGCGTTTGCGCAGGAGTGTGAATCCGATTAAGCCTGCCGCGGCGACGGCTGCGCTGGTGGCAGGCTCAGGCACTGCCGAAAAGGTGACATCGTCAAAGCGCCAAGGACCAGCACCACTGTAAGTGCTGCCCAATTGCGAGGCGGTGTAAGTGCTCAGGCCGGGACTGAAATTGGACACGATTCTGACGTACAAGTTGCCTTGATTGTTGGCACCTGCCGGCAGGCTCACTGAACGAGTGTACCAGGTGTCGCCAGAGCCGCTCGGAGCCGGTGCAAAGGTGAAAGTCGCGGCCGATTGATAAGTCGTGTTGTCGGTGGACCACAGCACGGATTGGCTGTTGGCCGACTCAATGCCGTGTCTGACCGCGTAGGAGAGAGAGATCCCTGATTTGTCGACCGTGGAGATCTGCATTTGAAAACCTGCAGTCAGGCTGTTCTGTGCCTGGCTGGGATAATTGGCCGTTCGCCAGCCGACATTCTCGTCGTCAAACCCTCCTGCAAAAGTTGCGGTTGTGCCCCCTATTAACGATAACGTTCCTGTACCAACGGAGGGTTGAAGATTGGCTGCGTTGAAATCCCACTTTGTAATGAAGATTTGCGCCTGAGACGACACAATCATCGACAAAAACCCGTAAACCAACAAAGGACGAATAAGGGACATAAAATCAGCTCAATAGGTTTCCGACAATTTAAGTGGATCAGCGAAACTGAAAATGAATCTTTTCAAATTCAGAGTAGTCAAAATAATCAAATTTTGAACGCACCTACACCATCAAAATCGGATGCTATTTGTCAATCGTTGTTATCAACAGTTGTTTGATATTTTCTATGGTTACAAGGAGCACTCGATCTAGAGGTTTGGTTGAGCAACAAGAATGTTGATGTACCGGTGCGCGGGTCGGTGCCATTGCGAGGGGTCGGAACGATTTTTGTTGGATCGCCCGGGCAATCGCCCGCCCACCGGGCCGAAGTTGAGCCCAAGTGTCACCCGACTGAAACAAGCCCGGACGTGTTTGTGTTGCAACCCACTCTGCTTTGGGCTCTTTGGCAAGGCGGTGCTTCGATATCTTCCTTTTCCCGGATGAAACCCACTGGTTCCTCGGCTCTTCAACGCCGCCTTGCGGCGGATCCTGTCCTCTTCACCATTGTCGCTTCGCTGGCAGCCTTTGGGGCTTACACCGCGATGTATGCGTTTCGCAAACCCTTTTCGGCGGCCACGTTTTCCGGGCAGGCGATCGGGGGCATATCGTTAAAGGTGTTGCTCGTGGTGGCCCAGTTGGTGGGATACACCCTCTCCAAGTTCCTGGGAATCAAGGTCGTCAGCGAAGCGGGGGCGGGCCGTCGGATCGCACTGATTGCCGGGTTGATCGGTCTGGCGTTCTTGCCGTTGCTCCTGCTGCCCCAGGTACCTTCGTGGGCTCAGGTGGCCTGCTTGTTCGTCAATGGCCTGCCGCTGGGCATGATTTGGGGGTTGATTTTCGGCTTCCTGGAAGGTCGCAGGGTGACCGAATTCCTCGGGTTGGGCATGAGTGTGAGTTTCATTTTTGCTTCCGGGTGGACCAAGTCCGTCGGTGTCTATCTCATGACCCGCTGGGCTGTTCCCGAACTGTGGATGCCGGCCATTGCCGGGTTGGTGTTCATTCCACTCCTCGCGATTTGCCTGGCCTTGCTGGCCGTCCTTCCGGCTCCCAGTGTCCGAGATGTAGCGGAACGGTCTGAGAGGGCTCCGATGGACGGGCCTCAGCGACGCCAATTCTTGGCCCGCAATGCGGTTTCCTTGGCGCTGCTCATCCTCCCCTACGTGTTGCTCACCGTGTACCGCGACTTGCGGGACACCTTCATGGCCGATGTCCTCAAAGAGCTGGGGGTGCGTCCGGATCCCTCCTTTTTTGCCCGAGTCGAATCCATGGTGGGCCTGGGTGTTCTGGCGGCGTTGGCCGGGTTGTGGTGGATTCGGGACCATTGGAAAGCTCTGGGCACTTATCACGTGCTCATCAGCCTGGGGGCCATTCTGGTGGGTGGCGCCACGCTGGCATTCCAACGGGGTTGGTTGGGTCCCGCCGCCTGGATGGTCCTCACCGGGTTGGGCGGGTATCTGGGCTATGTCCCCTTCAACAGCGTGCTCTTCGATCGGCTTCTGGCAGCAACGCGGCAGGCCGGAACCGCTGCGTTTCTCATCCAGGTGGCTGATTCCGTGGGGTATATGGCCTCGGCTTCGCTTTACCTCCAGCGGACCTTTTCCAAGGCTTCACCCGCCTGGACTCAGTTGACTCAGAACGGGGGATTGGGCTTGGCCGTTCTGGTTCCTGTGCTTTTGGCCGCTTCGTGGATTGCGCTCAAACCCGCACGTCGCGCCCACCCCATAACCAGCCCGTAGACTGTTACATTTACGTGTCGGTCGACACACGAAATTCGCTGGCGATCGGCTGGCGAAAATCCATATTTGGCACAGATGCAGTTAGTCTTCGCTCGGGAATCGAAACCGCCGACCTCAAGCAACTCGGGGTTCACCCTGATCGAGTTGCTGGTGGTCATCGCCATTATAGCGATTTTGGCGGGCATGCTCTTGCCCGCCTTGGCGACTGCCAAGGCCAAGGGGCAGCAGGCCGCCTGCATGAGCAACCTGCGGCAAATTTCCATCGGCACCACGATGTACACGCAGGACAACGCCGATCTATTCCATAATCGTGGCGGTGCGGCTCCGAATGACGGCCAGTGGACGGCTTCACCGGCCTCCCAGGAAATCCTTCCGCCCTCCGACGGGCGCGCCTACTGGGCCACGGCCTACATTTCTTATTTCGGCGGAACCCGCCGCATTGGCCGATGCCCGGGTGCCCGCACGGTGGACGACTGGCGTGACGACGGCTCCCGGCCGAAGTGGCCCATGGACTGGTGGCTCGATTCGAGCTACGGCCTGAACCAATTCGCGGTCAAAGATTCTAGGTCCGCCTTGGACAAGCCGCTCAAGATTTCCACGTTGGCCAACCCCTCCACCCTCATTTACGCGCAGGATGCGGCTGAGCAGCGCATGGATGGTGCGGATGACACCTTGGGCATCTGGCCCGGCGGACCGTCTGTCAACCTCAACCAATGGCGCGTGGGTCTGGCGTCGCTCTACCCGGGCAAGCGCATGGAGTTCGAATGGTTTCGTCATGCCCGCAAGTGCAACACCCTATGGGCTTTGGGTAATGTTTCGGTCATTCCGTACAGCACGGGTCCTGGCATCGATTACCGCTGGTACACCGGTGAGGAAGCGCTGATTTCTCCGCGCTGATTGGTGTCCGCAGTCGCTTCAAATTCTCCCCCGATATGAAAATTTCATTTCTCTCGCTGATCACCCTCTTGTTGGTCTTGGGTTGTGAACCCAAGTCCGAGGTGGCCGCTCCCAAAGACAGCTCGGCCGAGGCCAAGGCCTTGACCGATGCCGCCGCCAAGGCTGCCGCCGAGAACCCTACGGATGCCTTGGCGTTGGCCGAGAGCATCAAGAATCGCGAGGATATCTCCGCCGCCGATCGGGCTGCCGCCCTCAAAGCTCAACAAGATGCCCTCAAAAAGCTTTCCGATGCTGCCGCCACAGGCGATGCCAAGGCCAAGGAAGCCATCGACAAATATCGGGCCTCCAAGTGATGGGCCTCCCAGTGATGGGCCAGCACCAACCGGCCCTCTTGATTCATTTCGTTCCCTCAAACCAGACACTCTGTCCGTAGAAACCAAACACAATCCGTAGCAACCATGAGTCCACAAAACCTCAAACGCCTCGCCTTGGGTGCCCTGCTGGGGGCCTTCGGTCTTCAGGCGGCAACCACCATCCCGGCGGAGTTCGCCTACCCGCTGAGCGCGGCATCGGCCGCCAACCGCGGCTTCTCGGTCGTGATGAAGCAGGCCACTACCGCCGCCGGCGGTTTGCCCAACAGCAACGCCCGCACTGAGGCGCAGTTGGCCGGCACGCTGATCAACTCCAAGACGGGTCAGCCCCACACCAACACCATCGATTTCGCCGCTGCGGCCTTCAACGCCGACGGTACCTTCACCGAGACCACCACCATCAACTACGAGCAGGCTGGTTCCACCGGTCAGAGCTTCCCCGGCATCCCGGGCCTCGAGGGTGGTACTGACAACATCGCCATGGAAGTGGTGTCCTGGCTCGAACTTCAGGCCGGCACCTACAGCATGATCGTCAACTCCGACGACGGCTTCCGTGTCACCGTGGGTAAAGAGGCTCGCGACAAGGCCACGGCCCTCGTGCTCGGTGAATACGACGGCGGCCGTGGTGCCGCGGACAGCATCTTTGACTTCACCGTGACCCAGGCCGGCGTTTATTCCTTCCGCCTGATCTATGAAGAAGGCGGCGGCGGTGCGAACTGCTCCTGGTTCACCGCTCCCGTGGGCAATCCGGACGGTCGCGTCCTGATCAATGCCGACGGTGGCGTGAAGGCCTACAGCAAGATCACGGCAGCCACTCCTGCCTACTTGTCACTGCTGGCTCCGGCCATTGGCGACAAGGGTGTTTCCCCGGGCGTGGTGGTCACGGCCGTCATCAAGAATGGATCCGCCGGTTCGGTGGCATCCTCTTCGGTGAAGCTCACCTATGATGGCGCCGTTGTGGCCGCCACCGTCGCCCAGGCCAACGGGGCCACCACGGTCACCTACGACCCGCCGGGTCTGCTGGAGCCGGGCTCCAAGCACACGGTGGTCCTCGAGTATGCCGATGGCTCGACGCCGAAGAAGCTGGAGTATTCCTTCACTTCCGCCGCCACCGGCAACATCACCCTCCCGACCCCCATCTGGTTGGAGACCTTCGAATCCACCGCCGAAGGCGCGGTCCCGACCGGTTGGACCCTCAAAAACTATACCACCGGCGCCAACGGCACCGTGGACTACGATGACCCGAATAGCGACGCCTACCTCGACTGGGTGGTCATTCCCAAGACCCGCGTTGAAACGGCCAAGTGGGACGTGGGTCGCCGTTTGAACATCACCGAGCAGTTCGTCAACGGCCAGGCCGTCAAGTCGCTGATCAACGGCAAATTCCTGTACGCCGAGTCCGACAACCGCGGCGGCAGCCAGGTTCAGTACGCCTTCTCGCCCGACGTCAACCTGACCGGCAAGACCAACATCTACCTCTCGTTCAACAACATCTACGAGCAGAACCAAGACAGCATCGGCTCGGTGGAGTACTCCATCGACAAGGGTGCGACCTGGTTGCCGATCCTGTACATGCTCGACGGCCCCGACATCGTGAAGGACGCCGCTGGCAATGTGGATGGTTACGCGACGATGATTGCCACCAACGGCGACACCGCCGCCTATGAGGACCCGATCACCGGTGAGACTATCGGCAAGACCTATGGTGCCTTCATCGGCGTGGCCACCAACGAGTGGAAGAACATTGCTCCCTTCATCCAGGCTCGCGTCAACGACGACCCGGTGGAGTCCAAGCGTGTGGAACTCTTCCGCCTGCCCAAGGCCGACAATCAGGCCACCGTCCGCCTCCGTTTCGCCCAGGCCGGCACCGGCAGCTGGTACTTCGGCATCGATGACGTCGGCTTCTACACCATCAACACCGTCTCCAAGCCGGTCCTCGCCACCTCTCCGGTGGGTCTGAGCCTGATCGCAGGTGGCAAGGCGACCTTCGTCGCCGAAGGCCGCGGCGAAGGCATCAGCTATCAGTGGCAGCTCAACAGCAACAACATCGTGGGCGCCACCAACGCCTCGTTCGTCATCGCCTCGGTAAAGAAGAGCGATGCCGGCAACTACCGCGTGGTGGTTTCCAACACGGGTGGCAGTGTGACCTCGGCCGACGCCGTTCTCGCCGTTAGCTCGCCCCTGGCTGATCCGACCGTGCTGAGCAATGGCCTGGTGGCTTACCTGCCCTTCGACGGTGATTACACCGACTTGCAGGGCGCCGTTTCCGCCAAGGCGGTGGGTTCCCCGACCTTCGAGGCCGGCAAGCGCGGTCAAGGCATCCACGTGAAGAACCTCAAGGATGGTTCGCTCAACAACTACGTGACCCTCGGTTACCCGAACGCCCTCAAGTTCGGTGACGCCAAGGACTTCACTGTCTCGTTCTGGGTGAAGCAAATCAGCCAGGCCGACGACCAGGCCTTCATCTCCAACAAGGACTGGAACAGCTCCAACAACCGTGGCTGGGGTGTGTTCTCCCAGGGCGGCGCCGTGATCCGCGTCCAGTTGACCGGCCCGAGCTCGTCCGACAAGTACAGCCAGAAGCCGGCCGCCAACCTGCCGGATGCCGCGTGGCACCTCATCACGGTTGCCGTGGCTCGCACCGGCAACGTCGACACCTACGTGGATGGCACTCTCTCGCTCTCCACGCCGATGACCGCCAAGGGCAACATCGACACCGATGACCTCGGCTTTGCGTTGAACCTCGGTCAGGACGGCACCGGCAAGTACACCGACGGTGGCGCCGCCGAACTCGACGCCGTGCTCGACGAAGTCGCCGTCTGGAACCGCGCCCTCAACGCCCAGGAAGCCTCGGCGCTCTTCACCCTCGGCAACGCGGGTCAGAGCATCAAGGTGCCGGCGATCACCCAGAACCTGGAAGTCTACCTGCCGTTCGATGGCACCTACGCCGACAAGTCGGGCAAGGGTGTGGTCGCCTCGGCGGTGGGTTCGCCCAAGTTCGAGGCCGGCCCGATCGGCCAGGCCATCCGCGTGAACAACCTGAAGGACGGCTCGGTCAACAACTACGTGACCCTCGGTTACCCGAGCGGCCTGAAGTTCGGTGATACCGGCAGCTTCACCGTGTCCTTCTGGACCAAGCTCAACAGCCAAGCCGACGACCAGGCCTTCATCTCCAACAAGGACTGGAACAGCTCCAACAACCGCGGCTGGGGTATCTTCTCCCAGGGCGGTGGCGTGATCCGCAACCAGTTCACGGGCCCGGGTGCCGGAGCCGACAAGTACAGCCAGAAGCCCGTTCTGGGCCTCAACGATGCCCAGTGGCATCAGGTGACCGTGGTCGTGGACCGCGCTGGCGGCAAGTCCGACACCTACCTGGACGGCAGCTTCAACCACACGGCCGTTCTGGCCACCAAGGGCTCGTTCGACACCGATGACCTCGGCTTCGCCATCAACATCGGTCAGGACGGCACCGGCAAGTACACCGACGGTGGCGCTGCCGAGATCGACGCCGTGATCGACGAACTGGCCATCTGGAGCCGTCCTCTGGCCGGCGTCGAAGTCGCCGGTCTCTATGCCAAGGCCCTCACCGGCGCTGGCATCGTGGGCGCGGCCCCGACGGCCATCAAGATCAGCGGCATCACCGCCGCTGGGGGCAATGTCACCATCACCTGGGCCGGCGGCGCCGGCATCAAGCTCCAGAGCGCGGCCACCCTCGGTGGCGCCTGGACCGACGTGACGGGTTCCGACGGTGCCAGCACCGCGACCGTCCCGGCCGGCAATGCCGCGGCGTTCTTCCGCCTCGTGAAGTAATGGGCTGAGGCTTCGGCCTCGCTCGAGCAGGGGGCCGGTCGCAAGACCGGCCCCTTTTTTCATTTCCACGGGTTTCCCCGGCGGCGTTCCGGCGGTAGCCTGAGGCCCATGTCGAAGGAGTTCATCCGTGTCGTCGGGGCGCGGCAGCACAACCTCAAGAATCTCTCGCTGGAGATCCCGCGGGATCGCCTGGTGGTCATCACCGGGCCCAGCGGTTCTGGAAAATCCTCACTGGCCTTCGACACACTCTTCGCGGAAGGGCAACGCAAGTATGTCGAAAGCCTCTCGGCTTACGCGCGGCAGTTCCTCGACCAGATGCAGAAGCCCGAGGTGGACCACATCGAGGGGTTGTCTCCGGCCATCGCCATCGAGCAACGCACCAGCGGGGCCAATCCGCGCTCCACGATCGCCACCACCACGGAGATCTACGATTACCTGCGGCTTCTCTATGCGCACCTCGGTCAGCCCCATGATCCGGAGACCGGTACGCCCATGGCCTGCCAGTCGGCCACCGAAATCGTGGACCGCATCGCACTCTTGCCGTCCAAGACCCGCCTCATGGTGCTGGCCCCGGTGGTGGAAGATCAGCGCGGGGAATTCCGCGATGTGCTGGAGCGACTCCAGCGGGAGGGGTTTGTCCGGGTTCGCGTCGATGGCCAAGTCCAGGAGCTGAATCCGAAGGAACCCATCCGGCTGGATTCGAAGGTCAGTCACACCCTCGAAGTGGTGGTCGACCGTATCGTGATTGCCGAGGGGGTCCGGGTGCGTCTGGCCGATTCGGTGGAAACGGCGCTACGCTGGGGTGAAGGCCGACTCAAGGTGCTGCATCAGGCCCCGGACCGACCGACGGATCCGTGGACCGAAACCCTGCATTCCACGCGGATGTATTCGCCGGCCACCGGTCGTTCATTCGACACGCCCACTCCGCAGCACTTCTCCTTCAATTCACCCAAAGGCGCCTGCCCGGTTTGCCATGGGTTGGGGCAGAAGATGGTCTTCGACCCGTCGCTCATCGTGCCCGACGAAACCAAGACGCTGGAAGACGG
>Ga0214917_10002859_pt1 | contig 20607 bp, 18 predicted proteins | sample LL_1208_BB_MetaG_FD_177983 | JGI IMG/M metagenome (GOLD analysis project Ga0214917, IMG submission 177983) | Freshwater microbial communities from Lake Lanier, Atlanta, Georgia, United States - LL_1208_BB | ecosystem: Environmental > Aquatic > Freshwater > Lake | place: USA: Georgia | collected...
GGGCGCGACGTTCAGCTGCGCGCGTTTCGACTTCATCTGCACTGGCATATTGGCCGGCTGATATTTCATTGCGAGCTTCACTCACTTTGACCTGCAAGTAGGTGTCATATTCGCGAGCCTCGCGCTGCTTCTGAACAAAATCCCTCATCATTTCGCGCAGGATTTGCGAGGCAGGGCGGTGGCTGGCCTCCGCCTCGGCCATGAAGGCTTCGCGCAGATCGGATTCCAATTTCATGGTGAAAACAGCTTCTTTGGGCATAGAGATATGTTTAGTCAATGTACAGATTAAGTATATACACCGTAAGTACTTTTACCCAGGTTCTTTGGGCTTTTTAAGAAAAAATGGCCTGAATACTTCAGGCCATTCGGAGTGAAACTAACATTTTCTGAAAAAGCCGTAGATGTTTCCAGCAGTTGCTTGAACTTCAAGCGTTGGTGTGATAGGTCGTCACGCGTTCCACTTCATTTTTAGAACCCAAAATCACGCTGACCCGCTCGTGCAGGTGGGCAGGTTGAATGTCCAGAATGCGTTGTTTGCCATTGGTGGCCGCGCCGCCGGCTTGTTCTACCAGCCAGCTCATGGGGTTGGCTTCGTACATCAGGCGCAGTTTGCCGGGCTTACCCGGTTCGCGCTTGTCCCAGGGGTACATAAAAATGCCGCCGCGCATCAGAATGCGGTGCACATCGGCCACCATACTGGCAATCCAACGCATGTTGAAGTCTTTGCCCCGAATGCCCTCTTTACCTTGCAGGCATTCGTCCACATAGCGCTTTACGGGTGCATCCCAGTGGCGCATATTGCTCATGTTGATGGCAAATTCTTTGGTGTCTGCGGGAATTTGCACTTGGTCTTGGGTGAGCACAAATTCACCCTGATCACGGTCCAGGGTGAACATGGCCACGCCCTGACCCAAAGTCAGCACCAAGGTGGTTTGAGGGCCATACACGCAATAACCGGCGGCCACCTGCTTGCTCCCGGCTTGTAAAAAATCTTCTACTGACACCTCGGTGCTTGCAGAAGTGGTTTTTTGAAGCACGCTGAAAATCGTACCGATGCTGACGTTGACCTCAATGTTGCTCGAGCCATCCAGCGGGTCAAACATAAGCAAATAGTTACCTTGCGGGTAGTGCTTGGGTATGGGAAGAATGTTGTCCATTTCTTCCGAACCCATGGCCGCCAAGTGGCCGCCCCATTCATGCGCCTGAATCAGGATGTCGTTGGCCAAAATATCGAGCGTTTTTTGCACTTCGCCCTGTACGTTTTCGCTGCCTGCACTGCCCAGCACTCCCGCCAAAGCACCTTGGTTGACGGCGTGGCTGATGCGTTTGCAGGCATGGGCCACTTCAGCCAGCAAATGGAGCAAGGGGGCGGGCAGTTGCGCTGAGCCCGAACGCTCTTTAAGGTATCGGCTTAAGGTGATGCCCGAATGGGTTTTGCCAAAGTCTGCGCTTGTGGTCATGGAGGTACTCCTGCGGAATAGGGGTTTAAGCAGCTAAAGCCAGGTTGACCACTTCGCGCACGTCGTTGCTCAAGTCGGCTTTGGCGGCCACCCGGGCTAGAGCCTCGCGCGCGGCGCTGCGGTAGGGCTCTGCCAATTTGCTCCATCGGTCTAGCGCACGCGCCAGTCGGGCCGCAACTTGGGGGTTGATGGCGTCGAGCTCCATCACGCGCTCGCTCCAGTACACATAACCTGCGGCATCAGTGCGGTGAAATGCCCCGGGGTTAGCACTGCAATAGCTGAAGATCAAGCTGCGCGCTCGGTTGGGGTTGCGAATATTGAAGTCTGGGTGCTGCATCAGCAAACGCACGACAGGCAAGATTTGCCCGCCACGGTCACAAGCGCTGGCTTGCAGCGCAAACCACTTGTCCAATACCAGCGCCTCGTGCTTGAACTGCGCATGAAAACGTTGCAGCGCCTCTGCGGCCAAGGCATGGCCGCTGTGCACCAAAGCCGACAGGGCCTGAAAACGGTCGGTCATGTGGCCGGCATCTTTGAACAGCTGAAAGGTTTTGCCCGGCCAAACCGTATCGCCCGTGGTACGGGCATCCAAACACAACATGGTTAAGGCCAGGCCACACAACGCGCGACGTCCTGCAGATATGGCATCGGCTTGGTAAGCGCCGGCATCGTGGTGGGTTTGATAGGCCCATTGCCAGTCATCAAAAAGCTCTGCTGCCATTTGGGCGCGCATGGCTTCGCGCACGGCGTGCACACGCTGCGGATCCACCACCTTCAATTGCTCTGAAATATAGGTCTCGGATGGCAGCGTGAGCGCCAGCTCTTTAAAAGCGGCATCCAGTTCTGGGTGACGCAGCACTTGCCGCATGGCTTGCATAAACGCTTCATCCAGAACATGGGTTTGGGTCTCTGCGTTGCCCTCAATAGCTGCTAATGCACGGCGCAAGGCCAAGCGCTGGCCGGCTTCCCAGCGGTTAAAGGGGTCGGTGTCGTGTGCGAGCAGGGTCAGCAGTTGCGCATCGGTGTAGGCCACATTCAACAACACCGGAGCGCTGAACCCGCGCAACAGCGAGGGCACAGGCTCGGACGCAATACCTTCAAACTTTAAGGTTTGGCTGGTTTGAGTGAGCACCAAGGTGTGCGAAGTGGCACCGGTGGAGTCCAGGGCCAGTGCTTTCCCGTCGGCGCTAATCAAGCCCAGAGCCACCGGAATGACAAAAGGCGCCGGGCTGCTTTGTCCCGTTGCGGGCGCGCAGGATTGAGTGAGGGTGAGCGTATAGCTCTGGCTCGCGGCATCGAAACTGCCTTGGGCGTTAACTCGCGGTGTGCCAGCTTGGCTGTACCAAAGTTTGAACTGCGGCAAGTGACGCGCCAAGTCGGATTGAGGGTTGGCGTCGGCAATGGCCTGAGCAAAGTCGTCACAGGTGACGGCTTGCCCATCGTGGCGCTCAAAGTACAGCGCCATACCCTTGGCAAAGCCGCTTCGGCCCACCAAGGTTTGCATCATGCGCACCACTTCAGCGCCTTTTTCGTACACGGTCACGGTGTAAAAGTTGTTGATTTCCAGGTAGCTGTCTGGCCGCACGGGGTGTGCCATGGGGCCCGCGTCTTCTGGAAACTGCGCAGTGCGCAATACCCGAACGTCTTCAATTCGTTTCACCGCTCGGGCCGATGAGCTGCCCGCCAAGTCTTGGCTGAATTCTTGGTCTCTAAAAACCGTAAGTCCCTCTTTAAGGCTGAGCTGAAACCAGTCGCGGCAGGTGATGCGGTTGCCCGTCCAGTTGTGAAAGTATTCGTGTCCCACCACGCTTTCAATGTTGGCGTAATCGGTGTCGGTGGCTGTGGCAGGGTTGGCCAGCACAAACTTGGTGTTGAAGATGTTGAGGCCCTTGTTTTCCATGGCCCCCATATTGAAGTCGCTGGTGGCCACCACCATAAAGCGCTCCAGGTCTAGCGGCAGGCCAAAGCGGGCTTCGTCCCAAGCCACCGCCGCCATGAGCGAATTCATGGCGTGCTCGGTTTTGTCGAGGTCGCCAGGGCGCACATAAATTTGCAAGGTGTGCTCTTTGCCTGAGCGCGACACAATGCGCTGCTCGCGCGCCACCAGTTTGCCCGCCACCAGCGCAAACAAGTAGCAGGGTTTTTTATGGGGGTCCACCCATTTTGCAAAGTGGCGGCCTTCATTGCCGGTACCCGTTAATTCACCTTGGCCCACCAAGTTCCCGTTGGACAACAACACGGGGTAAGCAACCTTGTCGGCCCGCAGGGTGACGGTAAAGCTGGCCATCACATCTGGGCGGTCTAAAAAGTAGGTGATGCGTCTAAAACCTTCGGCCTCGCACTGGGTAAAAAACGAGTCGTTGCTGACATACAGACCCATCAGTTGGGTGTTTTTTGCAGGCGCGCAAGTGGTAAAAATTTCAAGCTCAAAGTTGCCTTCGGGCAGGTTTTCTAGCACCAAGCGTTGCCCGTCCATCTTGAACGATGCGCCATTCCCATTGACCAACACACGAGCCAAGTTGAGGTCTTCGCCATCCAACACCAAGGGCTGTACCGCCACATCGGGGTTGCGGCGCATGTTCATTTTGTTGAGGACGCGGGTTTTGGCGGGGTCCAAGTCAAAAGTCAGATCGACGGTGTCGATCCAAAACGCGGGAGCGGTGTAGTCTTCTCGGCGGATCACGCCGGCTTGGCCTTCACGGTACATGGTGGAACTCCGGTAAATAAAGATCAGTCGATAAAAGCTTGGCGGATCACCCGCTTAAACACCTTGTTTAAGCGAGGCCTCAATAAACACGTCTAGGTCGCCATCCAGCACTTTTTGGGTGGCAGACACCTCTACATTGGTACGCAAATCTTTGATGCGGCTGTTGTCCAGCACATACGAGCGAATTTGATGCCCCCAACCCACATCGGTTTTGGTGTCTTCAAGTTTCTGTTGCTCTTCCATGCGCTTGCGCATTTCATGGTCGTACAAACGGCTGCGCAAGCGCTTCCAAGCCACATCGCGGTTGCTGTGCTGGCTGCGGCCATCTTGGCACTGCACCACAATGCCCGTGGGAATGTGGGTCAAGCGAACAGCAGAGTCGGTTTTGTTGATGTGCTGACCGCCCGCCCCGCTGGCTCTAAAGGTGTCCGTGCGCACATCCGACGGGTTGATGTCAATTTCAATCGAGTCGTCAATTTCCGGGTACACAAACACGCTGGCAAAACTGGTGTGGCGTCCTCCCGAAGAGTCAAACGGTGACTTGCGCACCAAGCGGTGCACACCGGTTTCGGTGCGCAGCAGTCCAAAGGCGTATTCGCCTTCAATTTTGATGGTGGCGCCCTTGATGCCCGCGGTGTCGCCCTCGGTCAGGTCTTCCACATTGGCGGTAAAGCCTTTGCGCTCAGCGTATTTAAGGTACTGACGCAGGAGCATGCTGGCCCAGTCGCAGGCCTCGGTGCCGCCTGCACCGGCTTGAATGTCCAAAAAGCAGGGCAGGGGGTCAGCCGGGTTGTTGAACATGCGCCTGAATTCCAAGCCTTCCACAATGGCAGAAAGTGAGGCGGTTTCGGCTTCGATGGTGACGAGGCTGTCGTCGTCACCCTCTTCTTTGCTCATCTCAAACAACTCGCTGTTGTCTGACAGGTCGCGTTCTAGGTCGGCGAGGGTAACTACCACGCCGTCCAGCGCTTTTTTTTCTTTACCCAGTTCCTGGGCGCGTTTGGGGTCGTTCCAGACAGAGGGGTCTTCTAGTGAAGCGTTAACGGTTCGCAGGCGTTCGGCTTTGGCATCGTAGTCAAAGATACCTCCGCAACTCAATTGCACGCTGGCTCAGGTCGGCCAGGCGGGTTCCAATGGTATTGATGCGTTCTGCGTCCATGATGTATGAGTCCTCTGAATAACTCCGGATTTTCTCACGCGAGCAAAAAGTTTTCGATCAGGGTCGCCAGTTGCTGGGGTTGGTCGTGGTGCAGCATGTGCCCTGCCGGTTCAATTTTGGCGTGCTGAACCTGGGGGACCACCTGAATGCGCTGATCAAATTCGGCCTGCGTGTAGCGGTCTTTCCACCAAGTAGTCATTTCGTTTTCGCCGGCTTGCACCATCAAAACCGGGGCTGTAATGCACTTCCATATTTCCAGCACCTCCTCCACCCGATACAACTGTGCGCTGACGACCTTATGCGCGGCAGAGCCCAAAATTTCCCATTGGCCGGTCTGCGGCCCTGCTGCTATGGGGCGAGCCCACTGGTGTGCCAGCCAATGGGCCCTGTCTTCGGGCAGTCTGGGGTTGGTTTTCATGAGTCGGCGCGCCACGCCCTGGACGTTGTCGTAGGCTTTTAAAGCCATCTCCCCTTGGCGCACGCGTTGCAGCTCGTGAAGCCATTGCGCATATCTCTGCGGTGCCTGCTCGGGCGTGTTGGCGGGCATGCCAAAGCCTTCTAGATTGATGAGCTTGCGGATGCGTTCTGGCCGGATGCCGGCGTACATCATCACCACATTGCCACCCATGCTGTGGCCGAGCAAATCCACCGCAGTGTCTGGGGCATAGTGGTCCAGCAACACCTCCAAATCGGCCAAATAGTCGGGAAACCAAAAATGCTCTTGCGCCGATTCGCTCAGGCCAAAGCCCCTCCAGCTGGGCGCAATGAGGGTACGGCCTTGCAGAAAAGCCAAACTTAAAGCGTCCACCATGAATTGAAACGATGCCCCCACATCCATCCAGCCGTGCATGAGCACCAGCGGGGGCTGCGGTTCTCTGTGGGGTAGCGCCCTGGTAGATGGGCTCCAGCGCAACACGTGATAGAGCACGCCGCGAACCGGTACGAACTCGCTTAGGGGCTTGTTTTGGACTTGGTACATTCAGGCATGATAAATACACACGAAAGGTGCTACACGTGATGGATGCCACATGGTTTTGGGCCCTGCTTGCAGGCGTGATGGCTTATGCCTTGGGCTCTGTGTCTTTTGCCGTGTTGGTAAGCAAGGTCATGGGCCTGAACGACCCACGCACTTACGGCAGCAAAAACCCGGGTGCTACCAACGTGCTGCGCTCGGGCTCAAAAGCTGCGGCCATTACCACTTTGTTGTTAGACGCGGCCAAGGGTGGCGTGCCCTTGGTGCTCATCCGAATGTATGGCGCACCTTGGGGCTTGGAGTCTGAAGCCTTAGCGCTGGTGGCCTTGGGCGCTTTTTTGGGGCATTTGTTTCCGTTGTATTTCCGCTTTCACGGCGGTAAGGGTGTGGCCACTGCGCTCGGCGTTTTGTTGGGGTTGGATGGTGTGTTGGGCTTGGCCACTTTGGCCACGTGGCTCATCGTGGCCTTCTTCTTGAGGTATTCGTCGCTGGCCGCTCTGGTGGCAGCCTTGTTCGCGCCCATTTATTACCTGCTGGGCGACGGCATCGCGTGGCGGGCCGACATGCCCGTTTTCACGGCCCTATGCGTGATGTCGATGCTGCTGATTGCCCGGCATCGGGCCAACATCAGCCGTTTGATCAACGGCACCGAATCGCGCATCGGCCAAAAATAAATCAATCGGCCTTGATGTTGGCAGCTTTGACGATTTTGGCGTTGGCGGCCAGTTCGCCCTTGATGTAGTTGTCAAATTCGGTGGGGCTCATCGGCATGGGCTCGGCGCCCAGTTTGGCCAAACGCTCTTTCACCTCAGGGTTTTGCAGGGCCTTCAAGGCGGCCTGATTCAAGGCTTGCACCACTTCGCGCGGTGTTTTGGAGGGCACCAGCATGCCGGTCCAAAAAATATAGTCGGACTCCGGTACCCCAACCTCCAGGGTGGTGGGGGTGTCGGGCAGCACCGGTGTACGCTTGGTGGTGCCCACGGCCAAAGCCACCAATCGGCCATCGCGAATCATGGGCAGCGCCGACACAATGGGCGCAAAAAAGTAGTCAATTCGCCCAGAAATGGTTTCGGTCAGGGCCTCGGGGGTGCCCTTGAAGGCCACGTGCACTGCCTTGATGCCTGCACCGTAGTTGAATTTTTCGGCATTCATGAATGTGGCGGTGCCAATGCCAGCCGAAGCGTAATTCAGCTGACCGGGCTTGGCCTTGCCGGCTTGAATCAAATCTTGCACCGTTTTAAAACCCTTGCTGGGGGCGGCTACCAACACGTTGGGCAGGTGCGCCAGCGGCGTCACACCCGAAAAATCGGCCGCTGGGTCATAGCCTACTTGGGTAATGAGCGGGTTTAGAGTGTGCGCCGAGGTGTACACAAATACTGAATACCCGTCTGCTGGGGAAGCCAAAATATGTCGCGCTGCGACCAAGCCCCCTGCACCGGTGCGGTTTTCCACCACCACTGACACGCCCAGGTCGCTCTGCAGCGCATTAGAAATGGAACGCGCCACCACATCAGACGCGCTGCCAGCTGAAGCACCGGAGACCAAACGTATGGGTTTGTTGGGAAACCCTGAGGTGGGGGCGGTTTGCGCCCATGCTGCAGGCAAGAGGGCCGTAAAGGCCATGGCCGTCGAGAGCGCCGTGGCAGAGATCGCCAAGTAAAAAGGGCTCAAACCACCGGAAATTTTTTGCAAGGCTAAGTTCAGCATGGGGCTTCTCCTGTTCAAACTTTAGGCATTCCAAACTGCGCCATCAGCCAGTCGGCGGATTTGGCGCGGTAGCGGTAGGGGCGGTTGTTGGCAATGTGGTTGCCGTCTTCCACGATCATGAGCTCTACAGGGCCCGACACTTCGTCGGCCAATCTTTGCGCATCTTGCCAGGGTACCAAGCGGTCCAGCTTGCCGCTCACTAAAAAAACAGGGCATTCAATTTGCTTGGCAATACCCACCATCGACAGGGTACTGGCGTGCTGTTTGGCCTCGGCTTGGGTTTTCAGGTGGCTGCGCACCCTGAAGGCTTCGCGCGTGAGCAGGGGCAGGGCGTCCCAGTTGCTGGCCCAGTCAAAGGGACCAGCCAGTGCAATACAGGCTTTGATGCGTTTTTCAAAGGCCACGGCGCGCGGCGCGTAATAGCCACCCAAGCTCACACCCCAAAGGCCAATGCGCTGGGTGTCCACATCGGTGCGCTGCACCAACCAGTCCACCACGGCCTTCACAGGAACTTCGTAGTCGCCTCGGATGGGGAAGTCGTATTCCGCTTCGCCCTGACCTGGACCATCAATCATCAAGGTGGCAATACCGCGTACCAAAAAAGGCAATTCGTAGGCCTCAAGCTCTTCTTTGGCCGAATCCAATCCCGGCACCATGATCAGCACCGGTGGTTTGGAGACGCCTGCAGGTTTTCTCAAAATGCCCGCCAAATGTCCGGATCCATAAGGCACTTCTACCCGCTCGCCTGGCGGGCGCAGATGCGGCAGGGCCAACTGGCGGCATTCAATGGCTTTGGTGTGGGCAGCACGCATTTGGTCGATGTCGTCCACAAACACAAACTTGGCAAAGTGGTAATAAACCCCCGCGCGGGTTAAGTGCTCGCCCGCAGTAAGTTTGTGACCTTCTGCCAGCGCTTCTTTGCCCAAGGCCTCGTGCGAGGCAGCTCTGGCGCACCAAGCGGAGCACCAGTCTTCCCAACGGGCAATGCCATCGGTGACTTCATTGAAGTCTGCCAACAGGACGCCATTGGATACAAAACGTGGTGCCCAGTGCGACACCGCTGACTCAACTCGGGGATCTGACGCCATAACAGCCTTTCTGGGAAAGACTGCATTTTTGACACTTACAGGTTGCTCAAGCCATAGGGATAGATACCTAGCCCTCGGCTCAATCCCTGAAGTTGTTAAAGCTCACAGGAATATCGGTGATCTCTTTGCGCAGCAGCGCCATGGCGGCTTGCAGGTCGTCGCGTTTGGCGCCGGTCACGCGTACGGCATCGCCTTGAATGGCGGCTTGCACCTTGAGTTTGCTGTCTTTAATAAGACGCTGAATTTTTTTGGCCAGTTCAGACTCTATGCCATTGCGCACCTTGACCACCCGTTTGACCTTGTCGCCACCTATTTTTTGCACGTCGCCAAGGTCTAAAAACCGCACATCCACGTTGCGTTTGGTCATTTTGTTGCGCAAGATGTCTTCGACCTGCGCCAACTGAAATTCGGCGTCGCCCAATAGCGTGATGTCTTTGTCTTTGATTTCAACCGCCGCTGAGGTGCCTTTGAAGTCAAAACGGGTGCCGATTTCTTTGGCTGTGTTCTCCACAGCGTTTTTGACCTCGACCAAATCGGCTTCACAAACGGTGTCAAAAGAGGGCATTTAGGGCTCAAAAAGTGAATGCGACAATGGCCCAATGTTAGTCGAGAACCATGTGTCCCTGCAGCCCTACAACACCTTTGGCATTGTGGCCAAGGCGCTGCATTTGGCCCGAATCCGCTCTGAAGATGACGTCTTGCAGCTCTTGGCCGACCCCCAATGGGCCGCCAGCCCCAAGTTTGTGTTGGGCGGCGGCAGCAACATTGTGCTGACCGGCGACGTCAAACCCTTGGTGCTGAAAGTCGAAATTTTGGGCAAACGCCTGGTTCAGGAGACCGATAAGGCCTGGATTGTGGAGGCCGGTGCCGGCGAGCCCTGGCATGAACTGGTGGTATGGACGCTGGCCCAAGGCTGGCCGGGCATGGAAAATATGGCGCTGATTCCGGGCACCGTGGGCGGCGCGCCGGTGCAAAACATTGGCGCTTATGGCCTGGAGCTGCAAGACCGTTTTGAATCTTTAGATGCCATTCATCTCTTCACTGGTCAGCGCTTCACGCTTGATGCCGCTCAATGTGGCTTTGGTTACCGGGATTCGGTGTTCAAACATGCCCCAAGCGTTGGAACACAAGACTCAGGGGGCTACCCAATAGGGTTAGGCCTCGCGGGTCAAGCGCTGATCACCCGAGTGCGTTTTAGTTTGCCCAAACGCTGGCAACCCGAACTCGGCTACCTGGACTTGCAGAAAAAAATGCACGACACCGGCAACCGCCAACCCACACCCCACACCATTTTGGACTGGGTGTGCCAAATTCGCCGTGCCAAACTGCCCGACCCCGCCGTGGTGGGCAATGCCGGCAGTTTTTTTAAAAACCCCACCGTATCGCCCGAGCAGTGTGCCGACATCATCGCCCGCGACCCCAAGCTGGTGTATTACGAGCTGCCTAACGGCACCCTCAAGCTGGCGGCGGGCTGGATGGTGGACGCCTGCGGCTGGAAGGGCAAATCCATCGGTCAAGCCGCGGTGTACGACAAACAGGCACTGGTGCTGATCAACCGAGGCGCCGGAACCAACACCCCGGGCGCCACCGGCGGCGAAGTGATGACGCTGGCCCGTGCGATTCAAACCAGTGTGTACGAGCGCTTTGGCATCTTGCTTGAGCCTGAACCAGTGGTGGTCTGATGGCGGACCCAACGCCATCCCAAACCCCAGTCCGCGGCAGTTGGGCGGACCGTGCGGCGCGTTTTGCGGTGTTGCAAGGGGCTCAGCCCCGGGCTTTAGGCGTGCTGGGCGGCTTATCCGTTGGAGACTTTTTTTTGCCCGCGCTGCCAACCCAAACCTCAGTACTGGCGTTGGGGCTGATGCAGCCTCACCGCCTGCACTGGATTGTGGGCGTGTTTTCTCTGGCCACGGCCTTAGGTGCCGCTTTGATGGCTTTGGTGTTGCTAAATTTAGGCGCCCATGCCCACCAATGGGGCTTGCAGCAGTTTGGCCCTGAATGGACGCATACCTTGCAGCGGGTGCAAGAGTGGGGCTTGTGGTTGGTGTGCGTGGCCTCTATTTCATCCAGCCCCGCCCGCCTGACCGTGGCGGCCACGCTGCTCTCGGGCGTGGCGGCTGCCTACGTGGTGGCCGTGGTTTTGCTGGGCCGGGCCATTTACCTCACCCTCTTTTTGCTGCTGGTCACTCGCGCGCCGCATTGGCTGGAGCGCGTGCCGCTGCTGGGGCGCGCAGTTCAAAAGTTTCAGGCGTTCAAGGCCGAGGTGCTGGCCACGCAAAGGCCTTCAGACGGCAGGGTCGAGCGCGCCTGAAGCTGGCATGGACTTATGGCAAAGTCCAAGTCATGAACTATCCGACCATTGAAGACGCAGTAGGTAAAACGCCCTTGGTGGCTTTGCAACGCATAGGCGCCACAGAATGCAAGGCCAAAGGCAATGCGTTGCTGGGCAAATTAGAAGGCAACAACCCCGCCGGCTCAGTCAAAGACCGCCCCGCTTTGTCCATGATTCGACGTGCTGAAGAGCGGGGTGACATTCACACGGGCGACACGCTGATTGAAGCCACTTCGGGCAATACCGGTATTGCCTTGGCCATGGCTGCGGCCATTAGGGGTTACCGCATGGTGTTGATCATGCCGGAAGACTTGTCCATAGAGCGCGCCCAAACCATGAAAGCTTTTGGTGCGGAGCTCATATTGACGCCCAAGTCGGGCGGCATGGAATACGCGCGAGATTTGGCCGAACAAATGGCCCAGCAGGGGAAAGGCCGTGTGCTGGACCAGTTTGCCAACCTAGACAACCCGCGCATCCACTACGAAACCACTGGCCCCGAGTTGTGGGAGCAAACCGGCGGCCGCATCACCCATTTTGTAAGCGCCATGGGCACTACAGGCACCATTACGGGGGTTTCGCGCTTTTTAAAAGAGCGCAATCCGGCGATTCAAATCATTGGTGCGCAGCCCAGTGAGGGGTCGCGCATTCCAGGCATACGCAAGTGGCCTACCGAATACCTCCCCAAAATTTACGATGCCCAGCATGTGGACGAACTGGTGCTGGTGTCTCAGGAGGATGCAGAAGAAATGTGCCGCCGCTTGGCCCGAGAAGAGGGCATTTTTGCAGGTATTTCAGCCGCGGGTGCTTGCTGGGTGGCGCATCAGCTGGCGCAAAGGGTCGAAAACGCCACCATCGTGTTTATTGTGTGTGACCGGGGGGATCGCTATTTGTCGACAGGGGTATTCCCGGCCTGATTAGAATTCTTTGCAACAACCCCTAGTAAGAGAACGCAGATGCAAATTGATCAAGAATTGGATACCCGCGGGCTGAACTGCCCCTTGCCCATTTTGAAAGCCAAAAAGGCCTTGGCCGAATTGACCAGCGGTCAGATTTTGCGGGTGGTGTCCACCGACACCGGCTCTATGCGCGACTTTGAGGCCTTTGCCAAGCAAACCGGTAACGAGCTGGTCGAACAAAGCACCGAGGGGAAAGACTTTATTCACGTTTTGCGCCGCCGGTGATGCCGCCACTGATGCTGTTGTTGGTGCCGTAGCTATTTTAAAGTTGCAAAGACTTCAAGTAGCCCCTAAAGCTCTCGCCCACTTCGGGGTGTTGCAAAGCCAACTCGATGGTGGCCTCTAAAAAACCTTCCTTACTGCCGCAGTCGTAACGTTTGCCTTGGTAGGTGTAGGCGTGTACCACTTCATCGGCCAACAAGCCGGCAATGCCGTCTGTCAATTGCAATTCGCCACCAGCTCCTTTGCCTTGTTTCCGAATGTGGCCAAACACCGCATGGCTCAAGATGTAGCGGCCGGCTACCGCCAGCCTGGAAGGTGATTTGTCTGGGCTGGGCTTTTCCACAATGTGTTCCACCCTCAGCAGGCGGTTGCCATCGGCAACGCCAGCCACAATGCCGTAGCGCTTCACGTGTTCTAGAGGCACCTCTTGCACCGCAATGACCGAATGGCCCAAGCGCTCATAGGCCTGCACCATTTGCTTGAGTACATTGGGGCCGCCAGCTTCGCCTTGCATCAAGTCGTCGGCCAGCAGCACCGCAAAGGGTTCGCCATTGGTCAGGTGTTCGGCACATAACACTGCATGGCCCAATCCCAAAGCGCGGGCCTGACGGACATAGGTGCAGTCCATGTCAGAAGGTGCCAGCGAGCGCACCAGCTCGAGCATGGCGGTTTTGCCATTGACTTCGAGTTCGCTTTCCAGCTCGTATGCAGTGTCAAAGTGGTCTTCAATGGACCGTTTGTTGCGGCCCGTTACAAACACCATGTGCCGAATGCCCGCCTCATAAGCCTCTTCCACCGCGTATTGAATCAGCGGCTTGTCCACAATGGGCAGCATTTCTTTGGGGTTGGCCTTGGTTGCTGGCAAAAAGCGGGTGCCAAGGCCGGCAACGGGAAACACCGCGGTGTTGATTTTGTTCATGTAAGGCTCCCGGTTATGTCTTGGCCATTTGGTCTAACTGTGCCAGTTGTTCTTGGACTTTGGCCAAAGTACTGCTGAAACCACTTAGGCGTTTTTGTTCTTGCTCAATCACGGCGGGCGGTGCCTTGGCCACAAAGGCTTCATTGCCCAGTTTGTGCTGGGCCTTGGCGATTTCGGTTTGAAGGCGGGTGGCCTCTTTGCCCAAGCGAAGTTTTTCGGCCTCAATGTCCACCTTCATGAACAGACACAGCCGAGTTGCGCCCACCACAGCCACGGGCGCGGCTTGGGCAGCTTGTGTCCATGCTGACTCGTCTTGAAAAATTTGCACTTCACTCAGCTTGGACAAGGCTTGCAACACCGCTGCCCAGCGGATTAAGAAGTCCTGGTCTTGCCAAGCTACCAATGCAAACAGGGGCAAGCGTGTGGAGGGCGACACATTCATTTCACCACGCAGGTTTCTGCAGGCGTCCACCCATTGCTTAAGCTGGTTCATTTCTGTTACCGCCTTGGCGTCAATGCGCTCGGGCTGGCTTACCGGATACGGCGCAATGCTGACGGAGGGGCCCGCTCTGCCCGCTACCGGCGCCACTTTTTGCCACAGCTCTTCGGTAATGAAGGGCGTGATGGGGTGAGCCAAGCGCAATATGGTTTCCAGCGTGCGGATGAGCGTACGGCGGGTTGCCCTTTGGACGGCCATTCCGGCTTCTTGTATGGGGTTAGCGGCGCCCTGTTGGATTTGCACTTTGGCGATTTCCAGGTACCAGTCGCAAAACTCGTTCCACACAAAGTCGTAAATCGTGTTGGCCACGTTGTCGAGGCGGTAGTCTGCAAAGCCTTGGGCCACATCGGCCTCGGCCTTTTGAAGCAGCGACGTGATCCAGCGGTCTGCCGCGCTGAACTGCATGTAGCCGTGGGCCGTGCCGCCCACAGCACAATCGGCTTTGGTGTGTTCCATCAGGCCGCAGTCGTGGCCTTCGCAATTCATCAGCACAAAGCGGGTCGCGTTCCAGAGCTTGTTGCAAAAATTGCGGTAGCCCTCGCAACGTTTGCTGTCAAAGTTGATGCTGCGTCCGAGCGAAGCCAGCGCCGCAAAGGTGAAGCGCAAGGCGTCTGCGCCATAAGCCGGAATACCTTCAGGGAATTCTTTCTCAGTGTTTTTGCGCACCGCGGGCGCAGTCTCAGGTTTGCGCAGGCCGGTGGTGCGTTTTTCGAGCAGGTGCGTCAGCGCAATGCCGTCAATCAAGTCCACCGGGTCCAACACATTGCCCTCAGACTTGCTCATCTTCTTGCCCTGCGCGTCGCGTACCAGACCGTGGATGTACACATGCTTGAAGGGAACCCGCCCGGTGAAGTGCTTGGTCATCATGATCATTCGGGCGACCCAGAAAAAGATGATGTCGTAGCCGGTGACCAAGGTGCTGGAGGGCAAATACAGGTCGTAGTCGCTCAGGGCGTTTGTGCTGTTTCCGCCAGCGGACGTGCCGGACCCGCCCGTGCTCATACTCGCTGCGCTCGCCAAATCGCCCGGTTCGTGTCCGGCCCGCCCGTTGGCGCCGTCATTGCCCCAGCCCATGGTGCTAAAAGGCACCAGCGCGCTCGAATACCAGGTGTCGAGCACGTCTTCGTCACGCCGCAAAGCACCCGAATAGCCAGCCTTATCGGCCTTGGCCCTTGCCTCGTCTGCGTCGCGTGCTACAAAAACCGAACCATCGTCTCCGTACCATGCCGGAATCTGGTGGCCCCACCAGAGTTGGCGGCTGATGCACCAGTCGGTGATGTTGTTCATCCACTGGTTGTAGGTGTTGACCCAGTTCTCGGGCACAAAGCGCACATCACCACTTGCTACGGCGTCGATAGCGCCTTGCGCAATACTGGTGCCGGATGGCGCTGGTTTGTTCATCGCCACAAACCATTGGTCGGTGAGCATCGGCTCAATCACTTGGCCGGTTCGCGCGCATCGCGGCACCATCAGCTTGTGCTTTTTGACTTCGACCAAGAAGCCGCCGGCCTCTAGGTCGGCCACTACTTTTTTGCGAGCCACAAAGCGGTCCAGACCTTGGTAGGCGGCAGGGGCGTTGTCGTTGATTTTGGCGTCCAGCGTGAGCACGCAAATCATGGGCAGGCCGTGGCGCTGGCCCACGGCGTAGTCGTTTTGGTCGTGGGCAGGGGTGACCTTCACCACGCCCGTGCCAAACGCTTGGTCCACATAGTCGTCCGCAATCACGGGGATGGTGCGCCCGCACAGGGGCAGGGTGACTTGATGACCGATCAGCGCGGCGTAGCGCTCGTCCTCGGGGTGCACCATCACCGCAACGTCGCCCAACATGGTTTCCGGCCGGGTAGTCGCCACGGTGATGTCACCGGATCCATCAGCGAGCGGGTAACGAATGTGCCAGAGCGAGCCTTCCTCCTCTTCGCTCTCTACTTCCAAGTCCGAGACTGCACTCATCAGCACCGGGTCCCAGTTCACTAGTCGCTTGCCGCGGTAGATGAGGCCTTGTTCATACAGCTGCACAAAGGTTTCGGTGACCGTTTTGGACAGTTTCTCGTCCATGGTGAAGTACTCGCGGCTCCAGTCCACGCTGTCGCCCATGCGGCGCATTTGGGTGGTGATGGTGTTGCCGCTCTTTTCTTTCCATTCCCAGACTTTCTGGGTAAAAGCCTCGCGTCCTAAGTCATGGCGGCTGATGTTTTGCTCTTGCAACTGGCGCTCCACCACAATTTGTGTGGCAATGCCGGCGTGGTCGGTGCCAGGAATCCACGCGGTGTTATAGCCGGCCATACGGTGGTAGCGGGTCAAGCTGTCCATGATGGTCTGGTTGAACGCGTGTCCCATGTGCAGCGTGCCGGTCACATTGGGCGGCGGCAGCTGGATGGAGAAGTTCTTGCCCTTGGCAGCAGCCGCCTCATTGGCCGTGCGGGTGCCGCGGTATCCCGCAACGCCGTAGCCCCGTTTTTCCCACTCGGGGGCCCAATGCGCCTCGAGCGCAGCAGGTTCAAAAGATTTGGCAAGGCTGTTGAGGCTGGGTTGTAGGGTGGTATCGGTCATGCGCGGGGCAGCTTGCCAAGTAAATAGGGGTGTCACCAAGCGGATAATTTTAGTGTCCGCCTGAAATGGGCCTGGGCTTCGAGACGGATGATCGTTTTGCACTTGCTATTAAAAATTTTTTTTCATAGTTTTAATCGATAGGCAATTGCAATTTGACGTATTGAAACTGCCAATGAGCAACTTGAGGTGAATGCAGTTAACCTAGGAAAGTTGTTTGCCACGTTGTTCCCTTGACGTGTTCTTATCAACATCTTTAGTTTTTCACAATTTAAGGAGATCCCCATGCCAACGCTTAAAGGTTCTAAGACTGAACAATGCCTGAAGGATGCATTTGCTGGCGAATCGCAAGCCAATCGCCGTTACTTGTATTTCGCGAACAAAGCTGACGTTGAAGGTCAAAACGATATAGCGGCCCTGTTCAGGTCCACCGCTGAAGGTGAAACTGGCCACGCACACGGCCATTTGGAGTTTTTGGAGCAATCTGGAGACCCCGCAACAGGCATGCCTATTGGCGCTACCCGCGACAACTTGGCTTCTGCTGTAGCCGGCGAAACCCACGAGTACACCGATATGTACCCTGGCATGGCTAAAACTGCCCGCCAGGAAGGTTTTGATGAAATTGCCGACTGGTTCGAAACTTTGGCCAAGGCTGAGCGTTCACACGCTAACCGTTACGCCAAGGCTTTGGCTGAGTTGGTGGATTGATCTGCCGCTGAGTTTTGTTTGAAGCTCTTTTACCGCGCTCTCGGGCGCGGTAATTTTTCTGGCTAACCTTCACCTAAGCACATGAGAGGCTGTTTTTAGGTGAATGTTTTTGATTAAGGACGGACTATGGCACGCGAAGGCAGTTTGGAAGCCCCTACCAGGCATCCCATTGACTGGAAAAACCCAGAGTACTACAACGAAGAAGCCACTCTGCATGAGATGGAGCGTATTTTCGATATTTGCCACGGGTGCCGTCGCTGTGTAAGTTTGTGTGGCTCTTTTCCCACCTTGTTTGATTTGGTAGACGAAGGCCCTACCGGTGAATTGGATGGCGTTGATAAAAAAGACTTCTGGAAAGTGGTAGACCAGTGCTACCTGTGCGATTTGTGCTACCTGACCAAATGTCCATATGTGCCGCCGCATGAATTCAATCTGGACTTTCCGCACACCATGTTGAGGGCGAAGGCCATCAAGTTCAAAAAGGGAGAAGTGAGCGCTTCCGAAAAGTTTTTGGCCTCAACGGATACGCACGGCTCTTTTGCTGGTATTCCTATCGTGGTTCAAACCATTAATGCTGTCAATAAAACCCAAGTGGCTCGGCAAGTCATGCAAAGCACGCTTGGGATTGATGCAAAGGCTTGGCTGCCCTCGTTAGCAACCAAAAAGTTTCGCAGCTCCGCCTCTAAAAGCCAAGACTTTGAGGTAATTCACGGATCTAAAACGCCTGGCAAGGTCGCAATTTTTTCCACTTGCTATGTCAACTACAACGAACCTGGCATTGGCCACGATCTGCTGAAAATTCTTGACCACAATGAAATTCCTTTTGTGTTGGTAGACAAGGAAAAATGTTGTGGAATGCCCAAGCTCGAGCTTGGAGATTTGGAATCTGTTGACCATAGCAAACAAGCCAATATCCCTGTGTTGGCCAAATATGCCCAAGAGGGGTATGCCATTCTTTCTGCAGTACCCAGCTGCACCCTGATGTTCAAGCAGGAAATTCCCCTGATGTACCCAGAAGACTCAGATGTGCAGTTGGTCAAGAAGCACATGTGGGACCCCTTTGAGTATTTGATGGCTCGTAAGCGGGACGGGCTTTTAAAAACAGAGTTCACCCAAAAGTTGGGTAATGTGAGCTATCAAATACCATGTCATGGCAGGGTGCAGAACATTGGTAAAAAAACCGAGGAAATGCTCAAAATGATTCCCGAGACCACCATCAACACCATAGAGCGTTGCTCTGGTCACGCTGGAACCTTTGGGGTCAAAAAGGCCTACCATGAGCAAGCCATGAATATTGGCAAACCTGTGTTCAAAGCCATGTCCGCGATGAAAGATGGCAGTAAACCTGACTTCATCAGCTCGGACTGTCCTTTAGGTGGGCATCACATTGCACAAGGCTTTGAGGTCAACCAGCTGGGCAGTCCAGAACTGCAACACCCCTTGACCTTGGTTCGAATGGCCTACGGCATTAAATAAATCACTTCTCAATTGGAGTCACATCATGCAACTCACTGGAAAAATCACCGCAGATAACCTGATGACGCTTGAGGCCTATAGCAAGTGGCGCAAAGAGCATAAGTCTGAGTTGCTATCGCATAGAAAGTTGCGTACGGTGCATTTGGGCGACCATATTTCTCTGCAGTTTGAGTCTGAAATGACTATGCGCTACCAAATTCAAGAAATGTTGCGTGTCGAAAAAATCTTTGAGGAAGAAGGTATTGCCCAAGAAGTGGAGTCCTACGCTCCCTTGGTGCCGGATGGAACAAACTGGAAAGCCACGCTCCTTATTGAATATCCTGACGTCAATGAACGCAAACGTGAACTTGCCCGTCTGATTGGCGTGGAAGACCGCATGTTTGTGGAGCCTGAAGGCTATGAGCGCGTCTATGCCATTGCTGATGAAGACCTTGACCGTGAAAATGAAGAAAAGACGTCTGCGGTTCATTTTGTTCGCTTTGAATTTTCACCCGGCATGTGTGCTGCTATCAAAGCTGGAGCGGCGGTCAAGTTGGGTTGCGACCATACCCACTATCCCGCTCATGTGTTGATAGAACCTGAAACACTCGCTTCTCTAGCTGGCGACATCGCCTGAAGTTTCTGCAAGATTGAGCCTCCAAGGAGGTCATAAGTTATGTTGCTGTTGTTGTCGCCTGCCAAGTCTTTGGACTATGAGTCTCCTTTGGACAAGTTGCCTCACACCTTGCCCCAGTTCACCCCGCAGTCGGCAGAGCTGATTGAAATTTTGAGAGACAAGTCACCACAAGACATTGCCGAGCTGATGGACCTGAGCGACGCCTTATCGGGCCTGAATGTGGCGCGATACCAGGCTTGGAGCCCCAAATTCACCGCCAAAAACTCACGTCAAGCGGTGTTGGCCTTTAACGGAGATGTATACGAAGGCCTGGACGCCAAAACCCTGTCGGCCGACGATTTGGCTTGGGCGCAAGATCACCTGTGCATTTTGAGCGGTTTGTATGGTGTGCTGCGCCCCTTGGACTATATGCAACCCTATCGGTTGGAAATGGGCACCGCACTCCCCAACGCCCACGGGCAAAATCTGTACAAGTTTTGGGGCACTCAAATTGCCCAGTACCTCAACTTGCAACTGCAAAAGCAAACTCAACAGCAGCCTCAACCAGTCATCGTCAATTTGGCGTCGCAAGAGTATTTCAAGGCGGTAGACCGCAAGGCCTTGCAAGCCCGCGTGGTGGAGTGTGTGTTTGAAGACTTCAAGGGCGGCAAATACAAAATCATCAGCTTTAACGCCAAACGCGCGCGCGGCTTGATGGCGCGTTATGCGGTGACCCAGCGTGTGAGCAAGGTGGAGCAGCTTAAAAAGTTCAACCTTGAAGGCTATGCGTTTGAAGCGTCAGCTTCTGAGGCAGACCGCTGGGTGTTTCGCCGCAAGGTTCAGGCATGAGCTTGCCCAACACCCCTGCGCAATCGCAGCTGGGCAAAACCTCTGCCTATGTGGACCAGTACGACGCATCGTTGTTGTTTTCCATACCCCGCGCAGACAAGCGGCTCGAAATGGGGTTGAGCGAGCCCTTGCCCTTTATGGGAGCAGACCTGTGGACTGCGTTTGAATTGAGTTGGCTCAATTTGCGCGGCAAACCGCAAGTGGCCTTGGCGCACATCACCGTGCCTTGCGAATCGCCCAATATTGTGGAGAGCAAGTCGGTCAAGTTGTACCTGAACAGTTTGAACAACACCCGTTTTGCGGATGCCCAGACGGTGCAAAACACCCTGCGCGCCGATTTGAGCGAGGCAGTGTGGCGGGGTTCAGAGGCCAAGGGCACGGTGGGCGTCAAAATTATCTCGCCCGAGTTT